>MKWU01006398.1_pt1 | contig 11996 bp, 7 predicted proteins | sample 809101 | NCBI WGS metagenome assembly MKWU01 (sample SAMN05860141, study PRJNA318959) | sponge metagenome | host: Aplysina aerophoba | place: Slovenia: Piran, Adriatic Sea, Gulf of Piran | collected 2013-05-07
GACTCAAGAAGCTTAGTCGAATGGACCCTTCCCTTTCCTTCCTTACTCTAAAGTGAGAAGTGGTACTTCTGATTTATCTTCGTTCTCCATTTCTAACTCATCTCCGTCCTCTTGTGGCCCTGCTATAGCTTCTGGCACAACGGGATCGAACTCTCTGTTGTCCATTTTTAATCACGTGATATATTACGTACGCAGAGGGAATATTTTGCCACATGTATAATTATAGCTACATATGCATACAGCTAGAATTATTGTAGACAGTAATTGCTACTTACATATATATGTGGCAGTGCAGAGTGTTATATACAATTTCATGACTTTGCACAGGTTGGAGAAATATAGCTTATAATATAGCTTATATGTAGATAGCTAAAGCTCAGATTCAGATAAAATAGCAACATCTCTGATTGATAACACGATCATCTGTAGCTATAGCTATTAGTTGTTATAAACATAGCTACAATCAATGAGTTATATTCATTAGTATGCAGACATTCAGCTTAGTTGATTGGAATCTTCCATCCATGCATCGATCCTTGAGGTCTGACGGCCTTCCATGCACACTTGTCTCAACACAATGAATACATAGCATCAATTTATATTGTTAATTGATCATCTTTTGCTAAACGTAGCCCTAAAAACAGTGTCAGGCCAGCCACACAGTAAGACAGCAGAATATAATGTACCTGTAGTTCAGTGTGCAGTTACTAGTATATACTGGAGAATTATTGTTGACCATCATGGTACTATTATGCAGCCTGTTGGACAGGATAGCAATGACCAGATCACACTGTTTGGAAGTCTTTTCTTTCAAGCTGAGAAAGATGAATCAAAGTTCAAATGCAGCATAAATTCTCCCCAATGCAATACTGTGACAATACTCGGCCAATATTAATGCAAATATATATATATTACAGTTACACTAGATCAATAATCATGTATTATATATAGTATGATTGAATTTTTTATACTGTACATGTGTATATATCTGAAGTGCAAAGCCGCTATTAATCAAGAAATCCTACATGATGACTTGAACTTATGGACCACTTGGCCATGTCCTGATCATGAGTTTCATGATATTCCGGCAAGATTTTCTTTAAAAATATTCCTACCCAATAAACAATTATCTGCATGCAGGTGCATAGATGCATCATATATGCACAATATACGTGCTATCCTATACATGGGAATTTAGATTAACATTTCAGCTGCAAATTTTACAAAGCCATAAGTCTAATGAAATTTCATCTGTCAGATTTATATAATAATCCATTAAAATAGCCCATATAATCAATAGGCCTAGCTACTGAGAACTTATTCGTCCAGGCCTCCACAGCCTCTATATAAATTCTAATATTGTTAAGATTAGTGGCGCATAAATTGCTACTTAATTGCACTGTATATATAGTGTGCTCCCCTTACTTGCTGTTATAGCACATTGATATTGGTGCATGCTGCACACCAAGACTGGCTAAACCTTGCTGTAACATATACCCTTCCTTACAATTTACACCTACATGTTAGAAAGAATACAAGTAATACAAGTGAATGCTGCTTAAGATTCTCCCAGAAATGCTAAAACAAGTGAGTCATTTCCACTTGATAGGGCAATGTCCATTGGTGTGCTTCCAGACTACAGAACAGAGTATAAAACAACAGCGGCAAAATTGTCAATGGCATAAAAGGATACTGTATGATCTGCAGCTGGACAATTCCTAACAAAATCCTGCTGCACAAGGCAAGTTTATATAGGCAAGCTAGAGCTTTATTAATAACATATGGCGAAATATTCGCAGGATATATTTTCGTGAAGGCTGTCTACTGTGCGAAATATGCGAAAATAAAGTCCCACAAAAATTAGAGCTTACAACAGTATACTATATAGTATGGTGACCTTAGCAATATATTTACCTTGGTGCTTCGCCTAGGTAAATATGTCACTTCGAGTCATATATATTGGCGGTGAGTATGTAACAGGCAAATCTTTGCCTGAAAACGCTTCATAAAATGACACCATTTGCTCAGTGTCGTTCCTAGACACTTAAAATGGCGAAACAATGGAAAAGGGACTACGAACAAGACTAATGTTTGCCTAAGTCTATACCATAGATATTGGACCGCCTCGCAATGCTTTAGTTCCTATGGTTGCACAATCACCATAGTATATTCAATGCTTTAGTTCCTATGGTTGCACAATCACAATAGTATATTTAAAGCATTGAGACAATACAACTTGCCTTGTCAGGTGTGTTTGGGTCCAGCTTGAACTCCTGCACCAGCACTCTGACTGCCTCCACCTGCCCACTGCTGGCAGCATGGTGCAGTGCAGTCCAACCACCCTACAACCACGGATGCAATGTTATTTTTATGGGGATGGCCAAAAGTCGAATGTACATATCTTAGTCTTAACAAGAGGTGGTCTTGGTCTAAGCCACATACATTCACATTACTTATGTACAACAAAATGCTGATGTAACTATTGAAATGGATCCCACCAACCGCTAAAAGAGACTCAACATGAGTCTCCCTTGTAATAAGTGAGGCATGTTATACCATGTCTTGCCATGCAAGACCATCGCTTACATTGTCCCTGCAGTCAGGTGGACAGTTGAATTCTGTCACTAGAGCTCTTATTGCCTCAATGCGACCACCATCAGCAGCATAGTGGAGGGGCACCCAACCATTCTGGCAGACCCAGACAGCAATAAGGGTATATACATACAGTAACAGTATGTAGAAAAATACGTATACACAAATTCCACCACGCATGGCACAGACTTTGGAATTCACCATTGCCTGCACCATCCTGTTTGCATGGTACCCCTTAATGAGGACTCTCAGCACTTCAACATGCCCCGAGTGAGCCGCTAGGTGGACTGGCGTCTGGTGGACCTACGTGCATAATTGGAAGAGATACAGTGCCATATCTGAAAGCAAATGGATATGCAAGAAATGGACCTTAAGACTTCAGTCAGAAACCCTTGACATACTCCAAACCATATTCTGTATACCACCTAAAACTACTCCACAGCTGCATAGCTGCTGTCCTCACTAGTTCCCATTCAATGATCATGCGCAATCTAGCACCCGTGATGTGCAGACCCACCACATCTCTGGCATCCACATTAGGGTTCACATGCTCCATCATGTAGGCCGCCATTTCAGTGTTGCCTTGGACTGATGCCTCGTGGAGGACAGTCCTGCCCATCTGGTGAAATAGAAGATGTAGCACTGCAATCAGTGTGACAAATCTTCACCAGATATTGTAAATGAGTTGGGACAGCATATGACAGCATGAGAAATAGAAAACAACGCTAGAATACAACAGTTAGACATGATAGAGTGGCAGTGGAAGGTTCATTTACATCTCCAAGCATGACAGGTGTTTGATTAATAATAAAGTACACAATCCGCACTTTAAGTAACATTAACTGTTTATCTTACAATATCCACTTCTTCTGGGTCTGCTTGGAACTCGTGGACCAGAAGCTTCAAGCACTCCTTACTTCCCTCCTCTGCTGCGTGATGGAGGGCAGTTTTGCCCTTCTGCATTTTGATATCAACACAGGTTTGATTATAACAAGAGTATCTCAGAAAATGTATGCTCTCTCGGCAAACTGCACAGTGCATGCATGACATCTGCCTAATCATTATACAGAATACTCTAGTTATGATTTATACCGCCCTTAATTATACGTTAATACACACAACCTCACTGTGCACATACAGTATGTACACACATACAGCTTACAATGTCCCTGTGGGTCACTGACATTCCAAACTCTTCAACTAGCAACCTCACAACCTCCACATGGTTGCCAGTGGCAGCAAGATGGAGGGCATTCACACCATCCTGCAGCAGGCATTACCCAGTGTAAGACCACAAGCCGTAACAGCATATCACACAAAGTGACACTGCTACTCCGACTGCATACATAAGTCCAACTCACTTCTGTTTTATTTTGGATATAAACATATGGTGAAGTAACATGTATACATTAAAAAATATTAAATTTAGGAAGTATATAAGAGGAAATTTACAACATACAGATTTGGCTTACTTACTTCTTTCACTGCATTCCTGTCGCACCCAAACTTGGTGATCAGCTCCTTCACAACGTCAGCAAACCCATACCTCGCTGCAGCAAGGACACCTGTCCAGCCACTCTTGGGGAAAACATTGAACAGCAATTAATTAACGAATATCTACAATACACTCTAGTATACACATGCCTAGAATATATGCATGCATGCATACACATTCATACACACACATGCAGGCACACACACCTCATTCACTACATGATGATCCATATTGTGCCTGTTCACCAGCTCCTGAAGAACCTTAAGCTTGCCACGACAGCACGCCAGAAGAAAGCAGTCCAAACCATGCTGTACAAAGTGGCATGTTGACATCATGGAGGCACAAGGCATGCATGTGCAAAAATATCTTTTACCTTGTCCCTGAGACTGGGATCAAACCCTCCCTCCTCGATGAGGTACCGCACCACCTTGGGATGGCCCTCCCTCACTGCCTTGTGGAGACAGTTTTGAGCAAGGTTGTCCATGTCAAACCTGCTGTCTCCAAATTTGGGCATGAGGTACTTGACAATCTCCAAGTGGCCACCAATTGCAGCAAGGTGGAGGGCGTTCAGAAGGTCCTACACATTAGATAATGTCAGAGCAATCACACTATTACCTGAGTGAGTGAATGTCAAATAAAAGCAAATTTACACATGACGTACAGGTTTTACCACAAAGACATCTGCATTCATCTTCCCGATCAGTTCCTTTACAATATGGAGGTGGCCATATCGAGCAGAAAAGTGCAAGGGAGCCCAACCATTCTGCAAGGGCCAACAATATGTTAACAGACTCCATATCTTGCTGTGAGTGAAGACCTCACCCACCTTTGTTTTCTCTTCAACACTGCATCTATACTTCGTAACCATTAGTCGCAGCACAGGAAGATGACCTTTCCTTGCTGCATAACCAACAGTAGTGTCTTCATTCTATTTGAGATCCACAAATACAACAAGTGATCAGGTTTACTGTAAAGAACAACTTTAACTCACATTATCTTTGTCTGTGGCAGACAGACTGTACATGTCAATTAGAAGTTCCACCACCTCCTTGTGTCCTTCCCTTGCACCACAATGAACTGCAGATCTTCCATTCTGCAAGCAGTTTAATAACAAAACGACAGATAGAATATTATTTAAGTATTCATGACATGTACGTATATGTATGCATACGCCACTAAGCTGAAACAAGTGAAGAGTACAATACCTTTGTCTTCTGGTGCACATTGACATGGTGGACGTCCACCAGCTCTCTCACAAGAGAAACATGACCACCGCAGGCAGCAAGGTGCACAGCATTGAAGCCGTCCTGTATGCACATATGTATAGCAAGAATGATAACAATGACATTTTTATTACGTAGTTGTACCACAAAATGCAGTAGTATTGTAACAACTCAATTGCATATAATTAAAGATGACCACTAGTAGCACTCTATCTATTACTTATGTAGCTAAGATTTAAGGCACCGTTGAAGGGAAGTTTTTTCTGACCTGCTAAATATAAGAAACACTTGTTGTTCATTTCACTCAATATAAGACTTGCTTATGGCAGAATTGGCGCTAATACACAGTACTTGCTATGTAACATTTTGTGGATTGTCACATGCCTACTATTTACCTAGTCGCTATTGCCACTTGACTGTCCCTCCTTTTCGCTACTTGGCACTTGGTGGCACGATGTAGCAAGCCAGACTAACCCAGCCCACTGCATGCAGTCAATTCAGTGCAATTGGCCGATTTGTGCACACATGCCTGTCTATTCTATGTCAGTTTTGGCCCCAGTCAGCCATTCAGCTAGTTGACTCAATCCGCTGCAATTACTGTAGGTCAATCAAGGTCATCAAAACAACAAAAGAGCTTATTGATTAGCAGGAGATTTTGGGAAAGTACTTGATAATCATATTCATACTGACTGGCTGTATGGTTTAGGAGATACACAGTCAAAGTAATTACCCCAAAGGAAGCTTTCACACCTGCTTTGCAGTGTTGGGGTTGAGGTTGTATACAGCAATGAGGTCTCTTGCAAGAGATGGATAGCCATAGCGGGAAGCACAGTGCAGTGCAGTCCAACCCTTGCAACCCTAGAGTGGATAACATGTAAAGGTCTTTTTAAAAGAAAAATTTAACACACTCATAGGGTAAAACAGCCACACACCTCTTTCATTAAAATGACATGCTCCAACAACTACATACTGTACGTTGTAATGGTAATCGACAGTACATATTCACTGACAATTGTCTTGGCTTATCATTAATTGTCCCTCAGAGTGACATATTTGTCAGACGTTTTGACTGCAAAGATCTTAGTCAGTTACACAAGCTGCTGAAGACCCACCATTAGTGACCTACTGCTATGTGTTTGTTAAAAAAAGTGATTATTTCTGCACTCTGCACTGTAGCATGAGCCTCTACCTAATCATGACATACTACTTGGTCAAGTGACACTTATTGTGACCATCCACTGTATGTACTGTCGGCATCTTATGCAGCTCACTGTAGCTTGTGGATTGCACTGGTACTCCTTGACCAAGTGGTGGAAGAGCTCAGACCTGCCATATCTTGCTGCCAGATAAACACAGGATGTACCGTCCTGAAGTTCATGGATATAAAAGGGCATGCTGCATGACTTGACTTCAACCATGGGATACACTCAGCAACAGCCAACCTGACCTTTGCCACCTGCTGCACATCAATGCCCAGCTCTTCAATCAGCCAGTCCACCAGCTCAATGCTACCACCATGAGCAGCAAAGTGCAACAGCGTCCACTCATCCTAAATACGTACAGCCAATAAAATTAGGGACACATGAAACTGCACATTTAATATACAAGCACTGAGAGTGAGTGGAACACCTTGTTTAGCTTTCGCCAGTCACATTTATACTTTTGAATGAGATGCTTCACCATTGCAAGTTGTCCCCAGGCAGCTGCTCGTGTAAGAGCACTGCAAGACTGATCCTATAACATACGTATGTGTAGGTAAATGGGAATCAGATACAAAGTCCAAATACATCACAAGAATAAGATGTACACACCTCCTTCCACTGGTCAGGGGGAAGGTTAAATCTCTGAACAAGCAGGTCAAAGAGGTCAATGTTGCCTGAGTATGCTGCTGCAAAGAGGTCTGTTGCCTTATTCTGTGAGTGGAGAAGCATTAATGGGGATTCCATTCCAGATTATTACTTAGTACAAAAACGTCTTACCTTGTTTGGAACAGAGCACATGCTGCAATTGTCAGTAAGCCAGTGAACCAGTTCAACATTGCCACTTGTAACTGCAGCACTCAGCAAGTTACAGTCAGTCTACAGTACATAAGACAGTACAGTGGATATACAAAACAATTTTCAGATAACTAACTGGGTTGCTCACAATACATGCCTACACATTTCCACTACCAAGGTGTCAAAAGAATGTGGGACACAAAGCAACTAGTCAGTGTATAACAGGATTCATGTTTTTCAAGTTATAATTCCACCATTGTAACCCTTGTTTCAAATCCATAAGATAGAGTTCCATAAAACATATCATAACTAACATAGAGGCTTTTCTCTCAGTGACAGAGTAGGGATTGAAATGTGATCCTTGCCCCTGATGTAGAATGTGGAGATATATGATGGCAGACATGCAGTGTAGCTAACAATGACTCAGTACACTGGCTACATTGCTGAAGAGAGCATGAAGATGGTATGCAGTAGGTATATACAAGAAAGAGGGCTTGCTAAAGCTATATTCAATATTCAATATGATTTAAGTGCCTCATATGCATGTGCATGCACACTAGGGTGACAGCCCCATGTAGAACTCAACAGGATAATATAGTGTTAAAAACAGATTAAAATAGACATGCCATGCTATATAGAGTAACAGGTGAAGCTATATATACAGGTACTTTTCTGAAGCAGTGGTGAGGAGATTCATGTCTGCTGAGGATCTGTAGATGTTGAAGGTGATGCATGCTTACAAGAATGAAGAAGTTGTATAGTTTACTGAATTGCTGCCAACACAGCTACAGGAACAATGAACTAGTGCTCGCCTTGAGCAAGGCAAGGCAGTCCAACTGACGACATCCTATGTGCAGTCAACACAGAGGATCTGCTACTTTAAAAGGACCACAGTGACCAGCTAGGGTAAAATTGTCAAGCTATTACAAATTCCCTGTTATACATCATACGGATACAGACTTGCAATGAAGATGTCTGTTCATTACATGCTAGTTTACCAGATCCAAAACTGCAGAATCACATCCTCTCTCTTCAATCAAATACCGCACAATCTTGATATGACCAGCATGAGCAGCAGCATACAGTGGGGTCCACTTGAGCTGCATGAAAGAATAATATCCACACTGAGTAAGGCCTGTGCTGTGTAACTAAGCATGCACATACATACTTGTACTTGTGTTTAAGAATTGTGCTGTACATGTGTATGCATGCATGTAGTTCCAGAAGATGCTATTCACATCCAAACAAACACCTTCTTATCTCTCTTGTCCACCTCACAGTTGAACCTGTCCAGAAGCTCCTGCAGCATCTCCAGATGTCCATTGTAGGCAGCAAAGTGCACTACTGTCCAGCCACACTGAAAATAGAGATAAACTTTAAACTCTATTATAAACAGCAAAATCACTAGATTTTACTCCAAGCCTAGTTGGCCCACAAAGATGGTATGGTTACAAACAACTTTCAGGGGCTCATCCATGAGACGTTGAAGAAGGTCCTAAGGTTGTGCACAGGTCACAAACATTAAACATATAACATTCCATGCAGCACTACTGTAAGATTCTATTTCAGGCTTGCAGTACTGTGGTATCCTCAGCGTACGTACAGAGTTCTTGGACAGTGTTGACATCCAGTGCTTCTCATCTGCTCAAGCTTAAATAGAAGCTGGATACATATTGCAGCTATTGCTCAAGATGGCCGTTGCAATCACATGCTTCGAAGACTTCTAATCCCTTCCATTGCCGTGCTTGCTTGGCTTCTCAAACTAAGGCTTCATCTCCCTCACAAAAACATGGCAAACACTTCTAGATTGGTGGTGCACAAGGTGGGAACCTTGTTACATGCTGAGGCATGGCAAGTCTATTTTCTGAATGGCAGTGCGTTACTATGCTCTCCAGTGGTGCATACATACAAGTACATATATTGAGGTGAGCAACAGTAGCTGGATGTCAGCTATTTTCAAGTGTGTAACCATAAATGACCTTGTCTGACCCTGGTGCATGGGGCTTTGGTCCTCAACTTCTCTCATACAGGAATGCAATATAATATATACTGCAGATAGCTGGTTTGGTATACCATACAGCTGGCATACAGAGATAATTATAAATAATATAGTTGCATGTTGAATTACAGACAGTTCACTCACTGACTATGGTACCTTTGAAATGGCCGAGTCTCACCATGCAATATGCCATCGCAACTTACGTGACACTCCACAGTTCCAAAGATTTAAATGCATGAGCAATTGCAGTGTGGAATATGTAGAGCACGACAGCAAAGCCTTTCAACAACCATTACAATGTAACCCAGTACAACAGACAATAATACATACTTTATTTCGGAGTGAAGTAAGGAGAACAGGATCTATCTCTCCCACAGTGTGTCTCAGTGTGGCTACATCTCCACTAGCAGCTGCTCTCAGGATCTGGTTGTGCACCTGTAGGACATGTACGCAAAGATGGATGAGCTGTGTGATGCCATAGCATGGCTACAGTGAAGTTCACAAAAAGTAATCTCACCTCAATCTCCGGATCTGGCCATGCCAGAGGTGTGTTCATTTCAGCTAGCAGTCTTTTGAGACATAAACAGAGCAAAATGCATAATAATGGCAGTTATGGCACAAGGAAGACTAGAGAAAAGGAGTCGGAATTTCCGAGAGCTACATAGAACAGCACACTCTCAGGTGATGTTGATTGCACTACTACGTAGTTAGCTACCACCTTGCTGACATAATTTGTGAGATACATCATTTGCTCTTCCATACCAGCTGTAGCTAGACCTGTTGTTTAATTCACCACAGCAATATTACATAGCTAGACGCCTTGTATTTAGCTGCTAGAGTATTATATATACGTATATACCTATCCGATGCTCACGATAGTAATTCAATGCCCATATCAGGGTTGAGATAATGCTGACGATACCAGTAAAAGTGACCTGAACATAGCTAGCTAGCTAACGCTAGGTCGCTACATCTCTCTGAGCTATGGCCATCTTTCACAGCAGAGTATAACATTTACTTTCATAGATTTTGGACTTATGTGGACATGGAATAAATTTGATGAGTAGCTAATACGTATATAGCTATATATGTGCTTTTAATGGATATAGCCCAGCTCACTGCCAGCCTCCATTTTATGTGCATTGCACAATATAAAACAGGGGTCTGGGCTAGCCCGACCGCTTCCCCCCTCTAAGTGACATCAGCAAAAACGGCCACAAAGGTAGAAATCAATCGTCGCATCCATATAATAATGATATGCCAATTAGTTGTTGGCTGTTGGCCGGAAGCCTGACATTTCATACACCTTTTCTGGACTTAGTCACCAGACCGCTTTTCGCCCGTGAGTGTAAAACGCGAACAGAAACAGCAGAAAATGGGCTGGCTACGCAAGACTACGAGTGCGATCGACCTAGGTCAGCTAGTGAACAGAGAAGACGGATGCTCGGATGGACTCTACAATCACCTTTTCCTTGTCAAGTTTGAAACGAGAGGAACTTGACAGTGAAAGAGTCCGTCTGAGCTTCTGTTTTCTCTATTCACTAGGTTGATCACACTCAATGATCCTTGCCAATGGCATTTCATTGGTCAAACATCACGTACAAGGTGTGAACTAATCGCTATGTTGGCTTAGACCGTTCCTTCCCCACCGCAAATCCGGCGTTTACTAGGAACGGTCTAGCTAGCTAGACTACTGGCTACGTCAGACCACAGACAATAAATCCATACATCTATGGTTAGACTACAATGGCTTAAAATGTGGTCAAACAAAGAGCGTGAGGTGATGGCGCTTACAAATGAGTTACAGCTAAGGGGCGTGCCGGGAGCTGTAGCTAGCTACAATCAGCAGAGACTCAAGAAGCTTAGTCGAATGGACCCTTCCCTTTCCTTCCTTACTCTAAAGTGAGAAGTGGTACTTCTGATTTATCTTCGTTCTCCATTTCTAACTCATCTCCGTCCTCTTGTGGCCCTGCTATAGCTTCTGGCACAACGGGATCGAACTCTCTGTTGTCCATTTTTAATCACGTGATATATTACGTACGCAGAGGGAATATTTTGCCACATGTATAATTATAGCTACATATGCATACAGCTAGAATTATTGTAGACAGTAATTGCTACTTACATATATATGTGGCAGTGCAGAGTGTTATATACAATTTCATGACTTTGCACAGGTTGGAGAAATATAGCTTATAATATAGCTTATATGTAGATAGCTAAAGCTCAGATTCAGATAAAATAGCAACATCTCTGATTGATAACACGATCATCTGTAGCTATAGCTATTAGTTGTTATAAACATAGCTACAATCAATGAGTTATATTCATTAGTATGCAGACATTCAGCTTAGTTGATTGGAATCTTCCATCCATGCATCGATCCTTGAGGTCTGACGGCCTTCCATGCACACTTGTCTCAACACAATGAATACATAGCATCAATTTATATTGTTAATTGATCATCTTTTGCTAAACGTAGCCCTAAAAACAGTGTCAGGCCAGCCACACAGTAAGACAGCAGAATATAATGTACCTGTAGTTCAGTGTGCAGTTACTAGTATATACTGGAGAATTATTGTTGACCATCATGGTACTATTATGCAGCCTGTTGGACAGGATAGCAATGACCAGATCACACTGTTTGGAAGTCTTTTCTTTCAAGCTGAGAAAGATGAATCAAAGTTCAA
>MKWU01006401.1_pt1 | contig 11988 bp, 6 predicted proteins | sample 809101 | NCBI WGS metagenome assembly MKWU01 (sample SAMN05860141, study PRJNA318959) | sponge metagenome | host: Aplysina aerophoba | place: Slovenia: Piran, Adriatic Sea, Gulf of Piran | collected 2013-05-07
GCTCGTTGAAGCGGGGCTCCATCTCCCGCGTAACCGGCTCAACTCGCAACTCCGAAAGATCCATGGCATCCATGATTCGCAACTCCATCCGGCGGCCAATCTACGCGGCGGGGAGGAAGGAGTCCAGACTTTTTTTGAAGATCAAGCCGGGATTGAACCCAGCACCGAAAAAAAATTAGCCGTGCGCTCTTAACGGCCGATTGTTGACACAGCGATTTTCCGCTGCGCCGATTCGGAACGCGCAATCGGATTCTGAATTGAAATCCCATTGCAAATCTTGATTCCATCAATTTCTTGTTGCGTTGCTCCCCTCAATTACACTAATTGTAGATTTTGAAATTTCGGGCATCCGCTTAAGAGTAAATCGGCATGATTTGTCCGCCTTATCGAGTCCAAGCGGCTATTTTTGCTCGGACAACGCTGTCTTGAGAGAAACAATGAAATTCAAATCGCATTCAGATTCCTTAACACTGCCGGGCAACCCTCCGCTGACAATCGCCCTAAAATGGTCGCGAAGGAATTTGGGGCTACGCTTAAAAGTCGTGAAGCATTCCGGCGGAAAAATTGAAATGTCGCTTCCCGAATGCTGTTCAGTGAAGGAGGCGGCCCGCTTCGCAAAGTCCAAGGAATCCTGGATTAGGGAAGCGCTGAAGACCGTCCCTCCGGTATGCAGGCCGCAATACGGAATGAATTTCCCGGTCGAAGGCAAATTGCTCAAAATCGCCCGCGGAAGCGGACACACGATAATTCGAACCGATACAGAGCTCAAAGTTCCCGAATTGTCGGTTGCGGTCGGCGAGCAGATTCTTTGCTGGGGCTACCAGTACGCTTACGAAAGAGCGAAGAAATCATCCGCGATGTATGCCAAAAAGCTGGGTATCGCCGCATCTGTGAAGAAAGTTTCAATCAAGGATCCTATCTCGCGATGGGGATCATGTTCCAGACAAGGGAATTTGATGGTTTCGTGGCGATTAATCATGGCCCCGTATTATGTAATGGAATATGTGGTTGCGCACGAAGTTGCACATCTGAAAGAATTTAACCATTCCGGCCGCTTCTATGGCGTTCTCGAAGGATTGATTCCGAATAGCAAAGCAAACGAATTGTGGCTGCGCCGAAATGGCAGCTCTTTATTTGATTTTGAATTCTCCAAGGAATAACTGGCGGACTGACTGTGAAAGCGCCGATCGACCGGACGCGTTTTTCTCTTGCAACGTTGATTCAATAATCCACGTGGCGGTGTCGCGAGTCAATGCAAAATCTATTGGCAGTTCCATTCGCCGAATTCAGTCTTCAGCGAGAGGTTGCCACGCGCGGTCGAACCGTGCAAATTTGTTCAATGCGCCGAGGGCCGGCGGTCGCGACGCCCGAGCGCCGGATGATCGCCGGCGCCCCCCGTTTTTACACGGCCGTCGACACAAAAACCGCCGCTGATTCGCGCGGCCCGAGGCGGATTCCCTTGCAAAATAGAAATTTCGGAAGCCGGCGGCATCGAATATCGATCAGTTCGGCTAGAATGGGAATTTCCTGTGCAACCCGATGATAGTATCAGCGCAGAATCGCAGGCGGGGAAACCACGCAAGCGATACCGGAAGGCCGCTGAGCGAAGCCGGAATTTGGCCCGTGATGCGAAGTGGGCATCACATGTCTTCAATCATGGGATATCAGGCTAGTTTGAACTCGTAGGGATTGGAGACCGAAACCTTGGCAACTGACGCAAGGATTTCTAGGACTTGATCTTCTCCAAGGTCGCGATTTGTTATTTCCTCGCGCACGTCTTCCCGATCCAGCGGCGGAATACGAATTGCAAAGAACGGCCAAAGCTGCTTCGACCGATACACTCGATTCCTGTCAGGGAAAGAAGAAATAGGCGTGAAGGAGTAGCTTGGGTCATATTCAAACACGTACACGTCTTCATCACAGGTTAGCCGACCAATCAAAACCGGATCATCATCCACTTTTCGAAATACTTCCAATGCCTGCTTCTGCGGCACATCCTGAGGCACACCAATGTAACTCATTCCCCAATCTTTTACTTGGCTCAGAAGGGAAAAAAGGTTTTTCTTCATGGTTTGTACTCCGTTCGGATTTGCTGTATTCGATACGAGAGCAAGTCAATTATGAATTCTATCCGATATTGAGTGATAATACGCCGAAAATATCTCTGAAGTAAATGTTCGATCAAATTTATTTCAACAGCGTCGAAAACTGTTCGCATTGCTTGCCGATGCTTAATTTCACCACACTCGAAAACCCATTTTACTAACTCGAAATGGTTTTGTTGGATTGCCTGGCCTGCGCTAATTATTGGGCGGGATCGTTCAGCGTACTTTTCTAAGAACTGCCTTCTACCTTGCTTTCTATCTTTTTTACGTAGGTCATCATCTGAAATTTCCCGAAATAGCCCTCTCGCAGTATCAAAAATGGGAGCAAAGCGTACAGGTGCCTCGTCCGTTGTTACAGGGGCCAGAATACCCCAATTCATCGCATGTCGATCCGGCGCACCAATAAAGGCATCAAACGCGAGCATTTTGAAAAATTCTTCTTTCAATGAAGAAAATTCACTCGGAAATAATGATTCTAGAATTATTAAAATGTTGCTAATAGAATAAAATTTTTTCTCTGCCTGTCTGTCGTTCAATTCAACAGCAATTCCCGCTAGACGAACATTTAGCCTGCCGTTCGCAATTTTGGCAAGCCGGTCACCTGTTTTCGGCCGGATCGCTCACTTCCGCTGCCGAATCCGGCTCGGACTCCGTCCCGCGGGCGTCTTTGTCGACGCAATTTCACCGCCCGCATGGCCCGGGCGCGGCCTTTCGGCGCCGGGCGCGCGCAGCGCTCCCGCCGGCGGCCTCGAGCCAGGCCGCCGCCAAACGGATGCGGATTGCGCCTACGCTGCGGGGGCGGGCGGCCCCCGCTGCCAGAGCAGCCTCGGGGCCGCTTTGCGCATGAGGTCCTCCCAGCCTCCCAGGCGGCTGGTGAGGATGAAGGCGCACATGATTTTCCACATCTCGGTCCGCGCATGGAAGGTCGTCCGCACCGCCCGGTGCACCTGGCAGCAGAGGTTCAGGACGTTCTCCACGAGATATTCCAGAAGCATGATCGTGGGCATCAGCGATCCCAGCCAGTTCTTCCCGTGCCCGTAGCTGTGCTCCAGATTGTCGAATGACTTCAGGGTATTGAAAGTCTCGTTCTCGATCTTCCAGCGGCTGCGGCCGGCCCTCATCACCTCCATAAGCCTGTCGCGCCGAAGCTCGATATCGGTGATCCAGCCGAACGTGCGCTCGCGGGCAGGCTCGACCCGCACCTCGCCCCCGGCCTTGCGGACCCTGCGCTCCGGCACCAGCTCGCGATATTCCAGGACGTTGACCCACAGGTCCCGGTTGCTGTTGTTCAGCTCCGCGCCATTGCGCCAGCGGAAGACGTGCCGAGTTCCGTCCGGGCTCGTAATCTCGCAGGTCTCGCCGTCGACAGCCAGCTGCTCATACAGGATCTTGTGGTCGCCGTGCTTGGCGCCGATGATGAAGCTCATGCCCAGCTCGCGCAGAAGCCGCGTCTGCGGCGCCTTGGAGTGCAGCCCGTCCATCAGGACGCAGAGCTTCAGATGCGGATGCTCCCGGCGGATGTCGGGAAGCAGCCGACGGATCGCATTGCTCTCGCAGTCGTTCTTTTTCGCCCCGTCGGACTTCAGCACCGGCTCGGGCATGAAGGGCAGAACGAAGGGGGTGCCCGGGGCAACCAGGCAGGCGCAGACCATCTGGTGGAAGTACTCGGTCTCGCCGCTGCGCAGATTGCGTTGGCTGCAGCGCTTGCACTTGATCGACCGGGAGCAGAAATGCTCCGTGCCGTCGATGGAGACCAGGTAGCGGCCGTCGATCGTCGGCATCGCCTCCAGGCCGCCGCCGCGCTGGAATTCCGAGAACACCGCCTTGAAGGCGGGGCGGAGAGCCTGCGGGTCCACCTCGTCCAGCCGCTCGCGCAGCGACGTGTCGCAGGGCACGTGCCCGATGCCGAAAAGCGTCTTCAGGTTGTGGACCAGCTCCGGCCGGGCCTCGGGGCCGCGCGCACGCCGGTCGAAGGTCAGCATGGACGGGAATTTGAAGAAGAACATCGCCATGCCGGCCATCAGGTGGTCGACGAGGGGAGACTTTCGATGCCGGACGGGGTCGGGAATGCGCTCGAAGCGCGCTCGAATGACTTTCAGAAGCCCGGGCATGCTCAGGGTGCGGCGGAACCGCAGCCGCTTTGGTGCTGTCATCATTACTGCTCGACGTTTTGCCGTTGTTTTGACGAAAACATAGCATGATTCGACCGAAAAGTCTACGAAAAGCCTCAAAGAGTGCCCTCATGCAACTCGTTGATTCAAAAGAATTTTTTCAATGACCTCGATTCAAGCGGGAATTGCTGTCAATTCAAAGGCTGACGCCACCTCTTTGGGGCTAGAATCAAAGTATCGTGCTGCTAATTCGGTTCCGTGCTGTAATTCAAATTGACCGCGGACTACGAAATTCTGTGACAAAAAGCGGACATCCGTTTTTGAAATACGAACGAGCTTCGAATTGGCCATTGTCAATTGAAGCAGCGCTCCGATTTTTGAAATTATTTCTTCAGTTACACATTCTCTCGCATCACTTTTTGTTCGACCCTTCTTTGCGATGTATCCACGTGTACCTTGCTTATGGGGATTTCCGTACGATAAATAATTTTTTTTACCGTACCTACTAATGGAAATTCCTCCAAGTCACAGAGTCGCCACCCATCTCGTGGAAGTAAACGAATTGCACGCAAATTGACCTCAACTCTGCTAGGAGTTGCAGTGAATCTTCTCTTGCGAAGTTTCCTTGCCACGGTACACATTTTCGATTCGACATCATTCGTTTCGCTCCAATCATCGCAATGAATTAGTTGTGGATAACATAATGCTTCATACAGCTACTCGCCTAATTCACTATATGATGAAAAATCAAATTTACAGGTAGCCGGGTAGCCGACGAGTTTATCCCAAACTTTGTTGAAAAGGCGATGCGTGAAAGTATTCCTAGCACGACCAATTTTTGCCTGTTAGGGATATTCAGCCCAGGGTTTGGTCCGGCGGCCAATCCGGTGGCGATTTAACCGGATCAGGCAGGTCGGACCGGCGTCGGTCCTAGGTTGTTGTCGCGATTCCGGGCGGGGATCCGGCTCGAATGACGTTTCCGGCCTCTTTCCGCGGACTTTCGACGCGTCCTACCCATCAGTCACTTTTTGCATGAACAGGAACCAACACAGATCTAAACGGGTCGAAGAGGCCAATGTGCAAGTGCGCGGCCTTAAGGAAATGACGGCGAATCGTTAAGGAAATGCCATTGGGATCTGGCTCGCCGCCTGACCCGAAGTCCCCTGATCATGGCAGTGCCGCCCCCGGAACAGCGACGGGGCGACGGCCTATCGCCCGATCTTCGGATTTCCGGCCCGCAAGGCCGCGAAGCGGCGAAAAAGCCGCCCGAAGGAAACTTGACTGAAATAGTCAGGATCAAAATTGCAAGCTTCGGCGGAAAAAAGTAGGGGGTTTCGGCCAAGCACTAGCTAAAGGACGATGGAATCGTCTTAGGACTTCGACACGAATCTCAATCATGAAATCGCCGGATTTTCCTCCGCAATCGTTTCCTGACCTGCGCAACCACGACTCCAGCAGGATCTGTACATCGCCGGCAAGAGCCAAATCACAAGCGTTTCAAAGTCGGAGTTAACGAACAAGCAACGAATCAGTCGCGATCTTGTTCCGCTCGGCCGACAAAGATTTACATTCGGCATATGGATTTGGTTTCCGCGCAACGGCACCGGCACATTCGCTTGCCGTGCTTGCCTCGACACTCCTAGCAAAGGCTGGCCATCCGCTTGCAAGAACTTCTCAATCGCGCACAGCAGTATCCGCTATACGGACCACCCGGATGGCGGTCCATTCGCATGCTGCCATGCCGCGCGAGAGAACAGGTCCCACTAGCGGCATTTCACTTCTTAATGAATCTCCGAACGATCAGCGCACCGCTGTTCGGGATCCTACGTCTTGAATCAATGGCGCAATCCCGTAATTCGCAGTGTCCCTGAGGCGGCGCTGCGCCCGAAGAATTAAGTTTTCGAAACTAGGCGTGGATAGCGCCGCCGCCGCAAGCGAGAGCCGCTTCGCGCATCGCTTCCGAGAAAGTCGGATGCGCATGGCAAGTCAATGCCAAATCTTCCGCGGCGGCGCCGAATTCCATCGCGACGCAAATTTCATGAATCAATTCGCCAGCCGAAGGGCCAATGACATGGCATCCCAGAACGCGGTCCGTGCTCTTGTCGAATAGAATTTTGACAAAGCCATTCGATGCGAAAACGGCTTTGGCCCGTCCGTTGCCCATGAAAGAGAATTTGCCGGAGCCGTACTCTTTGCCTTCCTCCTTGAGCTGCTCCTCCGTTTTTCCGACCATGGCGACTTCCGGATGCGTGTACAGTACCGACGGGATAACCTGGTAGTTGACGTGCCCTGCCTTCCCGGCGATCGATTCCGCCACGGCCATGCCTTCGTCTTCCGCCTTGTGAGCGAGCATCGGACCATCCGTCGCATCGCCGATCGCCCAGATTCCCGGAACACTTGTACCAAGTCTCGAATCCGTCTTGATTGCGCCGCTGCCGGACAATTCCACGCCCGCCTCTTCCAAGCCGAAGCCCTTGACCACCGGACGGCGCCCGGTTGCGACCAGCACGGTCGAGGCGGCCACCGAATGCACGCCGCCGCCTTTTCGCAGCTTGAATTCGACTTCGGCTCCGTTCCCTTTGCGTAAAACTGACCGAACCTCGGCGCCCATTTTGAATTTCAAGCCCTGTTTGGAAAGAAATCGCTGAGCGTTCTTGGAGATTTCGCCATCCATTCCCGGCAGAGCATGATCGAGGTATTCCAAAACCGTAACTTCGCTTCCGAGGCGAGCGAAAACTGAACCTAGCTCCAGCCCGATGACGCCGGCGCCGATCACGATCAAGGACTTCGGAACCTTTGAAAGCCTGAGCGCTCCCGTAGACGTAACGACAACCTCCTCGTCGACCTCCACGCCGTTCAGGACGGAAGGTTCGGACCCGGTGGCGACAACGATGTCGCGCGCCTCGATGATCTTGTCGCCCACCGCCACTTTGCCTTTGGAATGAACGCGGCCCCAGCCCTTTATCCAATCGACCTTGTTCTTTTTGAAAAGAAACTCGATGCCGCGCGTATTGTCTTCGATCGCGCCATCCTTGTACGCCAGCATCTTCTTCCAGTCGAATGCCTTGGCGCCCGTCCGCAATCCCATCCTGCCGAAATTGTGCACGGACTCGTGGTACATGTGGCTCGCATGGAGCAATGCCTTCGACGGAATGCATCCTACGTTTAGGCACGTTCCGCCAAGCGCGCCGCGGCCTTCCACGCAAGCCGCTTTCAGGCCGAGCTGCGACGCCCTGATGGCGGAGACGTATCCCCCGGGACCGCCTCCGATGACGACAACGTCATAGTCCGACATGTTTTTCTCCTCGGCAATTGACGACCGGCGGCGCGCTGCGAATGCGACGGCTCCGCGCCTTTTGCAATTTCGGGCTCAAGCCCCGGATTTCGCGCGCCCGCGCAGCGAAGGGTCCGATCAAACGCCCATCAGTAGCCTGCGCGGATCCTCGAGGCAATCCTTGACGCGGACCAGAAACGTCACGGCGCCCTTTCCGTCCACGATTCGGTGGTCGTAGGACAGGGCCAGATACATCATGGGCCTAATCTCGACCCGGCCGCCGACCGCCACGGGCCGGTCCTGTATCTTGTGCATGCCGAGAATTCCCGACTGCGGCGGATTTATTATCGGCGACGACATCAGCGACCCGTAGATGCCGCCGTTGGAAATAGAAAATGTGCCGCCCTGCATGTCGGCGAGCGTCAGCTTCCCGTCCCGGGCGCGGGCGCCGGCATCCGCGATGCGGTTCTCGATTTCGGCGAAGCCCATAGCGTGCGCGTTTCGAAGCACCGGCACGACCAAGCCGGTCGGCGACCCGACGGCGATGCCCATGTGAACGTATTTCTTGAATACGATGTCGGAGCCGTCAATTTCCGCGTTGACCTCGGGAACCTCCTCCAGCGCATTGCAGCACGCCTTGACGAAAAAAGACATGAAACCGAGCTTTACGCCGTGCTTTTTCAGGAACAGGTCCCTGTATTCGCGGCGGATTTCCATAATCCCGCTCATGTCGGCTTCATTGTAGGTCGTTAGGATCGCAGCCGTATTCTGCGATTCCTTCAGCCTTTTCGCGATCGTCCGCCTTAGCGTAGTCATGCGCACGCGCTCTTCTAGCGGCGAATGCGCCTCCGTCGGCGCTTCGGTCGAAGCGGAGGCGGCGGTCTCGGCCGGCTTGGACGCGCGCAGCGCGTCTTCCTTCATCACGCGCCCGTCCCTGCCCGTTCCCCGAACGCCCGAAGGATCAATTCCGCGCTCGGCCAGAATTCTGGTGGCCGAAGGCGCATTCTCCACATCCTTCCGAAGCTCCGCCGCTTCGCCGTCGCCGGCGGACGGGGCTTCGGCGCGCGAAATCCGGGCCAGTATGTCGCCGGGAGCAACGGTCGAGCCGCCCGACGCGACAATCGCGGCCAGGCGACCCGAGGCGGGAGCGGGAACTTCCAGAGTCACCTTGTCGGTTTCCAACTCGCAGAGCGTTTCGTCCGATTTCACGAAATCGCCTTCCGATTTGCTCCAGTTCGCGACCGTCGCCTCGGACACGCTTTCGCCCAGCGCGGGCGCGACGACTTCGATTTCGCCGCCCGCCTCGGCCGACCGCGGCGGCGAGGCCTTGGGTGAATTTTCCGCAATTGCCGCGGATCCCTCGGCGATTGTCGCAAGAAGCGCGTTCGGAACGACCGTTTGGCCTTCGGACGCTACGATTTCGGCCAGGATGCCGCCCTTCGGCGCCGGAACTTCGACCGATACCTTGTCGGTCTCGAGTTCGCACAGCATTTCATCGGCCCTTACGCTGTCGCCGGCGGCTTTGTACCAAGTTCCGACGACGGCCTCCGCCACGCTTTCGCCCAAGGCCGGAACGCGAACATCAGTTGTCATTTCCCTAATCGCTCCTTCAAGTAAGCGCTTCGTCGACCAGTTTCGCTTGCTGCGCCGAATGCGCGGACATGAGGCCTCCGGCGGGCGATGCGGATTCCGGCCGCCCGACGTATTTCGGCCGCGCATGCGCCGCGCCTGTTTCGTTCAGAAGCCTTTCGAGGTTGGGCTCCAAGAAGGTCCAGGCGCCCTGGTTCCTGGGCTCCTCCTGGCACCAAATGAATTCAGCCTGCGGAAAGCGGGAGATTTCCGCTTTGATCGCCAAGTTCGGGACTGGATGATACTGCTCGATTCGCATCAGGTAGATGTCGTTTATGCCTCGGCTGTCGCGTTCGTGCAGCAGATCGTAGTAAACTTTTCCCGAAGTCAGCACTACGCGCCTAATCTTTTCGTCCGGAACCAGTTCGGTATCGGAATTACCGTACTGCGCATCGTCCCACAGCACCCTGTGGAACGAGCTTCCCGTTTCGAATTCGCTCAGCTTGGAAACGGCTTTCCTGTGGCGCAGCAGCGATTTTGGCGTAAACAGAACTAGCGGCTTTCTGTAGTCCCGATGCATCTGGCGTCGAAGGATATGAAAGTAGTTCGCGGGCGTCGTGCAATTGGCCACGATCCAGTTGTCTTCCGCCGAAAGCTGAAGGAACCGTTCGACCCGCGCCGAGGAATGTTCCGGCCCCTGGCCTTCGAAGCCGTGGGGAAGAAGCACGACCAACCCGGACATGCGCAGCCATTTGCTCTCGCCGGAAGCGATGAATTGATCGATCATGATCTGCGCGCCGTTCGCGAAATCCCCGAATTGCGCCTCCCAGAGAACTAGCGTGTTAGGCTCGCTCAAGGAATAGCCGTACTCGAATCCGAGCACGGCGAATTCAGACAGCATCGAATCGATGACACTGAATTCCTTCTGGCCGTCCTCGATATGGTTTAGCGGGAAGTAACGGCCTTCGGTGTTTTGATCGACGAAAGCCGCGTGCCTCTGGCTGAAAGTGCCTCTTGTCGAATCCTGGCCCGCCAGCCGAACCGGATACCCGTCAAGCAGCAGTCCCCCGAACGCCAACGCTTCGGCTGTCGCCCAATCGACTCCCTCGCCGGTTTCGAACATCTTCCTTCTAGCGTTCTGGAAGCGGGTCAGCGACCTGTGCAAGGCGAACCCGCTTGGAACGTTCGTCAGGGCCGTGCCGATTTTTTGAATGCGTTCTCTGGATATTCCGGTCTTGCCGCGCTGATAATCCCTGGAAAGAGTGCGCAGGTGCGACCAGCGCCCGTCCAGCCAGTCCGCCTTGTTCGGCCGGTAATAACTGCTGACCTCAAATTCCTCCATGAGGCGGGTATCGAATGCTTCGGCCATGGATTCGATTTCGCCGGCGGGCACCAGCTTTTCGCTTGACAGCTTTTCGCCGTAGATCTGAAGCGTGGTTTTTTGCGACTTTATTCGCCGGTACATCTTCGGCTGCGTAAACATCGGCTCGTCGCCTTCGTTGTGACCGAATCTGCGGTAGCAGAACATGTCGATCACGGCATCCTTGGCAAATTCCTGCCGGAATTCGGTCGCGACCCTCGCCGCATGAACGACGGCTTCGGGATCGTCCGCGTTGACATGGAATATCGGCGCTTCGGTCATGAGGGCGATATCCGTCGGATAGGGCGACGATCTGGACTTGTGCGGGGTCGCGGTGAATCCGATTTGGTTGTTGACAACGAAATGCAGAGTGCCGCCGGTTCGATGCCCGGCAAGGCCGGATAGCCCGAAGCATTCCGCGACGACGCCCTGCCCCGCGAACGCGGCGTCGCCGTGCAGAAGAAGCGGCAGCACGACTCCGCGGTTCTCGCCGCCGTAATGGTACTGCTTGGCCCTGGCCTTGCCCAGCACCACCGGATTGACCGCTTCGAGATGCGAAGGATTCGCGGTCAGCGACAAATGCACCGAGTTCCCGTCGAATTCGCGATCGGCCGAGGCGCCGAGATGATACTTCACGTCGCCCGATCCTTCCACGTCGTCCGGCTTGAAATTGCCGCCATGGAATTCATTGAATATGGCCCTGAAAGGCTTGGCCAATACATTGGCAAGCACGTTGAGGCGCCCTCTGTGCGGCATCCCGATTATGATTTCCTTGACGCCGAGGGCTCCGCCCCTCTTTATGATCTGCTCCATGGCGGGGATCAGCGACTCGGCTCCGTCCAGGCCGAATCGCTTCGTTCCCGCGTATTTGACGTGCAGGAATTTTTCGAATCCTTCCGCTTCGACGAGCTTGTTCAGGATTGCCTTCCGCCCGCGCCGAGTGAACTGGATCTCCTTGCCCAGGCCTTCGATTCGCTCCTTGAGCCACGACGACTGCCGCGGGTCGGATATATGCATATACTGGAGCGCGAGAGTGCCGCAATAGGTCCGCTTGACCAGCTCCAGGATTTCACGCATCGTCGCGCTCTCAAGTCCGAGTACGTTGTCGAGGAAAATCGGGCGGTCCATGTCGGCGTCCGAAAAGCCGAACGTCGCAGGCTCCAGTTCCGGATGGCGAGCCTTGTCGCGCATCCCGAGCGGGTCGAGGTCCGCAAGAAGATGGCCGCGAATGCGGTAGGCCCGAATGACCATCAGAGCGCGAATCGAATCCAGCAGCGCTCGCTTTAATTCTTCCCCGGATACGCTGCCGCCGGCATCTCCGGATTTCCTTCCGGAGGGTGCGGCTCGGGTCGAGGCGTCGGCCGGCGGGCGGGGGCCCGCCCGCGCCCCCGCCCACTCGCCCCCCGCCTTCGGCCGGCCGCCCCCCCCGCACGCCCCGCGGCCAATTCGCCGCCGTCTTCGGGCGGCCAATCGCCGCGCCCCCAGCTCGGCCGGGGCGACCGCTGGAAACCGTCGAGATGAAACTCTTCCAGCGATTGGAAATAGCTCCGCCAGCACGGCTCCACCTCG
>MKWU01006402.1_pt1 | contig 11988 bp, 9 predicted proteins | sample 809101 | NCBI WGS metagenome assembly MKWU01 (sample SAMN05860141, study PRJNA318959) | sponge metagenome | host: Aplysina aerophoba | place: Slovenia: Piran, Adriatic Sea, Gulf of Piran | collected 2013-05-07
TTCTCGACGACGCGGGCGCCGATCTTGAGCAGGCTCCGGCGGATGGTGGCGAACTCGGACCAGTGGAGCGGCATCCTGCGCGGCACGGCATCGCGCAGCGCGAGCATCAGCCAGTAGGCGGCGGTGTGGAGGATCAGCCTGAACTGATTGGCGAGCGGGCTCTGGCAGGAGGTCCGGTCGGAGGCGAGCTGGGCCTTATGTTGCTTGATCAGATTTTCCGCCTGTCCGCGGGCGCAGTAGATCCCTTCGTAGAGATGGCGCGGCCCGCCCTCGAGCGAGGTGACGATGTAGCGCGCGTCGAAGCCGCGCGGCGTCGCCTCCAGCCGGGCGAAGCCGCGCATCCTGTCGGTGCCGGCCTCGGCGCGGCGCACCTTGAGGTCGTCGCCGACGTCGTAGGCGAGGCCGTGCAGCACCGCATTGCCGGCCAGGCCGAAGATATAGTCGACGCCGTTCGCCTCGCACCACGCCATGGCCTCGGTCCGTCCGTAGTGGCTGTCGCCCCGGAAGGTGAGCCGGGTGCGCGGCCAGTGCCGGCGGATGCGGCGGGTCAGGTGCTTCAGCAGGGTGCGGACCTCGACCCCCGAGGGCGTCTTGCCGGGGCGCAGGAGAACCGCCACCGGCTTGCTGCTCGCGACATGGTAGACATGCACCGGCAGGAAGCACCGGGTGTCGTAAAAGGCGTTGAACAGCGACAGCTGCTGGCGACCGTGCACCGGGTCGCAGGTGTCGTCGATGTCCAGCGTGATCGCCGCCGGCGGGGCATCGAAGCTGCGGCAGAAGATGTCGACCAGGGCGGCCGTCATACGCCCCACCTCGATGCGGGACGGCGCGTTCTCAAGCCGGCTCATGGTCGGTTGCGAACACAGGTCGCGCCCGCTCACCGGCGCCCGGCCGACGGTCAGCTTGAACAGCGGATCCGCGCGAAGCGCATCGCAGTCGTCGGCGTCCTCGTACCCACACGCGATCGCGAACATGCGGAACCGCAGCATCGTCGACAGGCTGTGGACCACCCGTTCCGGGTCGCGCCACTCCCGGATGCAGCCCGCCAGCGCCTCAGCCAGGCCGAGCCGGCGTTCCGCCGCGCGCAGCAGGACCAGCCCGCCGTCCGACGAGATCAGACCGCCCGCGAAATCGGCGGTTACCTTCTTGCGTTGTACGGCTGGAAGATCGAACGGGAGAAGGGTATCTTCGGTCATGGCGGGCGTGGCGCTCTCGTTGCGTCGGTGGAAAGACGCTGGGAAACGAATTTCTACCCGATTCCAACGACTTATGCCACGTTCGCCACCACTAAACCGCGCCGCGAAGAATAAAGCGGGCTAGCGGGCAGAAGGTGAAGCTCCAATAAGCAATTGAGCTCTGGATCGGTCGCTTTGCCGAGTTATTGTCGTCCATCGGTGATATTCGACACTTGCTCTTGATTCATCATCATGCGGCCTGAGCGGGCAGTCTACGTATTGTACCAATGAGAAGCGCGATAACAATTTGGTGCGGGAGCGGTATGTAGATATTCGAACCTATTGCCCGCCCCAACAAAAAAAGAAGAAGCAGTTTTCAAGTCTTCGAATGCAGATGTAGTTGAGGGTGCGGGTTGTTGGCCGATTAGGTGGTCAGCGCATACTTGGATCAATACTGAGAACACATCCATTTGAGCGGTTGGTATTCGAACCGTGCGGAGTACTTTGTTCATGTTGTTCGTAACCTCACGATCTTGCGAAAAGAAACTTCTCACATGTTCGCTCGAGTCCATGTGTGAGGCCAATTGAGCATGAAACACGGGATGTCGATAGTCGCTATCGTCCATGTCGTAATGTGCTGCGAAAATATGCTCCAAGCGGTCCTGCTTGACCCGAAAGTACGCGACTTCCGTGCCAAAATCCCTCGTGTGAAACGGGAGCGTCTTGAAATTGGGTCCCTCGAAACTCATCCATCCTGTGACGACAATGAACAAATTGGGACCGGGGCGGCTCGGTCGTTCATTGACATGAAATACGACTGGACCCACCGATAGCTTCACGTAGTCGTCTGCAGCATTGGTATCCAGGGTAAAGACTTGTGCTGGCATTTGCGGGCGCACGTCGCTGGACTGGCAAATCTGCTTCACGTGGTGGATAGCTTGGGTCCAAGCAGTCTGTACTTCCCGCAGGACCCGCCAGGCGTCTCTGTTCATGCTGGGTCCGAGGTCAATAGCCGAGGATGGGGGCCCACTCGTCGTGGAAATCCTTTTCCACGCGACTGAGCTGGGCACCTGAAGGAATCCAACTGCTTGCTGGAACGGAGCAATCGCCGCGCTCGCACACGGCGCGCATCGTGAAGGGGCACCAGAAGCCTCCCTTTATTCCGCCACATCGTGTGCAGGCATGCCGGGCGAGAGGTCGATTCAAGTGGCGTTCCACCGCGTAGCGATTGTATTCTGCAAAGGAGTCGAATTGTGGATCGTCTAGATCCGCTGCCATGTCATCGAGGATACCGTCTACGACTTCGTGCCAATAGTAAGGCTCGGCGTGGCCGAATGGACCGTCATATCTCGCGCGGTCAAACAACTCAGACAGCGCAGTGGCCTCGTCCAAGTTGGTGCCGAAATAGGCGCAAAGCGCCTCGAGTGAAACAATAGGGCCGGGGTATTTCAGAACCGCGTTCGCCAGCACATGGCCCAATACGTAAGTTAGAAGGCGTGCTTTGTCTTCGTCCGTCGGCAACTGATCGGGCTCTGCAAATTGCTTTATTGTTTGAAGAAGGGCGGAGTTTGCGGCACCCAGCTTGGTCATGTAGGCGGCAAACATGCTTTCGGACTGGGGCTTGCCCAGCAAGGTAGCCAACACGGCCGCCAAGCTGCGAGGCTGGCTAAGGACTTCGGGGTGACCGTCTAACCAGAGACGAATGTCATGAAAGCCCCTGAACATGTTGTTGATGAATGGAGCGGCTTGCTCGAAGCTGGTAGGAACACGGAGTTCGAAAAGATTCGGCTCTCGCGGTAATGCGTCCAGGTTCGCCCTCGAAAAGTCGCCAACGGGGATGGACTTGCCCTGGCACCAGCCAACGATGCTCAGACCAAATAGGCCGTTGACGGATGTCGTCAGGTCGTAGTCTGTGATGACCAACGCTGTCTGCTGGCTGATGCGTTCGTCGAATGCCTCGTGGGTCGGGCCGTCCGCAGTGGTCGGCCGCCAAATGACTAGCTCCGCGTCGTCGCCAAGAAGCTCGCGAAGCCGATCGCCGAGATTGTCGAGGCTCTCTTGGTCATCGTCTACCAGCAAAATGGAAGGTTTGGTTCCGTCCATCGCTATTCCTCTTCAGCGGGGATCGGCAGTCGAACACGAATGCAGGTTGAAAATCCACTGGTGGCCTGAACAAGCTCCGCACTGCCGCCAAATGCCTCGGCTCCGCGGCGGACGAGCGACAGTCCCAGACCCATGCCCGAACCGAGAGGATCATTGCGCGACTTGGCCGTGGTGAAGGGCGACTTGGTGGTGGTGAACAGCGGATCGAAGACGCGGTCGTGCAATGCCGCCGGGATACCGATGCCGGTATCTGATACTTCCAGATAGTGCCAACGGGCGTCATTCCACGCTCGAAAGGCTATGGTGCCCTGATGTTCGCCCGTCTTTGCGGTAACGGCCTTGAGAGCATTCGTGTATAGGTTCAATGCAATTCCGTTGTACAGAGAGACCGGCACCATCGGGGCGATTAAGTCTCTTTCTACGGTGATGTCGATGTGAATGTTTCGCTCTTCTGCGTACTTGCCGAATATACGTCTTACCTGAGCTAACCGGGGCCGTACGGTGTAAGGTTTTTCAGGCGCGGATCGCGCACCGTGAATATAGCCTGAAGAATAGGTTACGAAATCCTTCAGCTTCTTTATGTGTTTCGTGAAGGTGTTCGCGGATGCCTGATATTGAGGCAATTCCTGTGCCAGCCGAATCAGGTCGGCTTGGGTTTCTTCCAATTCTTGGAGAGCGACGCCGAACTCATGTGTCATGAACCCGGCAACGATGCCGAGGAGGCTCATCACCTCCAGTTGCTGTTCGCGCTCCTTGGATGCTTCGCGCTGAACCTCCGCCATGTGGCCGGTGTGCGTCAGCGCGGAGATTATTTGCGCCTTGTGAGGTGCCGCGATATCCGGGTTGGCTTGCACCTCGGCAATGGCCGCGCGTGTCTGATCCTGCAATGCGTGGGCTAGTCGCTCGCGCTGGTCTTCCTCTTCTTCCAGTTGCAGTTTGCGATCGACATATGCGATGGCCTCCACGGCGCCGCGGACAAGATCGCGCATTTGGGTAAAGGCCCGATTTTCGACAAATCCCTCTCGATCCGCCGAGGCGACGAGGCCTTCTTCTTGATCGTCAGAGTCTGGGTGGCGATTGCGCCGTCCTTCGACCTGCACGAGCCCCACAAGCTGAAGAGATTGAGGAAGTCGCAACATCCAGTTCTGCGCTGGCGCCCCCCGAACGCCGGGAGGCATGGCGAAGTGTTTCTCTGCTAAGCTGGAGCGCGGGTCGCGACGATTGCGGGCGGAATCCGCTTGGAGCTGCAGCCAGTCGTCACGGGAATGACCATAGGGAGGAACGCGAAAGTCCCGGTCGAACACGGCCACTCCGTGGTTCCTGGTGATCCAGCTTTGAGCGCGGCGGCCGTCGACCGGCATGTCTGTGAACGTGCCTGTTCGCCGCGGAAAAAACCGGACATCCGCGTAGAGGCTCTCAATTTCATTGGCGTATGTGTCTATGATCGACAAGTACGGTTCTTCAGCCCCGCGTCTATAGACCTGAAGGTCGACCTTGTCGGCGTCGACGGTCAATGTTGCTCTGAGGACGAAAGCGTCAAGAATCTGGGCCGCAACGTCCCCGGAGTCGGGATCGCCCCCTTCGCTCTTTACGTTGAGAATAAAGCCCGGATCGGAGTGAGTGCCCGCCGTTCGTATATCTCGCCCGTCCGCTACCTTCCGGAAAAGTGACCGAAGTGGAGTCAAGATGCCGATGGCTCCGGTCCGCACGGCGTTGAGGTCCAGGCGTCCGGCTTCGGAGCGCAACCGGGTGATTACGAGGGAGGTGCCGGTTGGTACAGAATTCTCAGCCTCAAAGAGCTGATAGGGGACCTTGATCTTTCCAAGATCCTCGTTTTTGTCGAAGTGTGGCCAATCGAAATCAGCAGTTAGCCTCGTTCGAATGCCGCGCGCCGGATCATTTGCAACCGTCTCCAAATGCAAGGCTTGGCCCAGGAACCGGACGGCAAAGCGGCCTATGCCTTTCTCGCCCGTGATAAGGCGCATGTATTTGGCGCTGAAAAAAACCAATTCCTTGGAGCTTGTTCCGATGCGCATCCAGCCATCGGTAAACTGCTCCAGGGTCATGCCATGACCGTCGTCCAAGACGGTAATCGTCGATTCCGCTTCAACGTCTATCGTGCATTCCGAAGCATCGGCGTCGTAGGCATTCTTGACCAACTCTACAACTGCGACCTCGGGCTGCTTCACCAGCCTCTCACCGAGCTCGCGAAGAATTCGGCTTTCGATGGAAAAGGAAAGGGTGCCTTGCGTAATCATCGGTCTACATAATGCGGCGGCTCAGCCGCACAGTCCACTATCGCCAAAAGAGTCTCGAAGCAATGCATTCAACTGATTGATTTCAACTTTTCGAAACGCGTTCGCGTGCGCCACAACCCTCTTGCGCAAGTCCATATCGCCAAAGGCACCGAGGATTTGTCTAATTTGTTCTTCGGTTACATTGTAAATGCCACAGACGCTTCCAACAGCACGGGCGCCTACTGTGTTCCTGACCCGTTTGGGGAATGCTTTCTTGAAGCTTTGAGCCAACAGAACCTGAGGAGTAGGTGGCATAATGAACTTCCACCAACTCTCACGCTCCAGGCAGGTCGCGGTCTGATAATCACTGGATGGTACAGAATGCAGATAGAGGGCAAGTGCGGAGGTCATAGGCTTGTCGGTTCTGATCAGCCAGCACTTTTGCCCCTTATCGCGGAAATAGCGCTGAAAGGTAGCGGTATCCAGATCGGTGCTGTCGGATGGGAGATTGCGCAGGCTCGTTACACATGGAACGACATCGCTGTCGATGCGCAGGCCATTCCGGATCCGCTCTCCTTCTGTGAGGGTCAGCACCTTTTGCGTCCCCGGACTTAGCCCTCGCATGGCGCGAGGAGCGCCGGCAGGAATGTCGCTTTTTCGAGCATATGGGAGAATGCCCGATGCGGCTCCCGTGGGAGAGGGCAAAGGCCTAAACTCGCCCGGGGTGGTTTCCTGGAAATACTCCCAAAGACCGTCCTGCCTAGCCTTGTCGACGATCGTGATGGACGAGGTGGTTAACACTTTCCCGAATCGACGATCGGACAAACGGTACACTGTAACGTGCCAGCGATTGTGTTCTATGTAGTTGTGGAGCGCACGCACGGATGGGCGGGATACCCATTCGTAAGGCACTATCAACGCGCACAAGCCATTCGGCTTGACTGAGGCAAGGCCAAGGAGGAAGAAATACTGCCAGGCATTGGCTATCCCGGATACTGAAACTCCTATTCTGCGGAACAAGACGTTGGCGGCGTGTTGGCGCCATTCGTACGGCAAATCCTGATTTCGGACGAATGGTGGGTTGCCGATACAAAGGTCGGCATCGATGATTTCATCCGAAAACGCACAACGGTTTATAAGACGGACATTGTCCGGTAATTGAGCCGAAATGCACCGTTCTTCATCAATCTCATAGCCTAGGTATTCTTGGTATACGCCCTGTTTGGAAAATCGGGCGTCTCCGGCACCGAAATCGATGACCTTGCCAGGTTGAGGCCGAAGGCGCTTAACGTGATCCCAAGTCAATTGGATAAGATCAGGTGGAGTATCAACTTGGCAGCGACTCAGGTACAGAGAAACACTAGTCCAATCGCCCCAATCGCGGGTTAGCTGTACGACCGGGCGTTCGTCCTGGATCGTATTGCCGACAGCTGGGCTCATAAGGGTAACTCGCGAATGCGGAGAGTACCTCTTGACCGGGATACAGCGCTTATCGCGTTTGTGAACAGAGGAGGGAGAGGCGAAAGAGCCAGCATGTGGAATTGGGGCAGGGTAGAATGGGCTGGTCGAGACAAGGATTGAAGTAAGCGCGGAAGGTAGGTCGAATTTGCCCGGTCGGTAGATTTCAGATGAGGAAGCAACTGATAGCCCTTTGGTGCGGTGAGTGTCCGTATCGCGAACTGATGCGGCGGCAGACGGTCGCTAGGGCTGTCCGGTGACGGCTTGACGTGTTGCCGTGATAGATGGGCGCTGTGCCCCGTTCCGCGCGCCTGTGTGGGTCGAAGCAAGTTCGGAATGATAGGGATTCTCTGGCTGGGTGCCAATGCCTGTACGCGAGGCGGGATGGCAGTTCAAGGGGGTCGGTGTGGTTCACCCAGGAGCGGATGGGGCGCAGGGCGCGGGGTTAGGCAGACCGAGGAGCGGGGCCGCACGCGGGCATGGCAGTCGCTGAGAGCGGACACGGACTATGTCGCGGAATGGTGCGCACGCGCCGCTGGACCTGGGGTAGAGGCGTCGTCGCTTCTCTTTTTCTAGGCAGGCCGTGGGTGACCTCGCGGCGGTGTGGTGGAACCTGCGGGCATGGTGGATCCGCGGTTGGTGGCGCTCGCCTCGCCATTTGGGCCGATGGGCGGATAGTCCAGGCGCATGTCGAGGACGCGGCGAAGGTGGGGGGGGAGAATGCACTACGCCATGTGATTCGCGGCAGTGGGGCGACGATCGTGGGACTGCGGGGGACACGCCGGAATGGTCACCCTGAAGGGCTTGCGCGGTCGCAGGGGGGAGCCGATCAGGGCAAGGAAGGGTGGATCTGCCGAGCCGGGGCAAAGCGAGCTCGATATGTAGATGCCCTTGGACAGGAACTCTCCGGCACCCGGAACCGCTTGAAGCGGTTGGATCCCGCCGGCTTACCTGTGTAGCGGGGGCGGGAAGACGCAGTGCGGGGAGGTTCGGCCGTTAGACCCCACTCGAAGTTCGCCGATTGGAGGCTGCGGGGCGTTTGCTCGACCCGGAATGCCCGGCTTGAGAGCGGACATCGTCTTCTGGCGGTGTATTGTGCCAAGTTTACTGGAGCCAAGGTTAACCGAAGTCCATTAGAGGTCGTCCAAAACGGTGGAGTTCTTCTCTCGATCTATCCTGCGTTGCTCAATCTTGTCTTTTTCATTGTTGAGGAATGTTATGGGATCCCAGTCGCCTAATTCCTGTTCCGAAATTCCATAGGTTGATCTTAGTTGCTGGGTTACAGAAATAACATGCAAACCTAGACACGCATATCGGTGCCGCCTCTCTTCAAAGAATTCAATGTAGTCGGGTGGAAATGAGTGCTCTGCTGCGATAGAAATGAAACGATTGTCGTTCTCAATTCGACTTGGAAGGGCTAGGACATTGTACATTAGCTCGTGATCTATACTTCTCCAGTCGACGTCGCTGGGTAGAGGCAAGCCAGTCGGTTGAGAAACCTGCGGACGAAGCTCACCGCCAGCGTTTCTCTGCCCTAAACTCAAACCATCGTCTCCAACAACGTCGGTGCATTGGTCAAGAAAATCATCCAAGATGCAAACAACCCGGATCGCGAGGTATCGAGCGTTCCTTTTGTTGTTCCACGCATCTCGAAACCATGGCAAAGCGGCACCCACTACGACTCCGAAGAGGCCAGCAGCGGCGGAAATCAGGGCAAGAACCGTTGCTTCGCTTATCGGCATGACCTTGAGTTTTGCAGTTCCTTCAAGAGTAAGTCGGCGGCGACACCCGGAGGGCGCCTTCCCTCTCACTGCGGCGGCTAGCCCTGGCGGTACAGCGGTGGAACGGCGCTCATTGTAATAGAGTATCCAAGGTCAATGGCGGATCGCTGTCATTTTGTATTAGCGTCTGCGACCACAAGATGGAAGTCTCGTAGATGGTTTGGCATATCCTTTCGCCATCCTTCTCGAACCAATGGCATGCCTCCGGCAGAAGGTCAAACGGCACAGGGTGCCGGGCAAAGGGGTTGTGAAAAACCTCTAACTCAGCGGTCCACGGTTCATACCCGTGTGGCCAAAGTCCTCTGTACTCATCCGTTGCGACGTCGAGGCAAAATGGAATAGGCGTGAGCGCGCCGGGAGTACGGTCGAAGAAGGCGCCAAACCTCGTGTATCGCAGCCCTTCCGGCGCACCCCGTCCAGAGACTGCTACGCGGTTCAGCTTTGCCATCGAGCATGCATTTGAGAAGATGACTGCGGACAGGTCGGCGTGTCGATCGTCGGCGAACAGTCCGACTGGGAAAGTGTCATCCTCGAGAAAATGCGTCGCATGTATCGTTTTCGCCTGCTTGCGGCCATCCACGTCTACAGCATGGGCACCCTCTCCGAAAAGGTAGCCTAACAAACCGTCCCGGCTCCATATCATGGACCGAGGTGCTTGAAAGTCCGCGATCGCGATAACGAATGGTCTGCCAGAGACGTGCGGCAGCCTTTCATATTGCCTGCTGAGTTTGTTGCGCAGGGTTTTGGCGAACCGTCGGGCTGTAGCGCCGAAGAACGACTCTCTAGGCTCAGTCGGCATTTTGCTGGGGGGCGCGTTGAAATGATCGTATGGCACAGGTGGATTGGCGGTTACAGCCTCGATCCAAGCCACAGAGCCGCAGCGGTTCTCTATACGGAAGTCCGGGGAAGCATGGGGTTGGGTGACAAGCAGGCCCTGTTCGCGCAGTGAAGCTAGGAGCTGTGCTTCCCAAAGACGAGTGTGAAAATTCGTCGTCTGAAGATCGCTGGCCCAATTCTTATCGGGTTTGGGCAGAGCGAGATACAGTTGGTTTAGTGTCCAAGCTGCGGGACGATGAGAGGGCATTGCCAGAACGCTGAACACCTTGCTGGGGGTGCGTCCTTGCAGATCGTACAACAATGGGCGTCTTGGAATTCCCGCAGGGATCGGTTCCCGAGGTTCCCCGTCTCGCAGTTGGCTGGACATATGCTTGCAGGCCGCATCTTGAGATTCGAATCCATAGCGCTCAGCGACAACGGTCCACACGTCGTCGACGCGGCGTCGCATGACGAGGATGCCGAAGCGTCCGCTCTCGTCACCCTCCGTGACGAGGCCGAAGGACAGCCCGTCAGCGCTTCGCCAGGCACCGATCGGCGGGTGGTTGCCGAAACCGTGCCCGCGCGGCAACGACAGCGCGTAGATGTCGAACTCCCAATTGGATATCCGCTCCATCGCAGTCAGCATGCGAGTTTCGTTGCAACGCCAATAGACATATCGGTGTCTTTCAACGCGGTTGGGCTAGGCCTCGTCGTCTGCATCGCGATTCATCGGCCCGGCCCCGGCGCCGACCTTCCGCAGGAAAAGGCCAAACGTGGTCTGGAGTTTGAACTCGACCGCTTTCGATGTGAAGACGGGCACCCCGCGTTTTTTCCCGGGCATTTCGAAGAATCGAGGAATTCCGCCGGGTTGCGCGTGCCGCTGCCGCATGGGACGCCGATTCTGACGAAATGAGGGCATGTGTGCAGTGTCGAGGGGACGCGCCGTCGAAGGATGTCGGTGGGCGGACGGCTTCAAGGGGCCTTCTGGAGGCGGTCCTCGATCCGGTGCACGAGGAGCATCGCGCGATGCTCGGCCGGTAGGGCGGGCCGTTCGATCGGTTCGGGATCGACGATGATGCGCGGGCCCGTTCCGGGATGGAGAACATGGCAGGGCGGCGGCGCGGCCCGCTCGCCCGTCACATAGCAACGACCTATCGTGTCGGCCGGCGCGCGATCAACGAAGCGAACGGGCCGGGCCCTGCCGGTCCCGTGGCGTCGTCGCCCCATGCCTGCCGGGCATGAATCCCGCGCGGACCGGCATTTTCATCTTGCCCGCCGGCGCGCTAACGAGGGGTAGCGGAAAGGGAGGACGCGGTGCGCCCGTGCCGGCGCCCCGGCGGCGGCTTGCGGCGCTGCATAAGGGTTTCCGATAGACGCTATCGCAAAATCCAACTGGCCCCGGACGGCTGCGTACCCACCTGACTCCGGAAGCGCATCCCCCCGCGGATGCGCGCCCATGGAGACAAGGGGAAACCGGGCGATGACCGCGCGAAGCGACGAGTGCCGGCATGCCGAACGCGGAAGTAAGGCGGCATGAACCCGGACGACGCCTTCGGGCGCTGCCTCGGGTTGCTGCACGAGGCCGCCCTCGACGACACCCGCTGGCCCGCCGCCTCGGCGCAGATCGACGAGGCCTGCGGCGCCGGGGGCAATGCCCTGACGGTCGGCGAAGCGTCCGACGGCGAGCACCGCATCCACTTCTCCCGCCTGCTCTACCGCGGCGAGAGCGGGCAGGATGTGGTGCGCGAGTATTTCGGCGTCCACTACCCCCAGGACGCGGGCATGCGCCGCCTGATGGACCGTCCCGAAGGCCGGCCGGTTCATCTCCCCGACCTCTGGAGCGAGGACGAGCGCAGGACGTCGCCGGTGTACAACGAGGGATGGCGCCTGCTGGGCGCCCGGGACGGCCTGAACGCGCATTTCCGCGATCCGGACGGGCTGCGCCTGGTCTGGAGCCTTGCCGACCCGGTCGGCAGCGAGGGCTGGGAGTGCGCCCGGCTCCGGCTGGTCGAGCGCCTGCTGCCGCATGTCCGGCAGTTCGTCCGGGTGCGGCAGGCGCTGGCGGCGGCCGAGGCGCTGGGCGCCGGCCCGGCGGGCCTGCTGGAGAGCGGGCGCATCGGCGCGGTGCAGCTGGACCGCGGCGGGCGCGTGCTGGCGGCGAACGCGCCGGCGCTGGAGATCCTGCGCCGGGGCGACGGGCTGGCCGACGAGGGCGGCGCCTTGCGCGCCTCGCTGCGGAGCGACCGGGAGCGCCTGCAGCGGCTCCTGGCGCGGGCGCTGCCGGACGCGTGGGGCGCGGCCCCGGTGAGAGCGCGCGCGCTTTCTGACGGGAATCCGCCGGATTCTGCTCAAATTATTTGATGTATGGGGGTGGGCGCCCCCCGGCGATCTTGCAAAGAAGCTCGCCAGGGGGCTTGT
>MKWU01006405.1_pt1 | contig 11986 bp, 14 predicted proteins | sample 809101 | NCBI WGS metagenome assembly MKWU01 (sample SAMN05860141, study PRJNA318959) | sponge metagenome | host: Aplysina aerophoba | place: Slovenia: Piran, Adriatic Sea, Gulf of Piran | collected 2013-05-07
GTCGTCCCAGCCGTCGTCGAAGTCCTGGCGCACGAGCTGCTCGAACCGGCCGCTGGCGTTGCTGACCGCGCCCCGCCCCTTGAGGCTGGACGTCCCGCGATTTGGCGTCATGTGTCGTACCTCGCGCGCATCCGACGCCGAATCGAGGTGCCTCGGCAGCGGCAGCCGGCCTCGGTCATCGTCGTTTTGCCGTCGCCGCGGGTGCAGATCGCCCGTCGGTGGGGCGCGTGGATCACGGCACCGGCTCGAAGTGGCGGCCACGGGCTGCGCGGCGATTGAACGTGAAGGTGTGCGCGCACCCACGGGCATGGTTGCGATGTGCGATCAGGCAGTCCGCGAAGTCGGCCCCACCGGTCTCGAATTCTCGCAGGGCGGACCAGGCGGCGTCTCGATCTTCGACCAGGAATTCGGCCGTTCGCAGAATCTGGCGGACCACCGACGCCACGATCGGCTTCTCGTAGCGATAGGCGCCCGCCAGGACCCATACCAGCTCCAGCAGCACCGGAATGCCGACGAATCCGGGCGACTCGGCGGTGCATCGGCCCTCGATGAGGCGCGCCGCGGCTTGCGCCTGTGCGGGATGATCCTGAACGATGTAGCGCACCAGGACGTTCGTGTCGATCGCGATCACTAGACTTTCGCTCCTCCCGTCAAACCTGCGTGCATGTACGCGGGAGTGCTATAACCCCTTGCATTGAGGGAAGTCACCTCGTCCACTCAGCCGTCGAAGACTGGAGTTGATCCGCTTTAGTGGACGGTTTATGGCTTGGGTTTCATGCAGCGTCCCGGTAGGACCTTTCGAAGTCGATCGGTGACCGGTAACCCAGGCCTTGATGACGACGGTGTGGGTTTTACCACCCCTCGATGTAGGAGAAGTTCTCTCTCTGCGCGTGGCGATGGTCGTCGAAGCGGACTCGGTCGAGGAGCTCGCATTCGAGACTGGCGAAAAAGCTCTCGGCCATGGCGTTGTCATAGCAGTCCCCGACCGAGCCCATCGAGGGGACGACGCCCGCTTGGCGGCAGCGCTCGCCGAAGGCCAACGAGGTGTACTGGCAACCTTGGAGGCTCTCATGTTTGTCAAGTCGATGAATGACCGAGTGCGGGCGTCGTTGTCCCAGTGCCATGTCCAGCGCTGCGAGCACCAGTTCGGTGCGCAGGTGATTGGCCATGGCCCAGCCCACCACGCGGCGGCTGAACACGTCCAGCACCACGGCGAGGTACACGAACCCGGCCGCGGTCGGGACGTAGGTGATGTCGGGCAACCGAAGCATTCTTCGGTATCAGCCGCCCCCGACATCACGGCGACCGCCGCTCATCGTCGTCGACTCTCGATCTATGTCCCGACGTTCGAGATACTGCGCACTAGGGCAGGTTCGCTCGTTCGGCTCTCCGCGACGCTGCCGCGCAATGTGACAGAGCGATGCCAGATGACCAGCCGGCAGAATTCAATCATCGAATTCAGGAGTGTCCAAAAGCACTTCGGGAGCCTTCACGTTCTCGACGACATCGCCTTCCAGGTCGCCCAGGGCGAAGTGGTCGTGGTCTGTGGTCCGAGCGGATCCGGAAAGAGCACGCTCATCCGCTGCATCAATGCCCTGGAGCCGATCGGATCCGGAGAGCTCATCGTCGACGGGATTCACTTGCACGAGAAGTCGTTCGACGTGATCGGGCTGCGCACGGAGGTCGGGATGGTCTTCCAGCAGTTCAATCTCTACCCGCACCTCACGGCCCTCGAGACCATCACGCTGGCCCCCATCAAGGTCCGCAAGACGCCGAAGGCGGAGGCGACGAGGATCGCCCGGGCGCTCCTCGAGCGTGTCGGCATTCCGGAGAAGGAAGACCATTACCCATCCCAGCTCTCCGGCGGGCAGCGCCAGCGCGTAGCCATTGCACGCGCCTTGGCGATGCAGCCGAAGATCATGCTGTTCGACGAGCCGACCTCAGCCCTCGACCCGGAGATGATCCAGGAGGTGCTCGACGTGATGACCGATCTCGCGCAAGAGGGAATGACGATGATCGTGGTGACCCACGAGATGGGTTTCGCAAAGCGGGTCGCGGACCGGATCGTGTTCATGGACAAGGGCCGGATCGTCGAGGAGGGATCTCCCGAGGATTTCTTTTCGAGGCCTCGCGATCAACGGACCAGGCTCTTCCTCAGCAAGATCCTCGTGCACTGAGGAAAGTGCTGCGCTGCCGTTCCCGCGGAACGCAAGCCGGGCTCGCCAGACACCCGGCACCGCGGAACCCCGGAAGCAATGCTTTCGGTGGCGAGGCCCGGCTCACGGCCGGAGGAGGATCTTGCCCTTCGTCAACCGCTCCTCGAGTCGCTGGTGAGCGTCGGCGGCTTCGGTAAGCGGATACACCTGGTCTACCGTCACATTCAGCTCGCCGGTGGCGAGGTATCCGAAAAGGGCCTCGACCCTTTGGCGGTACTCGTCAGGTGTCAGCATGTAGTGAATCAGGTGGGCGCGCGTGAGATAGAGAGAGCCCAGCTCTCCAAGCAGCTTCGGGCTCACGGGGTCGGGTTGCCCGGATGCATGTCCGAACAGCACGCAGGTCCCACGAGGCTTGAGGGAGCGCAGGGAACGCATGATCGTGTCCCGACCCACGGAATCGAAGACCACGTCGACGCCCGCGCCATCCGTTGCGTCCATTACCTCGTCCAGGAAATCGACGCGGCGGTACGGAAACACCTCCTCCGCACCGCACTCCCGGGCGATCGCCGCCTTCTCGTCCGACCCCACCGTCGCGAGCACGCGGGCGCCCCGAGCCCGTGCCAGCCGCGTGAGGAGTTGCCCGACTCCCCCTGCAGCGGCATGCACCAGGCACACGTGTCCCGGTGCCAGCGGAAACGCCGAGTGCGTCAGGAAATGGGCCGTCAGGCCCTGCAGCATGATTGCGGCCGCCTCGCGGGTATCGAATTTGGGGGGAAGCTTGATCGCCCGATGGTCGGGCACGGCCGCAAACTCGGCGTAGCTCCCCAGCGCCTCGCAGTAGGCGACGCGATCGCCGACCGCCAGATCGGCGACGTTGGCGCCGGTCGACACGACGACGCCCGCCCCTTCGATGCCGAGGCAGAACGGCAACGGCACGCCGTATGCGGGCGAGCGCGCATACAGGCCCTCCCTCATGTACACATCGAAGAAATTGACGCCGATGTACTCGTGACGGACGAGCACCTCGCCGGGACCCGGCTCGGGCATGGGTACGTCGGCGAGCTGCAGCGCCGTTCGATCTCCGAAACCTGACAGCACGATCGCTTTCATGGAGGTTGCCCTGGTGCTTGTGCGTTCATGCCCCGGCGCCTGTCCTGCCGGAACAGGCACCGGATTGTTCCTCTCGACCGCACTGGGATTGCCCGGGGGGATGTATCGTGCCGTCCCCCGGTCGGCAGTGCGTGAGAGGTCCTCGGAAACCTACTCGGCTTCGGCGATGGCGGCGATCTCCACCTTCTGGAACGAGTGTCCGAGGCGGGCTTCCACGCATGCCCGTGCGGGAGGGTTCTCCGGGTCGATCCAGGCGTCCCAAGCCTCGTTGTGATCGTCGAGGTCGCGGATGTCCGCCAGCCAGACATTGACCCAGATCAGCTTCGATCGGTCGCTGCCGAGCTCCTTCAGGTACGTCTCGATCTCATCGAGGATGGTTCGTGTCTGCTCCTTGACGTCGGCCTTCGGATCATCCGATACATGCCCACGCAGGTAGACGATGCCATTGTGGACGACTGCATGCGTGCTTCTCGCTCTGGGCTCGTCGAAAGGCGGAGCCCCTTTCGCATAGGGGGCCGTCGCATACCGGATCTTGTGTCGCACGATCGCCATGTTCTTCTCCCTCTGTAAAAACCACGGTTTGATTTCGCGTGTACGTCGCTCGTCCGGTCTTCCGAAACGTGCGCGCACGCGCTGTCCGCCGCAGCGGATCCGGTCGGCCATCGCGGCACACGTGGATGCTGCGGGTCCCTCGATGCCTTCGTGGAATCGAGGGCCGCGCATTCGCGCACGATTTGCCCTGTCCGCGGGGCATTGCTCCCGCGCACCGATGGAATTTCAGTCAACGAGCACGTAGCTGGGATCGAGCTTCTTGACGATTCTGGACAGCACGTAGCAGGAGACGAAGTAGCCCATCGCCATCGTCGCGTAGAGTGCGTACGGCGCGTAGAGTGCATTGTTCACGAGGATGATCGATCGGAAGAACTCGACCACGCCGATGACGTAGACCAGTGACGTGGTCTTGAACAGCATTACGAACTGCGACAGGAACGCCGGCACCATGTTCCTGGTGGCCTGCGGGAGGATGATGTGGACGAAGGTCTGACGGCGGGTCATCCCCGTGGCCAGGCTGGCCTCGTACTGGGAGTCGGGAACCGAGTAGAGACCCGCTCTTACTACCTCCGCCAGATAGGCCGCAGCGATCAACGACAGCGCGACCACCGCCGAGGCCCACGCCGAGAGGTCCTGTCCTGTCAGGGTAGGGACGGTGAAGAAGATCCAGAACACGACCATCAGTTCCGGCGTCGCGCGCACGACCTCGATCACGGCTACTGCGGCGTGACGCAGTCCCGGAGGGCCGTAGACACGCAGCAGCGCCAGCGGGACGGCGGCCAGCATCCCGAGCGCGATCGAGATGAGCGCCAGCAGCCACGACACGCCGAGGCCCTTGAGCACCAATGGCCAGGCCTCCCAGAGCACCTCCCATCGAAGATCCCGCGCCAGCCAGACCATGACGCCGATGAAGCAGAATACGGCCGTATTCCAGACCCGCTCCTTGCTGGAGTCCGCTTCGTGCCAGGCGGCGAGCGACGTTGCTAGCGCTTTGACGCCCATCGTATCCGCTTGTGCAGCAGCTCCATGACCGCCACGATGACCAGGACGACCAGCAGGTACAGAATCGTGACCGCGGCAGCAGCCTCGAACCCGCGGAAGGTCTGGTGCTCGATCAGCTGAGTCTGGAAGGTGAGGTCTTCCAGCGCGATCAGCATCACGACCGCCGAGTTCTTGACGATCTGGATGTACTGGGTGGTCAGGGGAGGGATGATGATCCGCGTGACCTGCGGCAGGAGAATGTACCGGAACACCTCCGCCTCGCTATGACCGCACGCGAGCGCGGCATCCCGTTGTCCTACCGGAATGGACCGGAGCCCGGCGATGGTCACGTCGGCGATGTAGGCGCTCTGATGCAGGATCAACGACAGCAGCGCTGCGGGGATCCCGTCGAGGCCGACAACGAAGTGAAGGAAGAACAGCTTCACGACCACGGGGATATTGCGCATCACCTCGATGTACGCGCTGATCGCGCGCCGCAGATAGAGGGAGCGCAGGTCGTTCAGGCAGCCGACGACCGTCCCCAGCATCGTGCTGCCGACAATCGATGCTGCGGAGAGCGAGACCGTGAGAATCAGGCCGTCGAGCAGATGGGCCCGATAGTCCCACAGCACATACCATTCCACTCAGGGGCTCCGCGCGCTCGGTCTGCACCCGTAGCCCCGAAAGGCGTGGTTTCCGGGTAGCCGTTGACGCCTCATCCGACCGCGAAGCGCAGCGCGCGAGTGAGCGTGCCGCGCGAGCCCATCACAGAGGGCGCAACCGTCGTTCTCGCCGTTCGAACCGATGGTCGCGCAAGGGGCGCAGCCCGCACCCCTTGCGCGACACGGATCGGAGATGGCGTGCTCGATGCTCGCCGTGAGGCGTGCCCGCCACCCTTTCGGCACGGTGAGCCGATCGCGAGAGTCTTCCGCGAGGCGTTTCATGCAGCGGCTGGACGAGCCGGGCCGGATGCGGGCTACTGCGAGCCGTACTTCTGATCGCCGATGCGCGACTGACCGGGCTCGATACCCGGCTGAAGCCGATACTGCGACCAGAGATGCCACCGGGGTGCCGACCCGAAGTGCATCTCGAGCAGCGGCTGGAACTCCTTGTCGGCCCACATCTCCTGAAGGGTGAAGTTGATGAAGTCGCGCCAGTCGGAATCATTCTCGCGCATCATGATGCCGACGGCGTCGAAGAAGTACTCCGCGGTGACCTTGAGTTCCGGATGCTTCTTCACGAAATCGACCGCGTTGCTCGACAGGATCAGGACGCCATCGATCTTCTTTTGCAGCAGCGCCACGACCAGATCGGGATATTCCTGGTACAGCTTCACATCGGCGTTCGGGACGATTTCCTTGAACAACTCGGTGTTGATGCTGCCCTGCGTCGTGCCGACGACGCGTGGAGGCGCGAACGCGCTCGGTTCGTCCGGCATGTCCTTGTGCGTGAGGATGGCGATCGGGTCCCAATTGTACGTGATCGAGAAATCGACCACCTCGTCCCGGGTCGCGCTCGTCGACGTGATGCCGAACTCGGCGTCGATTTTCTCCGTCTGCAGGAGCGGGATGCGCGTCTTCGACGTCGTCTGGACGAATTCGACGTCCACGCCGAGCTTTTCCGCCATCGCTTTCGCCACGTCGACACCGAATCCGATCGGCTTCCCGCTCATGTCCACGTAGCCGTAGGGCGGGGCATCGAAGCGGACACCGGCCAGTAGCTTTCCGCGCTCACGAACCGTGTCCAGCGTCGACTTCACCTCCTGTGAAGCCACGGGGCCTGCGCTCGACATTGCGAGCGCCGCTGCGGCCAGCAGCGTCGGCAACCGGTCCATCGTCTGTGAAAACCTGGTCATCACGAACTCTCCTCAGTTGCTAATGGGTGGTCGAGTCGACACGCGGCCGGCGCACCGCGCCTCCTGGGGCTGCACCCGGTCGGAATAGAATTATTGTGCTTTTCGTCGATCGACACTCGTCGTGTGCGCCAGTGAAATGGGGACGAGGGTCGGGCAGAACCGGTATTGATCTGTAACAGATCCATTCTGACCGATCCAGCGGCATGCAAGCGTGCGCCCCGATCGCGAAAGGCTACCAGATTGCCCTCAGGCAGTTCGGTGCAGCGAATTCGCCATAGCGTCAGCGACGACGCTCGACGGCATCGCGCCATCTGCGGAATCGCTCCGCCAACCCCATCAGCTCCGCGGAGAATTCGACGCCACGCTGATCGAGGAGCGACATCATCGTTGCGTGGGGACTGAGCATCACGCCCTCTTCGAATTCCCCGCACCGGTATCGCAGCCGAATGCATTGCGCCACCGCATCTTGGGCACTATCGTCGCTGGTGCCGTCGGTCGACAGCGGTGGCAGAGCATTCCCCGAATACGAGCGTGTCGCCTCGAACAGTTCGGCAAAATCGTCGAAAATTCTTTGTCCAGCCTCACTTGTGGGGACAGGGAGGGCTAGCCCGGAGCGCTGTTGCTGACCGTGACCTTCAGATCCGTGATTCGCCCGTCATTGGTCGGCGCGAGGTCCATCGGACAGGCCGATAGCCCGCAGACCAGGTCCATGTGCGCACGCATCACGAGACGGTCGCCCGGTTTCGAGAGGGGAGCACGTGTCTCGAAGCGTCCGTCCGACATCACCGGCGTGTTCTGGAAGATGTTGAGCGGCATCGGCAGCCACCACCGCGCCACGCCATAGGACTCCAGCACCTCGACGAGATTCTCCTGGCAGCTCCGATGGTCGGCCACGCCGAAGTCACGCAGATAGCGCACCGGATTGCAGATGGCCCGCACCACATCATGCCGCCCGACGTCGTCGCTGACGATACTGAGCATCGAGTTCAAAGAGTTGCTGATGAACAGGTCGCCCACTTCGGGATAGATGCGGCCCCAGAGCAGACGCGTGTGGGCGGTGCTGAGGCACTCCGTGACATCGTGGAGGTTGAACGCCACGAAGTCCCCTACCTGGCGCCCTTCCACATCGGTCACGGTCAAGTACTGGCCCTTCTCGACCTCGAACGACTTGCCGTAGCATGCCGGCACCGTCAGCTCGTATTCGGAACCGTGTGCGTCTGGAAGCTCCGTCGAGGGCTGTGAATTCGTCATCGTCGTCTCCTGCGATTGGCCAAGGTGCGGAAGGCGCAGTCCTACGCCCAGTCGGTCCGCCGGACACACGGCGGGCCACGCCGCACGAGGCGGGTCGCCGCACACGATCGAAGCGACGGCGCCGTCGCGCTCCAGGGTTCCCGACGCTCCCGCTCGATGCGTGCGAGGTGGGTGGTGATCTCCTCGGCGGTGAACATGCTCCTCACCCTCGAGACGAACCGCGGCATCTCGCGCGCGAAGTCGGGATGCCGGGCCGCGGCTTCGGCGAAGTGCAGAAGTTTCTCCCCAACAGCATAGTCGAAAGCGGCCTTGAGTCCGTACCGGATCGGGATGCCCTCGGCGGCGTCGCACCGCTCCATCCAGATATGCTGCCAACTCCGGTCAGTCATCGTCGCTCCTTTCCGATGAGTCCGGCTCTGTTCGCCCGGTTGGCGCTCTCGCAGACAGGCCGTGGTGAACATCCGCGGGCGAGCGTAGCACCTGACCAGGAGTCGCGAGGCAGGGCGTCTTCGCGCAGGGGCGAAGAGTCTGACCGGGCGGTGTGGAAGCGTGAGTTTGAACGCCAGGTGATCGTCCCGGCCCCGAATGTGGCGAGGCATCAAGAGCATCAATCAGCGCGACTGTGCGGCGAGCGTTCCCGGCCGCAATCAGCACCGAACGGACGTCGCGGCCGTCAGCGGACCGGAAGCGGTCGTGTTCTATTCCCCGCGTGGCCCAGAGGGTCGGTGGCGCGTCCGGCGAACCGGACCACTTGTCCAGGTGCCCCGCAGAATGCTGGGCGATCCGATTCTTGTCGCAAGTGTTCCACGAAATGACGATTCCGCATCGACGCACGGCTGAGGACGGCGTCGCGATGCGCACCGACCTCGACCTCGCGATGGCGGCGGCGGCAGAGCTGCGCGGGACGCTGCCCGACGGGGGCGGCGGCGGTCTCACATGTGGCGGTGTGGGACCGACGCGCTTGCGGTGCGGACTGCGTCCGGCCGCGGGCGGGGCGCCGGCGGAGGGGACCCGGAGACGGTCCGGGCACACGTCAACCGCATCAACCGGTGGCAAACGGCCTCCGAGCATCAATACCCCGGTCCTTACCGTGAATTTCTACACGAATGGTGTCGGTACCCTGGGTCCGGGGATTCCGGTCTGGTCTCCGCCAAGGGATCGTTTCGCGTGCGTGCGCTATCATGTCGTCGCCAATTCGATTGGCTCCGACAACCGAGGTTGATACTCATGCAGTCAGGTACCGTGAAGTGGTTCAACGATGCGAAGGGATTCGGATTCATCGCGCCGCAAGGCGGTGGAGAAGATGTCTTCGTGCATTTTTCGGCGGTCACGGGGGACGGGTTCCGTTCGCTCGCCGAGGGTCAGGAAGTGAAGTTCGAGACGGAGCGGGGACCGAAGGGGCTTCAGGCGCGTAACGTGACGGCTCAGTAGCTCGGCTCAGTAGCTCGGCTCATCGCGCTGTGGGAAGTGTCCTCACAGCGCGATGGTCGGCGTGCCCGAGGCGTTCGCCGTGAGCGCGGTGATGTCGGGCAGGGCGCAGCGGTCGACTCCCCACATTGGGGAGGTGTACGGATTGCTGTCGACCCACAAGAATCTGTTGATTCCTTCTTCGACGATGAAGTCCACGCTGAACGTGATTTCGAGCGTCTTCGACGCGCCTCCCGGCACGGGGGCGAATCCTTTGCAGTGATCTGCGAAGCGTCACCGGAAGATTTGTACCCGGAATTTCGTCAAGGGCGAAGAAGCTCCTTGGCGCATTGCGGCGGCGAGTCTGTAAGCCGTTGCCGATTTTCGCCTCGAGCAGCGCCACCCATTTCTGCCCGCGTGTGCTTTCGACCTCAATCCGGCCGTCCGGCCTGTCGGCCCCTTCTTGCCGGTTGGACCGGCCTCGGTCCACGCGTTCAGTCTGCTCTTCTTCCCGAGCGGAGCACCCTGCGCTTGTAGCAGGCTCCTGGAGAGCTCCGGCACCTGTTCCATGCAGGCGAGGAGGATCGACACGGCCCGCTTCTCCTTCGACCCCTCCGAGAGCGCCGGGAACAGCGCTGCCCGCTGTCCGGTCTCACCCTGACCGTTGTCCTTGTCTGCTGTGCGCGTCCTCACTGCCGCTGACTCCCCCTTTGACTCCGCCAGTGTGCCGGAAGCATATGGGAACCTCTGTCACCGACGAGGTTGCGTGAGCGATGACGCAGAGTTGGCCCTGGTATCGTTCTTCCGGATACTCCCGGTCGAGCAGCAGCGGGCAATTCTCGAGATCGTCAGCTCGATGAATGCGAGGGGTACGAGCGTGTGTAAAATCGCCCGTGTCGTCCATTGCGGGCGATGCCAAGGGCCCGCAGCGGCGCCCTGGCGGCAACCGGCCGCTCTCGGGAACTTGGACAGTCTCTCCAGGTGCCGTGTCGAGAGCGCCTCGTTGCTGCGCGGTGCCAGGGTGCGTGAGCCTCCGTTCGGAGGCGGCAGCTTGGGGCCGCCTCCAGCCCTCTCATGCAAGAGTAGAGCGCGGTCGTCGCTGCATACGAACCGCGAGGCTCTCGAGACCGCGCACCACCGTCGAGTGCCGGTAGCGGGGCTGCGGTCCCGCCAGCGTAATCCGCTCGATTCGTGCGGCGGCGGCGACGATGACGGCGCTGGTCTCCATGCGGGCGAGTTCGGCGCCGATGCACTGGTGCGCTCCATGTCCGAACGCCGCGTGCTTGGGCCCCTTGCGGGCGATGTCTAGCCGGTCGGGATCATCGAATGCCGCCTCGTCGCGGTTTGCCGATCCTGTGAGCAGGATTACACCTTCACCACGTCGGATGGTCTTGCCGCCGACCGCCGCTTCGCACTTCGCGATTCTGAAGTCGGTCTGCACCGGGCTGTCGTAGCGCAGGACCTCGTCGATCGCGTCGCGCGCCCGTTCGGGCTCCTCGCGCAACCGCTCCAACTGGTCGGGGTGGCGCATGAGCGCCCACAGGCCGTTGCCGATGAGGTTCGCCGTCGTCTCGTTGCCGGCGATCATGATGACGCCGAGCATGTCCGCGGCTTCGGCGGTATTGATGAGTTCTCTCCGTTCGGCTTCGCGCGCGAGCAGACTGATTGCGTCGTCGGCTTCGCCGCCCGAGCGCTCGGCGAGCCGCTCGCGGAAGTACCCTGTCATGCTCTCACCCGTGATGTGCGCGGTCTTTCGCTCGGATCGCGTCGCGATCATCTCGAGCAGCCGAGCGCGGTCGGCAGACCATCGATGCCAGCGCGATTCCTCGTCCCCGGCGATCCCGAGCATGCGAAGCATCACCCGCATCGCCATCGGCTGCGCGACCTCGCCGATCCACTCGACCTCTGCCCGCTCGACGGCGCGCTCCACGATGTCGTGGGCGAGCGCCTCGATGATCGGCTTCAGCGCCATCAGCCTCGGACGGGTGAACGCGCGCGCCGCGACCTTGCGAAGTCGCGTGTGCTCGGGCGGGTCGACGAGCAGAATGCTGTAGTCGTCCGGCGCGGGCGGGAGCACGCTCGCGGTTGCATTTCGCCAGCGCGGGTCGTTGGAGAATCGCTCGTGATCCCTCGCGACGGCGAGCACGTCGTCGTACCGGCTGAGGATCCAGCTGCCCAGGATGACGCTTCGGTGCACCGGGCTGTGCCTGCGCAGCCGCGCGTACACGGGGTAGGGGTTCTGAATCGTGCGCTCGCTCAGCGGGTTGTAGCTCGCGCCGTGACGGGCACGCTCGGCGACGCTCGCCACGAACGCACCGTAGCGGCGCCATCGATCGCGATTCACCGCGGTGTTGTGGCTGCGATTCACCGGTTGGGACCTGCGCGGAGGTTGGCTTCGTTCGTCGGGAGAAGGGCAGTATGCACCTTCGATCACGCTCGGACGTGCCCGCACCGGCGAATGGTGGGCATGACCGTCAAACGCTTTCGTGGGCGCGCGCGCCGCCAAACGCCGAACGGATACTGCCGATCCGTGCCGCCGCATGTACGCATTGGTGTTCGGTTAACGCGGCTCCGTGGCTCCGTAGGTCGGATTAGCCGAAGGCGTAATCCGACATCCGGCCCTGCAAGGCCATGATTCATGTCGGATTACGCTGCGCTAATCCGACCTACAGCC
>MKWU01006406.1_pt1 | contig 11984 bp, 14 predicted proteins | sample 809101 | NCBI WGS metagenome assembly MKWU01 (sample SAMN05860141, study PRJNA318959) | sponge metagenome | host: Aplysina aerophoba | place: Slovenia: Piran, Adriatic Sea, Gulf of Piran | collected 2013-05-07
TCTCTTCCGCAGGATGCGGCGGAGGTTCCGCCGGAGGGTCGCGAAGACTCTCCGGACGGATCGAGCCATAGAAATACGGAAGGAAGGTCTCGCCCTCCCGTTCGGCCTCTTCGAGCCTCGTCCGCTCGTTCCCGTCCAGTGTTGTGCGGTAGGCGGGATCGGGGTTGTCGTCGGGATCGAGGGTGACGTTCGAGTTGTCCGGCAGGTGCTGGGCCGATGCCATGCCGATCGAGAACGCCAGGAGTGCGGGTACCAGTCTCATTCGAAGGCCTCCTCGTCGCGGAAGGCGAACCGCACTTCGCGGCCGTCCCGGGAGACCAGGGCAAAGGGCGTCTCGGGCAGGCGCCACGCCCAGCGCCCGTCGGCGCTGCGTTCGGCCGCCCACGGTCCCGGCGAGAGCACCAGGGCGCGGGTGAGAAGAAGGATGTCGCCGTCATCGGCCCAGGCGCGGTCGGATGGGGCGCCACCGGTGAGCCGCAGCCGCGCCGCAGTCTCAGGCGTGATGCCGGCCAGCAGGTCGAGGAGCGCATCGTCTCCGGCATGAAAGGTGCGAGGCTGCACCAGGTGGGAGGGATCGGCGTTGGGACCGCTTCCGGCGATCCTGAGATCGACGTGGAAATCCACCGTGCCGGATCCGGCGACGAGCGCCAGGGCGAGAGGTTCGGCAAGCCCGGCAAGCTTGATGATGGCGTTGCCATGGAGGCGGCGCTCCACGGGCGAGAGATAGAGGATGTGGGACGCGGTGCGCTCGGGGTCCTGCATGCCCTCGGGCACGAACCTGCTGTCGACCAGCACCTCTTCGATCGGCCACGGCTCGCCGGTCATGTCGAGGATGCTGAGAGCCGTCGTGTAGCCGTGGGCCAGGAGAACCTCGAGAGCACCTTCGGCCATCCCCGGTTCGATCCTGATGCGCTGCTGGCGGGCTTCGGGCCTGGCGCCGGGGCCTTCGCTTGCCGCAGCCCGTGTCTCCTGGAAGATCCTCCCCAGGGCGATGATCTGCTCGGGCGTGAAGGGCAGGGCCTCGCGGCCCATGCGCGCCGCCTCGTCATCGGAAAGCGCATGATCATCCCATGGATCGCCGGCGAAGGCCGCGCTGCCCGCGAGGACGATCATCAGGAGGGCCGCACGCATCATGCCGGCGCCCTCGTGGCGATGAGCTGTTCGATGCCGATGCCCCGCGCCCTTTCGGAGAGCGGCACGCGTGTCACGAGCACCCGGGCGACGAGGTCCTGGCTCGCCCGCCGGTCACCGGCCTGGAAGGTGACGAGCAGCGGAAACTCGATGGTCCACGTGACGCGGCCCGAGGCGATGCGGGTGGAGATGATGACGGGGGCTCCCCTGGCGACGGCCGAGGCGACCTGGAGATTGGTCCTCAGGCGTTCCAGGAAGAGGCTTTCCTCAAGTCCGCCGACGAAGGCCTGGTAGCCGTGATCGGTGAAATGTTCGCGCACGGCGCCGAGGCGCATGCGCCAGTCGTGGTGACCCAGGGTGAAGGATTCGGTCACGGCCGAAACGGTCCAGTTGCGCAGGGCGGCGTCCGACATGATCGGCTCGTCGAGCGGCGTCATCTCGATGATGCGGCCGTCGGGTGTGGCGGCGACGGCGATGTAGACCGTCGAATGGAGGTGGATGTAGCCGGCAAACGCCAGGGTTTCGGCGGCGATGATGACCGTCAGCCACATCGCCAGGCGCCGCCAGCCGTGATGCTGGTCGCGCTGGAAGGCGAAGAGGTTGGCCGCATGGCTGATGGCCCGCCGTTGAGCGCTCACGGCGTTCCCCCGTTGAGCCAGGCCACGGGATCGCTGATGGAGCCCTCGTGGAGCGTGCCGTCGGCCCGCGTCACCAGGGGCACCGCCCGTCCGCCGATGCCGGCGAAGTGCCGGTTGTTGGCGTCGAGCTCCGCCTCCCCACCCCCGTGGCTTGCGCGAGCGGCGACGAACCAGGCAGCGGCGGGATCCCCGGCGGAGATCACCGCACGGGCCATCTTGGCCGAGTCGTGTCCGAGGACCGAGACCGGCACGACATGGAGGACGAGATGCCCTTCGAGAGCCGCCATGGCGAACCGCGCCACGGTGGCGCGGGACCAGGAACAGGCCGGATCGGCGAAGACCACGACGTCGATTCCGGTCGCCCCGACACGAAAGGCGGCGTGTTCGAGGGCATCGGAGACGTCGCCGCCCGGAGCATCGAGACGGGCAATCTGGTCCACGGTGAGAAGGCGCCCCGAGGCGTCGTGCAGCAGGCCGGCGATGGCATGGCCGGTTGACGTGACGTAAAGCGGCCAGCCGCCCCCGCTCGCCGGCTCGACCCAGTAACCCTCGAGACCGGCCACCCGCCCGAGTTCATGGAGAACGGCGCCCGATTGGCGCAGCCTGTCGACGACATCGAGGGCCAGCGCACCGGGCGTGAAACAAAGGGTGATCGCGACGGCCGCCAGCCGGCTGAAGGCGGGGATGGTCATGGTGCGACTCCGGGAAGACGATGGAGGATGACGAGCGACCGGCCGTCGCCGGAGAGTTCGCCCGCGGGAGCATGGGGGAGGTGGGAAAGCGCAAAGAGAAGTGCTGCCACGGCTTCGGAAAACGTGCCGGTGAAGACGTGGTTCTCGTCGACGCGCCAGCGCCGGTCGGTGAGCCAGACGATGTCGACGACGCCTTTCGAACCCCAGCGATCGAGGATGGTGCGCAGCATCTCGCCTGCGGCCACGCGCCAGCGCAGGACCGGTTCACTCATGTGTTCCGCCTCGATCGCATCGCTGTCGATGCCGGCGGGATAGAAGATGATGCTCCCGCCGTCGTGGCGGGCCATCAGCCCGGTGTCGATGAGCAGGTCCTCGAGGGCCGCGTGTCCCGGAGCGACGATGCGGGTGGCGTCCACCCGGCGGTCGAACAGGATGTCGATGCCTTCCGGTACGAGACGGGTGAGAGCCGCGGCCAGGGCGAGATCGTCGCGCGCCGCCGCGAACGTGGGGGGAGCCACGGGTGGCACATAGTCGAAGGCGGCCATCGAGGGAGAGGGGGTCAGCCAAAGTCCACAAAGGACCGCGAACGCGACGGCTGCAAGGCACGCCGGCGTCCTGCCAAGAGTGCCCTCAGGCCGCGCAGCGCGGCCTCGAGGCGATAGCCCCGCGCCTCGGCGAACCGGAAGGCGGCGATGAGGATGAGCACCGCCGACGTGGTGGTGAGCGAGGGCCAGAAGATCCAGATCACCAGGGCCACCAGGAGCCTCCAGTCGAAGATCCAGAAACGCACGGGCCGGGCGCTGTCGCGCCAGGTCATGTCCTCCATCACGCACTCCCTTCACGACTTGCCTCCGCCAGGCGACGTGATCCGCCCGGCACGGCGTCGGGTGGCGGCGCTGATGAGGCCTGCCTGGAAGGCGCGCCGTGCGCTCATGGCGAGACCCGTCTCACCCATGTCGATCTCCCCTGCAACGAGTGTCGGCCACAGCGACGGAGGGTTCTCGATCATCCGGGCCTTGAGACCTGAGTCGAACACGAGCCACTCCCTCAGGGCTTGGCGGCCGCCGCCCAGGCGTGGCACGAGCACCTGGGTCACCACGAGATGGAGCACGTCGACGAGCGCGGTGCCGCGTTCGGACCTCTCTTCCGGGAGAAACTCGGCGACAAGACGGCGGATGGTCGCGGCCACCCCGATGGTGTGGGTCGTCGCGTAGACGGCAATGCCGGTGTCGGCGGCCCTGACCACGGCCTCCACCGTTTCGCGGTCGCGTGCCTCACCTACGACGACGGCTCGTGGACGGCGGCGCAGCGACGCCCGCAAACCTGCGGCAAAGCTCTCGACGTGGCGCGGCACTTCCGAGGACGACATCAGAGCGCCGGACCGCGCGATGCGGTCGAACGTGAACTCGATGGGCGCCTCGTAGGACTGGACCCGGCCCTTGCCTTCCTCGAGGAGATGACGGATCCCGGCGGCCAGCAGTGTCGACTTGCCGCTGCCGGGAACACCGGTCACCAGCGTCAGTCCGGAGGTGCGCTCCCAGGCCTCCCTGATGACGGGCTCGATGGCGAGGCCGTCGAATGTCGGCACCGTGTCGGGAAGCACGCGCATGGTGAGGTTGATCCCGAATCCACCCGCCACCTGGACGGCGGTGAGATTGCAGCGGAAGCGCCTGCGGGCCGATGAGGCGCGGCCGATGGCATGGGAACAGTCGATCGTCCTGCCTGACCTCAGGAAACCCTCCGCGGCCGGCCCGAAAACGTGCTGGGCGAGGGCGCCGAGAGCGACGCCGTCGAGGCGGGCGCGGGTGGCATCGAGGAGGTGTCCGTCGATCTCCATCATCGCCACCTCCCCGGTCTGGAAGGCGATGTCCGACGCGCCGCGATCGGCGGCCCAGGCGAGAAAGGCGTCGATCCCTTCCACCGGGAACACATGGTCGGCGCCTGGCCACGTTTCCGTCATGGCAACCGCCACAGGTCCGGAATGGCGACAAAGGACGCCCTTGCGGAGATGGTCACCAGGGCTTCATCGATCCGCATGACATCGCCGCCGCCTGAGACCGCGGAACGTTGCAGGGAGAGGACCGGCGCCGAGACCATGCGCTGGCGGTTGAGCCGGTGCCACAGGACGAGGCCCTCGAAGAAACCCGTGAGCCGCTCGAGATCGTCCAGGAAGATCATGTCCGCGAGATCGGTTCCCTCCTTCCAGCCTTCCTCGAGCCAGCCCCGCCACAGCTCCCTTTCGGCCGCATCACGCGGGAAGAGTACCGCTGCCGGCGCCTCGGCCCCGGCCCAGTGGCGGACCAGGAAGTCGCGCCAGTCGGGAAGGCCTGAGAGGATCCTCTCGCCCGCGACGATCTTCAGGTGACGCCCGGCGCTCGCGGCGCGGTCAAGCGAACGGTCGAGACGGAAGGCCTGCCGGGTCTCGGCGAGAACCGGTGGCTGCACCAGGAACCCTCCTTCGTGGATCATGAGATCGCGGAACCGGAAGACGCGGCCGATCTGAGGCGCAAAGCGTTCGAGAATGCGGGCGATTTCCCATCCCCGGCGTGTCAGTCCTGCCCGGGCGGCATAGCCGACGGCCGCCGTGCGCATCGCATTCCGGCGCATGTCTTCGGACAGGGTGTCCGTGACGCTCCCGGCCGGAGCGAAGGCCACCAGCTCCTCCAGTGTGGGAGGCGCCGCCCCGGCCTCGCAGGCAAGGAGGAACACCACCACCACCACCATGGGCCTCATCAGACGTCGTCTCCTCTGACACGTGCCCGTTCGACACGGATCTCCCGGGCCCGGGCGTCGACCACGAGGCGGGCGGTGTCTCCCGCCTGCAGACCGGCATCGCGCAGCACCAGGACGAGCGGCGCCCCGCGGGCGTGGATAGTCACCATGTGCGGCCTGACGGGTGGCGGACCGCTCTGCGTGAAGCGGTAGCCGGCCCGCTCGGCCAAATCGGCCGCCAGGGGCTCCAAAGGCCCGATCCAGTCGACAGTGACCTTCTGCAGCAGTTCTTCGGGCACAACGCGGGGAGGGGAGGCATTCATCTCTCCCCCGTCGCGGGCCAGGGCAAGCAGCGCCCTCTCGGCCCGGGTGGCGGCCTCGACGAGTCGCAGCACGGCCGGGTCCTCCGCCGTCACATCCGCCACGGTGTCGCCATGGTCCCTTGCGGCGCAGGCCGAGGTCATGACGAGGACCAGGAGGAAGAAACACCGCAGATCCATCAACGGGCCTCCTCGATCACGAGGTGGCGGTTGGCCGCGAAGGCGGTGGCCACGAGTGACCTGCGGGTTGCCGGATCGGCGAGGAGTGAATCCACGGCCTCGAGAAAGTCGCCGGTGAAGCGGGCATCCGCCCCCAGCCGGTAGTCGTGTCCGGCCTTCCAGTCGAGTGTCCAACCGGCCAAGGATGACCACGCCTCCAGCACCTCTTCCAGACCGTCATGGCGGTTGCGGTCGACCTCCCAGGCGGCCGGAGGCTGGCTTGCCGGCTCGCCTGTGGCGGCCTGCCATTCCCTGTCCCAGTAGCGGTAGAGCACGATCACGCGGCCTTGCCATGTCCAGCGGTAACCGCTTGCCACGGCCATGCGATCGAGGAGGTCGACGAGCCGCCCCTCGAAATCGAGGTGAAGGGGTGGTGCGGCATCCAGCACCGCCGCCCCTCCCGGCGAGCGCGCCGGGCGTTCCTCGATGATGATGGCATAGCCGCTGGCGGCCGAGATGCGCGCGGCGAGGTCATCGAGGCCGACGGCTTCCGGATGGTCGAGGCTGATGGTGACGTCGTTGCTGCCGGGCGGGCCTGCCGCGATGTCGGGTCCAAGCTGGGTCGAGGCAAGGGCCGTCGCGGGAGTGTCGCTCAACGCGATGCCTGCATGCATCATGACAAGGACGACGAGGCCGCCGGCGCACAGGCCCGGTCCCAGCGGTGCGTAGCCCGCCGTGATGGGGCGATTCCGGCGCACCTGCAGCCAGCAGCGATGGATGAGCGCGAGGGGGGCGCCGATGGCGAGAGCCCAGGCCAGCCCAAGCGGCCCCAGAATCCAGCCCAGACTCCCCAGCAGCCCGGCGTCGCCGGGGAGCAGGGGAGGGCGCCACCGCAGGCCTGAGGCCACGATGACGGGAAGAAGGAAGACGGCGGCGCCGAAGGCGGCACCGGCCAGTCCGTCGCTCCAGGCGATCACGCCCAGGTCGTGGAGCAGGATGCCGGCGGCAATCAGCGCCGCCACGGTTTCCGGGGGAATCTCGAACCGTCGGCAATCATGCCAGGCGATGGCGCCGAGCGGCGCGGAAACGATGAGGACGGTCACGATGTCTGGAATCGTCACGGTTCGCTCCTGCCAAAGGTTGCGGGAAGGTCGGCACACAGGCGCACGAGCGGCGAAGCAAGGCAGATCCCTGCCGGAAGGGTGACGGGCGCAAGCCCCCGCTTGTGGCGTAGGGCGTTCAGAGTGATGAGGCCCTCCTGGACGCGGCGAATGCGGGTGAGGATGAGCACGTCATCCTCAAGCTGTTCCTTCAGTGCCACTGCGGACTTGAGGTCGAGGACGTACGGGCCATCCGCGGCGGCGGAGACGACGGCGACAAGGGAGAGAAGAAGGCCTCCCCAGACCCTTCGTGCCGGCAGGGGCCGGAGACACACTTTCAGCATCCCGAGCACCTCCCCACGGTCAGGACCGAAATACCCGCTGACCCGCTCTCGATTGAGCCGCTGACCGTCACCTGGTGGGCGTCGATCGCCGTGGCGGCGACGGTGTCGGCGGTCACGGAACCGGCGGCGACGCTGGTCGACGTGAGGGTCCCGACGCTGGCCTCGGCCGTCACGGCAAGGGTGCCCGAGGTGGCGATGGCGCCTGCACGGACGGCTCCGTCGATGTCGAGCGTGTCGGCGCTCACCTCGCCCGTTGCCGTGACGGTGCGGGCGTTGACCTCGCCCGTGACGGTGGCCAAGGGTGCGCTGACCTCACCGGAGAACCGGCCAGTGCCGGCGATCTCGACAAGTTCACCGACGACGAGGGCGCCCGTGACATCGAGGTCTCCACCGATCTCCAGGGTGTCGGCGACGGCAAGTGTGCGGGTGGCGATGTCACCGGCATTGGTGATGTCGTGACCGGCCATGTCGAGGTCGGTCTCCATGCGGTTGATTTCCGGGAAACCGTCGACCTCGATGCGCCACAACTGATCGCCGAAGATGGCATGGCGGTCGAGACGCAGGTGAGCGGCCAGGGCCCATGGTGCCGGCGCCCCCTGAAAGACCCCCTGGAAGGCCGAGACATCGACATCGATCGTCGGACCGGTCAGTCGTGAACTGCCGGGAGCCACCGTCCCGAGGTGTCCGATTCCGCTGGCGGTGGAGGCCGCCGCCCGCCAGGGCCAGCTCCGGTCACCGGCAGCCACGACCTGGGTGACGACGACGTCGATCGCGCTCGTGCCGTCGGTCCTGACGAGGATGCGTCGTCCCCGTCCCATCGCGTCGCCGGCCGGTATGCCCGCCTGGAGTTCTCCGGTGGCCTGCAGTTCCGCCAGGGTCACCTCGCGGAACTCAGGCCCGGCGAGGAAGCCGGCGAACCGGTCGGTCACATGGTGATGGGCCGCGCGGGTCAAGAGGACAATGCCGGCAGCCGCGCGACGCTCCCGCATGTCGGCGAGATGGCGTTCGGCAATGGTGAACAGTCCCGCTGCCATGACACCGACCAGGGCGAGTGCAAGCAGGCTCCCGAAGAGCGTCAGTCCGCGCCGCCGGCGTGCCGCCAGGCGTCCCCGCCACTGGTCCGTCATCAACACCCGCTGCACCTGTCGACGGCGAGGGTGCCGGTGACATCAAGGAGCGGGCCGAAGAGACGGCCGGTGTCGAGGGACGGGCCCCGGATGGTCCGTGTGTCCAGGCTTCCGGCTGCCACATCCTTCAAGGCAGCGCCACCGGTCACCGCGACGCCGGCGCCGGCGACCAGTGTCTGGGCGGTGACCTCGTCCGCCTCGAGAGATGCCCCAAGCAGGCTCGTGTCTGCCGTCGCGCGGTCGGCCGTCACTGTACCGCTGGCTGCAAGCCGCCCCACCGAAAGATCGCGGTCGATGCTCAAGCCGGACGCCTCGAGACTGGCGGAGGCCAGCTTGCCGCCTTCGAGGCTGGCGGCGCTTGCGGAACCGGTCACGTTCGCCGATCCGGCGGCGCCGGAGCGCGATCCCCTGACCGCGCCGGCCCGGACCGCAGACGCGTCGCGGATGGCGAAGGATCCGGCATCGAGGTTGCCTTCCATGCGATTGAGCCACGGCCGGCCCGGCTGTGGCCGGCGATGGAGAAGACCGTTCCTCCAGCGCAGGCCGGCATCCGCGGTGAGGTAGAGCGCATGAGGTTCCAGGGGGCCTCCCAGCACGGCCTCGATGGCGGCGAGGTGGCGGGCCATGGGGCCCGAGGTGATGCCCGCCTCCTCCAGGCGGGAGAGGCCGCCGTCGATGGCGCCCGAACGCACCAGGCGCATGGCTTCGCCTCTCCGGGGGGTGAAGACGGCAAAGGCCATGGCGACACCGTTGCCGTCATCGATGAGGCCCAGACGTATTCGCCCGTCCGTTTTGAGGCCTTCCTGCGCCACGACATCTTGCGCGAGGAGTTCATGGCCGCCGACGCCGGGCACCTGGGGCCAGGATCCTTCCTGAACGGTCCGGTGGGCGGCGAGGAACCAGGCGGCAAGGAGCCGCCCTGCCGCTTCGTCGCGTTCCGCAAGGGCCGTCGTCACACGGTCGCGGTGATGATGCGCCAGCACGGTGAAGGCGAGGGCCATGAGGAGGAGGACGCCGAAGAGCTCGGCGGAACCTCGCCGGAGGCGGCGGGACACCGTGCCTGGTCCTATTCGAAGGTGAAGGTGACGTCGTTGTCGGCGCCGTTGGCGCATCCGCCCTCCACGGCGCGGGGGGGAGCGGGCGTCCGTGCCTGGTCTTAGTCGAAGTGGAGGGTGCCGTGGTTGTCGGCCCCGTGGGCGCATCCGACGTCACAGCTGCGGACGTGAGCGGACTGGCGAGTGCGGTGCCGTTGATCGACACCTGCCAGAGGCCGGAGGTGCCGCCACCCTGTCCGACATAGGGGTCGAGCAGGGATGCGCAGGCGGCGTTCTGAAGGTCCTCGAAGAGTATGTTGAACCGGGCTCCGGCGCCCGCCACCTGGACGGCGGCGCCGAAGGGGTGGCGGACGCCGACGACCACCGGAACGGTATTGCCGTCGCTGTCCGTGCCGCCGCCCGACGTCATGCGCGCCGAGGCGGGAATGGCGCCGCGCACGTCGAGGGCAGGGACGAGCGAGCCGGCCGGGTAGGCGGATTCACCGAGGTAGATCTGCTGCACGGAGACCTGCAGACGGGTGAGCAGCGCCTGGGCGTCGTTGCGGTCCTGGGTCTCTTGGGCGGTGTTGTAGAGGCTGACCGCACCGATGACGGCAGCGGCAAAGAGTGTCAGGCCCATGAGCACGCCAAAGAGGGTGAGGCCGCGATGTCTGCGACGACTGGACGCAATGGCGAGAGCGCCGCGGCCCTTGAGGCGATCACCGCAGGCGGAAGCTGGACGGTCAGGGGATGGGGTCATGGATGTCCTCGGATGGTGAAGGGTCTAGAAACTGCCGCTGCCGACACGTCCCGCGGCGTCCATGACGGCAAACAGGGACTGGATGCCGCCACCGGCAATGAGGGTGGCGATCAGCAGGAGAAGGGCGTTGAGAGTGGCCGTGCGTGCCTTCAGCAGTGCTTCCGAGCGGCGGGTCCAGCGGTCGACAAAGCAGCCGAGCCTCGACTCCCAGTCCGGGATGCCGTCGAGTGCCGCCACCACCGGAGCCAGCGACGGATCGGGAAACCCGTGGCCTGCGGCGATCATGCTGGCGCCCAGGCCATGGCCCCTCGTCATGAGGTCCTGGATGGCGGTGATGCGGTGGCGCGTGTAGGGCGAGGCCCGGCGCTTGAGATCGTCGAACGTGCGGCTGTTGAGATCGACCCCGGCCTTGAGATACTCGAGCAGCACGAAGAGAAAGGCCGAGCCGACCACGGTGCGGTAAAGAGAAAACGGCGCCACGGAATCGAGAAGGGCGCGCAGTGGTCCCGTCCACGTCAGCATGATGACGACGACACTGCCTGCCAGCGTTGCAAGGGCGAGGCAGAACACCAGTGGATAGCGGTAGAGCGCCAGCGAGGCGTCCCGGAAGAGCGTGGCGACGACCGGCCATTCATCGGCGGGAACGAGGTCCCCCAGCACCGGCATGAAATAGCCGCCCGCGCCCCAGAGCATGACCGCCAGTGTGGCGAAGAGCAGGGCCGGCATGGCGAGAGCCGCGCGGACCGCGGTCATCTGGCGGTCCTGGAGGTCGGCCACCCTTGCCGCACCGTCGAAGAGATGGCGCGCATCGACGCGGCCGTAGGCTCCGAGGATCATCGCCTCCGATGACGGCACCCAGAGTGCGATCTCGTCGGCAAACTGGCCATTGCGGAGCGCCCGCTGCCAGTCGCCCACCATGCGCGCCTCGAGGTGCTTGCCCTGATCGGCCGCCACGGTGACGGCGATGGCGAGCGCGCGTTCCAGGGAAAAGCCGCTGGCGAGCAGGTCGGCCGTCGTCGCATAGATGTCGACACGCGCCTTGCGGTTGATGGCTGCGGCGATGAGGAACCGGACTGCGGCGCTCATGGTTCGTCGTCCCCGTCGCTGGCGCCCTTGGCCAGGGCGTCGAAGGGATCGACCTCGCCGCTCTGCACCAGGTCACGGATCCTGGAGCCGATCGGTACGCCGCCGAGGACGTTCAGCCAGTGGTTCCAGGCGCCGATCGGATCGTGGTCTGCCACCTTCGAGAGATAGCCGGTATCGGGGAGAATGAATTCGGCCACCACCTTCTGCCCCGCATATCCGGTCCATGCGCGCCCGGCGATTCCGGAGAGGTCCGGTGAGAGGCAGGCGCTGCAGCCCGTGCGGTTGCGGAAACGAAAGCGGCCCGAACCGCCCATGGTTCGGCTGAGCCATGGGGGCACGTCCCTCGCCGCCGGCTCTTCGAGGGCACAGGAGGAACACAGCAGGGGCACCAGGGTCTGCCTCACGAGCAGGCGGATGTTGCCGGGCTTGACCAGTGCCGGCGCCGACACACCCATGTCGAGAAGGCGGAAGAGGATGGCGTTGGCGGTGGCGACGTGGATGGTCGTCCATACCTGGTGACCGGTATCGACGACGTTCAGCACCTGGCGGGCGGCGTCGGCATCGCGGATTTCCGAGACCATGCCGCAAGCCGGGTGGACGCGGCAGAAGTGCATGAGGGCGCGCCGGTAGTGGGCGGCCCTTTCTTCCCCGGATCCCGAGGTCGGCACGGCAATCTGGATGGCGCCGGGAATGCGGTATTCGACGGGATCCTCGAGCGTCACGACGTTGAGTTCGCCCCTGTGCTCGGCGAGCTGCAGCATCCATGTTTGTCGGCAAGGTTTTTATGGGTGTCCGGGACGATGCGTCCTGTGGTTGTCCACATGCGGTCTGGCGTTCCGCTTTGCCGGCGCCTGCGTCCTGTGACCGGGGAGACATGCAGT
>MKWU01006407.1_pt1 | contig 11983 bp, 7 predicted proteins | sample 809101 | NCBI WGS metagenome assembly MKWU01 (sample SAMN05860141, study PRJNA318959) | sponge metagenome | host: Aplysina aerophoba | place: Slovenia: Piran, Adriatic Sea, Gulf of Piran | collected 2013-05-07
AGCGGATGGGCGGGGTCCATTCCGCCGCGCTCGCGCGCCGCGGGTGCCGGCTGAAGCCGGCGTGCCAAGCCAGCGGGCCGTGCCGGGGGGTGGGGTTCCAAACTGACGTTGTTGGACAGCGGATGGGCGGGGTCCATTCCGCCGCGCTCGCGCGCCGCGGGTGCCGGCTGAAGCCGGCGTTCCAAGCCAGCGGGCCGTACTGGGGGGTGGGGTTCCAGGCTGGCGTTGTTGGGCAGCGGATGGGCGGGGTCCATTCCGCGGCGCTCGCGCGCCGCGGGTGCCGGCTGAAGCCGGCGTGCCAAGCCAGCGGGGCGTGACCGGGGGGGGGGGGCCAGGGTGGGGAGGGGGTGGGGGGGTCCCTTCCCGCGGCGCCGGGCCGCGGCGGGTGCGGGCTGAGGCGGGCGTGCCAAGCCAGCGGGCCGTGCCGGGGGGTGGGGTTCCAGGCTGGCGGTCCCTTTCCTATGGATTCACTTCGAAGACGAAGCGCATGCCGGTTTCGAGGTGCTCGGCGATGTGGCAGTGCGCCATCCACTTCCCCGGGTTCGTGATCTCGAGGAGGAGGTCCACGGTCTCCCCCGCGGGGATGAGCACCGTGTCCTTGAAGACCTGGTTGTCGACCGGCGTTCCGTTCCGGCGGAGCACCAGGAACCGCTGGCCGTGGATGTGGAAGGGGTGCTGCATGGCGTGGAGGGCCGCGGCGTCGTTCCTGATGCGGATCGTGACGACGTCCCCGATCGAAAAACGCCAGGCGATGTCCATGTCCTCGTGGCCGGTCGCGGGTTCGCGGACGATCCAGCGAACCTCCTCCGGGGTGGCCACCGAGTTCATCATCGGCATGGTGTCCGCCCACTCGACCGCCGGGAAGAAGACCCGGTCGGCGCGCATGCGCTGCATGATCGCCGGATCGAGCCCGGCCACCTCCATCGTGAGGAGCAGCTCGTAGTCCGGATCCCGGTCGAAGTGGCTCCGGAAGCGGGCTACGTCCGCCACGACCGCGGCGTTCTCCCGCAGCTCACCGTAGCCCGGCGCGCCGGCCGGGTCGGCGTCCCGGTCGCGGACCCTGACGGCCCCCAGCGGGGTGATCCGCGAGAAATAGCTCCCGAAGGTGTGCTCGAGCGGGCGCACGCGGTTCTCGAGCGCGTGCTCCCCCGCCGCGGTGTACTGGACCTCGACGATGTAGCGCTCGGCAGGCGAGAGCGTCACCGAGTCCACCCAGGTCTCCCGCTCGAACTTCGAGAGGTCGGAGCCCACGACCTTGATCCGGTGGGTTCCCGGTTCGCCGAACGAGAGGTTGAAGGTGCGGGTGTTCGAGACGTTGGTCAGGAAGAACCGGACGACCTCGCCCCGGTCGAGTTCGAGCTCGTACTCGGGTTCCCCGTTCACGAGGAACAGGTTCCCGAAACGGCCCATCAGCGAATGGGTGGCCCGCTCCGTGCCCCAGGGGAAGAGTCCGCCGTCGTCGGCGATCAGCAGATCGTCGAGCATGAGGATCTCCTCGCGGTGGACGGGGGCGTACCACGCGTCGGGCGGCGCCTCGACCAGCATGTTTCCGTAGAGCCCGAGGTCCTGCTGGACCTCCTCGCGGTGGTGCGGGTGGTACCAGTAGAGGCCGGCGTCCGGGAAGAAGATCCGGTACTCGAAACGGCCGCCGGGGGGCACCGGGTCCTGCGTGAGGTGGGGCACCCCGTCGAAGGCGTTGTCGAGGCGCACGCCGTGCCAGTGGATCGCGGTGGGCCAGGAGGTGTGGTTCTCGAAGTTGACGAAGATCGTGGAGTCCTGGTCCACGTGGATCAGCGGGCCGGGGTACTGCCCGTTGAAGCCGTACATCACGTAGTCGCGGCCGTGGATGGTCCGGCGCACCCGGCCCGCGATCAGGTCGAGCGTCTGTCCGTCCTGGAGGCGCACGACGCTGGACGGGACCGCGTCGGGCAGCGTTTCGTCCACGGGTACGCGCGGCAGGAACGGCAATGGCTCCGGGCGCAGGTGGCCGAGGCCCGGAACCATGGGTGTCTCCGGGAGCATCGGGGGATGGGACCAGGCCGGGGTATCGGGCGGCGTCCCGTGTCCCATCGCCGCGTGGTCCATGGCGCCGTGGTCCATCGGCATCGCCGCGCTCTCGCCGGTGCCGCTGACCGGAACCATCAGGTGGTTGTCGGGAAGGATCCGGGTGGACGGCGACGCCCCGCGGAGCGCCAGGCGGCCGGTGCGGGTCTCGACGTCCGCCGAGGGCTCGGCGCTCACCAGGATCACGAACTTGTCGAAGGCGACGGGGCCGAGCTCCCGGAAGGTTCCGTTTCCGATCTCGCCGAGCCGCACCACCGGGTCCATGACGGGGGTGGTCGCCCAGGCCACGTAGGTCTCGAAGTCGCCGAGGGAGCCGGGGTCGGGGAGGCCCTCGATCTCGAGGTCGAGCCGGTAGCGCTGGCTCCCGTCACGAGTCACGGAAACCCCGAAGGGGCTCGGATCCCAGCGCAGGAAGGCGGTGCCGCCGGCGGGGGCCAGGTCCGGCGTCGGGTAGAGGGCGACGCGGTTGAGGCCGGGGGCGCCCCAGCCGTCGCGGTTCGGGGCTTCCGGCTCCTGGGGAGATCCCGGGCGCGGCGCCCCCAGAAGTGCTGCCAGAGCCAGGGAGAGAGCAGCGATTCGGCAACTCTCGACGCGCCTGCGCAATGTGTCCTCTCCCCTGCGACCAGTGGTGAAATCCAGGTCGTATCGTAGCGACGGGTGTGGGAGAGCGAGTCCGTCCTGGTGTGCCGCGAGGGTGCATGACGGCTGCACCGCCGCGGCCCTTGCGGGCCGCTGTGCCGGCCTGGAGGCCGGCGTTCCACGCCGCTTCGGCCGTGAAGAGGGAGTGGAGTGATCCAGTTTCGACCGCCTCTCGGCGGTCGATGCCGACCGGAGGTCGGCGCTCCGAGCCGCTGCTGCGGTGAGCGAGGGGAGTGTCATCCGGTTCCGCGGCCCTCTCGGGCCGCGCGTGCCGACCTGGAGGCCGGCGGTCCCTGATCCTGTTAATTTGCGGCGATGCGCAGCCTGCGACTCCTCCCCCTCGGTTTTCTGCTGACCGTGCCCGCCACGGCTGAAGACGACACGCTCGTCCTCGACAACGACTACGCCGCGGTGCACCGGAACGCCGCCCCGTGCGCGAGCGGCGGCGCCGGCTGCGGGGACCGCGTTCTGGTCGCGTTCGGTGACGTGAAGGTTGTTGCGGGCGGCTCCCCTGTCGAGCTTGGCTACGCCGAGATCTTCGTGGCCAAGGCGGGGACTTCCTACGAGGTCGAGGGGGACTTTGCCGAAGTCAACCTGAAGCCGAATCCGCCGGCGGTGGAGGGTCCCGCGGTCGCCATCGAGGCCGGCAAGAACGAGCGGCTCCACGACGCCACGGACTACTTCGTGTTCGAGGAGCGGCTCGAACCGGGGGACACGCGGGAGCGGCACTCCCACGCGCAGCGGGTGGTGCTCGTCATGGGCGCCACCGAACTCCAGCAATGGCCCGACGGCGCCGACGAGGTCTTCAAGACGCAGATCCCGGGCACCATCAAGTTCAACCCGCCGGTGGTGCACATCGTCAAGAACATCGGGGACGCGCCGCTCCGGAACATCGTCATCGAGCTGATTCCCCGCTAGGAAAGCCTTGACCGGACGTTCGATCGGCGTCGCGCTCGCGGGGGTGCTGATCGCGGCCGGCGGCGCTGCCGCTGCCCAGACCCGGATTTCCGGCCGGGTCATCGTCGCCAGCAATGGGGCTCCCGCGCGCGGAGCCGAAGTAACGCTCCATGAAACGGGCGCGACGACGTACACCGATACGGAGGGCCGTTTCGGATTCGAAGGCGTGAGCCTCGAATCCCGGCTCACGGTCCACGCCCACCTCGGATTCCTGTGGGGCGAGGCCGGCCTGACGCTCGACACCGGCCCCGGTCCCGCAATCGTCCTCCCGGATCCGGTCCGGATCGCGTTTCGCGGCGCTACCCACGAACACGTCACGGTGACCGCGGCCTCCGGCGAATCATCGGGGTTCGCGGTATTCGGGTCCGTGTCCTCCTTCGAGGGTCTCGATCTGCTGGAAGGCGTTCCGAGCCTCGCCGAGCTGCTCGAAGGCGCGCCCGGGGTGGCGATCCGCAGTTTCGGCCCCGGGGCCGCCCGTCCCATCATCCGGGGTTTCGACGGGGACCGGGTGCTGGTCACCGAAGACGGCGTGCGCACCGGAGACATCGGCAGCCAGGCCGCCGAACAGGGAATCACCGTGGATCCCACCCAGGCGGAGCGGATCGAGGTCGTGCGCGGCCCGGCGGCGCTGCTCTACGGGACGAACTCCGTCGGCGGCGTGGTGAACGTGGTTTCCTCCGGCTCCCGACTGGCGCACGGTGCGACCTCCGGGTTCGAGGGCCGCGCGAGCCTCGGCGGCGGGACCGCGGACGGGGGACGGTACGGGGGCGCCCGGGTTCACGCCGGGGGGGACCGGTGGTTCGCCTGGGGCGGCGGCAACGCCCGGCGGACCGGCGACTACCGGTCGCCCCTCGGCGCCGTGGACGGCTCCCGGACCGCCATGGACCAGGGGGAGGCCGGTTTCGGGCTCCGCGGCGGCCGCGCCTGGCTCGCGGCGGGCGTCCGGCTCGACGACAGCGAGTACGGAGTCCCGCTCGCGGGGATGCTGCACGGGGCGGAAGAGGAGGAAGAAACCGTGAACGTGGCCATGGAGCGCCGGCAGGTGCGCACGGATTTTGGATTCCATGACCTGGGAGACATCTTCGAGTCGGCGGCGTTCACCATCCGCTACAGCGAGTTCGCGCAGGACGAGATCGAGCAGGAGGGGGACGGGCCCCCGGAACTCGAAACGCACCACGACAACCGGTCGCTCGTCTTTCGCGGCGAACTGGAGAAATCGCGTGGCCGCCTCCAGGGTCGGGTGGGAGCGTGGGCAAATCTGCGGGAGTTCACCTCCGCGGGCCCGGAGGCGCTGGCTCCCGATACCCGTCATACGGCGCTGGCCGCTTTCGCCCTGGGTGAGTTCCGGGCCTCGAACCGGATCAGCGTGCTGCTGGCCACCCGCATCGAGAACAACGCCTACGACGCGAACGATCGTCCGGAGCCGGGCGAGCCCGATGACGACGATGAGGAGGAAGAAGAAGAAGGAGAGGAGCAGGGAGAGGAGTTCGAACCTCCCGCGGTCGTCGACCGGGAATTCCTGGGGAACTCCGCCAGCGCCGGCATCCGGCTGGACCTGAGTGCCGAGAGTGCGCTGGTCGGGACCGCGACGGTCTCCACCCGCGCCCCGGCGCTCGAAGAGCTCTACAACTTCGGTCTCGACGCCGGCATTCAGGCCTTCGAGATCGGGAACCCGCAACTGGAGACGGAGCGGTCCCGGGGTTTCGACCTGGGCCTGCGGCACGACACCGACGACTTCGCCGGCAGCGCCGGCGTCTTCTGGTACGACATCGCGGGCTTCACCTACGGGGCGGCCAGCGGAGGCCGGGGCGGAGTGACGGTGATCTCGACCGAACAGGCCGATGCGCGCCATCTCGGTTTGGAGGTGGACGGGCTCCTGCGTCTCGGGTCCGCCGACCTCACCGCCAGCGCTTCCTGGGTGGACGCGAAGTTCCCCGGACTCGGCCAGCACGCACCGCGAATCCCGCCGCTCAACGGGCAGGTGAAGCTGGACGTCCCGATCGGGGGTTTCCGGATCGCGCCGCGCCTGCGCTGGGCCGACCGCATGGATCGCCTCTACGCCGGGGAGACGCCCACGAACGGCTACGCGGTCGTCGACGTGACACTGTCATGGCTGCGGTTGGCCGGGAACGCCACGCACCACGTTTCCCTGGTGGGCCACAACCTGACGGACACGGTGTACCGGCACCACACCTCGGTGATCAAGGACGTGGCGCCCCAAGTGGGACGGGGAGTTCGGATCAGCTATTCGATCCGGTTCTTCTGAGCGGGAGTGAAGCGGGCAAAGCAACGAGCACCCCCGAGAGGACGAGGGCGACTACCACTGGGAGGATTGGTCGGCGCGCGCATGGTCAGGCATGTCGTAGCGCAGGCCGCTGTTTTCGTACAGCGACGCGCCGAAGGCGGCCGCCAGCCCCCTGTTTTCTCTCCGCAGGAGTTTGCCGAGCATGTTGTCCAGGCGGAAGTCATACAGGGCGAGCCGCATCTTGAGCCTTCCACTCTTCGGGATCTTCAGGTGGTCCGCGAGATCCTCGCCGACCAGGTAGCGGGTGACGGGGTAGATGGTCTTCTCGACCAGCTTCGCCCGCGCGGCGGGTTCCGTGGTCCCCGCGACCAGGGGCGCGGAGTTGATGAGCGCATGGGCCATGATGACGGCGTGCTCGTTGGGCGGCGGCTCGCAGGCAGACCCGATTGCGTACCACCTCAGAGCGTCCTCTTCGTCGGTGTAGAGCACGGCTTCGGGAACGCCCATGAGATGTCCGGCATAGCGCCATACGGCGCAGAAGCTCTCTCGCTCCTCCCCGGTGTAGACCGCGCCCAGGGTCTCGGAGTGCCTCAGCGTCCGCGCAGAGAAACAGGCGGCTGCATAGCCCATGTGAGCGGCACTGATCGGTGTCCCATACCTGTCGAAGTCCCAATCCGGGGACTGGCTCAGCAGGAGCCGGACCTGCGCATGAACCAAACGGATTCGGACCGATAGCTTCCAGCCTTCGCCGTCCCGTTGCAGCCCCTCCGGCCAGAATATCTCCACTTGGTGCCGGTTGTTCTGCCTGAGCCGCCTGACGCCGTAGTCGAAGACGCGCCCCGTCTGGAAGAAGGACTCGCTGATCAGGGTTGAGAAGCCGTCGATCAGGGTTCCGGCAACGAACGCGGCGAAGACATAGACCACGTTGGTCAGGAAGGCGCGGGCGCCCGGCCGGAAGGCATCGTGGTCGAGCCAGGGCGGCTCAGGTTCGGCGAAGAGATCGCGCAGCGACTTCGGCGCGTCGCGGAAAACGTCCTCGTCCTGGTCCATGCCTGCCTTGATGAACCGCGACGCCTCCGCTCGGGACAGCGAGGCAAGGTCCTTCACCGCCGCGTCCGCCAGGGGATCGCCGATCCGGGTGTGGTGGAGGTAGGTGTCGGCGCGCCTCTTGTCGATGGCAGCAGCCTTGGCATGGCCTTCGGCATACGCGGAAGGCACCCCCGTCTCCATGCGTTCAGGCATTGGTTTCCCGGGAATGATACGGACGTGCGTCAAGACGCGCGTCACGCGTTTGCGCCGACGCCTGCAAGAACGAAATACGTAGTCAGGGGCTCCGTGCCCATCCGGGCACGGCCTGCGGGCCACGTTTCGACCTGGAGGCCGCTTCCGCGGTGACGGATTCCCGCGTTCCCCTGGGGCCGTAGTCGCCTGCTTCCCCTGCGAGTGTTAGCATCGCTGGTTGCAGATCACACGGCAATGAAACACGTCCGCTTCCGTTCCAGATTCTTGGCGGTGGTCGCGGTGTGCGCGCTGCTGTTCGCGGTTCCGATCGGGGTGCTCGCCCACGAGCATTCCGACCAGGCCGGATCGCAGTGCCGGATCTGCAAGCTGTCGGGGTCCGAAACCGCCGTCTTCAACGACGGACCCGCGCTGCCGGCTCCCGAGCGCGATGCCGGACTCCAGGTCCATGGCGTCCAGTTCGTTCCGGCTCCGCCGGCCACGGCCGCCGGAGCCCCCCGCGCACCACCCTCCTGACGGTCGGCACTCCCGGTCCGGAACCGTTCGGCCTCGTCGGCGGCCTCTGAACGTCCGGTTCCCCCGCACCCAGAGTTCCTCAGGAGATCCCACCGTGCTTCGGAAATCTTTCCTTCCACGTTTCTCGGCCCTTCCTCGCGGCATCCGGCGGGCTGGCCTGCTCGCTGTCTGCCTCACCTTCGCAACCGCCGCCTGGGCTCATCCGACGATCTCGGGCACGGTGGTCATCGCCGAAACCGGCGAACCGGCGCACGACGCTGAAGTCCTGCTGATCCAGACCGGCCAGGTCGTCCATACCGACGACGACGGCCGCTTCGCGTTTGCGGACGTGGACCACGTCGGTTCCGTCACCCTCCACGTGGATCTCGGCTTCCTCAGCGCCGTCCGGACCGTGGTGATCGACATCGATCAGGAGGAGGACTTCGAAATCGGCGAACCCATCGTCCTCGGGGCGCGGCACCGGATGCACGAACGGGTCACGGTCAGCGCCTCCGCCAGCGATTCGTCGCCGTTCCAGTCCTTCGGTTCCGTGCACTCCCTGGAAGGGCTTGACCTTCAGAACGAGTCGGCGCGCAACCTCGCGGAACTGCTGGAAGGCACCACCGGCGTGGCGATGCGCAGCTTCGGACCCGGCTCCGCGCGCCCGATCGTGCGCGGTTTCGACGGGGACCGGGTGCTCATCATGGAGGACGGCGTGAGGACCAGTGATCTGGGCAGCCAGTCAGCGGACCACGGAGTTCCGGTGGACCCGCTTCAGGCCGAACGGGTCGAGGTCGTGCGGGGACCGGCGACGCTGCTCTACGGGTCGAACGCCATCGGCGGCGCCGTGAACGTGATTTCCATGGCGTCCCACCTGGCGCATTCGCCGCCGCCCGGATTCCGGGGGCAGGCCAACCTCGACTACTCGACCGCCGACGCGGGAATGAGGGGAGGGGTTCGCGCCCAGGCGTCCGGCGCGGGCTGGTTCGCCTGGGGCGGGGGCAACTCGAGCCGGACCGAGGAGTACGACACCCCCGTCGGGGTGGTCGAGAACTCGGAGAGTTCCATGAACCAGGGAGAGGCCGGGGTCGGCCTCTTCGGCGAGCGCGCCTGGTTCTCGGGCAGCGTGCGCATGGACGACTCGCGCTACGGCGTTCCGTTCGCGGGAGACTTCCACGGGGCCAGCCACGCGGGGCACGACCACGGACCGGTCGAGGACGAGGGGGAACTGTCCGTGGACGTCACGATGGACCGGCGGCAGTTCCGCACGGACTTCGGGCTCCGCGACCTCGGATTCGTGTTCGACGAGGCGGAATTCACGATCCGGTACAGCGACTACGACCAGGACGAGGTCGAGGCCTTCGCGGGCAGTGGAACGGAATTCGTCGCGACCCACTTCGACAACCGATCCATCGTGCTCCGCGGTGAGCTCAAGAAGCCCGCCGGCCGGGTGAACAGCCGGGTCGGGGTCTGGGGACACCTGCGGGAGTACGAGGCATACGGGGAGGAGGCCCTGGCGCCCCGTACGGAGCAAAACGCGCTCGCGGCCTTCACCTACAACGAGATCGCGGCGACCGAGGGACTCGATGTGCTCCTCGGAGCGCGCGTCGAGCGAAACGCCTACGACGTCGGGGAAGACAGCAACCCGCTCCGGCCGGCGGAAGTGATGGACCGCGACTTCCTCGGCACCTCGGCGAGCGCCGGCGCCCGCCTCGCGCTGGGCGACTCCACTGCCGTGGTCGGTGTCGCCAGCCTCGCCACCCGCACCCCCTCGCTGGAGGAGCTCTACAACTTCGGCCCCCACGTCGGGAACCTGGCGTTCGAGATCGGCGATCCCCGACTCGACCCGGAACGGTCGCGGGGGTTCGACCTGAGCCTCCGGCAGAGCTCGGAAGCGCTCACCGGGAGCGTCAGCGCCTTCCGCTACGACATCGCCGACTTCATTTTCGGAGAGGCTCACGAGGGAATGATCAGCGGCCTGCCCGTCCTCGTGTTCCTGCAGTCGGACGCGATCTACCAGGGATTCGAGGTCGAAGGACACCTGAGCCTCGGCGCCGCCGAGCTGGTGGCGAACGCCGCCTACGTGGACGCGAAACTCACCACCGGTGAGTACGTACCGCGCATCCCCCCGTTCGGCGGACAGGTGAAGCTGGATGTACCGGTCGGCAAGCTGCGCCTCGCTCCCCGGATGCGCTGGGCATCGAGCATGGACCGCCTGTTTCGGGGCGAGACGGCGACCGACGGCTACGCCCTGTTCGACTTCACCGCTTCCTACGTGTTCGTCGGAGGGCACACGACACACAACATCTCGCTGAGGGGCTACAACCTCACCAACGCCGAATACCGGCACCACACCTCGCTGATCAAGGACCTGGCGGCGCAGATGGGGCGCGGGTTCCGGATCAGCTACTCGCTCAGGTTCTTCTAGGGGCGCACGCGGCAGGGCCCCCGGGTCCTGCCGCGTGACGCGTGCGGGCCGTAACGTCCGGCAGACAGGAGAACTTCGCGGCCCTCGCACGGCAGTTCCGGGACACCTGCATCCCGATCCAATACGATTTTCGGGGTTTCAGGAGGTGTTCATGGTCGCCGACGCGCCACGTTCAGCGCAGCCTCGGTGTTGGGCACGCCATCTGGCGCGGCGGTTCGCGCTTCTTGGGTCTGCGTTGGCTCTCGCGACGGTCGCCGGCGCGCAGACGACCATCTCGGGAACCGTCCTGATTGCCGAGAACGGAGAACCGGCCCACGACGCCGAGCTGGTCCTCCTGGAAACGGACCAGGCCGCCCATTCCGACGAGAGCGGCCGCTTCGGATTCGAGCTGTCGGAGCCCCTCTCCACCGTGACCGTTCACGTCTATGTCGGTTTCCTGACGGGAGTGCGGACCTTCGAGGTGGATGAGGACGCCACCGCGTTCGAGCTTCCGGAACCCGTCCTGCTGGAGGCGGGGCACCACACTCACGAACACGTGACCGTTACGGCTTCGGCCAGCGGGACCTCGCCCTTCGAGGCCTTCGGATCCGTGCAGTCCTTCGAGGGTCTTGCCCTCCAGAACGAGGCCGCCCGGAACATCGCCGAACTGCTGGAGTCCGCTCCCGGGGTGGCGATGCGCAGTTCCGGGCCCGGCGCGGCCAGGCCGATCCTGCGCGGCTTCGAGGGCGACCGCGTCCTGGTCATGGAGGACGGCGCCCGGACGGGAGATCTGGGCAGCACCTCCGGCCATCACGGGGTCCCGGTCGATCCGCTCCAGGCGGAGCGGGTCGAGGTGGTCCTCGGGCCGGCGACCCTGCTCTATGGGTCGAACGCGATCGGCGGCGCGGTGAACGTCATTTCCATGGGATCGCATCTGGCCCATTCGCCGCCGCCCGGATTCCGGGGACAGGCCAATCTCGACTATTCCACCGCCGACGAGGGGCTCCGCGGCGGGGTCCGCGCCCAGGCGGCGGGCTCGGGCTGGTTCGCCTGGGGCGGCGGGAATTCGAACCGGACCGAGGACTACGACTCGCCGGCGGGCGTCGTGGAGAACTCCGCCACCTCGTTGACCCAGGGGGAAGCGGGATTCGGCCTTTTCGGGGAGCGCGCCTGGTTCTCGGGCAGCGTGAAGATGGACGATTCGCGCTTCGGCGTGCCGTTCGGGCACGAGCACGGACACGGGCAAGAAGCAGAAATGGATGAGCACGGGCATCACGAGGGGGAAGACGATCATGGGGAAGAGCTGGCCGTGGACGTGGTGGCGAACCGCCGGCAGTTCCGGAGCGATTTCGGAATCGGGGACCTTGGGGGCGTCTTCGAAAGCCTGGAGACCACCGTGCGCTACAGCGACTACGAGCACGACGAGGTCGAGACTCCGGTGGGGACGACCCTCGACGAAGTCGCAACGAACTTCCAGAACCAGTCGCTGGTGGTCCGCGCCGAGCTGAAGCGGCCGGCGGGGCGGGTCCAGAGCCGGCTGGGGGTCTGGGGGAACTTCCGGCGCTACGAGGCGATCGGAGAAGAAGCGCTCGCGCCCGCGACCGATCAGACCGCCCTGGCGGCGTTTTCGTACAACGAGATCCGGGGCTAGCCCCAATACTGTTCACTTAGAGTATTTTCTTCGCTATGCTTTCCCCGGCTCGACCGGGAGGTTGCCCATGGCGAGAACGGTTGCGGAGCTTCCGAAAGGGAGCCGGATCACGGACTACATCAGCCTCGGGGTGCTGAGCGAGAGGATCCCGCGGGCGGCAGTGGACGAGGCGCTGCGGGTTTCGGGGCGGCAGAGTGTCCGTCAGCGGGACCTTCCGGCGCATGTGGTGGTGTATTACGTGATCGCATTGGCGCTGTATATGCAGTCCTCGTATCGAGAGGTTCTG
>MKWU01006408.1_pt1 | contig 11979 bp, 14 predicted proteins | sample 809101 | NCBI WGS metagenome assembly MKWU01 (sample SAMN05860141, study PRJNA318959) | sponge metagenome | host: Aplysina aerophoba | place: Slovenia: Piran, Adriatic Sea, Gulf of Piran | collected 2013-05-07
ACCGCTCCAGCGACCGCTCTATGTCCCTCACTCCCATCATCCCCCCATCACAACACGATTATCTGTCCCGTGTCTTTCCCCTACTTTACCCTGACTGTCTGCGCTTTTCACCTTGGCTTTGGTTTAGTTCGAGTCTCGTCGGCAGAGCAAAGCTCCTCGACCCACCAGTCGAACAGCTCCTCCGGTTCTGAGTTCGGACCAAGTAGGCTCCGTACGACGTCTATTGCTTGTTCGATAGGTCGGTTCGGCCTCACTAGTTCCTTGCAAGTGTCGATGAGTCGGCGTCTGCCTGCGGGATCTCTGACAGTCACCTCCTCGGCCTGACGTAGTCCCGACCCCGTGCCAGCCAAAAGCATTCGTAGTCCGCGGGGCTTAAGGAGCAGATCAAGGGCTTCTTGAATCGCTCTGGGTCTTTGGGAGAAGACCCAATCGCCAAGGAGTGTCGCAGTGAGTAGCTGCGGATGGTTCGTCCAACGAAAGACCTCGTCATCACTCAGAGCACACAGGTCATCGACAAGGGAGGAGAGCTCCCCTTCGCTGTAACAACCTGCATAGAATCTGGCCACGTTCAGCCAGTAATAGTTACGCGAGAGAGCTCTCCATCGGTCCGAAATGGTCCCACGGCGTTGATCACCCGGAGGTGAATATGGTGCTGTCTGGTAGAGGTGCCGAGCGACGAAATACTCTCGCAGCGTTTGCACATCGAATTCGTACAGACCTTGTACACGAGAAACGATCGCAACGACTCGCTCTACCATACCGCTAAAGAGCCTGTCGACAAGGGCAGGGTCACTCCCGTCCCTCTCGAGGAAGTCTCGGACCAGCGCTTTCAGATCATCTTCGGCGATAGTGCCAGAGAGCGATGTACCGGACGGTCGCATCAAGGATGGCGACTTGGAGGCGACCTCAGCCTCTGACTGTAGTACCCAAGCCAGGAACCGATGGATTCGGATGAGGAGGTCCCGGTTCTCTTTCACTACCGTCGCCTTCTCGGACTCCCGGTCGAAGAACATATCGACGTAGTTGTCGTAGAGAGCTGTTCGCTTGTCGGGCAGTGATACACCACGCCGGTGAATCAGGCTGAGCAAGATTGCGAGCTGCATCGGGTTGCGGGCCAAGTCTCGGAGATGTGGTTCATCCAGCTTGTTATCCAGGATCTCGCGAACCTCATCAGCGTCGGCTTCGTCCATTGCTCGAGATCGCAGCCATCGCTCTGTGTACTCGACAATCAACGGTCTCGTCAGGGACTCTAGTGAATAGGTGGCGAAGGTGCGTCTAGGTAAGACGGGCGAATTGGTGAACGGTGTTGGCCTGCTTGTGACAACGACTTGAAGAGAGGCGGCGACTGCGTTCAACCTAGGGATGGCTGCAGTGATCTCCTCAACCACGCGTTGCCTCTGTCTGATCTCGGCAACCTCGTCTAGCCCATCAAGTACAATGAGAGCCGACGAAGAACTTAGTATAGCCTGCAGGTCAGAAACGTCGAAGTCAGATCCACCGGATCCATACCGCACAAAAGCCGAAAGGAACCCCTCGAGCGACTTGGGGGATTCTCCGGGCGCGTCACCATCGTTGACTGTCCCGAAAGGGTTGCCGCCGGATAACCAAGTCGCGAAGTCGCGAAGTTCCACTTTGAACGGGAGCCGCAGCGATGAGTTCAGGTGGTTAGGGTCCACAGTGCTACCCTCCTGCCGGGCAAGAATACGCATCCGGTGGACTTGGCAGACGTACTGCGCGATGGTCGACTTACCCTGCCCAGGCGCTCCCTCAAGAATCACCAGCGGCTCAGCCTGTTGGAAGTCGCTGTCAAGCAAAAGGGATGCGGCACCCAGCCAGGTTTCATCACGCGAGTAATAGCTGCCAAAACTGCTCTCAGCTCCCAATGCGATTTCCAACCACTGGTGGATCCTCGCTGGATCGACCTCTCCCGTTGCTGAGGCAGCTGCACGGCGAAACGCAGTCGCGAGTTGCTCTACTGCTCCATGTCTCATCTCAGATGGGTTCCGAGGTAGCAGCGGAACATCGGTGAAGAGGTCGAAGATATCGTTCTCCAGTTCCGCCTGTTTGAACTTCACTTCACGGTCGGTTTCGAACTGCGCGGAGAGGAAGGCTGTTATCGCATTCCGACGACGTTCGCGACCCTCGGTAGGACTCGCCTCAATCACGAGCCTGAGGAGATCCGGCCCTGAGAATAGCGCAGGATAGGAGAACTTCAGGTCCCACGCATCGTCTAGGCGCCGGTCGAGATCGTCTCGCCACCATGCTTGAGCCGGAATCGGAATGTGTTCCTCGAGCAGAGCCTGAAGCGTATCGACTGATCCAGCCTCGGGATGAGCGGTGCCGGAGACATTCGTGACCAACACGAAACGCTCTGCGCCTGCTCCGATTTGCTCCTGTACTTTTGGCAGCTCGCTCCTCAACGTTCGCAATAACCAAGCTCTGGCATCGTTCTGACTGAGCTCGCGTCGCGCAAACTTGACCTGAAAGAGGATGAACTTATTCGAAATAGGCGAGGATTCGAAGAGGCGGACAATGGCATCACGACCTCCGTCCGGTTGGCCTACTGGAAAGCACTGGAGGTCTGGAAATGCCCTAAGCAGAAGGCTTTGACTCAACTGCTGGAAGCTTTCATCGTTGATCTGTTCGTACTGGTATGAAGCCATCGTTGTTGATCCTACGCACACGAGGGTGGCGGTTGCATGGTCCCCTAGCAGCCGACAACGTAACAGGTTGCGTCTTTCTTCGCATCTGTCGTGCAATGGTCCTAACTTTAACCTGCCGCGACACGGATGTCTTTTGCCCGACCCCGCCTGCGGAGTTTGTAGTTTGCGCTCGTTGCACGGTGATCGATCCAATGGCACACGCGGTGAGCTGCCCCTCCGTTGCAGGCGCCTACAGCGTCCGTGATATCACGCCACTAAACATAAAGAGGGTCGCGCCGGCCGGGGATGCAATTAGCACCCAATTGCATCGCGCGTAGAGCACGCCTCAACTCGTCTACCTGGACGGTTGCGCCCCATTGCTACAGGATCTCCAGGGTGGAAACCAACTGTATTTCGGGCATCCGCTCGCCAAGCACACGTCTTGCCTTGCGGTCGCGCATTGACTCACTCAAAACGTTACCCAACGCAAGTGGTTACCTCAAATAGGATGCTAGCGAACGGGCCGCTTAAGGTAACGGGCGTTGGGCGAACCACCATCGTCTTCGCGGGCCGAACCAGTTCGGGTGCCTTACCCTAAGGCGTTGCCCTGCCCGAGGCTTCGCTGTCGGTAGCTAGATTCTATCGGGTTCGCGGACCAAGTCCCAGTAACACTCAGACAGAGTGACTGATTCGCGAGCGGCTGGTTAATCAGGACACGACGGTACCGAATTCTCATCTGATGTCGGTCTGAGGAGGACCGATTAATGGTCGAGGGGTAGCTGAGTTCCGGTGCTGATGCCCCATCTCTCAGGCAACCAACCGTTCCGGTCCAGAACTTGACACGCGAGCTTGATCTGCCCAGGATTAAACATCTTCTTGCGAGGATTCCATTCGTAAGTGAGTCTAATGGCTTCGTCTTCATTGAGGGCTGCCTCCTGCGCTATTACCCAATGAACCGTTGCCAGCAATTCCAATCCGAAAGGTGTTTCGAACCCATCCACCAGTTCAATGACCCGTTCCAAACATTGTTGAGCGCCGGAATCGTCACGCAGACGTTGTTGGGCTGTTTCAACTGCCCCGGGCACGATATTCAACTGTTTGTCGGGGGCGTCGCCGCCATCTAGGTAACCTGATACGAAATGACCCTCAACGGCGTGTAAGACGAAGGACAAGTTCTGTGCGTACGGGCCGTATTGAGCTTTGGAGTAGCGCAATCGTAAGGACGGGTCGGCCAGCATCATGAAGTACATGAGCTTCTGTACTTCCAACAGCGTTACGAACGGGTCCATGAGCGCACCCAAATACCGGTGCATCAGTAATACCAATGCCGCCCGGCCGGGGGTCATGTCCGGGGATTCGGTCAAGCGAGCGATGGTGCTCGGGTCCGGCCCCCCGGAAGGCTCGTACACCACTACGCGAACGTCAGCCGATATTTCTGCCAGAAAACTGTCTATTCGAGAACGAACGTCTGACCACTCGAGGCCTCCAAGTCCGCTCCCTAGCGGCGGTAATGCAATAGACTGGATCCGACGTTCCCGAATCTCGTCCGCTAATGCCGTTAACCCGGTTTCGATATCAGTTATCCGGCTGCGGCTCCGCCAATGACGTTTCGTAGGGAAGTTGATGATGTATTTGGGGTACTCCAAACGCTCGGTGGTAAAGACGAACATCTGGCCCGGCTGTACTTCGCCTCTCTTGCAGGCTTGAGCGTAGGCTTTGAAGTTGTCGGGGTAAGCCTTCTTGAACTGCAGAGCCACACCACGACCCATAATCCCTACGCAGTTCACGGAGTTCACCAACGCTTCCGCTTGAGCGGATAGCACATCGCCGACTGTGTATTCGATCATGATCTTCGCCTCTTGGCCTAGTTGTAGTACCATTCAGGTAGGACCTGAACCTTCGGTTTGTGGCCAGCTGCGCTGATAATATGTAACACGAGCTGCCCTGTTTGACTAGTTTTGACGCCTACACGCTCAACGAATTCCCACGGCACACCGCCGTAAACCAGAAATTCAGCTTGCTTGCCTTCCTTTATCTCGGGAGCAGTCCATAAGTTAGCCGCTACGGCTTCCCAGTTAATCTGATGCATTTCTTGCTGGTCGGCGAAGAACTGAGTGTATTGTGCGGAAGCGTTGGATAACGAAAAAGCCCATATTCGATGCTGACTGTCGGCCCAATTAATGACCTGATTAAGGTCGTACTCTAGATGCAGTACGGGATCTTGCCCTCCCTTATAATCCAATTCAGGATGATTACCTTTGTGTAGCAGATAGAGCATGATTGACCTGGGGCAGAAATAGAACGGTGCGTAGTCGCCAACGAACGTTCCTGGGTGGCAAGGCACTGGCCTTAGTCTCCGCGTCTTCTTCAAATTGGATATTCCGATAGACGTTCCTCCAACGGATAACTGGTCCATAGTTGCGTTGCTGTATAGGTGTCCTGACTGCACGATGCCAGGAAGGGCATCTATCGGGGTTATGTGATAGATCTTGTGCCCAATTGCGAATGTCATCTCGACTCCTCATGAGTGAACTGGTTATCGTTCACATTAGGTAATCGGTAGTCGTTCGTGAATGCCGACGATTAGGGGTTGCCCGAACCATACAGCGTCATTTTATCGTGGCGGCCAAGGTTTCCTATCCGGGTTCGAGGAGGACGGATCAACCGCGACCGCGAGGTAATATCCATATCGCCCCAGTATTCGTTTGAGACCCGTTCAGCGAGCATAGTGATATACAGTTACCTGCGCCTACGTTCACGTAACGATCGTTTGCACCATATATTGTAAGAGAATGCGAACGTTTGGTCAAATGCTATGAGTTGCCAGAACCACTATCCGGGGAATTTGCGCTTCCGGCGACGTTAGACAATTGGTGCTCCCGCGAGGGGTTGCTCTTCAATGGCGCGTTCACGCGGCGAACGTCGCCCGCAGCGAGTTCGGTGCGCGCTTGAGCCAAGAGGTGGCGACTGTCTTCTCGGTACTTCTAGGTGGCCATCACGTTTCCTAATCCACATCGACGTAGCAACATCTTGCTACACGCACCAGCCGCCACCGTTCCCCAATGATCTGGACGCTGACCAGGATCGTTGGATGTGCTGGGGTTGCGGTACCGAGCGCGCCGTCCTGGTGGTCGAGAAAGAGGACGAGACGGGGATCATCGGCGGCGTGTGGTGCTGGCTATGCTGCCGGTCAGTGCACAATGATTGCCTGGCGAAATACCACAACCTGATCTCGGGCTGCAGGAACTCAGACTGCCCGCTGTTTCCCCCGAGCTGACAACATGAAACCCCGTCGGTCGACGTCAACCGACGGGGCAAGGCTACGAACACTGACCTATAGGCCGACGCCCGGATGGTAACCCGGTGGCCCGGACAATCGCAACCCCGGACAACGGGGTTGTTTTTCGTTGCCCCGCCTGCTCTGTGCATCCTTGCCCGTGTCCGCAGGAGAGCCGCTCAGGTTCTTTTCTTTGCAATCAAGGAACCCGGAGACCTGCGATCTCACCATTTGCAATACCCTCCGTTCAGCGAGCTAGGACCCCTTCTCGCGCTGGTTTTCATTTCGCCGGTCGTGGTGGCGATTAAGCCGACATTCGCATTTCCCGAAAGGTTGCGTACCTTGTGCCGAAGACCAAGGTTTTTGTCAGCTACGATTATGACCACGATGCCCAGCTCAAGGACACGCTAAAGCGATGGCAGAGTTGCTAATGAACTCTGCCATTTACCCCGCGATCTAGGCCGATACCCCGCTAACCGGCCACGATTGGATCGACTCGCGGGCGTGAAAATTGGCAGACTTTACGTCGAACTCTGCCATCGAAACAGGCACCAGGATCGGTCGTACAGCTTTGGAGGTATCGTTATCCGATTTCCCGTTTTATGGTAGCTAAAACGTGTCCGAACGTTTCTTGGATGTTCCCATTGGAAAACCTAATCTGCTGGGTGCCGTCCATGTTTGTGAACAGCTTGGTTCCCTCTTCCACCAGTGCAATCGCTCGACTGAATCCTAGCTTACCTTGGAACAGGCCCAGCTCGTGAACGACGTTTTGGCGAGCCTGGAATTCTTCGTCAGCAGTTTCGTCTTCAGCTGTCAACACTAGAAACGCCATCGAACTGCTCAGCATCATGGATTCAAGTATTTCCCGAATCTGCTGCCCCGCCCGAGCTCCGATCTCGTAAGCCTCAACATCAAGGTAATGTTGATCACGCAGGTGGTTGTGCAGTTCTCGCCAAAGCGGACTCCGCCCGTGGCCCAGAAAAATTTTCCCGCTAACTTCGTCCGAGACTTTTGGCAACTTGGAGCCTTCGACGCTTCGGTCGAAAACATCAAACACCCCTTCGATTTCATGGCGCGCTGGAGACTGCACAACAACTACTGTCTCCCTCAGGTTGCCTTCCCCGTGCACAATCACATGCAAAGCACGTACCGAACCGCTGTTGGCACGATCGTTTGGTACAGCTCCAAATTCGACCCTGCCCGTGCTTCTTCGATAAGCTGCCCAAAATTCCTCGATTTGGTCATACCTCCATGTCGCGCCGTCAACCGCGACCACTAGGTACGGATAGTCAACGCCAGTCCCACCAGAGAGGTCGCTAAGCTGATTGACGGCATCCCGCAAAATTTCGGCAGAAAAGTAAGTCGCAGGATAGCTTACCGTTTTTTCCATACTCCCTATCCCCTCATGGCGCCCAAGCTTTTTTGAGGATCACGTACTGTTCGTCATACCCGTGGGTACGCAGATATTCCAAGAAGACGTGCCTCGGCGGAATATTGCTGTAATACGGGGCTGGACCGGTGTAGAGCCCGCCACCTGGACCGGTGTAGAGCCCGCCGCCCGGACCGGTGTAGAGCCCGCCGCCCGGACCGGTGTAGAGCCCGCCGCCCGGACCGGTGTAGAGCCCGCCGCCCGGACCGGTGTAGAGCCCGCCGCCCGGACCGGTGTAGAGCCCGCCACCCGGACCGGTATAGAGCCCACCGCCCGGACCGGAATACGCTCCGCCGCCAGGGCCGGTGTACAGACCCCCGCCAGGGCCGGTGTACAGACCTCCGCCAGGGCCCGCGTAGCTGTCCCTTGGCCATGCCATATGCTTTTCAGTTCCTCCGGTCTGTGTTCAATTGCAGTTCCATTGTACGTAAGTCGGTCTAAAGTAATCAAAGGACCGGATTTTTGCCCAATGTATGCTCACGCAGCCACCATCTCAAAAATGGCAGACTTTGAACGGAAGTCTGCCATGTTTAACTTGCCCCATGGCGACGCGAGGACTCCCGCACTACTGGACACCCGATCAGGCCAAGTTGATCCTGGACGCTATACTGCCAAGACAACCTTGGCTGCTCGAGCTGCTGTTGTGGCGCACCGCGCTGCGCCAAGCGGAGGCCCTCAACTTGGAGTGGCGCAGTCTGCAATTCACCGGCGCTCAACCCTCGGTTACTGTCCGAAATGGGAAGGGCGGGAAATACCGTGTGATACCGGCGCACCCTGAGTTGGTAGACGCCTTCCGCTCAGTTCCGCATCGGAGCGCCGGAGACAATGTCTTCATCGGTCGGGCCGGCAAGCCACTATCGCCGAGGACGGCAACCCGTTGGATCGCCGACGGGATCACCAAGGCTGGTCTGCAGGCCGCCGCTACGGGGACCGGAGCGAAGGGACCCGCAACCCACAGTTTGCGCCATAGCTCCGCCCACCACTGACTGCAATCCGGACTGAACGTCAACGCCGTTTCTGCCTGGCTGGGCCACAGCAGTCCGACGGTGACGCTGAACACCTACCTGGTTCTGGTGCCGGACACTCTGGGCAACATCAGCGACGTTCCCTATGCTTGGGGATCCGTGGCTGTGCTGCTTGCGCACTCGTCCCGGTCGATGGTAGTCAACCAGGGTTATCCCGTCGTTGCCGACGTCAACATCGGCGGCATCCTGCCCGTCCCGTACGCCTCTGCAATCTGCGGAGCCAACCATTCACCCACCGTTCCGCCATCAGGCAGGACCAGGTTGGCCAGGAACTCGCTCTCCAACGTGGTGATGCCGGATTCCACCGCCTCCAGCTTGGCCCGAATGATCAACAACAGCGCTCGCCACCGCTGCCGGCAAGCCTGTTCCCACGCTGATTGTCGTGCGGCCGCCGTCCGTCTGGCGCTCCGCGGCGTGCGTGCGTAGTCGTCGATCGACGGCATCGCCAGCATGATCTGCACGCGCCGCCCGGCCATGTTGAACGCGACAAGTGCGCGGTTCCCCTCCGTAACATAACCGAAACCGTTGGCGCCGTACTTCGCCAGCAGTTCCTCGATGTCGGTCTTGGTCCTGGAGATGGGGACCTTTGTCTGTGCGGCGTAGGGCATCTGTTGATCTCCTCTGCGATCTCCGGTGGTCATTCGAATCCAGTACAGTTCTCCCAGCCTGCGAGCGACGGTCGATGCTCGGCAATGATACGCAACCTGGGAGTTGGGCGAACAAGCAGGACTGCCGGATCATCGGCATACCAGCGGTTTGTAGCTCGGGAGCGCGGCCGTGGGGCTCTACGATGGCGTGGGCAGGGATCATCACGAAGAGTGCTGGTCAACCGTTAACGCCACGTATTCGCAGGCGGAGCGTGGCAACTACGATAAGCGTTCCCTCAGGCTCGTCGTCCAGCAGCTTCATCTGCGCTTGCAACCCCTCGTGTTCGTCGGCTCACTCGACCTCCGCGTCGTTCGCGCACACGAAGATCCCGTCATTCAGTTCCACCGGTCGGCTCCTTCCTGCCATTAGCTCTCTCCGTTCAGGCTGGGGGCCCAGTCGTTTTCTTGAGCCGCCTGGAAAATGGACGCCGCTTTTCGCTCGCCGATCCGGCGGAGATCAGCGTCAGTCAGGTCGGATCCCGCCAGGTTGGTGAACGGTAGCCGGAGTCTCAGACCGGGCTCCAGCTGCTGAACGGCCACGTACAGGGGGACTGACGGACCGGGCATCGTATCCGGCGTCATCAGCTCGAACGCCCGTCGCTCGTTGGGAAAGACCCTTCTCACTCGGTGCCGGCGTTTGGGTCGCCGTTGAAAGTAGATTCGGTCTGCATCCAGTTCCCGGTCGACGATGTCGGCCAGGGTCTCCATCTCTCGCTGCTTTTCGGTGTTCATCTTTACCCTCGCACTTGTCCGTGTCTGCCGGTTCCGGGTCAGTAGTCCTCTCCCAGTGGATTGGGCCCGTTCTCGAAGTTGGGCGGGAACTCCATGTGGTCCATCAGGAACTCACGGTCAACCGGAGGCGGCTTGGGCGGGAACCACCACGTGAACGGCAGGCCGCTCCCCTCGTCTATCATCTCCACCGGCCGCCAGCCGAGATCCCGGAGTTCCCTTTCCAGGTTGGTGATGGCGGCGATCATTTCGTGCGGGCCGGTCATTGGTTTCTCCTGCGCGTCGTTCATGCCACGTACTCGTATGCGGTACGGAGAATCGGCAGCTGCACCACCGGCGGCGTGATCTGGCCCGAGTCGATGAGCAGCTGGTAGATCTCCATGGCCATCGACACGCCCGGCGGCCAGGGCAGCGGCAACTGCCCGGCCTGCAGCAGCATGACCAACCGTTTCCGGATCCGGCTCAGGCGGCGGTCGGCCGCATCCCATTGGAGATGACAGCGCTGGCAGAGACACGCGAGATTCAACAGCGACGCGCACTCCGGCCCCTTGTCCCAGACATGAGCCAGGGTGAGCACCACGATGCTGCCCGTGTCCGGATGGGGTTCTTCGTTCTCGGCTCCGCACCACTCGCACCGGTTCTGCGCACGGTACTGGATGATGAACCGGCGGCGGCGCGCCCAGTCGGCCGGGTAACGCTTGGCCATTTCCTTGCTGATGGGCATGGTTCCTCAGTCAGATCCGAAACGCGGTCGGAGCATGATCGTGTGGGCGTAGCCGTCCGGAAACACGACATCGACGTCGTGAACGTTGTGCGTCTTGGCAAACCGGACCGCTTGCTCCAGGTCATCGAACTCGTGGACGTTGCCGACGTCCGTCTTGAACCGGTACTTCACCAGGCCCTGTTCCGCGAAGACGATATGGTTCACTGCTTCCATAGAGATTCCCCTGTGTTGTGCGTGGTACCTGATCCTGGCCCGATGGGGATACATGGTGGTGGCACCTGATGCCTTGCGGCACGGCTCGCCATGTTTGGCCGGGCAACTCGGGCACGGCATGGGATTGGCGGCCAGCTTTTCGCGGGAGGCGTGCGGCAGGCGTTGGTGGCCGTTCATGGTCGTGCACTGTTCCCCGAACTTGGCGTGGTACGCGGCGCAATAGACGCTCAGCGGGCTCATTTCCAAGGGGGACGATAGGTGGTCATCGCTCAACCTCCACGTTGGCGTCCTCGCCGGTGAGGATCCTCCTGACCTCCAGGGAATCAACGCGCCCGGTCTGACAATCCTGGCATGTGTCTCCATATTCGTCAGGCAACAGCGGCCGTGCGCAAAGGGCACAAACTCGTTTCTCGCCCGAAACGGCCATCGGTTTTTGCGCCGCAGTATCTGAACCCTGCAATCCCTGCAATTCCTGCAACGGCTCCCGGGTTTCCGGAGGCACCAGCGGGAACGCTCCCACCGTGGCGTCGGCCACCTGCAGCATGAAGGTCGGGTAACGGTTACCGTACATTGGACCGGCGACGATCCTCACCGTTGCGTCGTCGAGCTCGTAGGTCTGGTCCAGCCAGGTCTTGATGAGCTTGGTCAGGTTGGACCTCCGCTGTTTGTCGTTGGTTCCCCTGACCCTGAGCATTCCCTCAGCATCGTCGTCGTTGGAGTCTCCCAGCGCCACCAGGGCCAAATCCTTGGTCATCACGGGATTGGACTTGTGCGTATCCCACCACCACTGTACGAAGGGCCGTTGCGCCGCCTCGGCATCGGTGATAGCCCTTTCCTCGAACTCCACCGTATTGCCGGCGAAGTCGGTGAGCCCAGCGGCTTCCAGGATCGCCGCGGTCTGCCGCTGCCAGGCGGGATAGCGCCGGAGACCCTGGGGCAACTCCGAGGCGGGCGGCTTACCTTGCTCCAACCAGTGATGAATCAGGGAAAGCGCGGCGTTCCTGTACTTGGCCAGGTTGACGACCAAGTGTTCCTTGACGTCCGGATGGCGGAAGTCGGTGCGCTGGTCCGGTCTCTCTACCCCCGCGTTCAGTCGCACGGGTAGGGTGCGGTTGGCCAGTTCCGCCGTCATGATCACGTTGTTGGCGGTACCGACGATCACGAAGTTGCGCGGGTTGAAGGTCATGTTTCGGCTGGTGCCCAGGTCCCGGGCGGTGAAGCTGTCGTCCGCGGTGAGCAGCTCCGCGAGCATGGCACTGGACATTACGCCGGACAGGTTGTCCAGCAGCACCA
>MKWU01006410.1_pt1 | contig 11977 bp, 8 predicted proteins | sample 809101 | NCBI WGS metagenome assembly MKWU01 (sample SAMN05860141, study PRJNA318959) | sponge metagenome | host: Aplysina aerophoba | place: Slovenia: Piran, Adriatic Sea, Gulf of Piran | collected 2013-05-07
GCTCGATCGAACTGCCGAGCGGAGACGCCGAAGTAACCACGATCTACTCCGGCACCGGCCCACTCGCCGATCCCGAAACCGAACAGCTATCGGAGATCATCGCCCGATTCAACGAACGCTTCGGCACCGACTGGACCAAAGAAGACCAACTCATGTTTCGAGCCGCCGCCGCAGACCTGGTCTCCGATATTGAGATTCAGAACCAGGCAACCAACAACGACGAGGCAACGTTCCGCGACCATGTGTTCCCCGCGCGGTTCCAAGACGCACTGCTGTCACGCCTCGACCGCAACGACAAACTGGTTTTCAGCTATCTCGACAACAGCGAGTTGCAAGCCGCACTCATCGACGTTTTCGCCCCCGACGTGCAAAAACGTGCGACCATCGCCCGGCAACGAACCTGCCCAATTGGCGACCTGCTCGGACCCGACCGCGAATCGACCTACCTGGAATACAAATCCACGCTGCGCTGGGACATCAACGCACAGCGCAAAGGGGGCGTTACCGAAGACGCCGCCATCAAGACCATCGCCGGTTTCGCCAACTCCAGATTCGGTGGCACCCTGCTCATCGGCGTGGCCGACGACGGCTCGGTTCACGGTCTGGAGGACGACTACGCCACCTTCAGCAAACGCGGCGAACGGGGCGACCAAGACCTATGGGGCCAACACCTGCAGAACCTAATCCGCTCCCGCCTCGGCGACGCCGCCCTGGCGCTCGTCGACTGGAAGTTCCACACCGTGCACGGCAAGCAACTGGCCCGTATCAGCATCGAACCGTCCGGCCATCCCATCTGTGAACACAAAGGCAACCAGGAGATCTTCTGGAACCGCACCCCCACCTCCACAATCTCCATCACCGACCCCGCCGAACGAGCCAAGATCATCGCCCGCCGCTGGCCGCCCGCCTAGCTGTCGTACGCGTGCAGACGGGCGCAACAGGACAGAACTCGGGATCAACAACCGGTGGCGTCGCGGAGGGTTCGGCAGGCTTGTGCCAGGCGTGTGGGGCTGAGCGCGGTTATTCGGCGACGGAACACGGTTCGGGGAATCGTGTGAATGTTGTCGAAGTTCACCACACAGTCCGTAGGCACACCGTCACGAGCGACATCCAGCTCCAACTCCGAGACGAGGCCGCGATGTGTCCGGGTAAGCACCGCAACGACCACCGACCCGACCCGGCCGGCGACCGGGTCACGGGTGAGCACCAGAACGGGCCGGTCTCCGCCCGGGGTCGCCGCAAACCAGATCTCACCCCGTTTCATCAGCCGGTCACTCGATCCAGTCCGACCAGTCATCGGCCGGGCCCCAATCTGCAACCTCGGCGAACGCCGACTCATCGGCAGCCAACGGTTCCGTCTCCCAGCGGGCAACGTCGAGCACCGACTCCAACCCGACGAGGTACCGGTGCAGGGCCTCTCGCAACAGCTCCGAGCGTCCGACACCGAGTTGCTGCGCCCAACGCTGCATCTCGGCAACCTCGGCATCATCCACGCGGAAGCTCACCATTGTCATACAATAGCTATAGTATGTATGAAACAGCGACGCGCACACCCTCGACAGATTCGTCGACGAGACGGTGAACTGGCGCAAGCATCGTTCTACTCGGTGAACACAGCTCACAGAGACACCCGAGCAGACCCGACCATGCAGGCGAGCCCGCTGCCGCCAGACGACCCGCAACGACACGGAACGATCAGCCGGTCCGCTGGCAGGGCAGCGCGTTGCACCAGGGGGAGCGCACAGCTAGCATTCGCGCCATTCGACGAGGGAAGCCTCTTTGATGACGCGCTCCGGAGGAGGTGGGATGGCCAAACAGTTGACGCTCCCCGATGAGCTGGTTCTCACCCTGCTCAATGAGGAGAGCGGTTATTTCCGCCAGGTGCCCGGCTGGAGCCTCAACTGTGCGGTGGTCGGTTCGGCGCTCGCGGAACTGTCGCTCATCGGGCGCATCGACACAGACATGGACTCGCTGATCCTGCTGGACCAGAAGCCGACGGGCGACCCCTGCCTCGACCCGGTCCTCAAGGCGATTGCCGACGAACCGGTCCAACGCAACGCCCAGTACTGGGTGGAGCACCTCGCGCCGCGCGCCGAGTCGATCATCGACATGACCCTGGACCGCCTAGTCGAACTCCACATCCTGCGGCACCACGACGGCGACTTCTGGTCGCTGGACCAGACCGCTTGGCGATCGGGTTACCACACCGGCACCGAGGTGGGCACCGCCGTCGAATTCGTCAAGACCAGGATCAGCAATGCCATCTTCACCGACGAGATCCCCGAGCCGCGCGACATCATCATCATCTGCCTGATCGAAACCTGCGACGTCCTTCGCTACATCTTCGAGTTGGACGAGGAGACCGAACCGAGGATCGAACAGATCAAAAAGATGGACCTGATCGGTCGAGCCATTGCCGAGGCAGTCCACGACAACATCGCGCGACCGCTGTTCCGGCGCACCGCCCTGAGCAAGAAGATTCCCGTCGTCCCACTTCGCAAGATGATCACCAACGAGCACGCCCGAACGGGAAACGTGCCCGCACTCTTCGCCCAACTCGGGGAGGAGTACGGCCCCGTGTTCGAACTCCGGCCGCCGTTCTCGGAGAACATGATCGTCCTCGTCGGACCGGAGACCAACCACTGGGTGCACCGGCACGGCCGCACCTACCTGAGGGCCCGCGACTACATGGAGGACTTCGAGAAGATCTACGGTGGATCAGGGATACTGCCCGCCCTCGACGGCGCAGACCATTTCCGGTATCGCAAGTCGGTGCAGCCCGGCTACTCCCGAACGAGGCTCGAGGAGCAGCTCGACGAATGTCTCTTGCTGACACGCAGACACATGGACACCTGGACCGTCGGAGAGAAGCTCCCGGCAGTGAAGTTGAGCCGCAGGCTGGCCAATTCGGCTATGTCGCCGTTGTCGGTGAGTGTCGAGTCTCAAGACATCATCGACGATCTCTGCACCTTCAAGGCTCGAGCGCTGCACACCCACGTCGCTCGGACCCTTCCCAAGTTCATGCTCAAGACACCGGGCATGAGACGCCGCAAGCAGTTGATCAACGACGTGGTGGACCGAGTACTCAGCGTCCACACTCCCGCCCAACGGCAGGGCTGCCCACGCGACCTCGCCGACGATCTGCTGAGCATGCACGCAGCGGACCGGCAGTTCCTCCCCGAGTCGAACATGCGCTTCGTGCTCTCAGCGCCGCTGCTCGCGAGCATGTACATGGGCGACGAACTCAGCTTCGTAATCTACGCCATGCTCGCTCAACCGGAGTTCCACGAGAAGATCCGTGCCGAGGCGGATGCCCTGTTCGCCGACGGCGACCCCGACGCCGAGGAGATCACCGGGCAGGCGATCGACATCACCCGCCGCTTCATCATGGAGGTCATGCGGCTTTACCCGATCGTCCCGATGTCCATTCGAAACGTGATGAATGCGGTCATGGTCGAGGGCTACGAACTGCCCGAGGGCGCTCGGGTGACCGTCGCCACGACGGCGACGCACTACATGAGCGACCTCTTCGCCGATCCGTTCACATTCGACATCGACCGCTACGTCGCCCCGCGCAAGGAGCATCTCGGCACCGGGTACGCGCCCTACGGCTTGGGAACACACACCTGTCTCGGTGCGCGCTGGACGGAACTGCACATGGCGATCAACCTCTTGTTGGTGGCGCACCACTTCGATATGGAGATCGCCCCCAAGGGCTACAAGCTCAAGATCAGCCCGTTCCCGTCGCAGTGCCCGAACAAGAAACTGAAGTTCGCCGTCACCGGGATACGCAACGAACTACCCGTCTGAAGCGCCGGTCCCCCCTGGAGCGCCGGTCCCGCCCGGGGTGCCGGTTCCGTCCGGGGTGCCGGTTCCGTCTGGAGCGCCGGTCCCCCTAGAAGCCCCCTGCTCGGTGTGACGACGATGCACGTCGTCGATCGCCACGTCGAGGTCGTCCCACAGGCTCTGCACCGTTGAGCGCAGCCGCATGTTTTCATAGGCACCCCAGACGGTCATCGCCGGCGGCACCACCAGGATCGAGACGAGCAGCGAATAGCCGATCGTGATCGCCGAGGTCACGCCGAACTGCTGGATCCCCTCGAGCGGCGAGAACATCAGGACGCCGAACCCCAACGCTGTGGTCAGCGCCGAGCCCAGCAACGCCGAACCCGTCGTGGCCAGCGTGCGGATTGCCGCTGACTCAGGGTTGCGCCCACGGGCGAACTCCTCCTGATAGCGATGGATCATGTGGATGGTGTAGTCCACCCCGATACCTATCGAGAGCGCCGTGATGATCGAGGTGATCAGCGAGTAGGGAATGTCCAGCAGCGCCATCGTGCCCAGCACCCAGATGAGAACCAGCACAATCGGCCCGACCGCGACGAAACCGAGCACCGGGCGGCGCAGCGTCACCCAGAAGAAGAGGGTGAGGATGCCCAGCGCGACCGCGACGGTGGTGGTGATCGCCTCGGTCTGGCCGTCGGTGATGTGGGTCTGGAGCGTGACCTGCAGAATGCTCAGAGCGGTTGCGGTGATGGATTCGTCGTCTCCGGTCCAGAGCGCCTCAATCTCCTGTTGGACCACCATCGCAGACTCGGGATCGTCGGTGTAGGTGGGGAACTGCAGCAGGATGGCGTCGATGCCGTCGGGGTCGTTGACGAGCATGCTCTGAAGCGACGGATCCCTCTCGCCGAGCTCGTCAAGGAGCTGTTGCATCAGCACCGGGTCGAGTTGCACTCCCGCGGAGGCCCGCGCGAAGAGGTCGGCCAGACCCTGGTCGTAGTTGTCGCCGGGCTCGCCGCTGTTGTGGGTCCAGTCGAAAACGAGCGTCTCGTAGGTCGGGGCCATCGGTCCAGCAGCCGCGGACGGGCGTCGTCGTTCGTCGGCGAACGCGGCCGAGAGGTCCCGCACGTTCAGGAGTGTCCGAGTCTCAGTGGCTTCGGCCCGCACCAGCACTGTGGCCGCCTCCGTCGATCCGCCGACCGCCTCGTCGAGGCTCTCCATGTCGTTGAGCACGTTCCCGTCCCGGGGCAGGATGTCACGAATGCTGAACTCCGAGGACAGGCCGGTGGCCACGAACCCGAACCAGACCGTTATGCCGACCACGACGAGCAGATAGGGCGCGGGCCGGCGGGCCACGGCCGACCCGAGCAGTTCCGCGGCGCGTTCGACCCCGGGCAGCGCGCTCGACACCGAGCGGGGTGCCGCCAAGGTGCCTTTCGCCTCTCGCCGACGGTCGACGATGGTCCGCCCCGCTGGCACCAGCGTGAGCATCGCGATCAGGCTCAGTCCCACACCCAGACCAGCGACTATGCCGAAGTCGCGGATCACGCTTATCGGCGAGAACTGCGTGGAGAAGAAGCTGGCGATCGTGGTCACAGCGGCCAGAAGCAGCGGGACGGCCACATGCCGCAGTCCGATCCGAACCGCTTCGAGGACGGGCTCGCCTTCTCCCCGCTGCTCGCGGTAGTGCGACACGGCCTGGATCGCATAGTCCACCGTGAGGCTGATCACGATGATCGGGACCATCACTGAGAGCGAACTCGGCGGTCCGATCCAGGCGAGCCCCTTGGGCCCCAACCAGCCCTCTGCCCCGACGATCCAGGTCAGCGAGAAGATCAGGCCGGTGAGCGTTATCAGCAGGTCCGACGGGGTGCGCAGGAACAGCAGGATCAGCGCCGCGATCAACAGCAGGGCCAGCCCGATCAACGGCCCCATGCCCGACTCGGTGGCCTCCTTGTACTCGTCCTCGACCACGATCGGCGACACGCTGCTGACCCGCAGCGGACCCTCCGAGCCGAGCGCCAGGTCGTTGACGGCCCGCTCCGCTGCGGCGATGCGCTCGTCGCCGGTGTCGCGCAGGCGGATGGTCGAGACGGTCACGGGCGTGCCGTCGGCATCGTCGCCCGACAGGGCCGCGAAGGCGCCCGCGAGTTCCGGTGCGGCGCTGATCGCGTCGATCTCTGCCTGGGTGACCGAGGCGAAGTCGCTGGCCTCGCTGGCCTCGCTGGCCTCGCTGGCCTCGAACAACCCGAAGACCTCGAAGAGCAGCGACGGCGCAATGATCGGGTCTGGGGGTGCCAACAGCGCGGTCACGGCCGGGGTCTCGCTGATCTCGCCGACTAGGGCATCCATCTGCGACAGGCCCTGGGGCGTGAACGCCTCACCGCGGAACACCAGAGTCACGACGCTGACATCGCTGGCCTCACCGAAGAACTCGTCGAGCTCGTCGACTGCAGCGAGGTAGGGGCTGTCCGAAGGCAGGAACTCCAGCGATGCCCCCTCAGTCGGCTCGTCCCGCAGCGACGCCCCCGCTCCGAGACCGACGGTGACCAGCAGCAGAACCAGGATCGTGATCCACGGCCGTGCGGTGACCAGCCGACTGAACCTGTCGAGCACGCGTGTCATGGCGTTTCACTGTACCTTCCCGGCTGAGGGGCCGGGGAATCACCCACCGGCCAACAGCCCAGAGTCTGGGGGCCCAGAGTCTGGGGGCATAGTGCCTGCCGGCCCGGTGGTCAGCGCTTCACCTTGCGGAACCGCTTGCCGTGCAGGATGCTGCCGTAGTAGTTGAACAGCCGGGTCGCTTCGGGGTCGTCGAAGGGGTAGTCCGCGCCGATCTGTCGTGCCGCGGCCAACCCGGTGACGAGGCAGGTCTCCTGGCTGTTGATCAGCGTGTGGGCACCGCAGTACCAAGTCCGCCTCCTCCCTTGGACGAAGCGGAAGGCGTTGACGGTCAGCGCAACGTGTCGCACATCGTGCACGATGTGTTGGAACCACCACCTCTTCACGATCTTGGCGTCGTCGATGGGCGTGATCGGGTTGTAGGTCACCAGACAGGGCTTGTCGGACCGCTTCGCCCACGGTTGCTGGTTGTGCATGATGTAGGTGATCTCGTAGTTGTCCGGCCTTGTCCCGTACTGCTCAATGTGGTTGCTTCGGGTTGTGAGGGGCTTCACCTCGTTGTCGGGGAGCACTGAGGCGTCGGAGTGGACGATCGTGTGGTTGTGGAGTTCGCTCTCGTAACGGACCGACGCGAGCAGTCGGCGCTCGAGGCCGCTGGGCTGGTCGAGCATCATCAGCGTCTGGTTGGCATTGCAGGCGAAGATCACCTCGTCGAACGTCTCGCGCACGCCTGCAGTGTCCTCGACCACGACCTCCGTGGGTGAGCGGTAGACCTTCTCGACAGGCCGGTTCAGGTAGATCTTGTCTTGGAAGTCGGCCGACAGGTGCTCGTAGATGCGCCTCGTCCCCTGGTCCCAGGTCTGCATCGGTGTCGCAGCCTCGATGTCGAAGAACTCGAGGTATCGCGCGAACAGCGCCGCTGGCATGTCGAACACGTTCGTCGCCATCAAGAAGTTGACGAACATGGGTTTGAGGATCTTGTACCTGAAGTCTCCCGAGAACCCGCCCCAGTTCAAGACCGTTCCCATGCTGATGTAGTTGAACGGGTTGAGAGCGTTGAGGAACTTGTACCGGGACCGGCTCAACCAGCCGAACTTCTTGAGGCACCCCAGCATCCGCTGGAACTTGGCGATCTCAGACTGCAGCTGCTCGCGTATCTCGGAATCGAAATCGTGGGCGTAGATCCGCCCCCCGTACTTGACGCTGTAGCTGAACCTGGTCTCGACTAGGTCGATGCCGAACCGGTCCAACAGCAACAGAATGTGCTGGTACACCGACGGGATGCAGGCGGTGACCGAGATGTCGAAGGGAATCGAGCTACCGTCGTCCTGTGGCATGTCGGCGGTGATCGCGTTGCCGCCGATCCGTTCGGTCGCCTCGAACACCCGGAAGTCGAAGCGGTCGGGACTGTGGTCCAGCGCCCACGCAGCGCCCAGCCCAGAGACGCCAGCGCCGATGATAGCGATTCTGCGCGGTGTCTGGTTTGAGTCGTCCGTTGCCATTGTCCGCGGTCCTCAGTTCGCTGCCGGCCGTGTCGTCGTCGGCTGATTCGTCGTCGGCTGAGAAGCTGTCGGCTGAGAAGCTGTCGGCTGCATAGGCGTCGGTTGCATAGGCGTCGGTTGCCGGTTCGTCGCTGTCGGCTGTGCCTGAGCCGGTTCCACGGGAGTCGGTTGCATCGCTGTCGGTTGGCGGTGCGTCGCTGACTGGTGGCCGTCGCCCACCGACACGGGCGTCTCGGGGTAGAACTGCGCGCACCAGCGTCGGTAGGCCATGATCTCACCGTCGGAACGGGCCAAGCGAGGGTTGGGTACAGGCCGTTTGTGGCTCCAGACGACCACGTCTTGGAGCACGTCGCGCCGCTGGTACGCCAACACCAGCCGGTTCATGACGGGCGCTCGCCGCTTGGGCAGAAGGAATCCCAGACCCGCAAACCAGCGGTTCGGCTTGCGTATCTCTCGAACCTGGGAGACCACCGAAAGGTCGATCAGTTTGCCGTCGACGGGGGTGGCCAGCACCCACAGCCGCATGTTCATGCCGATTGAGCGCTCAAACACGTCCACGAACGAGTAGCCCAACCCGCAGATGTCGGCTTCAGCTGCGACATCGAGCGTCACGAGCGGGATTCCAGCGAATCTGCGTGTGGTTATGAAGTCGAAGCGGCTCTTGAGACGGTGCCCGTCGATCGAGACCGGCTCTACCCGTTTCACTCCGTCGTATCCATGGATGTGGCGAAGGTGGGCCATGTCGACGGCGTTCTCGGTCGTCTCCTGCGGATGGCCTGCGAACCGGGAGGTCCAGATGCGGACTTCGCCCCAACCGGTCTGGTCCGGAACCTCGGCGGGCAGGTCCCATTGCGGCGCCCGGCCACCGATCCCCCACCAAGCGAAGATCAGCCCGACCAACTCCCGAGTCTCGAACACTCTCAGCCGGGCGTACTTGGGCGGCGGCGCATAGGGGGTGGCGACGCACTGGCCGCCAGCATCGTACTCGAAACCGTGGAAGGGGCAGACCAGCCGACCGCCGCGCACACGCCCCCCTGCCCGTGGACCCAGATCAGCTCCGAGGTGCGGGCAGTAAGCCTCGGCGACGCACACGTCTCCGCTCTCGTCTGACCAGATGACGATCTTCTCGCCCATCCAAGTCTTCTCGATGAGCTTGTTCTTGTCGAGGGATCGGCGGTCCGCAACGAAGTACCAGCCCTCGGGGAACGGCGAAAGCAGCGCGCTCGTCGGCTCGTGCGTGACTGACATGTGCGAAACCCCCGTTCGGCTGTCAGGAGAAATACCGCAACAGACTCTACAGGATCCACAGAGCCCGACGGTCCGCAACCCCGCGGACGCACGTTGACCGCCTCGTCCCGCCGGACATGCACCAGGATCCACAGAGCCCGACGGTCCGCAACCCCGCGGACGCACGTTGACCGCCTCGTCCCGCCGGACATGCACCAGGATCCACAGAGCCCGACGGTCCGCAACCCCCCGACGCTGGGCCGATAGATTCACAAGCTACGAGCCCCGAAGAAGGAACCCAGTGGCCGATACTGCCGTTGACCGCCCATGCCCGCCCGGCCGCCTCTGTCGGGCCCACCGATGACCCGTCTGTCGCTGCCCGAGTGGCCCGCCGCGACCATCGCCCGCACCGCGGGGCGCCTGTCGCGTCGCCTCGGCCGGGGCGGAGGGACCACGCTGCCGGGTCTGCTGCTTGCTCGCCTGCGTCCCCAAGCCGCCGCGGAGATGGCAGCGAGGATTCCCGACGGCGTGATACTGCTGTCGGGCACCAACGGCAAGACCACTGCCACTCGACTGGTCCGGGCCGCGCTCGACGACTCCGGCGCGCGGGTAGTGGCCAACACCGCCGGCTCCAACCTCGAGCGCGGTGTGGCCACAGCCCTGCTTCATGCGCAGAGCCCCGACATCGCCCTGTTCGAAGTGGACGAGGCGGCCCTCGCCGCCCTGGTGGCACAGACCCGTCCGCGGGTCGTGGTGCTGATGAACCTGTTCCGCGACCAGCTGGACCGCTACGGCGAACTCGAGCACCTAGCACAGAGCTGGCGCGCCGTGGTCGCCGAGTTGGAGCCCAACACGACGCTGGTATACAACGCAGACGATCCCGCCGTGGCCGAGATCGGTGCCGAGCACCCGAACTCGGTGTCCTACGGGATCGACGATCCGGGCGTCGGCAGAGACCGGCGCTCGCATGCTTCTGACACTGTCAACTGCCGCCGCTGCGATGCGCCTCTGCGATATCGGTTGGTCACCATCGGCCACCTCGGGCAGTGGGAGTGCCCGTCGTGCGGACTCACCCGTCCGCATCCAGATGTGAGGGTCACCGACGTGGTGTGCAAGGGAATGGACGGCCAAACGGTCACGATTTCCAGCACCGCGGCCGGCGGTCCGAACAACACCCGCCGACACCGCGATACCGACGACCGCGGGTCCGACGACCGCGATACCGACGACCGCGGGTCGAGCGGCGGCGCGTCCTTGGTTGTGGACCTGCGTCTGCCCGGGCTGCCCAACACCTACAACGCGGCCGCAGCGGCCGCAACCGCGCTCGCGGTCGGACTGGCCCCAGAGACCGTCGCCGAAGCGCTCGGGAAGCGGAGCGCGGCCTTCGGGCGGGCCGAGCACATCTCCGTCGGGCAGACGCGCCTGACCACGCTGCTGGCCAAGAACCCCGCCGGAGCGAACGAGAACCTGCGCATGGTGTTGGACGAGAGCGGTCCGCTGCACCTGCTGATCCTCCTCAACGACCGCACCGCCGACGGTCAGGACGTCTCCTGGATCTGGGATGTGGACTACGAACTCCTCTTGGAACAGGACCGGCTCGGATCACTCACACTCAGCGGAACTCGGGCGCATGACCTCGCCCTGCGGTTCCGCTACGCCGGCGCAGACCCGACCCGCACCGCGGTCGTGCCCGAACCCGCCGCGGCGCTCGACAAGGCCCTGCAAGCCAGCGGCCCGGACGGGCGCCTCTACGTCCTGCCCACCTACACGGCGATGCTGGAGGTCCGCGGCGTGCTGGCGAGCCGCGGGCTGGTGCGACAATTCTGGGAGGACCAATGAGCACGAACCGCCCGCTGGTGCGCCTCGGGCACCTGTACCCCGACCATCTCAACATCTACGCCGACCGGGGCAACATCGCGGTCTTCCGGCGCCGCCTGGAGTGGCGGGGGATGACGTTGGAGGTGGTCGAGGCGGGCCTCGGCGACGAGATCCCCGAAGACTGCGACCTCTACTACCTGGGCGGCGGCCAGGACCGGGACCAGCGGACGGTCGCGCAGGATCTGGCCGGCAAGGCCGATCCCCTGCGCCGCGCCGCCGAGGGAGGGGCCGCGGTGCTGGCGGTGTGCGGCGGATATCAGCTCATGGGACACAGCTACGTGGGTGCCAACGGAGAAGAGCTGCCCGGCACTGCGCTGTTGGACCTCGAGACCACCGCCGGAACCGACAGGCTCATCGGCGATGTGGTCCTCAGCGCAGAACTCGACGGCGAGACCGGCACGGTGGTCGGCTACGAGAACCATGCCGGTCGCACCCGTCTGGGCCCGGAGTGCGCCCCGTTGGGAAGAGTCGCCAAGGGCCGCGGCAACAACGGGCAGGACGGCTTCGAGGGCGCGGTGTCGGGCCGCCGTGTCGGCACCTACCTGCACGGGCCGCTGTTGCCCAAGAACCCCTGGCTGGCCGACACCCTGCTGCGCTGGGCGCTGGACCACGCCGGCGCGAACATTGAGCTCGAACCGTTGGACGACACACTCGAACGATCCGCCCACACCACCGCCGTGGCACGCGCAGGTCTGAAACGCTAGACGCCGACTACATCTAGCTGGCCGCTCGCTGAGGCGCCTGTATTTCATGCTCGCGGGTTGTCGAGGCTCGGAGGCGCGGTTGCGTTTTTGGGTTGCCTGTTGTATCGTGCCGGTGCCCGCGGTACGTGTTTCAGGAGCTCTCATGAACTCTCACATAACCCCCCCCCCCCCCGCTGGCTGCAGTTGAACCGGTCTGTGGTCAGCTCGTTGCTGGCGTTGCACAGACGCTGGTCGGTGCTGTGGTGGTGTGTTGGGGTAGTT
>MKWU01006411.1_pt1 | contig 11974 bp, 8 predicted proteins | sample 809101 | NCBI WGS metagenome assembly MKWU01 (sample SAMN05860141, study PRJNA318959) | sponge metagenome | host: Aplysina aerophoba | place: Slovenia: Piran, Adriatic Sea, Gulf of Piran | collected 2013-05-07
AGGCCAGAGCATCTGGTCGAAACGTCGGCAAGGTTTTCAACCCTGTTTGAAGCTGGTATTCGAGAACTACCCTTTCGCATGGCAGTTTCTGATCGACTACACAGCCATGCATGTTCAATGTGTTCAGCTTGTCTTTTGCAAATGTAGCTGATTCCCATAGAAACGGCTCAGGCGTGCACCAAAGGGAATGGCCATGGGCCACGCAATTGTCAGCACCTTAATTTGAAATCATTATCTCAATCCGGCGTTTAGTGCGAGGCGGGTAACAGCGCACAACACAAGAACGGGCCACTACCTGACGCAAGCTCAATAAAATGCGACGGGTTCCTTGTTTCTACCTATTCCAAATTGTGCTACGTAACATGGCACCCGAAAATTCTTCTGCGCTGCCTGGGTGAGGAACATTGCAATCACCGCAGCGATCGTTGTAGGCGGCCATTTGTAAGAAAGGACGTCATTGCAAATGGCGTCTCAGCGATAAGCGGCCTCGAAGTAGCTGGAAAATCGTCGTATACAGACTGCATCGCGCTGACCTCTAAGGTACAAAGGAATGCAGCGGGGCGAAAGCTGCGCAGTTCTCTGGTTATATCGCTTCCATACTCCTCAGCGTTCGTGCGTTACAGCGCCGGGAGAAGAAAATTAGAAGAAGAAAAGGACGAAATGCGGAAAGATGCCATGGACGTTTTCTACGCGCTGGCGCGTTTTTGCGTAAAAGAACGGGTATTATTGCTTTCTCTGTGCTGTGCACTTTCGCATCGACGGTTCTATTCGCCTCTGTAGAACGCCAGTACTGGTTTTCCATTGTATAACGGTATACAAACAACCACCACTACCGTGCTGTCTGATGTCTCTGTCTGCACGTGCATTGCACAAGACCGTGCCACCTTACGCAAGTCCATCACGTCGGCCCATTGTGCATTGCAATTGTCCTTCAGAACACTGGCTGCTGTTCGGAGCACCACTTTGAGGAGATACCTTTTCGCTAGGTATGCCGACGGCGCCAGTTCAGCTGAAGACGGACCGGAGGACGACAGCAACTTAAGCCGTACGCGTACAGCTACCGGACACAGCAAGTGGCCGGACAATGATTGATTATTGATTCATTGCTATCGTTATTTATTTATGGAACATGCATGGGACACTATAAAATAACTGCATTTTAGTTTAAACCAGGCAGTGCCCATGTGTGCCTAAATGTTCATTATTATTTCTGAAACGCCATCACACCAAGTAGATGTATGTAAAAGAAGAGAAAGGCTACGCTTCACTCGCCCAAACTAGCAAAGCGTACACATCCTCCCGATGACACCTGATGACTCTTTGACAAGACAGCTGGTGATGAAAAGATAGCAATTGATGCCCAGACAACGACAGCGACTTGGGCCGTACGCGTACAGCTACCGGACACAGGAAGCGCGGTTCAAGCCACACTGCAGCACAGAGGGAAGAACAATTGGCAGCCGAACGACTTCGACATATTCCTTTCTTTATTACGTCTTCATATTATACATGTAACCATGAGTCCATCAGTCTTTAGGGGCAAGTTCCATGCAGCACAAAATTAATGGCAGGGTAACAGCAGAATTTGGGTAATGTAACCAAACCCACAGCCTCACATTTCATGAGGCAGCCATGATGTTAGCAGAAGAAGCTAGAGTGTCGAAGCTTTCCCTATATACAATTCACACATCGACTACATCTATGTGACAATCAGAATGTTGAGCAACCTGAAAGAAAGTGATCACCCTGCTGTGCACACGCATACGCACAATCACACGCAACACACAATCACACACACACGCACGCACACACACATTTTGCTATGTGCGTTCTGGAAGTGGAAAGAAAGCGGTGGGGGAGTGGGAAGGAAACAGTTGGCTGAATACACGAAAGTAAAATTACTTGTACTCACATTACGCCGTGCATGCCTGGGTGGTCGTGCAGAGGGATACCATACTTTGGACGCAGAAAGAACAGGCAGACGGTGTAGTCTTTCTCCTCCTCTATCTCAAGCCACGCAGATTTAAACCTAACATAATGGGCAATCCAGTCCTTCTCAGCAACATTCTCTGTCAGATCAAAGTCTTCGATTTTCAACCCTTGCATCTACGCATGAAACACAGTCAGTGGAAGTAAAGATGACAAGTATCGTAGACAATCTGCTGGCATTGCCCGAGCGTCATTGATAATTAATGCTATCTGTGTATGGCGATCGCCCTCACACTGCGTCTCAGCAGTTCCATCTTCTCTTCAAAGCTCGCCTCAGACTCCTTGCTGGCCACTACCTCACGAGTTATTTCAAGTACTTTGTTCGCCGCAACCTTCAACGCCATGATAGCACTCAAAAGTAAGGGAGACTGAATGAACCTAGCTGCGTACGTACGTGAATATATATATGCAGCTCCGTATCCAATGAGATTCATTAGCTAGACCGCTATGACGCTGTCAACAGAAACCGCCTTGAGACCTATATAATATATATACTTCTATACTCCTGCCAGTATATATAATGCTTCAGCATCAAGCCACTTATAGTGAAGTGCAACTTGTGTGCTTGCTTGTGTGTGCTATGCAGTGGAGTGAAGGTGTATGTTCATCGGTATAATTATATATAGCATGTCTTCAAGTACACTCTAGTGGAGTGTGGAGTGTGTGCTTGTGCACAGCCACACATGCAGTGTATGTCTTTATTTGTGGCATTTAAATCGACAGTGTGTGTGCACACGGTATCATGGCACTTCATGGACTGTGTACAGTAGATCTGTCTTTGTCTTTCTGTTCTTGATTTTGGTGCTGGCTATATCTGCGACATTCTCATTGCTGCATCAATGGTGTGTATGTTTGTCATTCTTTATGGATTGTATCCTTTTGTCAAGATTATGTGGGAGAGGTTGAGCAGGAGAAAACCCATCTGCGCATGTGAAGAATTGCCATAAAATCTACGTAATACACACCTAGGAGGTAGACGAATGCATGCAGGGTTACACTCAATGACAAATGGAGTAGCACTTTGTACTCTCAACAAAAGTTATCATTTTAAATGATTGTGCTGATTTATGTACTGTATGCAAGCACAGGCTAGTGAGTTCATTGTCAGGTATTAGTATACGAATGACACATAATAATCTGTGTAGTTATATAGTGAACATAATCAGATAGACAAATGACATAATGGAGGCTATTTATCTGCTGTCTCTAGATATGCGATTATCAAGTGGAACCATGAAGTCAAAATGTAAAGCTATATGATGCCTCTGTGTATAATATGTACTGCCTCCTTCTGTGGGCATTGTTAATATGAGTAGTGTATGTGCATAAGATTAGGTAAGAAGGTCTGTTATGTACTTGCAGCGATGTATGGATGTCAAACACCAGCCTGTCGAAGCAGCAAAGGAGTTTGTAGTGCACGCCCAACATGCAAATGAGAGTATTGAGGAGAACTAAAGGAGCTTCTGACTGTTTGTAATCTTTTCTACATTTTGGTGAGATGTTCTAACCTTCTTCAGAGGGAAAGCATTACATTCATAGTACATTCCCACAGATGAGAGTAGTGAGGAAATTGAATGAGAAAGCAGCATAACCAAGATGAGAATGAGGACTTTAGTTTGAGACAAGGGCAGGACGATATTGTAGCAAAGAGAAATCAGGAGAAGTGAAGGAGAAGACTGGAGGGAATGAAAGCTGGCAGGATCACAATCCTAAAGGAATACCTTCAACTTGGAGATGGATGTATAGACTTTTATATTTTAAATGAAAAATGCTCTTCACTACATATTCATTTTATTTCGATATCAATGCATATTCATTTTATATATCATTACTGCTGTTTTCACTGTCTTTGTATATACGTACATGCAGCAGTGATTTGTATACTAAGTCTTATGTATTGAACAATTGTCATTTATAGTATGAAGATCATTACGATTACATTACCAGTCGGGCATTTGTCTTTAGCCAATTGACTGATGCCTGTGAGCACTACAGCCATTCTCTGAATGCTGCTTCTCTTCCAGCTTCTTCCATCCTGATACCACCCTAGTTCTTTGAAATGTTCGATCAATCTTTGTTTCCCACCACCCCTTGTGTGCTGTTGACTGTGACTGCTTCATAAATACCATGCCTCAAGACTGGCACTTACTGCACATATGTATACTGTACATTACTAGACATAGGAGTTACACCAGCCACCTCTAGCAAAGCTTCTCTGATTATACTCAACCTAGATTAGTGACCATGTAAGTGAATAGAGATTCACTGCCACATTTGGAACTGCATAAGGAAATGTGCTTAAGATTTTGACCATATGAATAGAGATTTGGAGCGTCAATCAATTCAGTTGTAAATGTGCAAAACAATTCAATGATAACTAACTTTCAGAGTTTCCAGGTGATGTTGTAGTCCATTCTAGGACCCTTATCAGTGGAATTAACATAAAAAACTGAGTCAATTTCACTGCTAAAGGTCCTAGGATAATTCCTGGTGAGAGCATTGCCACACAAGAGAGTTTTCTTTGCTAATAAGTTGATTTGCTTTGTTTATAGGTTGGCATGGTAGAACTTGTCCTAGAGACTTGTTGACTTCTGCACCACCATCTTATCAGTTCATTCCTACGGAAGTAGCCATTATTCACATGAGAGCTAATATACAATGTGGCAGTCATCAGCAAAACTGGGTACTAGCTGTTTCAGTTTGCTGCACACTAATGAAAGTTGTTGACTTTGTTGACTGGCAGTTTTAGAAATGTAACCAGAGGCTTCCAGCACAGTATATATAATAGGTTGTTTTTAACAGTAGACTGTTGACTATAGTAAGTGGAGTACATAATATATGAAACCGATTGTTATGGTCTACCAGCTGTACAGTTTACATCAGTGGCTTACCTTGACACTGATGAACCTGAGTGAATGTACTGTTTTGAAGGGTTGAATAAGATTCGTTCAAGAAGGTGTTGCTATACAAGTTCCTTTCCATAATGTATACATATTGGAGGATGCTGTGAAGCCTAGAAAAGCAATGCTGTTAAGAAAGAGTAGCTTACTGAAGATATATATATATAGAAGGCCTGGGAAGGCTGTCTATGACAGAAATAGGACACATGCTAAAGAGTCACTGCATGGAGAGAGGTGAAGAAGGAGTGAGAGGCTGAAGCACGGGAACAATCAAAGTTGGAGGTAATGTGTGGTCTGCTGGCCATTGATGGTAAGGGAAGATGTGTGGACGTCAACTGCAAGAGGCGGAGGAGGATTTTGGCAAAACTGTGGGGAGGGACTGCAGCCCTAAGGATTGAGACTGGTAGATGGAGTGGCTTAAAGAGGGAGGAGAGGCTCTGTAGGCAGTGTAGACTGGAGGAGGTGGAAGATGTGGAACATTTTCTGCTGAGGTGCGAAGGGTGGGCACAAGAGAGGGAAGTGGTGACAGCGTGTATGGAAGATCTGGCAGGAGAGTCCTGTACGGCCGATGACAGGAAGGTGGCCCTAATCTTAGACCAAGCTTGTGGCAATGGGAAAGTATATAGGGAAGGAGGTAGAGAAGCTGTGACAGTGCAGATTTCAGCAGAGTTCCCAGGCCTGATGTCCCTGGCTGTGCCAGTGGTTTTCGTTAACAGATTTTCTTCTGATTGTCCCTCTCGTAATGATTTTACTTAGTATACGCCACTCTGACAATACCCTCAGGTTATTTCTTTATCCCTGTATAGTGCTGCATGGGACAGCATGTTCTAGTGTGCTTGCACATGGTGCATTTGAATAATATTGAATATTGAATATTGAATATATATATATGTAATATTATACCAAGGACCAGATTTGACAGTGCGTGTTCAGGCAGTGTAATAGATGTATATAGTATACAGACTAGGGCTTGCCATCAGCTGTGAAGATGCTGTGAAGTGGAAGAACAGTTGCTGTAATTTGGTGGTGCACACAAGTTCAGTTCAACAGTAGAGAAACTCTGTCCATCGGGCATTGGGGAAACAATTCCCTGCAGACTGTCTTAGAAGCAAAGTATAGAATACCACATTATATTGATCACATGCAGCTCTGACTATATCTCAGCTACTTGTCTCAATTATACAGATACAAGCAATCATCACAGAAACACGTATAATATGTATCTTGAATGTAGCCTCAAAGAGGACTTTACTCACCATGTATGTATACCTTGACATTTTGAGGAGACCTAAGTTTGTGGCATGTGTTCAGTGTAGTTGAGCCAGTGTATAAACCGCACTCTGCAGGTGTTAATGACTTGCAAAGGAATGTTGGGTGTGATGCAACGTAGGTGGAAAATTAAAATGTGTGGGGTTTCATAAAAATGGCGAGAGTTAAATGGCAGTCTAGCATATAGTGCATTCACAAACTGAATGTTTTGGCAATAAAGTCAGTGCCAATCCCATGCCCCAACTGATCAATAACACTCGGCACAATGGTACAGGGCAATGTACGTACTTCAGCATTGAACTAGATGGAAGTGGCAAATATTTTAGTCCTTATTTCCTGAGAGAGCCAACTAGGAAGGAGTCAACCTCCCTGCTATGGAGTGGAAAAAGCTTAAGCTCATCTCTGCATTCTTAGCAACACTTTGTTGTGTCCTTCACTAGAACCGGGCTGACTTTGGAGAAATGTAGCACTGTTGTATATCAGTTTTGCTTAATCTTGATGAGATGCAGTTTAGGGATCTAACAGGACTGCAGTGATGCTGCAGCTCAGCAAGTTTCTCACCAGATTGAAGTGAACCTTTTTCTTTAGCTGGAAGAATTTCATCAGCTTTTTCACAGCTGATGTCTGCTGTCTGTTCTTTGCATGGAAAAGATGAGGGATGCTTTTAATTATATGCAACTCTCAGCAGTCATTAGCTAATGAGGTCAAAGGTCATCTCATCATGCTCACCTTTGCCCTGTGAGTAGGCTAGTGTGGTCAGTACCAATTTTGTGGTAATGTTCATGCTTGCATCTGTCTGTGTCCGTGTTTGCACTTGCCAGCAGTGTGGTGTGAGTACCTGTGTTAGTGTGCTGTTTGGGAATTTGGTCACCTGATGTGGACTAAAGTCTGCTCATGTGCAAGATAATATGATGAAATCTAAAAAAGCACTGTTCAAGCTCTGCAGTGGTACAAATATAGATAGACTGAGTGATATACTCCGTCTGCATGCTTTCTCTCTTTTGGTGATGAAGAGAACAATCTCAGCTTGTAGCAATGATGTTATGTCACTTTCATGTGCATTCATTATATAGGGCTGGAATTACCACGTAGCTGTGACAAATGTAACTCTTTGGAAAGGCAGTAAGTGACACTGCTCTTGTACACGTTTGTACTGTATGTACGTACAGCAGGTTGAGTTTAGAGACTCTAACATATGGTTTCGGACATTGTTCAGCACACCTTCAGCTGTAATGGTAGTTAAGCCTTTTAAACGTTTCTGATATCATCTTTCTTACATTAAACACACAATCCACTCTTTTCAATGGAGACTATAGGCCAATGTATTTGAGATGTATATGCACTCATTTACTATGCTCTTTAGGTTATTTGGTAGGTCTGCAAGCCTAGCTGTAGCAGAGGCTATTCCTCCAATTCCACCACTTCTCCCACAACTCTAATGGCTGTGATTCTGCTTTGACATATGTAAGTGCAGTGACCCACACTGTGCTTCTTGCCTGCTTCATGTTAGTGCCACTGTCAGTTAGTAACCATGCTCGCTACTAGCTGCGTACACATGCCTGCACATTGCCCTCCCCATTCCGTACTACTACCATATGGGGGACATATTGTGGTACCGGCTTTCGTAGGTATGGCTTTCATAAGACCTCCCACCAAATTGTGCTGTGCAAGGGTCAGCACTATGAATACATAACTACATGCATGAGCTGGTGTGACCACACAACTACAGCAGATACTATATCCCATAACTGTCACTTGATGAAACTCCTCAGCAAGTTTGGATTTGGGGTAGGTGTAGTTACATAGGACCCCACCAGTTGGCAGGCTTTTGTTGTACCTACATGCTGTTGGTAAATCAGACCTTCACACTAGCAACAGTTTATATATCTGTTGATTTGGATACAGATTGTGTGGTGTATTTACATGGCGACTTGACCTTTCTACAGGTCTCTTGATGCTCTACGAAAGTGTCTATCTTACTTAAGGTAAGAATGGATGTGCAAACAAATGTGAATGTGTATGATTCATGTGTATATATGTATGAGCTGTTGCAGTAAGCAGGTGCACTTTGAGGTGTGTGCATCTGCACATGTCCGTCTGTATTTGAAAGTATATGGTGCATATAACATATAGTATAGAATACAATAGCAGAGAAGCCCTCTTTGGCGAGCCTCTCGGCTCCAGCGCTTCTGTGATGGCACTCATAACAACTATGCCTCCTAGATAACCTGCATGACTTAGGACAGCACAGACTTCATCATGTTGCATTTCTTCTGCAAACTGGGTAGACAAAATCACAAAGAAACCCTTGCCATTGCCAAAATGCTGTCCACTCTGACAAAGCAGTTGCTTTTCACAGAGGTGCTGCAGAAGGCAACTGTGACCAAATATACTTGTATAAGCTATGGCTATTTATTAGATCCCAGTTTGCTCTGTGGAAGTCTATGGCCAGTGGAGTTAGCCTCTGGGTGGTCTGGAGTATGTAGGTGCTTCTGTGTCCTTGTGTGATGCAAAAATTGTTTAGCCCGACCACTTGTTAATAAGGTCAAAGGTCACCTAATCTTCCTAGCCCCTGCATGCCCCCCAGAACATGACAGACAGTTTGTTGCTTGTTGCTAAGCTCAGCACTTTCACTGGAAAAATATTATACTTGAAGTATCACATATATGCAATTTAAAGCAGACTTATATAAAATCGGCTTTACTGAGTTTAAGTCTGTTGCATGTAGTATAGAATACGCTAACAGAGAAGCCCCTTTGGCTCCAGCACTTCAGTGATGAAATGTTTAACAACTACGTATGCCTCCAAGAAAACCAGACTTAGCACAGCTCAGACATCACGTTACATTTCCCCTAGGCAAGTGATTGATGGATGTATAGCTGAAGTTCTTTCTCAGTGCAATGGCAACTGCGGGTTGTTCCTTGCTTTAGTAGTAGCCCAGTAGCCCAGATCCCTTCACTTCGCCTTTGGAAGATAATTATCATCTTGCTTATTTTGCAATAGCAATACTTGTGCCATGACTATGAAATGAAGCTGTGCTTGGGGCTGGAGTTATATAGTGGTCACATGTTTTGCCTCTGAGATCCCAGTTGGATCTGTGGAGGTAGTGTGGTCAGGAAAGTTAGGTGCCTCAATGTGAATGTGTGGTGCAAACAGATTGTTTAGCCCGACCACTTGCTAATGAGGTCAAAGGTCACCTAATCTTCTATAGCGCTGCCCCCAGAACATGACTGGTGGTTTGTTGTTTGTTGCTAAGCTTAGCACTTTCACTGGAAAAATATTATACCTTGAAGTATCACTTATATGCACTTTAAAGCAGACTTAAAGATGGCTTTACTGAGTTTACGTCTGACAGTAACTTTCATATTTGCTGACTGTTTAAGAACTCCCATATTGTTTGCCACTGTAATGTAGCCAAAAAGACAAGAGCTGTCAGGTGAGTTGTCACAGTTGAAGTGGAAATTGGAACTTTTAAAGCCCCATCTTAAAGTTATTTGCATTCAATTTTAAATTAGCTTTGAATCAAAGTATACACATACACTACAACTAGTGGATTGTGAATGAAAATTGCAAACTTAATTCTTTAAATATTATATTACATTTAAGTCAGTGAAAGTTGGATATCCTTAAAGATGAAGTTGGATCTTAAATTTGACTTAAATTTTAATCCAATCAAATTTACGTTGGACATAAGGTTTGGTAAAGACAGTTAAGTTACAAATTTTTCCAGCGTTTCTCTTATCCACTCAAGACACCTGCTGTAGCACACCATCTAGTGGTACTGTGCACATATGTGCAGTGCAACCATGGCAGTAATGAGAACGCACTGACAGTGGAGTTCGCATACAGCTACGTAGCTGCATACTATCAAGAGTTCGTATATTATTTCTACTCTATTAGTTCCCCCTTTCTGTCACTCCTTCCTCTCTAAATTAAAGCTTCTCCAGTAAGTTGCGATTAAAGAGAGAGTATCGTTGGTTCGCGCACGTGCTGCATATTCCCGTATACGAGGCAACAAAGCAGCCAATCAGCTCAGAGTAACGATTGTTTTGCTAGAAAATCTCTATCGTTAATCTCATTGGCTGCTGAGCAAACTGGCGGCTCCCCGTGCCGGCTGGACCTGGGAAGGCTTCGGATTGAAGTTGGTAGCGAACGAAAATGGAAGAAAGGACTGATCCTCGCATTGGACGTTACAGAAGAGGAGGAAACGTTCGAAAATCCACCGCTTCTCCGTATTCTTACGACTGCAAGACGATTCGGCTTCAGCAAGGAACGTACCAGAGCCTGAGATGTTTGAAGGCAGCAATTGGTGCTAAGACTGACAATGACACAGTGGTGTACCTGCTCAGAAGCCGTCACGAAGTTGGGTAAGCTTCGCAAAGATCATTTAGGGTGCATGTATTAACGTGTCGTTGTGACTGTATTTTCCCCCCATTGGCATGCGCTTGAAACTGCATGCAGTTCTGCACCAGAGTCGCTTCACCAGGAGTCAAGCTTCAATCTTACCACAGTTGGAGTCCCTTCAAACCTGCGCACTTCCACTCCAGTGAGGCATAGTAGACAACCAGCATCTCACGTCTGCGCAGGTGCCTGGCAAAGGTGCAAAAACTGAGCTTGCCACGGATGCCTCGGAAGTTCTAGGTAAGCACTTTGTTGAAGATTGTGTAATATTATATATAGTTTATCACTAGTAATGAATCGGATACAGTTCTGCCTTACACAGCTGATGAGTTTCCTGATGTACACCACTCAATGGACACCTGGCACAAATCCAAGAAGCTACGTGCAGCCCTGTTCGAGGTGGACTTTATTTTATCGAATGTCAATGAGGGAATTTTTAGTTAATTTAAGTATGCTTGTATATTCTACAGTCTGGAAAAATCAAGACTAAAGTGAAGACTGTGAAGTGGACAGACTCCATACTGAATCGCTGTGACGGGAATATGGAGACACTGAAGGTACAAATTTCATAGTTAGCGGATATCATGATGATTGTGCTGTCTTCATTATTACAGAGGAAGTGGGAAGGCGTTCTCCATCATGTGTGTGGAGATCATGACTGGATCATGGACAGATGTGCCTACGAGAAACTGACGGAGCCGTGCAGTGACCGATATGGAAACACCCTCAAATACTCATCGAAAGGGGAGTTGCCCCACATCTCACTAAAGATGTCGTGCTGAATGCCAGGTTTCTCAACAGTCTCAAGTACGGTATGTGGCAGAAAAAGCACGGCTACGTGCGTAGTCGATTATAAGTACGGATGTAGTACGGTAGTACAGATACTTACATATCTATATATATATGCGTATGGGCATAGTATGCGTACCATATGTACGTACTCTCAATTACGCCCGTAGATATTTTGATCTACGAATTCCAAAGGGCATGGTGCGGGTCTATGAATTCCTCCTAGCCCTTTATTGCCGTTCCTACAAAGAATGTCGCGCTCGCCTTAATTCATTGTATAATTATATTGACATTATGGAAGGTTTTAGGATCGTGTATCATTGTCTTTCCCGAGTATTGTTGGCATCTGTTTTCCCTGTTCAAGTCTTATCGTGTGTCCCCTCTCTCTGAGTGCGGATTGCTTTAGTTCACCCGTCTGAGTGTCGTTGGCTTGCTTCTCCTATCTTCCTTGGCGTTATCGTATTTCCCTTCTTTCAAGAGCAACTCAAAAGTTGAAGATGGTGTACTCCAATTACGTGAAGCATAAAATACTCTTCTACCGGCATCTGGGAAAGAGTTACATCCAGATTTCTCGCTGCTTGTTTGAAGAAGGGTACGCAACAACAAAAGTCGGGGTCAACAAATTC
>MKWU01006412.1_pt1 | contig 11972 bp, 10 predicted proteins | sample 809101 | NCBI WGS metagenome assembly MKWU01 (sample SAMN05860141, study PRJNA318959) | sponge metagenome | host: Aplysina aerophoba | place: Slovenia: Piran, Adriatic Sea, Gulf of Piran | collected 2013-05-07
CGGCGAGGCATGCCTGCGAGGCTGATCGTCGTAACCGCATTCGGCCACGGCTACCAGACCGACGACGGGGTCGCGGTCGTACCGCTGACCGCGTTGAAGCCATGATGCGTCCTGCCTCGCCAGCCACATCGCAGCAGACTCGCGACTGTAGAATGGCCGATTGAAAGGAGGCCATGCGATGTCGCCTACCCTCGGCTTTCGTGTTGAGAGCCTCGGCCCCATACGCCACGGCGAGATCAAACTTCATCCTCTCACGCTTCTCATTGGCAAGAACAATACCGGCAAGACCTACATGGCTCAAGTCATCCATGCCGCTCACGAGACTGTCCGAGCACCCATGACTCCATCTCTGGCTCCGCGCCTCAGCGAGACGGAGGTAGCAACTCTTCAGTCAATTGTATTGGCCGATCAGCCCCCACAGGGCATTAGCTTGCCAGAGTTTGTCGGCGCCAAGGCTCCAACGTGGATCCTAAAGCTACTCAGGCACTCCTCCGAACAGTTCGTCGAGGCTCTTAGAGCCTACTGCAACGTCACGAGGATCGAAGATCTGAACACTTGGAAACAGGAAAGCCGTACTCAGGTTGAGATACGAGAGTACGACACGAAGTCTTCCTTGTTCGTCTTCGGAATCTCGGATCAGCAACCTGAAGTGAACGAATCTCGGATACAACTTGATGATCCAGCGGTACGCCGGTTGTACTTTTCTCTGCATTGGATTCTGACCCACTATGACCCTAGCAGTCTGGATCAGTCTGTAGCTGAGACCGAGCGCCGCCGTGATATGATGCTGTCGCTCTCAACCGACGCTGTAACCGGCGCACTATGGCAGACTTATCTCGATTCCTTGGGATTCTGCACTAGGTCTCGCTACCTTCCTTCCGGAAGGTCTGGGATTATGGCCGCGGCCACCGATGTCATTCGTTCGCGCCTTCAGAATCACCAACTTCCCTCGGCGGGAGGAAGGATGAGCGACGTCTCGCTAGGAAGTGTGCACGGCGACTTCCTTTCGTCTCTTCAGTTCCTTCTGGGCCCCAACGGAATTGTAGGTCACGAGAATGCTGATGACGAGTCAATGACTCTCGCCCTTGAGTGCGTCAACGAAGCCATGTCAGGAGCAGTCGACATCCGGGCCAGTACTGGTGACATGTCGCAACTTGTCTATGAACAGTCCGGCAATACGTTACCACTCAATCGAGCCTCAGCGATGGTTACAGACTTGGCTCCTCTGTCACTCTGGCTACAGAGGCTAGTTCGGTCTGGCGACTTACTGATCATTGACGAACCAGAGTCCCATCTGCATCCTGAGGCAATCCGACTGGTGGCTCGTGCTCTTGTCCGGCTCGTCAACGCAGGTGTGAACGTTCTATGCACGACCCACAGCAACGTATTGCTGCATCAGATATCGAATTGCATGCTTGTGGCCAATGTGCCGGACGGCTGCGGGGACCTTACACCTGAAGACGGTATTGCGTCCGAAAAGATCGGAGTGTTCCGTTTTCGACAGGAGTCGGACGATAGTGGCGTCACGATTGTCCCAGTTGAGATAGAGACCGACTGGGGTATCCCTGAGGATGAGTACGTCGACAACGCTGAGCACCTCATCAACCAGACTGCTGCACTGATCGAAGCGCGCCAGACGTGAGTGCCGCAGTCCAGCTGCGCGAGCGACACGAACAGTGCGATTGTCTCGTCGGCAACACGTCTGATGGAATTGTCACAAAGCACCAATGTCGGCTAGAGATTGATGGGCTTCAGATCGGAATTGACTGCGACAAGTGCAGGGCCTTCAGCGAGAACGAGAGGAGGCCAGATTTCATCGCGATCCAGACTGTTGATTCGACAAGCAGCCCCCGATGGTTGGTCGTCGAAATCAAGGGTGTGATGAAGCTTGACGCGCGTGAACAGGCAGAAGGTGGCCTCCAGACCATTCTTGAACATGACATGTTCAGGTCGGGAATCCAGAGAGCTCGCGTGTGTTTTGCTTTCAAGCAACGCGATCTCCGCCAAACCGCAGATCGAGATATGCTAAGGAGGCCGTTCAAGTTGCGCGGAAAGGAAGTGCCTGTACTCGTAATTCGCTGCGGCAAGACGATTCCTAAGCGATGGCAGTGATGCGATCCCGATCATGCGTGAGTACTTGAATGAATAGCTCAGGCACACTGGCAGCGCAGACGGCGGGGCGGCTGTACACGGATCTCCGCTTGCGAGTCACGGTGGCAGCGCGGGCGAATGATGGGATTCCCCTTGAGGATCATCTGCGCGCACCGGTTCAGGCGCTGGTGGAGTCCGTCGCCGAGGACCTCGGATATCCCAAACTGATTCTCGCCGGGGAGATCAGCGGCGCGGTCGAGGGAGCCCGGCCTGACTACACCGCGATGCGGGATGGCTTGGTCATCGGTCATATCGAACTCAAGGCACCCGGTGCCGGGGTTGATCCAGATGAGTTCACGGGCCACAACCTGGAACAGTGGCAGCAACTGCGCCACCTACCGAACCTGCTCTACACCGACGGGATCGACTGGATCCTGTGGCAGGACGGGCTGCAGGTTGCCCGTGCCACAGCATGGACGCCGCCCGGCAAGGGGATCGCCGGCGCCAGGATCGAAGCGGAAGACCTGGTGCATCTGCTCGATGCATTCTGTGCTGACGCACCACAAGCCCCATCGACGGCACAGGAACTCGCCAGGGCGACGGCCCGTCTCTGCCGGGTGCTGCGGAATCTGATCGTTCACACGCTGGAGGCAGGTGGATCGGCAGGGCTGGCCGCCGTGGCCGAGGACTGGCGTGCGTTGCTGTTTCCGGAGGCGAGCGACGCGGAGTTCGCCGATGCGTACGCGCAGACCATTACGTTTGGGCTGATCGCAGCCCGCGCCGCGGGAGCCGCGCTTACTCCTGGCGCGGGGCTCACTGCCGGGACGGGGCTCGCCGAAAACGCCGAGCCCACTGCCGGCCCCTCCGCCACTGGCGGCACCCGGCTCGCCGCGGCGGACAGCGTTGCCGAGCGGGTGGCTCGGGCGACGAAGGTGCTGGACGCCGAGGTGGGACTGATACCGACGGCCCTGAGGGTGCTGTGCTCAGAGAGCGCCATCGGGCCCATCGAGCCCGCTGTCGAGTCTCTCCTGTCGTTACTCGCCGCCACCGACCCGGCTCTGCTCAACGACGCCGGCGACTGGCTCTACTTCTACGAGGACTTCCTCGCCCAGTACGACCCCGACCTGCGCAAGGAGTCGGGGTCGTACTACACGCCCGCAGAACTGGTGAAGTTCATGGTGCGCTTGGTGGATGAGGTGCTCAGAACGCGACTCGGCCAACCGTCGGGATTCGCTGACGAGGCCGTCACGGTCATCGATCCTGCCGTCGGGACCGGCACGTTCCTGCTCCAGATCATCGACCGCATTGCTTCAACCGTCGAGGAGCGCGACGGCGCCGGCGCCGTGACCGGTGCGCTTCGGAACGCGGCTGAGCGGCTGATCGGGTTCGAACTGCAGACCGGTCCGTACAGCGTGGCGCAGTTCCGCACCGGTGCACGCTTCCGTCGCCACGACGTGGACCGAGCACCGCGCGTGCTACTGGCGGACACACTGGCCGACCCCTATACCGAGGAGGTCCGGCTGGGGTCGATCTATGAGCCGATCAGCCGAGAGCGGCGCGCTGCCAATGATCTGAAGAAGGACACGCCGGTCATGGTCGCCATCGGCAACCCGCCTTACCGGGAGCGGGCGAAGGGTCTCGGCGGCTGGGTGGAGAGCGGCAATGAGGACGCCAAGCAGGCAGCGATCCTCGACGATTGGAAGCCGCCGGCTGATTGGGGCGTTTCGGCCCACGTGTACAACATGTCCAACCTGCTTATCTACTTCTGGCGCTGGGCCACTTGGAAGGTTCTCGAGAACGCTGGCAACAACGGCGGAGAATCGCCCGGCGTCGTGTGCTTCGTAACAACAGCAGCATGGTTGAGCGGGGACGGGTTCCAGAAGATGCGCGCTTGGCTGCGGCACTGGTGCTCGGAGATCTGGGTGGTCTCGCTCTCTCCCGAAGGACATCAACCGGACGTTCCGACCCGGATGTTCGAGCAGGTTCAGCACGAGATCGCCGTGGTCTGTGCGGTCCGCTCGCCGCAGGCCGACGAGACTCCGGCGACCGTCTGGTTCAGGGAGGTCAAGCCCGGAACTCGCAGCGCCAAGTTCGCCGAGCTGCAGACCATCGCTATCGGCGGCGAGGCAGCGGTCACATGGACTCGATGCCCTGACCGGCCGCGAGCACCGTTCAAGCCCGACGGTGAGGAAATCTGGCGGTCCTGCCCATCCGTGCACGATCTGTTTCCGTGGTCCTCGCCCGGTGTGCTCGCCAACCGCGGTTGGCCCACAGCGGCGGATTCCGACACGCTCAAGCGGCGCTGGAATGAACTCGTCACAGAGCCAGACGCGACCACGAAGAAGGCTCTCTTCGCGGAGACTGACACCCGCACGATCGATCGCGTGTTCAGCACCAATTTCGCCGGCCAGCCTGACGAACCGGCCGCGACACCGATCTCCTCCGAAACGAATCCTTGCGTGACTCCGATCCGTCTGGCGTGGCGATCGTTTGACCGTCAGTGGATCATCCCAGATAGACGGGTTCTAGACAGACCTCGGCCACCGCTCTGGCAAGCGCACGGCAGCCAGCAGATCCACCTGACCTGTATCGAGGACGATCACCCAGAGAACGGACCGGCGATCACCTTCACGCAACTCCTCCCGGGTCTGCATCACTATCACGGGCGGGGCGGACGCGCGTTTCCGCTCTGGCGCGACAGCACTACAGCAACCGCGAATCTGACGCCCGAGTTGCTCGGCCATCTCGTCAGCCGTCTCAGCACGGAGGTGACAGCCGAGGACGTGCTGGCCTATCTCGCGGCGGTGTGCGCCCACCCCGCCTACACGGCTTGGTTCAACGAGGTATCGCCCCACACACCGGGCCTGCGGATTCCCGTCACGGCGGACTGCGACTACTGGTCGATGGCGGTCGGGATCGGGCGACGGGTCGTCTGGGCACACACGTTCGGCGAACGCTGCGTCGACGCTGACGACGGTCGCCCAGCCGGGCGAGTCCGCCTGCCGGACGGACCGCGTCTGCGCCGCGAGACGGGCGAGGGAACCCTCAACCGGACGCTCTTCTTCGACGCCGAAGAGCGTGAACTCCGGATCGGAGAGGGCACCTTCGGGAACGTCTCCCCAGAGGTGCACGGCTACGAGGTCTCGGGTACCAACGTCGTCAGGTCGTGGTTCAACTACCGCCGGGCCGGCACAGGCAGCCGCGACCCGAACTCGCTGGAGTCGATCACGCCTGACGGCTGGCGACCCGAATGGGACATCGAACTGCTCGACATCCTCAACGCTCTCACCGCCCTCGTCGCCCTGGAGCCGGAGCAGGCAGAATTGCTGGCAGAGATAATCGACGGCCCGCAGGTCACCGTCGACGACCTCACAGCCGCCGAAGTGCTGCCGGTCCCGGACGGGGCCAGGAAAGCGCCGCCGGTCGCCAGGAAACCGAAGCCGGGTCACACGACGCTGGGCTGAGTCCGCTCCCGCCGACCGGCTGAAGTTGATCGCCGTCGGGAAGCTGCCGAGTTCATTCTCCGGACACCCGCTCCGGCGATTCGTTATACCCATTTATGCAAATAATTCTCCAATATTCTCCAAACAATAGTTGTCTTCTCCGCTGACACGTGCTAGAGTACTGCGTACCGGTCATCGATCCTCGCCGCAGCGGAGATTGGGCTTCCCCGAACCGGCTTGTCGGCACCGTCGACGCGAAGTCCATACCGATGCACTCCTGCGAGGAGCACACGATGACCGATCCGACCCTCTTTGGCGACATTCCCGATGCCGCGAGTCCGAGCGTGCTTGGCGTCGACGGTCTCGGTGTCGGCGCCACTTCGGGAGGCGGTGGCCGGCGGGGGGCACGAGAGACCGCTTGCGCCGGCCGCGGTGCCGGCGTCGTCGCCACTTCGAGCAACGGCATCCGGTCGGGCGTAAGCGAGGGGACCGCCGGCTCCGACGGTGTCCGGACTGCGGCGTCACCGGGGTCTCCCGGCAACGAGGCCGTGGGTCGGATCGTCGGCGGCGATGTCTGTGTGGGTGTGTCCGGTGGCGTGGAGTCTCCCGGCAACGAGGCCGTGGGTCGGATCGTCGGCCGGTTCGAGGCTCTGGTCGCGGGCTTGCGCTCGCTCGAGGGCGAACTGCTCGAGGAGCGGTTGGGGCTCGTGGGGCGCTGCGAGGCGGGCCTGGCGGCGCTGCGCTCCGAGACGGTCGCAGAGTTGGCGCGGCGTGACGGCGAGGCCAAGGCCGCCGAGGCTGTCAAGGACCGGTTGCGGCAGTCCCGGGGCAGCGCCAAGCGCGACGTGAAGCTCGCCGGGCAGCTGGCCGATCTTCCGGGCACGGCGCAGGCGCTGGCCGGGGGAGCCATCACGCCCCAGCACGCCCGGATCATCGCCGAGGCCTCCGAGCACACCGACGTGGACGAGGCCGAACTCCTGGCTGCCGCCGCGAGCGAGCCGACCGACACCTTCGGCCACACCGTGCGCAACCACGTCAACGAGAAATCAGCCGAGGTGGATCTCCAGGAGCGTCGGCGCCGCCAGCGGGCTCGGCGCGAACTCTCGATAAGGCAGCAGTCCGACGGCATGTGGAAGCTGTTCGGCCTGTTCGATCCCGTCGCGGGCGCCCGCATCGAGACCGCTCTCACCGCTGCCGAGAGGAAGCTCCGCAACGCTGAGGACCCAGCCAACCGCGCCACCGTGCCCCAGCGCTACGCCGACGCGCTCGAACAACTCGCCACCGGCAACGGCGCGGCCGGCTCCCAGAGCACGACCCTGCTCGTCATCGCCGACTACGACGCCGTCGCCGGCCAAATCTCCGGTGCACATCTCCCCGACCGCACACCCGTCACCGCCGACGAACTCGTCAAGCTCGCCGTCAAGGCCAAAGTCGTGCCCGCCATCTTCGACACGCCGGGCCGGCCCCTGTGGCTCGGGCGCGCCAGCCGCGACGCCAACGCCGCCCAGCGCATCGCCCTCGCCGCCCGCGACCGCCACTGCGTCGGCTGCCGTGCGAGGCACAACATCTGCGAACCCCACCACGAGGTGTACTGGAGAGACGGCGGCCCCACCGACATCGACAACCTGTGCCTCCTCTGCGGCGACTGCCACCACAACGAACTCCACGACAAGGGCGCTGACATCGAGAAAGCGGCCGACGGCAAACGCACCCTCCGCCACGCCGCTCGTCGCCGCCCCCCGAACGTCGGCCATCCCCACGGCAACAACACCACGCACCGTCGCCGCGGTGGCGCGGACTCCACCGTCAACCAGCCACTCCGGCTCTGACCGCAGCGCCCACTCCGTCGCAGAACCAGTACCCGCCCGATCGACGCGCGTTGCAGAGCGCCGTCGCGGCGGGATGCGCCACCACCACGTCGCAGAACCAGTACCCGCCCGATCGACGCGCGTTGCAGACCTATACGCGAGCATCCTGCTGCCGGATCCCGGCATCGGCGTGACCGAAACGGCAGGGGTGGCCAAGGCCGGCACGCGGAAAGATTCGTTGCTGAGAGATTCGTTGACGCCGGGCGTCGAGGAACAGTTGCGGAATGCCCGGCCAGTGGGCTCCCGGCAGCATGGTGGTATCTACTGATATCATACCGGTTGAGACGACTCGCCGAGATGACCGTCGGAGGTGGCTCGTGGTCGACATCCTTGTGCGGGACGTTCCCGATGACGTTGTTGCAGCCATAGAGGTGAACGCCAGAGCGGTCGGCCTCTCGCGAGTGGAGTACCTGCGAAGACTGCTGGAGCGTGAGCGCACCACCGGCGGCGATGTGACCGTGGAGTCGCTGCGCCGATTCGGGGAGACCTTCTGCGACCTCGCCGACGGCGACGTGATGCGGTCGGCGTGGACATGACCGGCTGGCTAACCAACAAGTCGGCGCCGACACAGGTCCCACGACGACACCGCCGGGATCGCAGATGGACATAACCGGCTGGCTGATCGACAAGTCGGCGCCGGCTCAGTTCCCACGACGACACCGCCGAGGGTGCAGGTGGACGTGACCGGCTGGCTGATCGACAAGTCGGCGCTGGTACGGCTCGCCACGAGCCCCGACGCGGCGGAATGGGCGTCACGAATCGGCCGCGGGCTGGTACGGATCTCGACGCTCACGCGACTCGAGGTGGGGTTCTCGGCCCGCTCCGCCGACGACCTTCGGCGGAGCATCACCGAACCGCCGCTCAGCGCCATGCCCGTCGAGTACCTCACACCCGCCGGCGAGGACCGCGCGATGGTGGTGCAGGAAGCGCTGGCGCGGGCCGGCCAACACCGCGCACCGTCGATCCCGGACTTGCTCATCGCCGCGATCGCCGAGTTGTCCCAGCTGACGGTCCTGCACCTGGACAAGGATTTTGAACTCATCGCCAACATCACCGGCCAACCCGTTGAACGCTTGGCGGTTTCGAGTTGACCCGTGCTCCCCTTGCTCGGGGTGAGGATTGCTACAACGCGTTCAGGGCGGCGTTGTAGTCGGGTTCTGCGTTGAGTGGTGAGACGAGTTCGGAGTGGACGACCCTTCCGTACTCGTTGATCACGACGACGGCACGGGCGCACAAGCCGGCCATGTTGCTGTTGAAGATGCGCACGCCGTAGTCGTCGGCGAATTCCGGGGATCGGAACGTGGATGCGAAGTAGACGTTCTCGATGCCCTCGTCCCCACAGAACCGCTTGGCAGCGAAGGGCAGGTCGGCCGACACACACAGCACCGTCGTGTCGTAGAAGCCTGTGACACGCTCGTTGAACACTCGCACGCTCTCGGCACAGGTCTCCGTGTCGATGCTCGGGAAGATGTTGAGCACCAGCCGCTGACCGACATAAGCCCCAAGGGCTATCCGTTCCATACTGGTCCCGGCCAGAATGAAATCCGGAGCCGGGACACCAACATCGGGAAGGTTGCCGCTCGTGTTGAGGATGTCGCCGTTGTGTTCGATCGCAGCCATGCGAGGAGTCCCCCGTACGCGTGTCACCGTTCCTGGGAACCCATGTTTCTAGCCGATCCTTGGCCGCACCGCACCCGTACCGAACATGCCGAGCCGGCGGGATCCGTCCGCTGAATGGCCTGCCCGGCGGACTGCCCCACAGCGCGACCACCTCTCGACGTCATCCGCACCAGTACTGTGACCCCTCTCTGCATGCTTGACATTTCGCAGTGTGGTGCTATTGACATAATTCACACATGTCGTGTGCCATTCCACATGGACAAGTTCCTAGCCTGTCCCTGTGCTCCTGTCGCAGCGATCCTCGCCTCCCGTGACTGCCGGGAGGCCGGTCGGCATCCGCCGCCGTTGGGGGCGTCCCTTGGTGCCTGTCCGGTTCGCGATCTGTCTCTGTGCGTTGCCACTCCTCCTGGGATGCTCGTCCGATGTGTACAGCCTCTGGTTCAGCTACGTGCCTGCGCTGGACTCCTCCGCCGGCGTCGAGGGCGTCTGCCCGGATGGGGATCCGGTCCTCAGCGACGTCGTCGACCCCAGTGAGGTCATGCAGTGGGCCCCGACGGTCTGCGCCATCTTCGACCCCGCCGACGCCTCCACGGCGTTGTGCGTCATCTCCTACGAGTCAGGCGGCGACCCCGACAGTACGAACCCCGACGACCCGGGACGCGGCTCGTTCGGATTGATGCAGATCAACTCCGACTGGTGGATCGGATCGGAATATCACGAGCGCATGGTCGAGTGGTTCGGGCGAGATGATGAGACATACCTGGATCCCGCGGTGAACATCGGTGCCGCGGCCCTGCTCGTCCACGATCCCAGCCTCACTGGATGGCATGCCTGGGCATCGAGCAAGCTCTGCCCCCACCGCCACCACAGTCCACACAGTGAGATGGCCTGACGGTTCCCCGCACCCGCTGTCGTACAGGGGCGACCAAGGGCAGCAGGCACCAAAACAGCGGGCACGAGAACAGCGGGCAGAAGAACAGCGGGCAGGAGAACAGCGGGCAGGAGAACAGCGGGCAAGTCTTCCGGCAACCGCCCGCCCTCTGACCAATGGGCGTCGCCGGACCGCGTCGAAGCCGCGGCCATCCCGCCAATCGCTGCTCAATGACCAATGATCAATCTGGGCGCCAACGTGGCCCTCGGGCCGCGGACGCAGGCCGCGGTCATCCCGCCGATCGCTGCTCGATGATCAGGTTGCCGAACTCGTCGACGCGGGCACCGAAGCCGGCCTCGACCACCGTGGTGGCGTCGGGCTGCTCCAGGACCGCCGGCCCCTCCACGACCGTGCCCACCGGCAGATCCAGCCGGGCGAGGATCGGGGTGTCGGTCCAATGGCCCGCGCCGTAGACGGGCCGCGTCGCGGGCCGGCCGGGGGCGTCACGGCCGTCTTCGGGGGCGAATGCACGAGGATCGATCGGCGAGCGCCGTCCGACGACGATGGTCCGCACTGAGAGCAGCCGGGTCCTCACATCCTGCAACGTGCGCCCGTAGGCGGCGACATATGCGCGGTCGAAAGCGGCCTGGATGCTTTCGGACCCCAGATTCTCCGGGTCGGGCGCGTCGACCACGATCGTGTGGGTCTGGCCCTCGTAGGCCATGTCGAATTCGTGACGCACCGACGGGTCCCGCAGTGGCAGGCCGCTGTCCGCAAGGAAGTGTCGCAGCCGCTGCTCGGCCTCGCGCAGTCGGAGACCCAGGGTCCGCGGATCGACCGAGGTCACGTCGAGGTTGACGGTCCGGACGATGTCATGGCGGAAGTCGGCGATCAGGCACCCGAAGGCACTGACGACGCCGGGGTACCGGGGGATCACGGCACCGCCCAAGCCCGTGGCCCGGATCAGCTTGCAGGCGTGCAGCGCCCCGGCGCCGCCGAACGTCATCGACACGAAGCGGGCCGGGTCGAGCCCCCGCTCGACGGACACCAGCCGGATCGCCCCCGCCATGGAACTCGTGGCGACGTCGACGATGGCCTCCGCCGCGTCCTCGACGCTCAGCCCGAGCGGCTCGGCGACCTCCCGGCCGACGGCCCCGCGGGCCCCTCCCGCGGCGAGGGGGTCCCGCCCCCCCCGGCCCTGCGCGGCTCGGCGCCGGGGCGGGCCGCCCCCCCGCCCGGCCCGCGGCCGGGGGAGCCGCTCCGGTGTCGAGAGGATCCAGCCCGCCGATCGGCGCCTCCCCGTTGATGCGCCCCAGCACGAGGTGGGCGTCGGTGACGGTGGGCCGCCGGCCGCCGGCGCCGTAGCACGCCGGGCCGGGAACCGATCCCGCCGACTCCGGTCCCACCCGCAGCAGGCCGCCGGCGTCGATACGGGCGATGGAACCGCCACCGGCGCCGATCGTGGAGATCTCGATCATCGGCGTCCGGATGACCAGCCCGAAGTCGATGCTGGTCTGGGCACTCGTGATGCTGCGCCCCCCGGCGACGACGGCCACGTCGAAGCTCGTCCCGCCCATGTCGCAGGTGATGACGTCGTCGTACCCGGCCACCGCCGCCAGGTACGAGCAGGCGATCACCCCCGCCGCCGGCCCGCTGAGGGCGGTCCGCACCGGCAGGGCGCGCGCCGCCTCGGCGGTCAGCGCTCCCCCGTTGGACTGCACGAGGAAGAAACGGCCGCTGAACCCCCGCTCTGCCAGAACCGCCTCCAGGGACGCCAGGTAGCCGCCCACGACGGGCTGGAGGGCGGCATTGAGGGCCACCGTGGAGGTGCGCTCGAACTCGCGGATCTCCGGCAGGATGGCGTGCGCCGCCGTGACGTAGGCGTTGGGCCAGACGGCGCGCACGGCCTCCAGGGCGCGCGCCTCGTTCGCCGGGTTGGCGTAGGCGTTCAGGAAGGCGATGCAGCAGGTCTCGGCCCCGGCGGCGAGCAGGGCTCGTGCCCGCTCGGCCACCTCACCGGGGTCGATCTCCACGAGCACCGTGCCGTCGGCAAGAACCCGCTCGGCCACCTCGAGGCGC
>MKWU01006413.1_pt1 | contig 11970 bp, 9 predicted proteins | sample 809101 | NCBI WGS metagenome assembly MKWU01 (sample SAMN05860141, study PRJNA318959) | sponge metagenome | host: Aplysina aerophoba | place: Slovenia: Piran, Adriatic Sea, Gulf of Piran | collected 2013-05-07
GGCCAGCAGCGCGTTGAAGCGTCGGTCTCCGGTCGCGGCATCGTGCTTATCGAGGATGGCCTGGGCAACCGCCTGCTTTGTGAGCGTCTTGCCAGACTTGAGAGCTGGGGCGTCCTTTGGCTTGTAGTAATCAACGTGGAAGCGGAGGACGTTCCGATCCTCGATTGCGTGGGTAATGGTGTAGACGTGGAGATCTTTCTGGAAGAGGTCTTTGGTGGTTCGAAGGGTGGCGACGTCTCCCTTGATCTGCTTGACGATCGCATTGTCCTCAAAGATCGGGGTGCCAGTGAAGCCGAAGAGCTGGGAGTTCGGGAAAAACTCCTTGATGGCCCTGTGGTTCTCGCCGAATTGCGAGCGGTGACACTCGTCGAAGATGAAGACCATCCGCTTGTCTTGGAGTTTTTCGAGCCGCTGCTTAAATGTTGACCACCCCTGAGCGATGTTCTGCTTGTTGTGCTTGCTGTTCTCGTCAAGGGCGAGCCCGAGCTTCTGGATGGTCGTGACGATAACCTTGTCCGCGTAATCGTCAGACTGGAGACGGCGGACGAGTGCCGCGGTGTTGGTGTTCTCCTCGACGCAGTTCTCCTGGAACCGGTTGAACTCCTCGCGGGTCTGGCGGTCGAGGTCCTTGCGGTCGACGACGAACAGGCACTTGTGGATACTCTCGTTGGTCTTGAGGAGCGTCGAGGCCTTAAAGGAGGTGAGCGTCTTGCCCGAACCGGTCGTGTGCCAGATATAGCCGTTGCCGCAGTTCTGATCGATACAGTCGACGATGGCCTTGACAGCGTAGATCTGGTACGGGCGCATCATCAGGAGCTTCTGCTCGCTGGCGATGAGGACCATGTACTTGCTGATCATCGGGCCAAGCGTGCACTTGGCGAGGAACCGATCGGCGAAATCATCGAGGTGGGTGATCTTCGTGTTGTCCTCAGCTGCAAACTGGTAGATCGGAAGGAACCGCTCGTCCGCGTCGAAGGCGAAGTGCCGCGCGTTGTTGTTGGCGAAGTACCACGTGTCGGTACGATTGCTGACGATGAAGAGCTGGACGAAGCAGAGCAGCGTCTTGGTGTATCCGTTGCCGAGGTCGTTCTTGTAGTCGACGATCTGCTCCATCGCCCGCCGTGGACTGATCCCAAGCGTCTTTAGCTCGATCTGAACCACGGGGACACCGTTGATCAGGAGAATGACGTCGTAGCGGTGATGGCTGTTGTCCGTATTGATGCGGAGCTGATTGACGACCTCGAAATGGTTTTTGCACCAGTCCTTGATGTTGACGAGGGTGTAGTTGAGTGGCGTGCCGTCATCGCGGATGAAAGCCTCCCGGTTCCGGAGGGTGCGGGCGGCTTCGTACACGTCCGGCGTGACGATTTCGTCGAGGAGCCGCCGGAATTCGCCATCTGTCAGACTGACGCGGTTGAGCGCCTCGAACTTCTCGCGGAAGTTTGCTTCAAGTGAAGCGCGATCGCGGATGTCGCTGCGGTACTCGTACTTGAGACCGACGAGTCGGTCGATGAGCGACTGTTCGAGCTGGCTTTCGGGTGTGATCATCGCCATCGTGGGAACTCGCATTTTTCTGAGTTACATGCGTTTGCACTGGTCGCCAGTCTGAAGTCTGCGCGAGACTGATCCATGCCGTCCCAAAGGCTGGATTCGATCTGTTCGATATTCTGAAGGGCGTTTCCGGTCATTTGTTGTCCTCGATTATGACTCTACTTACCGGGCCCTTGCACCTGGGGCGGCCAGCATCAGCAACGCCTTCACCTCGGCGGTGGTGCGGATGGTGAGGACTTCGTTCTTGGTTCGCGCTATGGAGCTGCCACCCATTCAAACGGTAATGCAAATGTACTTCCACCGGGGCAGTTAGGCAAGTGAAATCGCACCTGAAGCGCTCATTCGACCAGCCGCCGGTTCTGCTTGCGCAGGGCACGCGAAAGCTCGCGGTGGAGGTGGTGGTTAGCCTTCTCCCTCCTGTCGGACTTTCACCGACTACCCTTCACCAGTTAGCCTGGCGCACCACACTCGTTGGCTTTGAACAACATCTCACGGGACCCCAAAGTCGTCCAAAATGGTGTTCATTTGGGAAGTAGTGGCAACACACCAAAAAGCGGACAGATTAATTGTTTTAAAACCGGACATTTATAAATGTTGCTAACACTCTCCGACACCGCACCTTCAAGGTCAACTATGTTTATCAGACAACAGTGCTCAATGGGCCGCTGTTGGCAGCTTCAAACAGAATATAGTCCTCATCCATGACCAGTCTATCCCCTTCAAGATCATAAGGTAGTACGTATAGAACCTCTTTGTTTTCCTGAAACCAGAAAGGTGGAAGCTGTTTGTCGAAGCTGTCCGTCCGGGGATAAATCAGCGCAACTCTCCTTGGTTCCTGATTCGCAAGATATTTTCGTGAGTAGGCGAATAGCTGGTATACGTCGGCCTGAGTGATGCCGTAATTTTTCTGCCTTGCATTCTGGTCCAACAGCTTCCACTTGGTATCTGCAATTACATTTTCCTGACCACGACGGAGTTTGAGATCAGGTATAAGTTTGAACATCCCCTCACCCTGGTGCTTTTCGATCAGTGACTGGCCGTGTACTTGAGTACTGACATTCCAATCTGGAAGCTGTTTTCCGAGTTTTGCAGAAACGTAGCTTTCGAATAACTGACTCATCGGAAACAGTATGGAAAGTACCTGGCTTTCGCCTTGCCGAGTCAGTGGGTTGAGACCATCAAGGATCAGCCGGCACGTAGGCATAGCCGGTGCGTAGTGTTGAATGAGCCTGTCTTGCTGAACAGCACGGAAGTCCCTGTTACTGTCACGTGTACCAGTCACCCGGTCGAACCAGTACAATAACTCCCGACACCTTTGCTGATTGATAGCATCCGTGCTGAGTCTATTGACGATTTCCAGTGCCCCCTTGATCAGGCGATTAATAGGTCTGTCAATCTCGAATTCTTCAAATTCGCAATACAAACGACTCAGGTCTGATACGTTTCTTCTGATGTGCTCTGATAGTTGCAACTTCCCCCGCAGGAAAATCAGATTATCCTGTTGACTTACATAAGTGCGGGCAATGCCTTTTCGAACGATATCACCTACATGCTCAAGAAATTGCCGCATCAGAATCTCAAACAGTGGCATATCGTGTGCGTGAAGATCCGCCAACGTGCCTGCTCTAAATGGAGATTCGCTGAGTTCGATCAGCATTTTCACCAGCAGTTCACGTGCTGATCCTGGGTCTGCTTTTCTGGATATTTTCGGTAGAATCTCAATCTGGCAACCGCTGTCGGTGCGTATCACACCCGCATATTCCTGGACAGTCAACAGGTCCCTTCCATATGACCTCGAATACTGGAATATGGGATTTAATCCCGGCTGTGTGGGGTCCTCCAGTAGAGTGAGGATTGAGTCGAAATTCTCTGTGGAAAGCTGCAAATTGCCATCATCCAGATTTTTATCCGAATTACCCCTGGAGATTCGACCATGTTCAGCGACCCAGAACATCCTTATTCATTGACCTGGTCAGGCGGACTGTAGATTTTGATGTAGGACCCAGGAGATTTGAACGCTGCTTCATTGATTTGGTAGACCTTCTTGTTACGTGAACCTGCACTCGGAGGAACAACTTTTTCTGGCACTTCTCTCTCTGAAATGAATTGCCACTCCGGATTATCCGGGCACCGGTCATCCGCAAGAACCGCCCGTACTTTCGACCAATCGTCGAAAAAATATTCAGTCAGCAGTGGAATGATTCGGTCCCGAAATACCCTGGGGAATTCATTACCATCAATCGTTGTACCATTGTCGTCAAAGAAATAAGCATGTCCGATCATATGTTCGCGATCAAAAAGAGCCTCGATACGTTCGTTCATTGCTCTCAGCAGGTTCTCAAGATCAATCACCTCCTGACCCATTGTCACTTTGTCAAGAAGTCCAGGGTCCGGCATCAACTCCCTGAAAGTAAAACGCCGCCGTAGAGCCGTGTCGATATGCGCCAGGGAGCGGTCTGCCGTGTTCATGGTACCGAAGATATCCAGATTGCCAGGAACGGAAAACGACTCACCAGAATAGGGTAATACAGCCTGCATCTTGTTACTCGCACCATCCCTCTTATCTAGCTCCATCAACGTGATGAGTTCACCGAATATCCTGGATATGTTTCCTCTGTTGATCTCGTCGATGAAGATGGCGTACTGATTTGAATTGTCTTGCTGTGCGCACTCGCAAATACGCCGGAAAACGCCCTTGCTCAAAACATAGGAGATATTGCCTGCAGATTTACCGTCTCTGCCAAGTTTGGGACGTATTCCCTCAACGAATTCCTCGTAACTGTATGACTGGTGGAAAGTGATGAACTCGTAACGCTTCTGAATTTCTCCGGTCTCATTCACTGATGTATATTGCGGGAAATATTCATTGCGTAATGTATACGTTTTACCAGTCCCCGGTGGTCCATAGAGAATGACATTTTGGGCCTGATTCTCAGGCTTAGAGTCTTCGGGTATGTTTCCGTCATTTTTCAGGATTGAAGAATATGCCAGGGCGTCTGTTTCCACATTTTTTTTCTTTTTCTCATTGCTATCCCACACCCATAGGAATGACTGAACGTCGATGAAGTCGCTGACTTGGAGATTGTCTTCATCAAGTCGATTGCGCAGAGAAGTCATTTCATGCATGACTCGCCGATACACTTCACCATCAAGGTTCTGGCCACGTCCCAATTTATTAAATCCACATAATTTTAGAGCTCGGTCGAAAAAGTCAGGCTTGATGAAGATGTTCTCATCAGGTCGCCACAGAAAGAGCAAGAAACTCGGCCATAATTTGGTCCTACCTGCATTTACTTCTTTCGATAAAAGCCACTCTATGAACTTGTCTATCGCTGCCGACTTCGCATCTACATCCTTTGCTGATATAAGTTGCCGAACACACTGTACCGTTTCTTCGCAACTCTTATCATCAGCACGATAAAGCTCAAAAAATCTTGTGTAATCTCGCCAACTGACAAGGTTCTGAGCTGAATCCGCCTGTTTTAACTTACCTGTTAGAAGTCTCTTAAAGTCGTCCAGGAATTCACCCGGGTTTGAATCATAGTCACCACCCAGTAGCTTCTTTCCTAATTCCTGGAATGCCTCCGATACTTCACGTTTGTAGTTCAATTCTTCCTCAGAAAAAGTCGGACCCGGATTCTTGAATGAGTGGAAATCCGGGTAGACTTTCCTGAAGGTGGCTATGGCTTGCGTTATTCTTTCTTCATTCATCAATTGTCTCGTTATGTACCCTTTTGCAGGGAACCAGTTCCAAATTTACCTGTGCAGTATAGCAATGGGTACAGAATAATTGGGTCGAGAATAATGGGGTCGGAGTAGCGCCGCTAACTTGTTCAGACCACACTCAACCGCAGTGCAGGCGTCTCAATTTGTTGCTATCACATAGTCCTTCGCCGATTAACGAACCAAAAGCCCATATATTCTAGAGTGTTACGATGACTGGAAATATCGTGAGAAAAGGGATTCCCTTGATACGCACCCCCCAGACCTGGTTGTTGAGGTAACGATCCGCCTACTCTATAAGGAGTCATTGCAAGAACGGCTTGGTTTGAGTGCTTACTTAGCACTTTCCGGTTCTTAAGCCAAATATCAGGAGCCTTGTTAAGTGACAGTTATCGTAACCTGACCTCTTAAACCGTCATATATCATTATAGTGTTTTGTAAAAAAGACCTACCCAGTAACGCTTTATGCAGTTGCCCCCCTCCATCCAGGTCGACACCAGCGAATTTACCATATTGTGTGAACTTAAGATCTGGTATATGAATCTGTGCCATATACACGTCATGTGTTTTTGCTCCACCAACACCAGAAATAGTCATTTTATCAACGACTGGTAAATCGAGGTTTTGCGCGAGAGAAATATCAATACAACTTTCAGTTGCGCCAGTGTCAACTAAGGCAAAAGTAAATACATCTTCTTTTGGAGGAATAGGAGGCGCGCCACTAGTTCTAAAATGTCCAATAGAAACTTCAATTGATGGGCCAACCTGGACTAGCTGAATTGGGTCGATTTGGTCATTACTATTCTTAACGCCGGCTTCAATGATTGGCATTGACAGGCTTATAAGCAACAGATGCGGGCATAGGCATTCCAGTTGGTGCACCAACTTGACGAATCAAATATGGACCTCTACCAAACCTTTTTACAGCTTCTTTTGCTGCATTATCAAAGTTGTCATATGACGCGATAAAATTGCCGTCATAGACTAAGATAAATTTTCCAGCGTGGTGTTGATTTAACTCGTCAGACATATTATTAAATATTCTTATGTTGTAATCGAGTGTGTGAGGTGTTTTTGTCATGGCTCTGTCCTCATAATCTGGAGAAAACCTTCCTTTTCAAATTTTGATGGTTTAAATTAAATTAGACATCTCTGAATTCAGTCGATAGTTAAATATCATGTTAGCAAAAAAAGTGATAGATACCGTCTTTAATTTAATTATTTTTTTTCACTGAATTTTCGCTGTTATTTTGCCTCCTCTTCTCCTGGGGGTTCCACCCCCACCCCCGAGGTATTCATGCAAAAGTAAGCGTTTGAGTTCACTGACCTCATGGGCTTCAAACAGGTAAGGCAGCTGTTTCCGGTTCAGCAACTCATAATGCGTGAGCATGTCAGTATCGATTTACAAGACTGCAATAGCAGTCGCAAGCTTTCAGCATTTAGTTTCTGAAGTATCTAAGGATGTAAAGGCAAGATACAAGTGCCAGAGTAAATCTTGATATAACCTGATTGGATATTCGCCGAGTAATACTCCGTCTACTCTACTCCATACCCACTGTTCCAGGTCACATCGGATTTACTCTGGCACTTGACTCCGACCCCATTACTCCCAACTCCGATACTCTTTTGTTGTCACCAGATAACGCGAGTATAATTCGAAGATAAGACGCTCCATGTCCACCAGTTTGTCGACGAATCCTCAAACAACCTTTGGTGGCACTGGTGTCATCATCTGGATTATACGGGGCCTGATAAAACAACGAGGTGCAATATGTCGGAACAGGAATTGGAAAAGATTTCGAAAATTACCAATCGTGAGTTTCTTGCAAAATGGGCAATCGATGTCAATGTCGACCCCTATAGCATCCCAATCGAGGAACTTGACCCGGCACACCCCTCTTTATTCGAACACAACAAGTTCATGCCCTACTTCGACCGATTGCGTGATGAAGACCCCATCCACTATACCGAGGATAGTATGTACGGCCCCTACTGGTCGATCACGAAATTCAAAGACATCCTGCACACCGATACGAATCACGATACATTTTCCTCGGATATCAACAATGGTGGCATTCGGATGAGTGGTCGGCCAACCGAGTCTCCAGCGGAAAATTCTCCGCTCTATCTGCCAATGTTCATCATGCAGGACCCTCCAAAGCATGAGGAACAACGCATGGTGGTATCACCTTCATTTACTCCAAAGCGCATTCGTGAACTACAGGAACTCATTCGTGAACGGGCCGGAACAATTCTCGACAACCTGCCACGCAATGAGGAGTTCAACTGGGTAAGAGAAGTGTCCGTCGAATTGACCGGTCAAATGCTGGCAACGATTTTCGACATACCACAGGAAGATCGATATAAGTTGATTCACTGGTCCGATACCATCGAGAATCTCAGCAATCCTGATTTTTTTGAGACACCGGGAGAAGGCTTTCAGGAATTGTGGAAATGTTATGAATACTTTGATGCAGTCTGGAAAGAACGTCAGGCACGGGACGTACCAGGCGATGATCTCATATCCGTCCTGGCCCAGGGTGAATCTACCAGAGATATGTCACCCAACGAATTTCTGGGGAACATACTGCTTCTCATTGTAGGTGGCAATGATACCACCCGGAATTCTATTTCCGGTGGTGTACTGGCGCTCAATCAGAACCCGGCAGAATACGAAAAACTGCGTCAGAATCCTGGAATCATCCCCAAAATGGTGCCGGAAATTATTCGATGGCAGTCTCCTGTGATGCATATGTGCCGCACGGCAGTTGAAGATATCGAATTCGGTGGCAAACTGATCAAAAAGCTCGACAAGGTTGTCATGTGGTACATCTCGGGTAATCGCGATGAGAGCGAAATCGCCAGGGCTGATCAATTCATTATCGATCGTGAGAATCCAAGGCATCATCTGGCCTTTGGTTTCGGCATCCATCGCTGCGTTGGCAATCGCCTTGGCGAGATGCAACTCAATGTCCTGTGGGAAGAAATTATGAAACGATTCTCTGAAATCGAGGTGCTCAGTGACCCCGTCTATCTGCGATCAAACTTCATCCACGGGATTCGTGAGTTAAATGTAAAGATCCCGGGCTAAGCATAGTTATTAACAGGACTCAATTACAGGTAGTGCATGAACACAATTGGTCATTTAATCGGTGGTAAAACGGTAACCTCATCAGGCCGGGTATTACCCCTCAACAATCCTGCAACCGGATGCCAGGAAGGGATTGTAACGCTCGCCAGTGCAAGTGAAACCCGGGACGCAATTGCAGCCGCTGCTGCTGCTTTCCCGGCGTGGCGTGCCACCCCCCAGTCAAAACGGGCACAGGTCATGTTCCGATTCAAGGCGGAGTTGGAAAAACATGCGGATGAAATCTGTCAACTGGTCAGTCGTGAGCATGGCAAGATCCCGCACGATGCGGCTGGTGAACTGGTTCGAGGCATCGAAAATGTCGAGTACGCCTGTTTCGCACCAGAATTGCTGAAAGGTGAATTCAGCAAGAACGTAGGTCCGGACATCGATTCCTGGAGTGAATTCCAGCCGTTGGGCGTCGTTGCCGGCATAACACCCTTTAACTTTCCTGTCATGGTTCCCCTATGGATGTACCCACTCGCGATTGCCTGTGGCAACACATTTGTGTTGAAACCCTCGGAGCGAGACCCTTCTGCTGCAATTTTTGTCGCGCAACTGGCTCACGACGCTGGCCTGCCGGATGGCGTGCTGAATGTCGTCAGTGGAGACAAGGAAGCAGTTGATGTCCTGCTCACTGACCCGGAAGTGCAGGCAGTCAGTTTTGTTGGTTCAACGCCGGTTGCAGAAGCGGTCTATACCACCGCAACTCATCATGGTAAACGTTGCCAAGCACTCGGAGGGGCAAAAAACCACGCCATTGTGATGCCCGATGCCGATATTGAAAATGCAGTTCAGTCCATGATGGGGGCAGCGTTTGGTTCATCAGGTGAACGCTGCATGTCGATATCAGTGGTGGTTGCCGTGGGACAAGAGACGGCGGACTCACTTGTCGAAGGGTTAAAAAGTGAAATGGCATCGTTGAAGATAGGCAGTGCCGAAAACGACGCCAACGACTTTGGTCCGCTGATCACTGCAGAACATCGAGACCGCGTCGTAAATCTGATATCCAGCGCAGAAAGTGAGGGTGCGGAATTAATCGTAGATGGCAGGTCGCCCAAGCTTCCCGGAAACGAGACCGGCTACTTTGTTGGCGGGACGCTCATTGACCAGGTGACGCAGGATATGGCGTGTTACCAGCAGGAAATTTTTGGCCCCGTTTTGTGTGTAGTACGAGCCCATAACCTGGATGAGGCCATGCAACTGGTTGATGACCATGAATATGGCAATGGGACTTGCCTCTTTACCCGTGACGGAGAAGCGGCACGCTACTTTTCGGACAACATAAAGGCAGGCATGGTTGGTATCAATATTCCCTTGCCAGTACCTGTGGCCTATCACAGTTTTGGCGGCTGGAAACGCTCTCTGTTTGGTGATCTTTCTGCCTATGGACCGGATGGCCTGAGATTTTACACTCGGCGCAAGACAATTACACAACGTTGGCCATCGGCCTACCTGAGGGAATCTTCCAGTTTCTCGTTTCCTTGAAACGACTGAAAAATATCTTTCAATCCTCCGGAACATATTAAATATCTTGCTTAAAATCGACTTCCAGGAGTTTTAGTTGCGACATCCAATTTACGTTCGGAAATCCAGTTAATGTCTCAAACAATTACTTTAACCGGCCATTTGACCACTGCTATTTCACAGTCGAGACCATCGCAATAACTTGAGCTTGAGTAATTCCCGGCATAAACTGAAACGCAGGACCTTGTTTTAATACGGCAATTGTGGCAATCAGCCAGGGTTAACTGACAGTCAGACCCTCTCGGAGTGCGACTTATGAGAAAGGCTAGACAAATGGTAATGACAGATTACGCAACACAACTTTCAAAGTTTGTCACCCACCCGAAAACAACTGGCGCAATTACACCCAGTTCAAAAAATCTGGCTCAAAAGATGGTCGAATGGACTGACTGGGAATCAGTGAATACAGTTGTCCAATATGGGCCTGGTACAGGTGTGTTTACCGAACAAATCATGGCAAATTTAAACCCTGGCGCCAAGTTCATCGCGATTGAAATAAATTCTGTCTTTGCCGAAATGACAAGAACACGGTTTCCCAGGATAAAAGTTCACCATGACTCCGTGCAGAATGTCCATGAGATATGTATCCGGGAAGGTGTGAGCGAGGTTGACGTGGTGATCTCTGGCATACCCTGGGCGTTTGTATCGCATGCTGATCAGGAGAGCGCCCTGGACGCAACACTCAGTGTACTAAGGCAAGGTGGGCAATTTGTTACTTTCGCCTACTTGAACGGGCTGCTGTTGCCTGAAGGACAACACTTTAGAAAACTGCTGCGTCAGAAATTTTCTCATGTTGAGACCAGCAGCGCCACATGGCTCAATCTGCCACCTGCATTTGTATACCGTTGCATCAATAACCCGGTGGCGGCACAAACCTGAATCCCGCCGCTTCCAGTAACCTGGCAAATCCGATCGTTTTCAGGTCTCCGTATTCCGGCCCCATAATCTGCACACCAATCGGTAATCCTTCTCCAAATGCTCCCGTGGGTATAACAGTTGACGGCAGGTAGTTATTAATCGCATGACCCGACCAGAATACACCTTCGCCGTAGGAACGCGTTTCGTTGTCGACCTGCAGTGTGCGTTCGTGATATGGCCGATGATCATGTTCAAAGGCTGGTGTCGGCATTACCGGCATAATCACCACATCCCAGGATTTAAAGAATTCATGCCATGCCCAGCGGGATTTGGTTCGCGCTTCGTTGGCCAGCGCATAGTCACGATAGCTTGCCAATTGACGCCGCAATTGAGTGTAATGTGATTCGCTGAAACCAGGATTGTTTAACTTGCCCTGAAGTCTTTCATATTCTTCCTGGGAATGTCTGGAGGTCATCACCGCGAGGAGCAAATCATTATAGTTGTCGTTCGCATTTGCAATATCGATGTCGGGTTGGGCTTTATAGTCAACGATACCGCCTGCGTCTTTCACCACCTGCACAACCGCATCGATACGTTTGCGTGTCTCTTCGGTGACAGGCGCCAACTCATCGTTCTGCCAGACGGCAACTCTGAATCCGGCGAGTGTTGAATGCGGGCACGGTTGCAGGTTCAACTGGTAACCTGCTGACTGAATTTCGTCAGGTCCAGCCATTGCCAGGGTTGCGACTTCAAGATCAATCGCGCTTCTGGCCATGGGTCCAATTACCGTCAGATCGGATTCTCCCAATACTCCCGGTCCTGCATGGCCCCGTGGTGGCAACAGACTAAAGGTCGGTTTGTGGCCGAATACACCGCAGAAGTGCGCCGGGTTGCGGATGGAGCCACCAATATCAGAGCCACTGTCCAAACCGGTCATCCCTGCTGCGAGAGACGCCGCGGACCCGCCAGAGGAACCACCAGGAGCTCTACTGAGATCCCAGGGATTATTGGTTGTACCGTAAATATCATTAAAGCTTTGCATGTCAGCCAGGTTGTAGGGCACGTTAGTCTTGCCGAACAGGTTGACGCCAAGCTGCTTCAGGCGTGTGACTGACAATGCGTCCCGATCAGCCCGGTTGTCTTTCAAATCCGGATTGCCCCGGGTAGTCAACAATCCGGCGACA
>MKWU01006414.1_pt1 | contig 11968 bp, 11 predicted proteins | sample 809101 | NCBI WGS metagenome assembly MKWU01 (sample SAMN05860141, study PRJNA318959) | sponge metagenome | host: Aplysina aerophoba | place: Slovenia: Piran, Adriatic Sea, Gulf of Piran | collected 2013-05-07
CTCCACTGAAACCGTAATCAAATCGCAAACACGCGGCATCAAACAGGCGCGTATTGGAGCACACGCCTGACTATGTTGCAAGCGCCGGAAGATATGCCGATTGAGTTAAAAGTAAATGAAATCAGGTATTTATCGTATCAGAGCGCGTTCGGTGGGGTGACTGGCAGGGGGAGAAAATTAACGTGTATTTACCGACTTTCTCTAAATCTCTAACATCCTCCTCTCCATTGAATTCCATTATCTAACATTGGGTTGTTTTCCTGAATTAATTACCGGAGAACGGTTACTACCAGACTCGCCTTCCGGAATGTAATGGAACACGATTCCTGATTCTAAAAAAGTTGCTCAGCGCATCAAGCTTCTTGTTACGTTGAACCCGTCTCCTCTTCCGGGCGACGACCACTCCGTTCGAGAACCCTTCCATCGGGCCGATCAACCTCGAAACCTGCATGTGTTCCGGGTCGCTGCAATGTCTGTCCCGAGGCAACAACTCCCGATGTAGTCCCCTTCAATTCCGAGCCTCATAATAAGAGGCTCATATCTTACCCGGCGACCAACCCCGAGTCAATTACGCCTCTTGAATTCTATTGCTACACTGATATTGCTACAGCTTTTTTCGTTTTGTCAAGGTGATTTTCTCGCTTAATTCGGCCTTGGGTGAGAAGGCCGCAATCGGCGAGCGTACAAAACATAAAACCGTCACCTCATCAACTATCGTTTATATGAATATGAAGTAAATTCCGGTAGATTGTCAAGCTATTCCTTTTGCCTGGCGGACTATTGCCGACCCCGGCGTGCCGACCCTGTCTCATCAAACGTTTGCCCCTTGTTTTCTTCAGGCCTGCCGTCGCTCCTGTATCATTCGCTCTACGGTCGCTCGGGTGATCCGAGATACCCTCGTGTTTCTCCCCACCCCGGAACGCAATCCTCAGAGTCCACAGGCGTATGCCCGATGAGCACAGCGCCGGAATAGCGGCGAATCAAGCGTTCCGAGCGGCATTTTCCCAGCGAGTTGCGTCGCCGCGAATACGGAATGATAACGGAAAACCCTCGGGGAGGTGAGCCGGCGATGGTGGACCGCACCGGCCCGGACGCGTGGACCTCGAAGCGCCGAACCACAAAACCAGGAGGTTCCGGCAGCCCCGTTGACAACATGACGATGAAGGCCGATTTCCGGATCGATTCCTCGACTCATCCACGGGATCGTGGTTTCTCTCTTATCGGCGAGCGGGACGGGGTGATAATGTCGCAGGCCGGACCCGAAGCGCGGGCGAGCTTCCGGTCAAGCGTAATCAGCGGACAGCCCAGCGCCTCGGGACGCGGGGTCGGGTAGGCCACTGGCGCGCGCATCCTTAGGTGGAGGCTTGTCCTGTCCCGCTCTTTCGATTGCGGGTGGGTTCGCTGTTCCACCATAGACCACGTTTCCAGCGGCCCCCCTGAAATTCCGTACATCCGGTTCTCCCGGGTACGGCTTCAAGCATCAGGCACCTGGCAGTTCGGTGCGGGGCCTTCCGCGGCATCGTCGAGGTTAAGGCTGACCCCGCCATGCCCCCGATCGGATACTGCGTTTGCTCCACCCTTCGACGATGCCGTCCACCGATTGATGTTCCGCCTCTGTGTGCGGAGCCGTCGGCCGCAACATCGCCACCTGTGCCCTGAGGTCCTCGCTCAGGACGGGTTGTGTTGTCCCGCCCCTCATCGCTTAATCGACCTCATCCGCCAGTGAAAGGAACTCCGAACCATTTCCCGCACAGCGGTTATAGGTCTGGTCTTTGACATTCATGGGTCATCCTGTCTGCTCCTTTCACCTTCCGGTCTTTCACCACTGAACTTTCCCGGATTGCCGCCGTCTCTACCCCGGAGAACCCAATGCGTGCTCCTCAGTTCTTCCGCATCGGCACTGGCCATCGGGCAGGAAACAGGCCCTTGGCATTCTCGTTTGACCCACAAATCAGCTTCATGTGGGAGCAACGTTTCGAGGCTTCATACAATCGTTCGCTTTCGCTACGGCCCTCCGGTTTGCTCGCCACCCTGGCTGACCGGACCGGGCGGGAACCAGGTTCCACACCAGGCCCACGGTGGCTTATTACGTCCCAGCTCGCCGGCCTCAGGTCACCCCGCGACCAGTGGGATATGCTACGGCGCCAAACTGAGAATTGCGCCGGCGGGACTTCCACCCGCAAGTTCAGCAGCTAGACTCGCTGCACATTTCCCCGGATTGCTCCAGGCGGCGCAGAATGTTGCACGCCTCGGCCAACACCCATTCAGGGGCGGCCAGGGAACCCTCGGCGAACGTTGATTCCGCCCATTTCCCCTCACGTCCCGAGTCCACCAGAATCGAGACCGGCACGGACGCGTCGACGATAAGCGTCACGTCCGGTCCGTATCACGCGCACGCAAGATGGTGGAAAGTCGAACGCGGGCGCCCGACGCCTCCTTGGGGTCGCGAACGCCTTGCAGCCACACTTCGATAGATGGCCGCGCAGCGATTCGCTCCAACTCGCAGCGCAGGAATTCCTGCATGGATTGACGTTGCGGCGCCGCGCGCGCATAGCCGGATACGATGGGAAACCCGCGGAAAAGACGTTTTCCCTGAAGAACGATTTCGTCCGGGGAGAGCAACGCCCGCTGCGAGTTCCGTCATATCAGGCGCATGGAGGGGTGAGTCGTTGCAATATCGACGTGAAGTCCCTACGTATTAAATTATTAGGTAGAGGAGACGAACCCGATCGCGCCAGGGTCTCCCCTGGAGTCTAGTTGAAATTCATGAATTTTGCAGATTTTCAGGAAGACAGGCAAGGAACTTCATCACGGGTTTGGGTATGATGCGCATCTTATTTGCCATGGTGCCGGACAATGTCCGGATATGCGTATTCTTCTGACGACTCTCTCGCCGGTACAGAACACAAAACCGGGACTCCGATTGCGCAAGCAGCGCAGTCGGGAAATGAACGGAATGCCCGCTCGATATCATTGCATTTCTCCCGCTCGGTGAATATTGATTCTTCTATGGGGCATGGGAACCATTACCACCCAGCGGGGAGAGAATCTGAACGTATCCAACCGGAGCGTCGCAACTCATCGCCGGGGAAACGCTCTCGGGCACCGCGCGTCGCCGAATCATGCCCGGGAAGACGCCTTCATCCCGAAAAAGCCGCCCGCGACTTCATGTCAGGCCAAGCCGTACAATCGGTGACGGATGCAGGCCAACCCGATGCGTCGGCCGATACTGTGCGGAAGAAGCGGTGCGAGACCCGCAGCGTGGTGGAGGGAGAAACATTACCAACACTCAGATCAGGTTCGCTCAAAACAGGATTCGGCAAGGTGCGCCGAAAGAGTTGCGCACGCACGCTTTCCTGCTAGAATCGCTCGTTCCTTCCAGGCGATGTCCCGCCCTGGATGATCCGTAACGAGACGGGAGAGTCGATGATGGCGACCGGATATTCCGGCGAGGACTGGAATACGAAGGAATTCTTCGAGCGCGCCGACGTAGCGAATACTCTCCGCCGCCTGCAGGACGGAGCCGATGTCAAAGCGCGGGATGAGCGAGGATGGACGCCTCTTCACAGGGCGGCGGCGTTCGGCAAGACTCCCGGAGTCGTGGCGGCCCTGGTGAGGAACGGGGCCGACCCGGACGCTCGGTCCATCAAGGGAGAGACGCCCCTGCATGAGGCGGCCGTCAGGTGCAGGACTCCCGGGGTCGTGCTCGCGCTGCTTCGGTCCGGCGCCGACGCGCGCGCACGGAATCTGGAGGGAATGACGCCTCTGCACCGCGCCGCGGGCTCTGGTGCGACCCCCGGAGTCGTGACGGTACTGGTGCAGGCGGGCGCCGACATGAACGCGCGCTTTGACGGAGTGACCCCCCTGCACTGGGCGGCGGCGAACAGCGAAACCCCCGAGATGGCGGAGGCTCTCGTCCGGGCGGGCGCCGACGCGCTGGCGCAGGATGAAACCGGCTGGACACCTCTCCACTGGGCGGCGGCGGGAGCGAAGAATCCCGGGATCGTTGCGGCGCTGCTCGATGCGGGGGCCGACGTAAACGCGCGGGACCGGAATGGGCTCACGCCCCTGCACGTGGCGGCGTGTTTCGGCAAGGCTGTCCCTGCCATCGCGCAGACCCTGCTTGCCGCCGGCGCCGACCCGGCGGCAAGGGACGAGGGCGATAAAACGCCCTGGGATCACGTCAGGATGGATTCTCCGCTTTGGGGAACGGAGGTTTTCCGGCGCTTGAAGGACGGACGGTGCCCATAGCCCACAGAAATTGCGCGCGCGGCGTCACGCGAGGGATTACTGTCCTTTTCCGCCGCCCTCACCGGTTCCGCCGCCTAAATCGTGGCCGAGGCGAGCAAGGGGCAGACGCCGCGCATTCTACTTGTCTTGCCGAATGCGGCATCGGGCACGCTCCCCTTTCATTTTTTCGTTTTCCTCCAATTACGTGCTGAAAAACCACAATCGCGCCTTTTGAGCGCAAAATTTTTTGCAAAATAAAATGAATGCGAGGATAATGCCTGTATGAGAATCAGGATGATTTGTTGCGATGTAATACGCGTCAATCCTTTGGAAAGACGACTCGGGATTGGGAGAACCGCTCACGAACGAGACAGGCGAGGGGCCGGATGAGAAACATGTTCCGGAGTTTCATGCGATTGCTGTGGGCTCGTCGCGAAGCCGAGGAGCCCGATCCGGCTTCTGATAGCGCGGATATCGGGGAGGAGACGTTCGATGGGCGTGAACTGGCCCCCGAGGCGCAAATCGCCCGGTTCCTGAGCGAAATCACCAACCGCTCCATTCATCTGAGCGAACGTGCCGGCGAGGAGGCGCAGGCGGGGGACATCGAGGGCGCCATCGAGACGGCGCGCGGCATCGGAAGTTCTCTTTTCCACGCCTCCGCCTTGCGGGAGATCGCCATCGCCCAGGCGAGGGCGGGACAAATCAGCGAAGCCGTCGAGACGATACGCCGCATCGACGACCCCGACGATCGAATGGAGGCGCTCAAGCACTTCTCCGCCGTTCAGAGTGGTCCCGCCGCTGCAATCGCCTCCCATACGTTGAACGCCGCCCTTGAGGCGATCGAGGAGATCCGCGACGAAAAGAGCGTTTCCGAGCAAGCGTGGAAAAACGTCATGTCCCTGGTCGAGGCGGGGGATTTCACTGCCGCCATTCAGGCAGCCCGCGAAATCGGCGACCCTTCCTGGCGCTCCTGGGCCTTGCAGGAAATCGCCACGGGCCAGGCGAGTGCAAAGGATTTCCCCGCCGCTCTCAGTTTGGCAGGCGGCATCGGCAAGCCGCTTTACCGCTCCTGGGCGTACCGGGACATCGCCGTTGCGCAGGCCGAAGCCGGGCAAATCGACGCCGCCATGGATACCGCGCGACGCGTGGAAGACCCCGAAGATAAAGAGCAGGCGCTCGCGGCCATCGAAATGCGCAAGGAACAACCCGGCGCGTAGCGCGCCTGGCCGCATCACACAAGAACACGCTCCGGCGCCGAACTTCCAGTAAAATCGCCGCAGACGTCGTACGGACCCGGGCGCGTCAAGACGGGTGCGGGGAAAAACCCCTCCTCGCTCGAAACTGACACCCGTCTTGAACATTATTTGATTCGACGAACAAATTTCCGGCCGCGCCCAATGCTTTGTCGTTCTTGTTGACGTATACGACAAATTCTTTTGTCAGATTATGAATTGACAAAAGCTTGTCCGAGTTATCTAACACGTCGACGTCAGGCGCAGTCAGAATCGTCGCATCCAAGATTGGGGAAAGCGGGCCTAGAATCTTCTTTAAATTCTGTGCGGCGTGACTCAATACATATACACCCATGCTGTGCGTAACCAGAAACGCTGAAGATAAACATGGGAAATCTTTTTGGCGAAAGTTCACTAGATACGAAAGAAAGCTGACTCGCAGTCTTGCTCCGGCACACCCGGAGGATTTTGCAACTTCTCTGTCATCAATGTATTGGATATTTCCGAATTCGCCAGCGGAAGGCCAAGAAAACACGAAAGGAATTAGGTATTGGTCGTCTGAACTATATAGGTGAGCAAGATCCGCCCCCGTTTGGATCGATTCCTGAAAGGATTTGTCAAAGCCGTGGATGAAGACCAAGACCGAGCGATGGTTATTTCTTTTCTTACCCTTCCTTATTAATGGATAACCCTTCCAAAATAGCTTTGATACCTCTGTTGGTAGCAAAAAAATTCCATTTTCATGGTTTGAGGCTCCTTATCCTCAAACTGTTTCGAGATATTCCTCCATGAACACTATGTGGCAGACGACACCATTCAATTATATTATGATCTTCCCAGAATGGATGCACTCGCGACAAAACCTGGATCATCAAATCTGAGGTATGGCAGGGAGAATCGGCAACGTCATGGATAGGGCAGACCGGAGACTTTTGACTCCCTAGGCTTTACACACTACTGCACGAAGTCCAGAGAAAAAAGGAGATCCCATTAGGGCGCAAGCCAGTGGAGAAACGGATGAGACCACACCTTCAATCGGCTGAAGGAAGTGCTCATGCGCCACGATGTTGAAGTGACGGCGAAATGGCTGGGCTGATTGGTCCACAGAAGGCTGATTTAATCCGTCGTCCCCGACCAGCATTCTATACAAGTGTCCATACAAGTGCCCCTCTTGGTTTGATTTTGCGTGATATGCTATCCGCTACATCTGTATTATATTTAATTCGTCATCGTCAGTCTTGTTGCAGTACGAAAAAATGCAATTCGATTGCGAAAACAATCAGTAAATGATACTTTATGCGCATGATAACGAATTCCCGTCGGGTACACACCAGAGATTATATCAGAAATCTTCTCGCTAGCGGGCGCTATCACTTTACTTCAAGCGACGCTCGCGAAGAGCTCGGCGTGTCTGCGGACGCCGCCAAACTCGCCCTGAACCGACTGGCCCGGCAAAATATGATCGCCCAACCCTCCCGGGGCTTCTACGTAATCGTTCCTCCGGAATACCTCTCTCTGGAGTGTCTGCCGGCGGACCAATTTATCCCGGCGCTGATGGAGCGCCTGGGGCAAACCTACTATTCAGGTTTGCTTTCAGCCGCACAATACCACGGCGCGGCCCATCACCGGCCCCAGGAATTCCAGGTGCTGCTCGACAAGGCCCGTCGGCCGATCCGCTGCGGCCGGGTGCGCGTGGTCTTCATTGTCCGCAAGCATCTTCGGAACGTACCTATACAAACCTTCAACACGCCTCGGGGCACGATTCGGGTGTCGACGCCGGAAGCGACGGCCGTCGATCTCGTCGGCTATTATCACCATACAGGTGGACTCGACCAGGTGGCGACCGTTCTCTCCGAACTCGCAGTGCAGATCGATCCAGAGAAACTGGTGACGTCCGCACAGACCGCGCCGATTACCTGGGCGCAAAGACTTGGATACCTGCTCACGTTCGTCAATGCCCGCGAACGGATCGTCCCTCTGAAGGACTATGTCAGGAGAGAAGCCCGGAGAACAGTTCCGCTTCTCACCGGCGCATCAAGTGAAGAAGCGCCTCGCGATGCGGACTGGAAGCTCTTCGTAAACACGGACGTGGAGCCGGACCTGTGATCCCGCGCGACTATATCACCGAGTGGCGGGCGCAGGCGCCATGGGTGCAGGATTTCCAAGTCGAGCAAGACCTCGTCATCAGCCGGGCTTTGATCGCGATTTTTACTCACCCGACCCTGGGAGAAGCGCTGGCCTTCCGGGGAGGTACGGCGCTCTACAAACTCCACATTCATCCCCCGGCCCGCTATTCGGAGGACATCGACCTCGTACAGGTCAGGACCGAACCGGCCGGGCCGATGATGGGAGCGGTTCGAGAAGCCCTCGATCCATGGCTCGGGAAACCGCAATACAAACAGACCAAAGGACGCGTGACATTCAATTACCGCTTTCAGTCCGAGGATGCGCCGCCCCTTCCGCTGCGGCTGAAAGTGGAAATCAATTCACGGGAACACTTTGCGGTTTACGGATTCACTCGGCTGCCCCTTACCGTGTCTTCGCGCTGGTTCGAGGGTAGTTGCGCGATCACCACGTATACGCTCGAGGAGTTGCTGGCCACCAAGCTGCGCGCCCTCTACCAGCGTCGTAAAGGCCGGGATCTTTTCGATCTTGCGGTCGCGCTCGAAACAGGAGCGCTCGACCCGGATCGGGTCGTCGCCGCGTTTGTGAAGTATATGGAGCGAGACGGCCACGAAGTGATGAGAGCCCGGTTTGAGCAGAACCTCCAGGCGAAACTGCGCGACCCGCAGTTCAACGCCGATATCGGCCCGCTTCTGGCGACCGGATTTTCCTGGTACATCGAACGGGCTGCGGCAATCGTCCGCTCCAGGCTGCTTGCGCGATTGCCGGGCGAGCCATGGCAGGGCGGCAAAGAGAACAAGGGAAACACGGAGGAGTAAAAATGGGCGCTGAACCTGCGAGGATGGCTCGTCACTTTAGTTGGGGATGGGGTGACGGGCCTGTCTGCAAGTACTTGCCCCTCAACGATTTCTTGCCGGCAGCCATTCGTTACTCTCCGAGCGCCCTATCCTCAAGAATCTTTTCTTGATTCGATGTGTCGACACGCTCTCTTTTCATCGCCCGTCAAGTATCGATTTCATCTTGAAATCATTCCTGTGATTGTGAATCCTGTTCTGAATTCGGCTTCAGGAACATGTGATCAAGACGGAACGGGAATCGTTAAATTTCCGTATATCCCGATTAACCTTGATGGGCAGAGTGCGCAGCCCTTCCAAAAAGCCGGTTCGCGACAGCTTATCTCCAGGTATGCTACCCGGCCCTCAGAATCCCCTGATGAACATTAGGCCCACGCACATGACGACCGTGTGCCGTGGAAAGGCACTGTCTCACAGCGGGTGCGAATCCCGCCCGGCAACTGTCCCTCCAGGCGGTAGCAATCGGAGCGGGTTAGCCCGGATATTTCACCGAGGCTGCGGATCGGCGTGATTTGAATTCGTGGACGGCTTTATTCGGGAGGCAGCCTTCTTCGTTGGCATGATACGATGACGCACGGCGCCCGAGAGGCGTTTCCCCGGCCCTTGCGAATGCTTTTTCGGAGTGTCGGCCGACGCGCAGGCGCAGGCATCCCGTTGCGAGGATTTGCGCCGCTCCGATTGTACGTTCAGTTTCTCTCCCCCGCCGCCGGCCAGGGCGGGTGCGTACGCAGGTTGTTCAGCACCTTTTCGAAGGTGGCCGCGTGGGGGTAGCCCCGGACAGCGACAGCCGGACCTTGCGCACGGTGACCCGCACGCGGGCGCCGATCTTGAGCAGCTTCAGCCGGACCGTGGCGCACTGGGCCCTGGCGTATGCCGTGCCGGCCAACCCCAGGCGCCGCAATCCATGCATCAGGACGTAGGCGAAGGAGGCGAAGTAGAGTCGCAACTGATTGGCCTTCAGGGTGGCGCTGCTGGTGCGGTCGGCGAACAGGCCGAGTTGCTGTTCCTTGATGCGGTTCTCCATCTCTCCCCGGGCGCAGTAGAGTTCTTCGTAGAGGCGCCTGGCGTCGGCCCGCCGGGGGCGGAGGCTGGTGACCACGAACCGGGGGTTCGCCCCCCTGGGCAGGTGCTGCGCCTTGCCCACCACCCGCCGGGTTCGGGACCAGCTCTTGCGCGTGCGATAGCGGAAGTCGCGATACCGGCGCGCCGGCTCACCGCTGCGGCGAGACACGACCTCGGCCCGGTAGAGGTCCCGGCCAATCGCCCGGACCAACCGCGCGTTGCGCGCCATGCCGAACACGTAGTCGACGCCGTTCTCCTCGCACCAGCGCATCAACGGTTCGCGGCAAAACCCCGAGTCGCCGCGGACCACGACCCGCGTACGCGGCCAGCGCCTGCGGATCTGCGTCACGATCCGCGCCAACTCCTCCTCGCTGCCGGCCGAGGCGTCGATGTTCGAGCGGCGCAACCGCGCGCACAGCAGATGCGCGCCGTTATGTTTAATTGCACATAATGAATAGGCTCTTATCGGTCCTGCTGCGCACGACCGATAAGAGCCTATTCATTATGTAGAGCTCTACATAACCGGGAATCGAAGGAGAGCTGGAAGGCGGTTCTGTTGAGTCTGCGGGAGCGGGGGGTGAAGGCGGCGAAGCTGGCGGTGGGCGACGGGGGGCTGGGGTTCTGGTCGGCGCTGGCCGAGGTGTATCCCGAGACCCGGGCGCAGCGCTGCTGGGTTCACAAGACGGCGAACGTTCTCGACAAGCTGCCCAAAAGCGTTCAGAGCGAAGCGAGGCCGATGCTGTATGAGATGTGGGGGGCCGACGCCCGCGAGCGCGCGGAGAAAGCGTTCGAACGCTTTCTCGCCACCTGGGAGGCGAAGTACCCCAAGGCCGCCGAGTGTCTGGCGCGGGACCGCGAGGAGTTGTTCGCCTTCTACGACTTCCCGGCGTCGCACTGGCGGAGTATCCGGACGACGAACCCCATCGAGTCGACTTTCGCCACGATCCGGCTGCGAACGACGAAGACGAGGAACTGCCTGAGCGAGAAGTCGGCGCTGAGCCTCGTGCATCAACTCGCCATGAGCGCCGAGAAGCGATGGGGGTGGCTAAGCGGCTTGCGTCATCTGGCCGACGTGATCACCGACGTGAGGTTCATCGATGGGGTGAACGAAAAGGAAACCGGCAGGGAGGCCGCTGAAACTCAAGACGGGACAACATGAAAATACAGTCCTACCTGATGGTAGCGGCTCAATACCGCCAGCGGATACCCCACCGCCAGAAACCGCTGCGCCATCAGCTTTCCCATTAGGCCCAGGCCCACATAACCAATTGCTGTCTTGGATGTTCAATTCCTCCCTGACGATGCGTAACCGCTATTTCGAGGATGATAGGGCAACCGCATGGGCGATACAACCGAAGGCCTCATATCGATCGAGAAGGAAGGGGTCGCGAGCAAGGAGGAGGTACAAACCACACACGCAAGAATCATCCGCGAATTGGCAGACTACCCAGAATCTTCTTGTTTTCAGCGCACTTGACTCAAGCCGAAAGTCGGATACAACAGAAGCCATCAACCCATGAAAACACACTTCCCGTGCAAATCACGATCATCGCCTATTTGTTGCTCATCGACGCGCCCGCCTTCGCCGACAAACACAAGAAAAGCGCGGCACGCCCGCCCAGGCCATGGTGGCAGATCCGTCACCCCGCTCGACAAGGCGGGAATGAAGGCGGCTGTCGATCACTTCACCAACCGCCCCGCACCTGAATACAAACACCTGGACCTCTACATTTTCGTTCTGAAGGCGGAGAAGGGTGCGCGCATTGTCTCCCTTGCCCAAGCCCGCTTGCTCATCGACCCGGGCGGACTCAACATCAGCCGCGCCGTTCTGGATAAGACCACGACAAAGGGCGCATGGGTGAATTACTGGTGGAAAGACCCCCTTTCCAGGCAAGATTGTGCCCAAGTCCTCGTGGGCGTCCTCCACAAGAAGGCACATATTCGGCTGCGGTATCCAGAGACCGTGAGCAATTCCCACTGAGCAGGGGGGGTAATCTTTAGTGGGGAAGAACCAGTGTGTACTCTCGTTGTCCCGACTGAGGGGTTTTGAATTAACGGGCAGCCACTCAGGTCTGCATGGCGGCGCCGACAAGGGGCCGCTCCTACGAAAACCTCTTACCGGCGCGGTTGCGCTCCTGCCCTATTTGCGGAGTGCGCATCAGAACTGCCGCACGAAGCGGAGCTCAGCGCGGGTGCGCTTGTAGTCGTAGAGTTGGGCGTTGGACTCGCGCTCTTCGTTCACCACAATGAGCTGGGGGCTGAAGCCGAAAGTCGTAAAACCGCGGTTGAAAATGGATACGCTGAAAATGCGGACATCGTCCTCGCGAGATGAATTGTCGGGGACGAAGGGAAACCACTCGCCCGAGTAATCCGTTGAGCGAAGTTCCGCGTTCCCCCCTACGGTGAAGCCGTAGGGCAGGGCAATGGAGGCGCCCAGGCGTCCCCACCGGCTGCGGTTGCGCCAGG
>MKWU01006415.1_pt1 | contig 11968 bp, 7 predicted proteins | sample 809101 | NCBI WGS metagenome assembly MKWU01 (sample SAMN05860141, study PRJNA318959) | sponge metagenome | host: Aplysina aerophoba | place: Slovenia: Piran, Adriatic Sea, Gulf of Piran | collected 2013-05-07
CATCGGTCAGCTTCGGGCTGTGGCGGAGCCGGTATCGCCGGTCTGGGGACCCGGCGGGTCTCCAGGGCTAATGGAACTTCGGGGTCGTCGAGCAACAGGCCAGCCAGGCGGTCCTCCCAGGCGCACGGGTCGCTTGCCAGGCCCATGCGGACCCTTGCGGTTCTTCCCGCGCAGGCGACACGTTGTACTGCGTCCTCCACGGTCTGTTCGCCGTATAGGTACGCATCGGCCCGATGGTGCTCGCTGGGGTTGGAGTAGTGATCGAGTTGAGGGCGTAGTCGGTCGCGGTAGTCGTTGCTGGCGATTGCATCGGCAACTTGTGAGACGACCGCCCTGCCCAGCCCCGGCAGCATCTCGCCGGGAGCCGTCAGCGGCAGGATCTCCTCGTCGTAGTATGCCTGCTCGACCACAAAGTCGACATCGGACCAGCGATGCACGCCGGTACCGGCCGGGATGAGATGGCCGATGATGATGTTCTCCTTGAGCCCGTTGAGGTCGTCGCGCGCGCCTCTCACCGCGGCATCGGTGAGCACCCGGGTCGTCTCCTGGAAGGAGGCCGCCGAGATGAAGGACTCTGTCGTGAGGCTCGCCTTGGTGATCCCCAGCAGCAGGGGCTCCTGAACCGCGTGCTTCTTGCCTTCCAGCTTCGCCTGCTCGTTGATCCTGCGGAACTCGACCCGGTCGACGTGTTCCCCCTCCAGCAGGTGCGTGCCGCCCGGATCCACGACGCGGACCTTCTGCAGCATCTGCCGCACGATCACGCCGATGTGCTTGTCGTTGATCTTCACGCCCTGCAGGCGGTAGACCTCCTGGATCTCGTTCAGCAGGTACTCCTGAACAGCCCGCGCCCCCTTGATCCGCAAGATGTCGTGCGGGTTCTTGGGACCCTCCGAGAGGCGGTCGCCCGCCCGTACCTGGTCCCCCTGGTGTACCCGCATGTGCTTGCCGACCGGTACGTCGTAGGTCCTTCGCTGCCCCTGCCTGGGAGTGACGAAGACTTCGCGCTTGCCGCGCTTGATGTCCCCGAACGACACGACCCCGTCGATCTCGGTGACCACCGCCGGATCCTTGGGACGGCGCGCCTCGAAGAGCTCGGCGACCCGGGGCAGCCCGCCCGTGATGTCGCGGGTCTTGTAGACCTCCCGGCTGATCTTGGCGATCCCGTCGCCGGGCTGGATCCTGTCGCCGTGCGCGCACATCAGCTGGGCGCCGACCGGAATGATGAACTCCCTGAGCAACTCGCTCGAAGCCGCTTTGCCGCTCCGGATCTGGATGGTGGGGTGGAGCTTCTTGTCCCGGTCCTCGATGATCATCATCTGGCGGCGGCCCGTCGATTCGTCGAGCTCCTCCCGGACGGTCTGCTCCTCCACGATGTCCTCGAAGCGCAGCAGACCCTCCACGTCGGCGACGATGGGCTCGGAGTAGGGATCCCAGCTGAAGAGCAGGTCGCCCGACTTGATGGACTGGCCTTCCTCGACGTGAATCGTCGCGCCGTACGGCACCGCGAGCTGGCTGCGAACCTGACCCTCCCGGGTCTGGATCACGATCTTGCCTTCCCGCGAAGTGATGATCCGGTTGCCGTCGCGGGACTCGACCTGCGAGACACGCTCCAGCGCCACCACCCCCGCGATCTTGGACTTGCGCTGGTTCTGGGCCGCGATCCGCGCCGCCGTCCCACCGATGTGGAAGGTGCGCAGGGTGAGCTGTGTTCCCGGCTCGCCGATCGACTGCGCGGCGATGATTCCGACCGCCTCGCCGATGTCCACCGGGCCCATCGTCGCCAGATTGCGGCCGTAGCACATGCGGCAGATACCCCGCTTGGCCGCGCAGGTGAGCACCGAGCGGATCCTCACCGACTGGATCCCGGCGTTCTCGATCGCCTCGGCCGCCTCCTCGCTGATGAGCGCGTGCCTCTCGACGATGATCTCACCGTCGATCGGGTCGTAGACGCTCTCCAGCGCGACGTTCCCCGCGATCCTGTCGGCCAGCGGTTCGACGATGTCCTCGCCCTCCTTGAGCGCACTCATCGGCAGGCCGAGCAGCGTACCGCAGTCCTCCTCCGATATGGTCACGTCCTGGGCCACGTCGACGAGCCGTCGAGTGAGGTATCCGGCGTCGGCGGTCTTGAGCGCCGTGTCCGCCAGACCCTTGCGGGCGCCGTGCGTGGAGATGAAGTACTCCACCACCGTAAGTCCCTCCCGGAAGTTGGACCGGATGGGGCTCTCGATGATCTCGCCGATGCCGCCCGTCAGCTTCTTCTGCGGCTTGGCCATGAGCCCGCGCATCCCCGCGAGCTGGCGCATCTGGTCGCGGTTCCCCCGCGCGCCGGAGATCATCATCATGTACACCGGGTTGAACCCGCCCTTGGAGCGCTCGAGGTGCCGCACCATGGCGTCCGCCACGTCGTTGTTCGCGTGGGTCCAGGTGTCGATGATCTTGTTGTAGCGCTCGCCGTTCGAGATGTACCCGGAGTCGTAGGCCTTCTGGAAGCGGGACACCTGGCCGGTGGCTTCGCCGAGCAGTTCCGCCTTCTCGGGCGGGACCTCGAGGTCGTCGATCCCGACCGAGACGCCGCCCTGGGTGGCGTAGCGGAAGCCGAAGTCCTTGAGGTCGTCGAGGAACCGGGTGGTGGCGGACAGACCCGCCTCCTTGAAGCACTGGAAGACCAGGTCGCCGAGCTGCTTCTTGCCGAAGGTGAGGTTGAGGAAGCCGATCGAACCCGGGATGATCGAGTTGAAGATGACCCTCCCGACGGTCGTCCGCGCCCACCGCGCTTCGGTGCCGGAGTCGGGACTGCCGGAGTCGTTCCGGGCCGGCACCCAGTACCAGCACGGCGAGGAGAACCTGACGTGGCGGTTGGCCAGCGCCATCTCCACTTCACCATAGCTCGAGTAGCGCGGAGCGGTCGCGTAGAGTTCGCTCAGACGGGCATCGGCGTCCGTCCGCTGCGGCTCCGGGACCTTGCTGCTCCTCGCCATGGGCTCGAGGAGGGCGATCTCGACGGGGGGCTTCGTCAGGTAGAACGACCCGATCACCATGTCCTGGCTGGGCGAAGCGACCGGACGGCCGTTCGACGGCAGCAGCACGTTGTTGCTCGACAGCATCAGCACCCGGGCCTCCAGCTGCGCCTCGAAGGAGAGCGGCAGGTGGACCGCCATCTGGTCGCCGTCGAAGTCCGCATTGAAGGCCGAACAGACGAGCGGATGGATGCGGATGGCCTTCCCCTCGACCAGCACCGGCTCGAAGGCCTGGATCCCGATCCTGTGGAGCGTGGGAGCCCGGTTGAGGAGCACCGGGTGATCCCGGATGATGTCCTCGAGTACCTCGTACACCTTCGGATCGTCCATCTCGACGATCTTCTTCGCGCGCTTGACGGTCTCCGCTTCGCCGCGCTTCTCCAGCTCATGGATGATGAAGGGCTTGAACAGCTCGACCGCCATCGCCTTCGGCAGCCCGCACTGGTGGAGCTTGAGCTCCGGCCCGACGACGATCACCGAACGGCCGGAATAGTCGACCCGCTTGCCCAGCAGGTTCTGGCGGAAGCGGCCCTGCTTGCCCTTCAGCATGTCCGAGAGCGACTTGAGCGGCCGCTTGCCACGGCCCCGGATTGCCTTCGAGCGGCGTCCGTTGTCGAACAGGGCATCGACCGACTCCTGCAACATCCGCTTCTCGTTCCTGAGGATCACCTCGGGAGCCCTCATTTCGATCAGCTTCTTGAGCCGGTTGTTCCGGTTGATGACGCGGCGGTACAGGTCGTTGAGATCCGAGGTGGCGAAGCGGCCCCCGTCCAGCGGGACCAGCGGACGCAGATCCGGCGGAATCACCGGAATCACATCCATCACCATCCACTCGGGCCGGTTGCGCTTGTCCGAGGTGTCGCCCGAGTTGCGGAGCGCATCCACCACCTTCAGCCTGCGCAGCTTCTTCTTCTTGCGGTGCTGCGAGGTCTCGGTCCTGATCTCTTCACGCAGCCACGCGGCCAGGCGGTCCAGCCCCTTTCCGTCCTTGTTCTGGTCGGCCACCTTGACCTCGGGAGAATCGAGGCGCTTCAGCAGGGTACGGGCAGCCTCGGCTCCGATTTCGGCCCGGAATCGTTCGTCCTTTTCGTCACGGGCCTTGACGCGGAGGTCGTAGTACTCGTCCTCGTCCAGCAGATCGAGGAACTCGACGTCCTGGTTTCCCGGATCGGTCACGACGTAGGCCGCGTAGTAGATCACCTTCTCGAGGTCCTTGAGGGTCATCCCGAGGAGGTACCCGAGCTGGCTCGGCAGCGTCTTGAAGAACCAGATGTGACAGATCGGCACCGCGAGCTCGATGTGGCCCATCCGTTCGCGGCGGACCTTCGACAGCGTCACCTCGACGCCGCAGCGATCGCAGATGATCCCGCGGAAGCGGATGCGCTTGTACTTGCCGCAGGAGCACTCCCAGTCCTTCACCGGACCGAAGATGCGCTGGCAGAAGAGTCCCATCGGCTCGGGCTTGAATGAGCGATAGTTGATGGTCTCCGGTTTGGTGACCTCGCCGTGCGACCATTCGCGGATGTCCTCCGGCGACGCGATGCGGATCCGGATGAAGTTGAAGTCGGACGTCCGGCTCTCTTTAGCGCGGGGAAAGTCGATCATGTCTTGTCCACCGTCCTTAGCAGATTATTCTTCCTCGCCCAGTTCCACCCGAAGGCCCAGCGCCTGAAGTTCCTTCACCAGGACGTTGAACGACTCGGGGATTCCGGGGTTCGGCAGGTTTTCGCCCTTGACCACGGCCTCGTAGACCTTGGAACGGCCGCTCACGTCGTCCGACTTCACGGTCAGTATCTCCTGGAGCGTGTGCGCGGCTCCGTACGCCTCCAGCGCCCAGACCTCCATCTCGCCGAAACGCTGGCCTCCGAACTGCGCCTTACCGGCAAGCGGCTGCTGCGTAACCAGCGAATACGGACCGATGCTGCGTGCGTGAATCTTGTCGTCGACCAGGTGGGAGAGCTTGAGCATGTAGATGCCCCCCACCGTGACCGGGAAGTCGAAGCGCTCCCCGCTGCGGCCGTCCCTGAGCCAAACCTTGCCGTTCGGCAGGATCTCGGCCTCCGCCAGCAACTCCCGGACGGCGGCATCCAGCTCCAGCTTCTTCGCTGGTGCGTGAATGATCTCCGCAATCGCCGGGAAACGCTGCGCGAGCACCTGGTGTCCCTTCGCGGCCGCACGGATTCCGACGGCGACCAGGAAGTCGCGCAGTTCCTTGATCAGGGACTCCGATTTCGTCCCGGCCGCCAGCCTGACGTACTCGTCCAGCGACCGGCCGACCTCGACAACCGTCTCGGGACCGTTACCGTTGCCGGCCGGACTCCTGCGGATGCTGCCCACCTCCGGATGCGTCTGCACCAGCTCCAGGAACTGTTCGTAGTGGGACGCAGCAAAGGGCCACTCGACCCCCTCGGCGAGCGTCTCGCCGGCCCACCTGACCCCGGCCAGCTTGAGCAGCATCGCGATCTCCTCCTCGGACCCCCCCTGGAAGACGGGCGTCTTCGCCGCGAAACCGAGGACGGAGGCGGCCCAGCCCAGATGCGTCTCCAGGATCTGGCCGACATTCATCCGTGACGGAACCCCGAGCGGGTTGAGCACGATGTCCACCGCGCTGCCATCGGGCAGGTACGGCATGTCCTCCTCGGGCGCGATCCGCGCGATGATCCCCTTGTTTCCGTGCCGTCCGGCCATCTTGTCGCCGACGGAGATCTTGCGCTTCTCGGCGATGCACACCTTGACCAGCTGGACCACTCCGGGCGGCAGTTCATCGGGCTGGAACACCTTGTCGATCTGCTCCTCGGTCCGCTCGCGCACCCGCTCGATTCGCACCCTGGCTTCGTCGATCACCTCCTTGACCCTGGCGCTGGCCTCGGCACTGCGAAGCTTGAGCGTGACCAGATCCACTTCGCGGAGCCGCAGCTTGGAGAGCCGCGACGGTGTGAGTTGGGTCCCCTCCGGGAAGTAGGGCTGGACCGTTCCCTTCTTGAGACAGAGCGCGATCTCCTCCCCGCCAAGCAGGTTCATCAGCTCGTCGTCGCGAGCGTCCGCAATGCGCTGGATCTCCTCTCGCTCCTCCTTGCGCAGCTCTCCGATCCGGGCGCCGTGTTCGCGTTCCAGCAGGGGATCGTCGATCCGCCGCGAGAAGATCTTGACGTCGATCACCGTGCCGACCATCCCCGGCGAAACGCGCAGCGACGAGTCCTTCACGTCCTTCGCCTTCTCCCCGAAGATCGCGGTCAGCAGCTTCTCCTCCGGCGACAGCTCGGTCTCGCCCTTCGGCGTGATCTTGCCGCACAGAATGTCGCCGCTCTTGACACGCGCCCCGATGCGCACGATGCCGCGCTCATCGAGATCGAGGAGGTTTTCGTCCGCCACATTGGGGATTTCCCGGGTGATCTCCTCCATGCCGCGCTTGGTGTCGCGCACGTGGAGTTCCAGTTCCTGGATGTGGATGGACGTGAAGACGTCGTCCCGTACCAGGCGCTCGGAGAGCACGATGGCGTCCTCGAAGTTGTACCCGTACCAGGGCATGAAGGCGACCCTGACGTTCCGCCCGAGGGCAAGCTCGCCCCGGTCGGTGGAGGGGCCGTCGGCGATGATGTCTCCCGTGGTGACCCGCTGGCCCGACCGCACGAGCGGCCGCTGGTTGATGGCCGTGTCCTGGTTGGTCCGCCAGAACTTCTTGAGCCGGTAGCGGTCGAACTGGGCGAGCTTCGCCAGCGGCCTGGCGGCGGCGTCCGGATCGACCATCCCGGTGTCGACGACGATCTCGTCGGCGGTGACGCGCACCACCCTGCCGTTCCGTTTGGCCGTGATCACCGCCCCGGAGTCGCGCGCCACCTTCTCCTCGAGCCCCGTGCCCACCAGCGGCGCGTCGGTGTGGAGAAGCGGCACGGCCTGGCGCTGCATGTTGGAGCCCATCAGCGCCCGGTTCGCGTCGTCGTGTTCCAGGAACGGGATCATGGCCGCCGCGACCGAAACGAGCTGGTCCGGGGCCACGTCGATGTAGTCGATCTCGCCGGGCGGCAGGAGCGGGAAGTCGCCCCGCCGGCGGCAGAGCACGTACCGGTTCTCGCAGCTCCCGTCGGGGTGCAGCGGCTCGACGACCCCGAGGTCGTTGACGCGGGCGTAGGTGGTCAGCGAAGTGATCAGGCCGATATTCGGGCCTTCCGGTGTCTCGATGGGACACATCCGCCCGTAGTGGGAGTAGTGCACGTCCCGCACCTCGAAGCCCGCCCGCTCCCGCGTCAGCCCGCCCGGTCCGAGCGCCGAAAGGCGACGCTTGTGGGTCAGCTCGGCCAGGGGGTTGGTCTGGTCCATGAACTGGCTGAGCTGGGACGAGCCGAAAAACGCCTGAATGACGGCAGACACGGTGCGCGCGTTAACGAGATCGTCGATGTTGATCTTGGCCGGATCGTTGTTGATCGACATCCGCTCCTTGACCAGCCGGGCCATTCGCGAAAGGCCGACCGAGAACTGATTGGCGATCAGCTCGCCGACCGTGCGCACGCGCCGGTTGCCGAGGTGATCGATGTCGTCGATTCGCCCCCTGCCCTCGTTCAGCTCGATCAGGTACCGGAGGATGCTGACGAAGTCCTCGCGGGTGAGCACCGTCTCGGTCTGCGCGATGTCGAGGCCGAGCCGCTGGTTGATCTTGTAGCGCCCCACCCGTCCCAGGTCGTAGCGCCGGGGATCGAAGAAGACGCGCTCCAGCGCGGCCCGGGCCGTGGCGATGTTGGGCGCCTCGCCCGGCCTCAGCAGGGAGTAGATGGCGTTGAGAGCCTCCTCTTCGCTATTCGTCGGGTCCTTGCGGATGGTGTTCTTGACGATCGGGCTCTCGCCCGGGCGTCCGCCCCGTCCCTCGTGGGTGGAGCGGTACACCGGGACCGACTCGTGACCGCCCCGCTGCAGCAGCCGGATCTCGTCGCTGCCGAGTTCCGTCCCCTGTTCCAGCAGGACCTCTCCGGTCTCGGAGTCGACGATGTCCCCGGCGACCACCGTTCCCATCAGTTCCCGCTCGTCCTCTTCCTCGGCGGGCACCCCTGCATCGCGGACATCGAAGAAGAGCTGATAGATCTCGGCGTCGCTCCCGTAGCCGAAGGCTCGCAGGAGCGCCGTGGCCGGGAACTTCTTCTTCTTGTCGATGTGGACGTAGCAAATGTCGTTGATGTCGATCGTGAACTCGACCCAGGAGCCCCGGAACGGGATGATGCGCGCCTTGTTGAGCTTCTGCCCGTTGGGGTGCACGTCCTCCTCGAAGACGACGCCCGGAGACCGGTGCAACTGGCTGACCACGACACGCTCCGCGCCGTTGATCACGAAGGTGCCCAGCCTGGTCAGCAGCGGCAGGTCGCCCAGGTACACCTCCTTCTCGATGATGTTCCCCGGTTTGCGCGGCTTTTTGCCCTCCTTGTGCCACACCACGAGCCGCAGGGTGGCCTTGAGGGGCGCGGCATAGGTCATGTCGCGCTCGATGCACTCCCCGACGGAGTACTTGGGCTCTCCCAGCTGGGACGAGACGTATTCCAGGGTCAGATCACCGTTCACGTCCTCAACGGGGAAGATCTCCTGAAAGACCCGATCCAGGCCGAAGTGCCACATCTCGGTATCGGAGGCCGCCGTGTCGACGAGCTTCTCGAAGGACCGGATCTGTACGTCCAGCAGGTCGGGCATGGGCATGATCGACTGAAGCTTGCGAAAACTCACGCTCGGCCGAGCGCCCTCCCGGGCGCCATTGTGTCTAGCCAACGGACCACTCCCCTGTCAGTGTTGCGGACATCGATTGCGGATACGCGGAAACGCGGGGACCCCGCACGAGGGCGCAGCCCACCCCCGAACTGCGCTGCAGTTCAATGAGTGGCCCCGCCCCGGCGGGGTATCCGCGCCGGAGGCGCCCCCGGAAATACCGGGCGGCGTACTCGGATGGGCGCACCTATTTGACGTTTACGGTGGCGCCGACTGCTTCGAGCTTGCTCTTGATTTCCTCCGCCTCTTCCTTGCTCACCGCCTCCCGCACCGGGCTCGGAGACTTGTCGACCAGCTCCTTGGCTTCCTTGAGCCCGAGGCTGGTGATCTCCCGGATCACCTTGATGACCTGGATCTTCTTGGCGCCGAACGATTCGAGCGTCACGTCGAACTCGTCCTGCTCCTCGGCGGCTTCCTCGGCTCCGGTCCCGGCCCCCGGCTGGGCCACGACCGTCGCGGCCGCGGCGGTCACGTTGAAGCGATCCTTGAACGCCTCGACGAACTCGGAGAGCTCGATCACCGTCATGTTGCCAAACGTCTCGAGCAGTTCCTGCTGATTCACAGCCATTCTGATTCCTCCTTGGGTATTATCCCGGCCTCAGCCCGGGCACTCTGTTCAGCTGTTTTCGTCCTGTGATTCCACCTGTTCCCGCAACGCATCGGCCAGTCCGGCCATCTCCTGCAGCTTGCCGCCGAGCGCGCTCACCAACGACGAGAGCGGACCGCTCAGAACGCCTGCCACCTGGGACAGGAGTTCCTCGCGCGAGGGCAGGCGGGAAACCGCGGCGATCTCCTCGGGGCCGAGGACGCCGGACTCCATCAACCCGACCTTGAACACCGGCCGGTCACCGTTCTCCTTCGCGAAGTCGACCACCGCCTTGGCGGCATCCACCGCGCTGTCGAGCCCGAAGACGACCCCGGTGGGGCCGGTCAGGTACGAGGAGATGTCCGGCAGCTCGCTGTCGGCCATGGCCCGCTTCAGGAGGCGGTTCTTGACCACCAGGTACTCGCCGTTGGACTGCTTCAGTTGTCGCCTCAGGCTGGTCATCGCCTGGACGTCAAGCCCGGTGAAGTCGGTCAGGTATATGGCCTCGGCGCGCGCCAGCCGCTCCTGCAGATCGGAAATGAATTCCTGCTTCTGTTCCCTGGTCATGGCTCAGGCGCTCCGTGAAAAGCTATTGGGATCGATCGGCACCCCGGGGCCCATGGTGCTGGCCACCGTAACGCTCTGCACGTAGGTGCCCTTGGCGGCCGCGGGCCTGGCGCGCAGCACCGACGACATGAAGGCGCTCAGGTTCTCCTCGAGGCGCTCGACATCGAACGACACTCTGCCGATGGGCGCGTGCAGGTTGCCGGTCTTGTCCACGCGGTACTCGATCTTCCCGCCCTTGATCTCGCGGATTGCGCGGCCAACGTCGGGGGTGACGGTGCCGGCCTTGGGCGTCGGCATGAGGCCGCGCGGCCCCAGGATCCGGCCCAGCGGGCCCACCATCCGCATCAGGTCGGGAGTGGCCACGCAGACATCGAATCCGAGCCAGCCCTCCTTGATCTTCGCCACGTAGTCGACCCCGATAAAGTCGGCGCCCGCCTCCCGGGCCTCGTCTTCCCTGTCGCCCTGGCAGATCGCAAGCACGCGCACTTCCTTCCCCGTGCCGTTGGGGAGAACCACCGTGCCGCGGACGATCTGGTCGGCCTTGCGCGGGTCGACCCCGAGGTGCGTCGCGACTTCCACGCTCTCGTCGAAACGCGCGTAGGCCATCTTCTTGACCTGTCCCAGCGCGTCCTTCGGCGAGTGCCGCTCCACGCGGTCGTAGGAACCGCGGGCTTCCGAGTACTTCCTGCTGCGTCTAGGCATCTGGACTTTCCCGTCCCTCAGGCTGTCAGTTCACCGTCGACGGTGATCCCCATCGAGCGCGCGGTTCCACTGATCATTCGCATCGCCGAGAGGATGCTGTCGGTGTTCAAGTCGGGCATCTTCGCCCGGGCGATCTCCCGGACCTGGTCGACGGACAGCGAAGCCACCTTGTCCGACTGCGGCGTCTGGGAGCCCTTCTCGACCCCCACCGCCTTCAGGATCAGGAAGGAAGCGGGCGGCGTCTTCGTAATGAAGGAGAAGGAGCGGTCCGCGTAGACGGTGATCTCGACCGGCGTGAGCGTGCCCGCCTGCTTCTGCGTCTGCGAGTTGAACTGCTTGCAGAAGTCCATGATGTTCACGCCGTGCTGTCCGAGCGCCGGCCCGACCGGCGGTGCCGGATTGGCCTGGCCCGCCGGGATCTGCAGCTTCACGAACCCGAGGACCCGCTTCCTGACCTTTTTCTTCGCCATATCGTCAAGACTCCCCTAAAACTAGAAACCTCTGAGCTGGGTGAAATCCAGCTCCACCGAAGTCGGCCGCCCGAAAAGCGAGACCTCGACCTTCACCTTGCCCTTCTCGGGATAGACTTCCTGGACCGTACCGGAGAAGTCCGTGAAGGGCCCCTGGATGACTTCCACCACCTGGCCGGCGCGGAAGGGGATTTCCTCGCGCCCCTCCACCTCTTCGGCCTCCTCGATTCCGAGGATCCTGTTGACCTCCTCCTCCCGGAGCGGCTGGGGGTCGCCCCCCTGGGTGACGAAGCGCACCCCCTTCATCGCGCTGATCGCGTGTTCGGTGCGCTCGTTCAGAATCATCCGCACCAGCACGTAGCCCGGGTACAGGGGCTTGACCACGGGCACACGCTTGCCCCGCCGGATCTCGACCACCTCCTGCGTCGGAACCAGAACCTCCAGGATTTCCCCTGCAGGCTCGGAATTCCGGTCGATCTCCTGCTGGATCATCCGCCGGACCCGGTTCTCGTGGCGAGCCTGGGTCTGGATCGCATACCAGCGCTCGTCGTCGCTCAACTGCCGAACATCCCCATGATGAAGTCGACGAGGACAAGCTTCGAGAAGAAGTCCATTACCCAGATCACGAGCGCGAGGATGAGGGTGAACACGATCACGACCCACGTGGCGTTCCGGAGCTGGTCGCGGTCGGGCCACGTGACCTTCCCCATTTCGGCAATGCATTCGTCGATGAACGTCTTGGTGTTTGCGATGCGTCCCATGATTCTTCCTACTCGATGATGGAGGTAACGACGCCGGCGCCCACCGTGCGCCCGCCTTCACGGATCGCGAAGCGGAGTTCCTCGTCCATCGCGATCGGCGTGATCAGCTCCACCTCCATCTGT
>MKWU01006416.1_pt1 | contig 11968 bp, 11 predicted proteins | sample 809101 | NCBI WGS metagenome assembly MKWU01 (sample SAMN05860141, study PRJNA318959) | sponge metagenome | host: Aplysina aerophoba | place: Slovenia: Piran, Adriatic Sea, Gulf of Piran | collected 2013-05-07
CGATGGTCCAGTGCCCGGAGTTGTGCACGCGGGGCGCCATCTCATTGGCGAGCAATTGACTGCCCTGCTGGAAGAACTCGATGGCCAGTACGCCCACGTAGTCCAGCGCCTCGAGCACCCGCCTGCCGTAGTCCTCCGCTTGCGCTTGCAGCGCCGGCGGGGTAGCCGGAGCGGGCGCGATGGAGCGGCGCAAGATGCCTTTGTAATGGTAGTTCTCGATCAGAGGATAGAAGGCCGTAGCCCCGTCTCGTCCGCGTACGGAGAGCAACGAGACCTCCCGGTCGAATGGCACGAACGCCTCAAGGATGAGGGGCGTCCCTTGGAGGGTGTCCCAGGCCCCCTGGACGTCGGCTGCTTGGCGGACGATACGCTGGCCTTTGCCGTCGTAGCCCAGCCGCCGGGTCTTGAGCACGGCGAGAGTCCCCAGCTTGGTTAAGGCGTCATCAAGAGATTCGCGAGATTCAACCGCACTGAAGGCAGGCGTTGGGATGTCGAGTTCTCGGAAGAAGGTCTTTTCAGTCAGGCGGTCCTGCGAAGCTTCCAGGGCTGCGGGCGGTGGGTAGACTGGCACGTGGTCGGCGAGGAAGCGCGCTGCGTCCACCGGCACGTTCTCGAATTCATACGTGACCAACTCAAGGTCGGATGCAAAGCGCGCGAGCGCCTCTCGATCGTCGAAACTCGCTCCGACCACGAGTTCCGCCAGTTCTCCGGCCGGTGCATCGGCGTACGTGTCGAGCACACGGAAGCGCACACCCAGCGGATATCCCGCCAGGGCCAACATGCGGCCGAGCTGGCCGCCTCCCAGAATGCCGACGGTCATGCTGACTCTCGCGGATCGGGGTGTGCGAGCACGTCGCCCGTCTGCTGCTCGCGAAATTTCTCATAGGTCGAACGAAATTGCGGGTACTTGGTGCCAAGTATTGCGGTAGCAAGCAGCGCGGCGTTCACCGCGCCGGCGCGTCCGATGGCCAATGTACCGACGGGCACGCCCGCGGGCATCTGCGCGATGGAGAGGAGCGAGTCCATGCCGTTGAGCGCGCGCGATTGCACGGGCACGCCGAGCACGGGCAGGCTGGTCTTGGCCGCGGTCATGCCGGGCAGGTGCGCCGCGCCTCCGGCTCCGGCGATGATGACTTCAATGCCGCGCTCCGCCGCCGTCTCCGCATAGGCAAACATCCGGTCGGGAGTCCGATGCGCGGAGACGACGCGTACCTCGTGCGGCACACCCAGTTCCTCCAGGGTCTCCACCGCGTGGCGCATCGTCTCCCAGTCCGACTTCGATCCCATGATAATGCCGACCAGGGGTTGCGGATTCTCATTCACTTCAATCGCCTAATTTCCCTTAATTGTGCAGCTAATCTGGGGCTACGCCGACAAGGATAAGTGGAACAGCAGGCACTCCGCGTCCCTCACGAATTAGATTGTAGAGTTCGCGTTCAAAGTATGAAGGCCCTGATGACATATTAGATTGCAGTTCTTTCATCGGGAGTATTTCGACTCCCACGTCTATTATGTCTCCCACAAAGAATGCCATATGCTTTACGAAGAGATCATAGGCGACAAAGGAGTACTTTCCAAACTGCACCTCTACAGCAACTCGCTCTTTGACGAAGTCGGTCTGATTGTAAGAACGAAAAGGCGTTTGATTTGCCTCTTCAATAACTCTCTTTTGTTCGTCTGGCGTCATGTGCATCGTCTTTCGAATAAGACGAGCGTCCTCTGTAACCCAGTAGTTCGTTCTTCTTTCTTTCCAGTTAGCCATCTCGAACTGATTCTTCATTTTCTTATTCATTTCGATCGGCGCGTACAACACCTTTCCCCGCATTGGTTTCTCGGCAGACACTTTTGTTCGACATCCCTCAGCATCAACGGCAGCGATTGCCGCAATTATCTCATTCCAGAGGTGAGGTTTGTGGACGAGCAGAAACTCAAGCCCATTGAGGTGAGAGTAATGGGTGACGATTCTCACTCGCTGTTCTCCATGAAAGGCCTGGGCTAGACTTGCGACATGGAAAGCCGACTAAACTAGTCATCTGGCGTGGGGTGTAAGTCAGAAGGATCGTAGTTAGGTGGCCTTTGAAAGAGCCTGTCTTGGGTGGACATGCCATTAATGTGAACACTTTGCGGGGGAACTTGGATATCAGGATTATCTGGATCGTAGACGGGTCGTTCCAGTGGGCGAATACGCAGTTTTCCTTGTTCTGCTTCCCGAATGCGGCTTCTTGCAATGTCTATGTATTCGGCTTGGGTTTCTGCGCAGATTGCTTTGCGTCCGTGCATGAGGGCTGCAATTGCAGAAGTGCCAACACCCATGAAGGGGTCAAGCACCCAGTCTCTCTCGTCCGTCATAGAAAGCACCAGCCTCTCTATGAGTTCAACCGGGAACTGGCAAGGGTGAGAGGTCTTTTCAACATGATTGGCCTTTACGTTCGGAATGTTCCAGAGGTCACCGGGATTCTTTCCCAGAGGATTGCCAGAGTACTGACCCTTCTTTGGCCCTTTAAAGTACTTCTTCATCGGATACTTTTGCGGTACACGAACTGCATCTAGGTTGAATGTATACTCATCACCCTTGGTGAACCACAAGATCACCTCATAGCGCCCTGAGAACCTCTTGGAGGAGTGGAGACCATGTTCAAAATGCCACACGACTCGATTTCGCAACGATAGTCCCAGCGAGTCAAAAATTGGAAAAAGAGCTACATCCAGTGGAATAATCTTTCCTCTGTCCACATAGTTTCCAACCTGCCAGCAGAGACTTCCTCGCTCGTGGAGAATACGTACACACTGTTCGATTACTCTGCGCTGCTGCTCCACGTAGGTATCCAATTCCAGGCGCTTCTCATAAGACTTCCCCAAGTTATATGGGGGTGACGTAACAATCAGCTTTGCCAAACCCGAGGGAAGCTTCTGAAGTAGATCGAGGCAATCACCCTCGTGAAGAACAAAGTCTGCATTGGGATCAAACTCTGTGGAAACGTTGACAGCGCCCACAAGGGGTCCTTTCCAGACCTGAGGGTTGGGAAGACTATCCAAGCACCTATGTTTGGTATTGTACCTGACATACCGCCACATGCCACTTTGTAGTGTTCTCTCGCAGGTGTGAGGTCGCAATGCGCTGTGAAAGACCATCATCCTCCCGAGTAATGGCCAGCAACAGCGCTTGCACTTGGCGTGGGTCTGCCAAGCGTGTAAAGTAGGTAGTTGGCGCGCTTTTTGGAATATGGATTTGCAATACAAACAGCGTGCCTTTCTTTATTGGAAACAAACGGTGAGCAACAAGCGGTAGGTCGCGCAAGGCGACTCAGGAGTTTAGTGGGCGCATGGCCAGAAAACATGAGCAGTTACAAGCAGATAGGCGAGAAACCTTCGGCAAGAAAGTGAAGCGGCTCCGCCGGAACGGTATGGTGCCGGGAAACGTCTACGGTCTCTCCTTGGATTCAATTCCCCTAACGCTGGACGGACTCGAATTCATCGCTGTCCATCAACGCGTGGGAGCCACCGGCGTCATTGACTTGGCGGTGAACGGCGGGGAAACGGTGCCGGTGCTGGTGCAAGAGGTTCAGCACGATCCGCCGACCAGTCGCGTGCTGCACGTGAGTTTCGTGCAGGTTGACTTGACGAAGCCCGTAAGCGCGTTGGTGCCGGTTTATCTCACTGGCGAAGCGCCGGCTGTGGAGCTCGGCGCCATCGTTATCCAGCACATCAATGAGGTGTCGGTTTCAGCGTTGCCGGATGACATACCCGAGAACTTCGAAGTTGACGTCAGCGTGCTCGCCGACATCGATTACTCGCAGCTCGTCAGCGACCTCAAGGCACCGGATGGTGTCACGATAGAAGCCGACCCCGATGATCTCGTGGTGCGCGCGGAACGGCCGCGCGTGATTGAGGAAGAGACGCCGGATGAGGACGAAGAGCTGGAGGGCGAAGAGGGCGCCGAAGAAGGCGAAGATGGCGCCGAGGGAGAAGAGAGCGAAGAATAAAAGCTTCGCGCCGGCTCGTCGAGCTGCGTAGAGGCAGTGCCCTCAACTGCGATCAGTTCCTTCCGCGCAACCAGAAACAAGACACCGTAATTGGATGCGTGCTCTTTGGCTGGGCAAATTGGAACAATCTAAACCCACGTACCCAGTACCGGGCAGGTTCCGGTCTCCTCCTCCCAAGTAAGACCCTTGTATGTCGCTCGATGTGGCGAGTAGTTCCCGTTAACATTGGAGACTCTCACTTTGGACCATTGCGTTTGCCCTGGGTATCTCAGCCAATTGACTGAATTCAAGCGGGATCCGCGCCTATTCCCCTTCACCCCCGTACCGTGTCGATACGCTGTATCGAGTATATGGCAGGCTCTAACCCTCTCCCGGCGGACAACTTAGCGTAATCCCGCCCGGAGGTACAAGACCTACTCCCTCTCCTCGGGGAGAGGGCTGGGGTGAGGGGACTTCTGCTTACCCCGTCCTCTTTACCGGCAAGACCGATACGCAAGCGTGCAAGAACGGGAAGATAGCCCCCAGATTGCGGGAAAGCCCCCCTCACCCGCGTATCGTGTCGATACACTGTATCGAGTATGTGGCAGGCTCTAACCTTCTCCCGCCGAAGACCATTGCGAAACCAAAGCGGAAGCGAGAGCGTTCCCTCTCCCTCGAGGGAGACCTTTGCATAACCCTCGCCACAGCGCAGATGTCCCCTCTCCCTCGACGGGAGAGGGCTAGGGTGAGGGTGAATCTCCTGAATTCTCTCCATAGCATACCGACATTTGCTCGGCTACATCTTGACACTGCCCAGCGTAAAGGGCCATTGCAGCATAAAGACCCCCTCACCCCAACCCTCTCCCCCAGGAGGGGGAGTGCCTTTGCTTGAAAGTGGGGCTATGTGAAGGCCTCCCAGGTAAACAAAGAATGCTTCCCCCTCCGGCCGAAGCTTTGCACAGGTCTCCCAAGTAGAGCGAGTCTCTTGCACATCCGGCCAATGTTCTACAAGGTACCCTTTGCCCTGCGGTAGGCAATTGCACGCTTTCGGCGCGGAGCCTAGAAGAGTCTTCATCTTCAATTGTCTCCCGTCTAGAGTCGAGAATTCACCCTTTCGCTACCCGGCCCCCGCCCCGAGCGTAGTGACGAGCGACCGCGCTGCGATGCATCCGATTGCGGCCGGCACGACACACCGCCAACGCCGGTTTTGTCCCTGCACTAGTGCGAGACCCTTGGCGCGGCGCCAATCAAATGCACGGTATAACCTCAATGCAAATCACCTGGCGCCGGAGCAGGGCAGATCGGAACTTTCTTGGTGTACGTTATAATGTAAGAAAGGCTAACTAAAGCCGCTCAGCTTGCGACATAGGAGCCCTGCCCGTGGCGAGTGCCTTGATAGTAGACGGTGTCAAGAAGGTCTTCGGTCGCACCACGGTGGTCGATGGCGTCTCCTTTACGGTGGAGCCGCAGGAGATACTGGGTCTGGTGGGGCCCAACGGGGCCGGTAAGACCACTACCATCCGCATGGCGCTAGACATCATCCATCCGGATTCCGGCACGGTTGCGTTGTTCGGCAGTGCGCCGACGCGGCAGGCCTTGCAGCGGATCGGCTACCTGCCCGAGGAACGCGGACTGTATCAGAAGGCGGTCCTCAGCGACGTGCTGCGCTACCTGGGGCGCCTCAAGGGTTTGAGCGCCAAGGAAGCGCAAGCACGGACCGATGCCATGCTGGATCGCGTCGGCCTCTACGAACACCGTGCCAAGAAGGTGCAGGCGCTCTCACGCGGCATGAACCAGCTTGCCCAGTTTGCCAGCGCGCTGCTGCACCAACCCGATCTTGTCATCCTCGACGAGCCGTTCTCCGGGCTTGACCCTCTCAATGTGCAAGTGATGAAAGAGATCATCACCGAGCAACAGCAGCGGGGCGCTTCCATCATCTTCAGCTCACACAACATGGAAGACGTAGAAGAGATGTGCGAGCGTGTTGTGCTCGTCAGCGGCGGCAACGTGTTACTCTACGGCGCGCTCGATGAGTTGAAGCGGGCGCGCGGCATACAGAATATTCGCGTAGCCGCGCCGCAACAACCGCCGGACGTGCCCGGAGTTGGCCATGCCAAGGTCGAGGACGGACAGTTCGAGTACCTCTTGAACGAAGGGTCGGACCCCAACGCCGTGCTCCGTTCCTTCCTGGATGCCGGCATTCCGGTGGAGCGATTTGAAGTCGCCTTGCCCTCCCTGCGTGACATGTTCATCGAAGAGGTGAGTCGTGCCCGCAGCGCTTGACGGCACCCGCATCGTGTTTGCGCACGAGTTTCGCAAGCAGATCGGCGGCAAGGGGTTTCTCATTGCAACGCTGGCAATACCGGTTTTGCTCGTCCTCATCTGGATCGCGATACCGGTGGTCAGAGGCATCGTGGCAGACGATAGCACAGACTCCGGCGCCGGAAACGCCGCCAGCTCTACCGCGAGTGAGTCAGGCCAAGTTGGCCCCGACACGCCCGTTGGCATTGTTCTGCAGGCGACGGACCTCGCCGTAGACTTCAGCCAATTCCCGGAATTTCGAGAATACGCCGAGACAGCGGCAGGATTGGACGATTTAAAGACCGGGGAAATCAACGAACTCTTCGTCATCCTGCCGGACTACACCGCCACCGGCGATGTTGAATACTATTACAGCGACGATGAGACCGCGAGCCGGGGTCAACTGCGCCTCATTCTGACCGACGCACTCTTGGGTGAGACCGAGTCTCCCGCGCATAGGCAACGGGCGCTGGCGCGTCCGCAATTCCAGCGCTTCACGGTAGCGGATGATGGCGCGCTGAATGAGGATAGGGGCGCAGCGGTTGCAGTTTCATTCATAGTGGGGCAAGGTTTCGCCATCGCGCTGATCTTCACCCTGATTGCCTACGGCACAATCTTGCTCCAAACCGTTACCGAAGAGAAAGAGAACCGTATGGTGGAGGTCTTGCTCACCTCCGCCTCACCGCTGGCAATCATGACGGGCAAAGTGCTGGCGCTGGGTCTGGCCGGCCTGATACAGATGTCGGTATGGGTTGCAGCGGTCATTTTGATCGTGCCCCGCTTCGCGGGAGTACTACCGGATCTAGGTGGCATTCCCATCGACATCGGCTTCTTGCTCCTTGTGCTGGCGTTCTTTCTCGCCGGCTACGCTATCGCGGCCGCGCTCATGGCAGGGATTGGCGCTGCCACTACCTCGACATCGGAAGCAGGACCGCTCACCGCTTTGGTCATCATTCCCCTTGCTGTGCCGTTCTATGCCATGCCGCTCTTTCTGACTTCAGCAGACCACTGGTTGCCGCGCTTCCTCTCGTTCCTGCCGATCACGGCAGCGACGTCGATGATGCTGCGCCTTGCGTCCAGCCACGTGGCGCCAGCCGAGGTTGCAATCAGTCTGGTTTTGATGATTGTGTCGGCGGCACTCTTGCTCTGGCTGGCAAGCCGCATCTTCCGCGCGGGCCTATTGTTGTACGGCCAACGGATGAGCCTGCGTGCGGCATGGGCGGCGCTGCGGTATGGCGGTTGAGAGACTGGTCCCCAATGGCACATTGAAAAACAAAACCGGTACAATACGAATCGGTGGGAATTGAGCTCGCGTGAAGCGAGGGAGCAGTATTAATGGCGGTGTTCGATACGCACAAGGCGTTTACGTCGCTGGTTGAGGCAGGATTCACGGAGCGTCAAGCTCAAGCCCTGCTGGACGTGGGGCGCGAGGGATTCGGGGCGTTAGTAACCAAGGATCATTTGGATGCGCGCCTGCGGGAATTAGAGTTGCGACTTACGCTGCGCCTCGGGGCTATGGTCGCGGCCGGTGTGGCGATTCTCGCTGCGCTCGAGCTGCTGTCGCGTTGAAGTTCATTCGCGCTTGTCTTTATGCAGAGCGCACCTTTTACCATTACTAGAGTAGTAGGAAGAATGCCGAGGAGTTCCTCTCGGATCGTCTTCCTATCTACGCCACACCATTTGGAGCGAAGAGTCTCGTTTCACCGGTCGGCCACTGCTTAATCACATGATTGGCGAATAGATAAGCACGTGCAAAGACTCTGGTCCGAAATAGGCATCGTCCTGTCGGAAGAGGTGCGACGCGGTATTCGCCGCAAGCAGTACCTCATCATCACGTTTACGCCGGTGGTAATTGTGCTTGTGCTGGCGCTTGCGGCGCCGCTGGTGCGCGGTTTCTTCGGGAGTGACAGTGAGAGCGCCGACCGCGCCGGCGACGGACGCGTCGTTGCCGTCGTCAACCGTTCCCCAGACCTCACGTTCGCGAATTTGGAGTCCTCGGCAGTTTTAGCATTTGCCGACCGCCAAGCCGGTATTGCCGCCTTGCAGGCGGGAGACGTGGACGACCTCTTCATAGTTCCTGAGGAATTCATCCAAACCGGCCGCATTGAGTGGCTGCACACGGATAAGGGCATTAGCAGCATCATCGCGGGCGATGACAGTGAAGACCGCATGCGCGATCTTGTACTACAAGCCCTCACGTTTGCGGATCTTTCCGCAGAACAAATCGGGCGCCTGCGCAATCCCCTGGACCTCACACGTTACGAGGTGACACGCGGTGGCGACGTGGCCGCGGCAGAAGAAGGGCAGATACTCACGTTCTTCACGGTGCCTTTCTTGTCGGCGTGGATCATGATCATGGTCATCTTCATGGTAAGCGGAACATTGTTGCAAAGTGTCTCCGAAGAGAAAGAGAATCGCGTCGTCGAAGTGCTTATCACGTCGGTTTCGCCTTTAGCGTTGATGTCCGGCAAGGTGCTCGGCCTCGGTGCGACCGGCCTCCTGCAGGTAGGCATCTGGCTGGTCTCATTGGCGGTGTTGGGCCCGCGCATCGTGGGTGCTTTTCCGGAGATCGGCGACATGGCCCTGGCGCCGGCGCTGGCACTGGCTATCGTCGTGTTTTTTCTCGCCGGGTATTTCGTCTTTGCCGTAGTGATGACGGCAATCAGCGCTGCCACGGTTTCGGCGCGTGAGGCGTCTTCACTGTCCACTATCATCCTCCTGCCTGCGTTGACACCGCTTGTCCTTGCCACACTCATTTCACTCGCTCCCAACGGCGCATTCGCGCGGATACTCACCTTCATCCCCTTCACTGCTCCCGCCACCATGATGATTCGGCTCGGAGTGACCGACGTTGCGCTCTGGGAGGTCGCGCTCAGTCTGGGTGTAACCATTGTGAGCGGCCTGGCGCTCCTCTGGCTTTCGGCGCGGGTATTCCGAGCCGGCATCCTCATCTACGGGCAGCGGATGACCCTGCGACGGCTCTGGCTGGCGTTGCGCCACGCCAACTAGCAGAGTCTTGAATAGACCCGCGATACCGCATCTGGTTCCGGCGTGAGGGTGAGTCACCTTAATTCAGCCAACCATCGCCAAATTGCCACAGCTATACGCAGACCCTCAATGGATGTTGGAACCGGCTTAGCAAGAGTGTCCTCGCGTTACCCCTCGCCCAGGGCAAAGGGAGCAGCTTGGCAAATCCGGCCGGAGTCATACTGAGCTCTTCTCCCAGGGCAATGCAAAGCATGCCCCCACAGTGAGCGAAGCTGCAGCTCCAACTCAGGATTCGCCCAGGCATCCGGTAGCTGGCGCCGTGAGACTCGGGAAACCACTGGTGCTCCATGGCGAGGAGGCTGCTTTATAGCTCGGGTTGGCAGGGCTGTGTCAATGTCTCGCGAGCCGCACCCGCAATGGCGCAACCAGGAGTGCTTTGGGAGCGTGGGCGGGGCTGCGATTGTAACGATTTGCCCTTGCTGCTGTCGAGAGTTCTGTGTGAACGGACTAGATATGCGCACACTGCGAGCTTCCATTGGGAGTTTGACACTTGGAGCGATAGTGTGGTTTACTTGGTGCCGTAGCCGAAGACTGGAACCTCGCCGGTACGAAATGTGCTGCGACGAGGCAGTGGACGGCTCGATGAAATGAATGGGAGACAAGAGTGCGAGCGACCATCCTTGGTCGCCGTGTGAAAGTGGTTTAGAACTCCAGTTCGTACGCAGTAGCGGTCGTAACGCTGCGTGTACGCCCTTCCACTGGTAGACTTCGGCACAGTGCCGGAAGATGTCGGCACAGTGCCGGAAGATGTCGGCAAGGTGCCGAAAAACGCCGGCAGGATGCCGCAAGATGCCGGCAGGACGCTCGAATACTGTTTCACGCTGGGCAGACTGCGGCAGTCCAATTGCGGTCGGCGCGGCCAGGGGGCGAGCAACCTTCGCAGGCCGAATTGCTCGCATGAAAATGCGTCTGAGAGACTGCATTTCGGTTTGGCACAACCGACGAATAACGCGTGCATGAAGAGTGCTGCGAGCGTTTGACACGTGAAACGGGACTGTGGTTAACTTGGAACCGAAAATTGGAGGCTGAGCTCCTGGGTCGGGTCGGCGTCGCAGGGTGGTACCTTAAGTTTGCGGACGAAGGCTGGTGAAACCTAAGGAGGCGTTAGGGTAAGTGTACAGGGATAGTGCCCTAGTGGCTGCGGAGAGTTTGGGCGGTAAACATACTGGGTGGATTTGATCGCATTTCCTGCCGGCAACGACACAGCAAGGCGCGGATTTGCGTGCATGTGCTCCGTCAGAACTAGCACAGCGTTTCGTACGATATCCTCACAAAACTGCTCCTTTGACACACATTGCCACCGCACGTAGGCATGGGCAGAGCGGGCTCCAACCGGCGCACGAAGAGCGGTTGACACGTGAAGCGGCGGTATGGTTAACTAGGTACTCGCAACTTGATACTGAACCATTGCGGTACGGTCATTGCCGCAAGGTGACCAGGTAGCATAAGGAGAAGTGTACAGAGGCGTGCTCTTCTTCGACAGGGAACGTCAGACTGGTTTAACTTTTGCTTTTTGTGCTTGATGTGAGAACGGCGTTGGAGGGGCGGCACAGGTTTCACTCGTGTTGCAAAGTCGCCTCCGCTCCTGAGTGCAGCGAAGATCTTGGCGTATGCAGTCTTCTCGAGACGGAGTCTCATGTGCCTCTTGTCGTCTCAAGCGGCCTGCAAGAGTTGCCAGGCTTGAGCACGTAGGAATTGCAGAGTGTTAGCGCCGTCGTAAGTCGCAATGGGCCCACCGAGGGTCGGGACTGTTTGGTTTCTGCCGGGCACTGACGTAAACGCCTATCTCGGCAGTACCTTTGCTGTAGAGCGTGAGCCAAGGCTTGCGCTCGTTTCATTTAACTCGGCGACACCTGTGCATTTGTGCCCGCCAGGTACGCGGAGCCGGGTCCGATCAGTTCCAATTCCAGGGGCACAGCGGAACCTCTTGACTTCTCCTTGGGGTCTTGCCCCGCACGAAGGGCGTACTCTCGCCCAGGAGACTTTTGCATTACTCGTGCCGCGACGTATACATGACGGTCGGCCAACGCCTTAAGCTCCGCGTACAACGCTGTGCAGTCCGCTTGCAGGTCTCTCCGTTCATGCTTCGACAGGCTCAGCGCGAACGGATTGCTATCTCCCGGTTTTTGCCCTCGCAGTTGTTATGCACCAGCACGCCGCCGACTACAAGATAGTGCACGTGACGCTCAATTGGAATTGGCGTCTTGCGCACTCCCCACGGCACCTACGTCGCTACGTGCCAGCCGGAAGTGGACTGCACGCTATGGTACGGCGGGTGCGGCGTGTCCACAGACGGGATGTGTTCATTGCACTGAATCGGCGCCGGTGTACCGGGAAGACTGCGGAGGACGCCGCTGCGCTAGGCCGCACGGCCAATGAGCTAGAGCAAGAGAATCACGCCCGTGAAAAAGACTATCGCGTGGACGTGCTGCCATACGGGGTTGCGGGCGCGGTTGCGGGCTTGAGCGGCTTACTGCTCGCGGCGGCGTGTGCGTTTGGTGGGTTGGCCGCTCACCGCGCCGTTGCCTTGGCCGCATGCCGGTGTACGTGCACCATGAGCACGGCAATATCCGCCGGGGTGACTCCGGCAATGCGGGCGGCCTGGCCGATCGTGCGCGGCTGAAATTGCCCCAGCTTTTGTCGCGCTTCCACCCGCA
>MKWU01006418.1_pt1 | contig 11965 bp, 8 predicted proteins | sample 809101 | NCBI WGS metagenome assembly MKWU01 (sample SAMN05860141, study PRJNA318959) | sponge metagenome | host: Aplysina aerophoba | place: Slovenia: Piran, Adriatic Sea, Gulf of Piran | collected 2013-05-07
CGCGGCAGATGACAGGATTGCCGTCCGGGTCCCTGGCGGGGCGGCTCAGCAGATTACCGCCGTCGTCGGTGAAGGGCTCCTGCAACTGCACCGGGAAGGCGTGCATCAGGTATGACAGGATGGCGTCCCGGGGCGTGAGGTCGATGTTGAGATCGTCCCACTCCGAGGCCGGGACGTCGGCGATGCGGCGTTCCATCAAGGCCTCGCCGGTGGACACGAGCTGGACCACCGCCGAACGCCCCGCCGCGAGATCGGCCTCGATCGCCCGGATGGTCGAGGGGCACTTCATGCCGGTCAGCAGATGGCCGAAGAAGCGCTGCTTGGTGCCCTCGAAGGCCGATAGCGCGGCGGCCTTGGCGTTCTTGTTCAGCGTGTCGTCGCCCTGGACGATGCCGGTGGCCTTCAGCGCCTCCTCGATGTTGGCATGGATCACCTTGAAGGCGCCGGCATAGGCGTCGTAGATGCGCCGCTGCTCGGGGGTGAGCGAGTGTTCGAGGATGTCGACCTTGATGCCGTCATAGGCGAGCGCGCGCGCCTGGTAGAGGCCGAGCGCCTTGAGGTCGCGGGCGACCACCTCCATCGCAGCGACGCCGCCCGCCTCCATGGCGGAGACGAACTCGACGCGCTTCTCGAAGGGCGTCTCGCCGGCCGCCCACAAGCCGAGCCGGCCGGCATAGGCGAGGCCCGGCACCGTCGTCGCGCCGGTGGCGGACACATAGGCAATCCGCGCGTCCGGCAGCGCGTTCTGCAACCGCAGACCGGCGCGGCCCTGCTGGGACGGCTTGGTCTCGCCGCGCTCGGACTTCGACCCGGCGGCGTTGGCCATGGCGTGGGCCTCGTCGAACACCACGACCCCGTCGAAGGCGTGGCGGTCCTCCTCGTCCAATGAGCCCGCGAGCCATTCCACGATCTGCTCCAGCCGCGAGGGCTTCCCCTGGCGGGACGGCGAGCGCAGCGTCGCGTAGGTCGCGAACAGGATGCCCGCGTCGAGCGGGATCTCCATCCCCTGGCGGAAGTTCCCCAGCGGGATGACGTCGCTCTCCAGCCCGCCGAGCGCGGTCCAGTCGCGGCGCGCGTCCTCCAGCAGCTTGTCGGACTGCGAGAGCCAGAGGGCGCGCTTCCGGCCGCGCAGCCGGTTGTCGAGGATGATGGCGGCGACCTGCCTGCCCTTGCCGCATCCGGTGCCGTCGCCCAGCATCCAGCCCCGCCGGAAGCGCACCGGCTCCGACAGGGTCTCGCCGTCCTGGGTGACGAAGGAGGTGTCGATCTCTTCGGCTTCGTCACCGTCCTCCTGGCAACGGTGGACGGTCTCCCACTGGGAGCCGATGCGGTACTGCGCCGCGAGATGGCGCGAATGGGCCTCTCCCGCCAGTACGACGCTTTCCAGTTGCGCGTCGGACAGCAGGCCGTCCGTAACCACTCTCTCCGGCAGCATCGGGCGCCAGGCCGGCAGCGGATGCGGCACGGCCGCCATGGCGGCGGACTGGACCAGAGGCGTCGGATGCTCGACCGCTCCCGGCACCCGCACCACGCCCGGCCGCCACGGGGCGTAGGGTCCCGAGTCAGGCGTGCCGGTATCGGAATTGGCAACTGGCTGGACCGGGCCGGTCTCGACCGTGAGTTCGGAGATCGGCCCCCAGTCATGGGCCCGCCGCGTCTCGGGCGTCGATGCGGATTTGGGGCCCGGGCGCGTTCCAAGCTTGGGCGCGACAGGCTTGCCGAACAGGTCGCGGGCGAGTCCGGCGTGGACCGGCGCGGGCGCGATGGGCTGCCGCTTCGGCACCTGCGCGATAACGGCGTCGAGCAGCTCGGCGGCGTTGGCGGCGCGGGCAGTCCCGTCCAGTTCGACCGCGGGTCCGGCGCCGCGCTCCAGCACGGTGAGGCGGGTGTCGAATCCGGTGCCGCGCCGCGCATAGGCGCGGCCGTCGATGGCCATGGTGAAGATGCAGCGGGCGGGGGGATCGAGACGGCCGACGGTGTCGCCCGGCGCGCAATGGGCCGAGGTGATCGTCACCAGGCGCCCGCCCGGCGGCAGCATCGAGGCGGCCGAGCGGACATGGCGGAGGTCGGCGTCGTGCCGGGTGCGGTCGACACCGGGCGATGCCGAAAACGGCGGGGTGATCAGCACCACCGGCGGCCCGGCGGCACGCCGCGCGGGCGACCCCGAAAAGGGGGGGTCCATCAGCACCACGGCCGGCCGGAAGTCATGCAGCCGGTCCGCGATGGACTCGGCGTTGAACGCGGTCACGACCGCCTGCGGGAACAGCCTGGTCAGAAGCCGCGCCCGCGTCTGCGCATATTCGTTGAGATGGAGATTGCCGGTGATGGAAGTGCCCAGCGCGCACTGCGCCATCACCGCCAGCATGCCGGTGCCGGCGGAGGGCTCCAGCACGACATCGCCCGGTCGTATGGCGGCGGCCTGCAACGCGGCATAGGCGAGCGGCAGCGGCGTCGAGAACTGTTGCAGCCGGACCTGCTCCTCCGACCGCCTGGTGTGCGAGGGCTCCAGTGCCGCGACCGCCTCCAGCATCGCCAGCATGCGGCGCGGCCCGTCCGCACCGGCGCCACAGGTGCGGCGCATGCCCCGGCCGTAGCGCTGGAGGAACAGCACCGCCGCTGCCTCGGCGGCCTCGTAGGCGTCCTTCCAGACCCAGGCGCCGGAGGCATCGGAACCGCTGAAGGCGTCGGTCATGGCGTCCCGGAGGGTCGCGGCATCGAGCGGCCGGCCGGTCTCCAGCACGGGCAGCAGGGCGTGGGCAGCGGCGAACAGGGCGTCGCCCTGGACCGGGCGGGTTTGCGATGCGGACGGGTCGATGGCGGCGGGGGGAAGGGGCGGACGCGCGAGGGCGTCCGGCGCCTGGGGGGCGTCGAGCATGGACGATCTCCGTGCTGGAAGGGCGGCGGCGGGCGGAGGGCGCGAGTCCTCCCGCGCCGCCCCGCCGGACTGCCCCCGGCCGGCTGACCGGACTCCCGCCGGCGCAACGCGCGCCGGGGGGAACCGGCGCGAGCGCGGCCGGTGGATGCGTTCAGGAAGGTGTGGGGGCGCGTGCGGAGTCCGCGCTGCTCAGGCCCGGCGCGAGGCGTCGGGCACCGTCAGACGAAGTATTCGCCAGCTGCCGTAAACGACCACGCATTGGCGGCCAGCGTCTCGTCGATCGCTTCGTCCGAGGTCAGGTGTTCGTATTCGGCGCGAAGCTGGCGGTAGAGCCAGCGCGCGAGGTCGCGCATGGTCTCGGTCAGCCCCCAGCGCAGCATGGCGAGCGCACGGCCGTCCGGTGCAGCGCGCGCGACCGCCACGTCCTGGCTGGGCGCGACGTTGTAGCGGGGCCGCAGGTTGAGCGGCGTGCCGATGAGGTCGAGCCGCTCGTGCAGCTCTTTCCAGGAGAATCGGTTGGTGAATCGACCGCACATCGGGACAGGATTAACAGCACCGGCGGCGGTTTGTCACTCTTGTTCTGCTAATGTTCTTCATGTCATCCTGCAAACCATGGAACGGAAACACACCTGTCCGGTGTCGCGGGACGACCTGGTGTTCTCGGTCGACATGGCGTTGCGCAAGGTGGAGCGCTTCTGGCCGAAGAAGCGCGGACCCGGTGACCACGACCGCTTCAGGCCGTTGGCGGAGAGGATCGTGGGTCACCTGGAGCTGTCCGGCATACGCTGCTTCAGGCGGCCCCGCGGGCCGGGGCACAGCACGCCGGACTCCTGGGGCGGGGCGCAAGGCGGGGAACCGGAGGGCACGGAGGGCTGACGCCCGGCCGCGCTCAGTCGTCTTCGGGGAACATTATGGTGATCGCGGGCCCTCCGTCATCGCCGGCGCCGATCGCCACGATGGGGCAATGCCTGCGGGGCGGCCGGTTGCTGTCGCGGAGGTCCTTGCGGATGTCGCGCACCAGCACGCACATCCTCACGCGGTCGCTGTTCGAGGCGCGGAGCGCGTAGTGGCGCGCCATCCAGAGCACGTCCCACAGGCGCCCGCTCTCGTCCTGGAACCCTTGGTAGCCGTCGGGCAAAGCGACCAGACGTTCCCAGACCGTGCGCGTGATCGCGACGGGAATTTTGAATCCCGCCTCGCGCGCGGTTTCGCAGACGTCGACGAGGATGCCGTCCTCGATCGCCTGGGCGCGGGTATAGGCGAAAATCACGGGACCGAATGCGGTGGCGTTGCCGGGTTCGGGCATGGTCGGTTTCCTCTTGGTGGAAGGGGCGGGGGCGATCGCGCCCCGGGGAGTTCTTGCCGGGAGAAGTGCGGCCGACCGGGCCGGCTGTCAGAGCAGGCCGCGCGCCTGGAAGCTCAGCGATCCGGTTGGGGTTACGATGACGTGGTCGAGAAGCGTGACCTCGATGGTCATCAGCGCGTCCCGGAGGCGGTTCGTCATGTCGATGTCGGCCCTGGACGGTTCGGGATCGGTGGATGGGTGCTGATGCAGAGCGACGATCGCGCTGGCCTGAAGCTCGAGGCAGCGGATGCAGACCTCCCGGGGATAGACCGGCGTGTGGCAGACGGAGCCCTTCTGGAGGCACTCGTCGGTGATGAGCACATTCTTCCGGTTGAGATACAAAACCCGGAACTCCTCGACCTCGCGGTGGCCCGCGAGGGTGCGGCAGTACTCGATGACCTTGTCGTAGTTGCCGAAGGATGGGCGCACGGTGTCCGGCACATACGCCCGCGCCATGCGGATGCCGAGCGCCTCGGCCGCCTTGAGGACGGCGATGGCGTCTTCCGGCATTCCGGGCACCGTGCGCAGCCGGTCCGGTCGGGCGGCGAGGGCGCGCGGCGCCGTGCCGAACGTGTCGAGCAGGCTTGCGGCGAGCGCACCGGCGTCGACCACCGACGGGCGCCCGGAGAGCAGCAGCTCGAGCAGATCGCGGTCGTCGACCGCCTCGCGCCCGGCGCGCAGGAAGCGGCGCTGAAGCCGGCGTCGGTCCGCGGCCTGCCGGATCGACGCCTGCCCCGGACCACGATCCGGGGCGGGCCCGGCGGGCATGTCGTAGAGCGGCATCTCGTCGAAGCCCGGTGCGGATTCGGGCATGGCGGTGTCCTCCATGGGGTCGAACGGAAGCGCCCCGCCCCCCCGGATCGAGGGAGCCTGCCCCGGCGAGCGGGACGGGGCGCGCTGGCCAAATTGAGACGGGATCGGCGGGGGGGCGGGGCCCCCGGCGGCGCGGGGGCCAAATTGAGCCGGGAGCGGCGGGCGCCGAACCCGGCCGGGTCATTGGGCCGGGACCTCCGGCGTCGGCTCGGGCGGGCCGATCTCGACCGCGACCCTGCCGTCGCGGACGGTGACCGTGACGGTGCGGCCGGTCGGCATCAGCCAGAGCAGGTCGGTCCAGACGGCATCGGCGATGGCGCGTTTCTGCGCCTCGTCGCTGGGCCGGTCCGGCGGAGCCGCGACGCCGGCGCCATCGGGGACATGGTCGGTATGCTGCATGGGCTGGGCCTCCTGTTGCTGAACGCCGAACATGCGAAACCGGGACGCTCCCGCGCCCCGCCCCCGCCTCGTCCGGACGCATGCCGACCCCCGCTCCGGGCGGAGCGGAGGGCGCCATCTGTGTGAAAGGATCGGCGGCGGCGACCGGCCGGCGGGCGGGTCAGCCGTCGAGGATGCGGACCCGGGCGCTGCCGCCCTCGACCTCGACCCGGGGCTTGCCGTCGGGTCCGACGGAAACCGTCACCCGGGGCTTGTTTCGAGGCGGGGGCGGCGGGGCGGGGGCGTCCCCCTTCGGGTGTTCCGGACCCGGGCGCTGCCGCCCTCGACCTCGACCCGGGGCTTGCCGTCGGGTCCGACGGAAACCGTCACCAGGGGCTTGTTTCGAGGCGGATGCGGCGGGTCGCGCATTTCCGCTGCGATCGTTCCGGCCTCGGTCTCGAAGCGGACCGTCACCCGGCCGCCGGAGATCTGCACGGCGCCCGGCGGGACGGGTCCGGACAAGGTCACGACCGGCGGCTCACCACGCTCGGAGAAGCGGGCGGGGACGGGAAGCGCGCCTTCTCCCCATGGATCGCAACCGGTGCCTTCGCAGACGGCGTCCACATAGGAGTCCGAACTATGATCGCTGGAACGCCAGCCGGCGGCGTCCTCGTTGGCGGCCGCGACGGCTTTCTCCAGTGCTTCATCGATCGTCCCGGCCTCGACCGTGACGGTGTTGCAATGGTGCGCGTTGTAGCCGACCTGCACGGTCCAGGGCCGGCTCACGGCGCGGCCTCCCCGGCGGCGGCCAGCGTCACCGTCACGTCGGGCCGGCAGACGCTGATCTCGACCGTGCGGCCCTGGGGGCAGAACCACATCAGTTCGCGCCGGACGGCCTCGGCGATCGAGGTGCGGCAGGCCTCGTCGTCCGACAGCAGCAGCCGGGTGGCCAGGTGCAGCGCGTCCTCGTCGAAGCGGTCGCGCTGGGTCTCGTAGCTGTCCGCTTCGACATCGTCCGACGGCGAGAAGAAGCCGTTCCGAAGCAGCGTGGCGAGTTCGTGGGGTTGGAGCGCGCTGTCGGCCGTGACCAGCGGCGCGGCGTCGTCGAGCCAGGACCACGCTTCCCCCGCGAATGCCAGATCGGCCGGCAGACGGAGGGTGTCCGGCGGCCCGTCCGCCGTCCGGACGGTGAGTTCGATGCGGACTGCTTCCGGCCTGGGCGGCAGCTCTGCCGCGGTGGGCCCCGTCCGCTCCGGCAGCGGGGCGTCGTCGAGGGCATGGCGCTTGCCGTCCAGCGTGACCTCGACCGCGATGCCGGTCGCCCGGTCCAGCCGGTCGAACCAGCCATAGCCGTCGAGCCGGCGGTCGGCCTCGAACAGGCGCGGCGCGATACCGTCCCGCTCGGCGGCGCGCCAGAGCGCCTGCGCCTCGGGCGGCTCCGGGTCGCAGTCCATGACCAGGGCGTCCGGGCCGGTGGCGGCGAGCTTCGGCGAATCGCGCCAGTCGTCGACGTTGGCGATCGAGGGCCGCCAGGGCCGCAGCAAGGCCGGCGGCGGGGCCATCTCGATCCCGGCGTCGCGCGCCCGCGTCCAGTCCTCGAAGGCGGGGCGCGGGTTCGGATCGGCCGCCATGGCACGGTAGATCGCCAGCCGTGCGGCCTCGCGCATTTCCTTCAGGAAAGCGTTCTCGACCGCCTCCTTGCGGGCCGGCAGGACCAGTTCGAGGTCCGGGCAGTCGTCGACGTCCGCCAGTACGCTCCAGGTGGCGCCGTGAATGGTCTCGACCGTGGGCAGGCCGACCGTCAGGGTAAGCCCGAAGAAATTGAGGTCGGGGTCCCTGTAACCATCATGGCGGTTGCGGAAGACCCCGAACACGAGTCCCCGCCATGGCTCGGCATGGACCGTGCCGTCGAGGAAGGCGCGGCGCGGCAGCCCTTCGGCGGCGGCCCCCTCCGCCGTGCCGTCCTCGAAGACGACCGGCAGCGGATAATGGCGGGCAGCGGTCTCCGCGGCGTTGCGGATGGCCGCGATGGATTCGGTTGCCTCGAACGAAATCGCCGTTCCGTGCGGAAACGGGGCTTCCTCGTCTGCGAGGACCTCGGCGTCCACCTCCCCCAGGAAATGCTCGGGCGAAAGTGCGACTCGCCAGCCGGGCAGAATCTGCCTGTCGGGCGAGCGGGGGCGCGAGGAGACGGCGCAGTTGCGGCGCGCCAGGCTGGCGAAACCGAAGCCGGCGGCGTCCTCGCGCCGGACCGTTGCGTCGTCCCAGCCGTTCTCGCCGAAACTCAGCAGGACGGCGGGATCGGCGATGCCCATGCCATCGTCGGTAATGGTGACGGTGAGCGGCGTATCGCCGGTTCGCGTGGCGATTTCGTCCGGCCGGACGGCGGGGGCGGCGACCGCAATGCGGACGCGGGTGGCGCCGGCGCGGCGGCTGTTCTGCAAGGTCTCGGCGAGGATGTCGGCCAGCGTAGCGGCATAGATGCGGGTGACGCGCTTCACGGCGCTCTCGTGAATGCGGGCGCGGATCGTGCGGTTCATGGGCGGATCTCCATGACGGATGCGGAAACGGAAACGCCCCGCCTGCCTGCCCCGGCCCCCGAGCCGGGGGCGGCGGTGCGCTGGCGGGGCGTTCCGGTGGTGGCTGCGGGCGCCTACTGGACGCGGCGGAGGAACTCCGGGATCTCCATCGGGTCCGGGTGGGCGTCATGCCCGTTGACCGGCCCGGTCGCGGCGATGCCGTCCGGCCCGCCCGGGACGGCCGGGTCGGGATCGGCATCCATATCGGGTTCGACCGTGCTTGCGGCGCCGTTGCCGGCATCCGCCGTCACGCCGTCCGACGGTTCCGGTTGGGGAGCGGCCTCCGTCGCATGGCCGTTGCCGACCGGCGGCGCCTCCGCCGGTTCGGTCCCGCAGTCGGCGGCGGGTTCTGCGGGCTCCGGCTCGCCGGCCGATGCGCTCTCGGTCGCTTCCGTCTCGACATCCCCGGCGTCTGCGACCGCCCGTCCGGTGTCGAACGCCGTGAAGCCGGGCGGCGTCCAGGCGAGCGCGGCGGCGTGCATCGCGGCGCTGACGCCGACCGGCGGGTCGCCGGCGGCGAAGGCGGCCTCCATCGCCTCGGCGAGCGCGGGCTTCTTGTACTTCGACCGCGCCGACGCCCAGTTCAGGCCGAACACCGTGCGGGCGATGTCGAGGACGCGCGCCTTGGCGATCCGCGACCACAGCATGTCGGCGGTGGGGCGAACATGCTTCGCGAAGTCGATGTCGAGCTGGGCCACCGTGGCTTCGAGCTCGGGCCGGGCCTGGGGCTCGAAGGCGAGCTGGCCCTTCACCGTGCGCGCGACGCAGGCCGCGAACAGCGCCTCCTTGTCGGCCTGCGGCAACGCCCTGAGCGCCGCGAAGGACTCGCCGCCGTCCTCGATCGTGAGCCAGTCCATGGACAGATCGGAGCGGTCCTCCAACATGGCCTCGCCCGGCGACCAGTCGGCGAAGTCGGTGTCGTTCATGCGGGTGTTGGGCCGGTCCGGGGTCTCCTTGACCGCGATGTCCAGGGCGTGGTCGTGGTAGCCCGGCGCGAACACCGCACGGCCCATCTGGAACAGCGCGAGGTCGAAGGCGGCCTCGAAGTGGCCGGCGAGCCTCGCCTTGACCAGCGCGGTGCGGATCGAGCGCAGGTCGTCGGCAAGCCCGATGCCGACCCCGGCTTCCTTGCGCGCCTCGGCCTCGCGGTCGGGCGGCGGCGCCATCGGCGTGGAAACGGAGGTTCCGGGGACATTGACGCGATGTGTGACGGCCTCCGGATCGTGGCCGTTGCCGACGGCCGCACCGGCCTCCTCCGATTCGGTCTGCTTCGGCATGTCCTCGGGCTTCACCAGCCCCTGGATGAGCTGCATCGCGCCGTCATGGCCGACGGTGACGACGCAGCCCGCCATGGCGAGGTCCTCGCGGCGGAAGACAGCACGCGCCTCGACGGCGCCCTCGATCTCGTCGAGACGGGCTTCGATGCGTTCGCCCTCGGCGACCAGCTCTTCCGTCCAGTCCTCGTCGTCGAGATTGACCAACTCGTCGTGGCGGGTTTGCAGCTTGTCGATCTCCGCACGTTCGTCGTCGGTCGGCGTGCCGGGCTGGGGCTCGATGCGCCCGTAGCGGGCGGTGTCGCTCCACTCCACCTCGATCATCGCCGTGGCCCACTTCCAGCGGGTAGCCAATTCGTCGGCGGCCGCCTGGAGCTTGCCCGTCGCGAGCTTCGCCAGCAGCACCGGGTCCTCGAACCACACGCCGCTCTCGTCGTCGTGGGCGAACAGGTCGCGCATGATCGGGCCGCCCGCGGCCTCGTAGGCCTCGACCCCGACGAAGCGGGCGATCGCCGTGGCGCCCGGCACCCGCTCCTCGGTGAGCAGCCGCTTCACCTGCCAGGCGGACGGGCGGTAGCCCTGGGCCGCGACCTGTTCCCAGACCGCCATCTGGCGCTCCCGGTCGGTGGTGACGGCGAAGGCCTTCAGCACTTCCAGGTCGATCTCGTCGGCCCGGTAGGCGTCCAGCAGCTCGGGCGCGGCGTTGCCGAGGCGCAGCCGCTGCTCGACGATGCGCTCGGACGCGCCGAAGCGCGCCGCGATGGCGGAAACCGACTGCCCGGCGTCTGCCAGCCTGGTGAACGCGACCACCTGGTCCGCCGGGTGCATCGGCACGCGGATGACGTTCTCGGCGAGCGAGACCTCGCCGGGCTCGGCATCCCCGGACCTGACCTGGCAGGGCACCGGATGGTCGGCGTCGAGCACCTTGTCCTCGACCAGCGCCTGCATGGCCCTCAGGCGGCGCCCGCCGGCGATCACGGCGAAGCATTCGACGCCAGACTCATCCGGCTCATCGGCGCGGACGACCAGGTTCTCCAGCAGCCCGAGGGCGGCGATGGAAGCCTTGAGCTCGGCGTCGGCCCGGGGATCGGGCGGGGTCTTGCGGACGTTCTCGGGGGCGAGCGCGAGCCGGGAGAGCGGGATCTCCCGGATGAGCGGCTCGGCCCGTGGGGCGATGAAATTCATGCGAACCTCCCTCGATGGTGTGTGGAAATGGACGGAAGCGGGGTCGGAAACGGCTCCCGCCGGCCCGTCCGCGCCGCCCGGACCCCGGCCCCGCTCCGCCTCCTGACGGCGTCGTGGGCAGGGGCGAGGAGCGGCCGCGGTACTTCTCGAAGGGTGCGGCGGTGTCGATGCGTCGTCATGCGGCGATGTCGATGCGCTCGCCCCAGGGCTCGCGGTGCCAGTCCTCCGGCGGGCTCGAGTAATTCACCCAGATCGTGGGAAACGAGGGCTCCGTCTCCGGATAGCGGGAGCACTCCATGTCCGTGAAATACAGGCACACCCCCGGGCGGATGCCCTGCTCGTCGAGCCATTCGAAGCCCGGCCGGAAGTCGGTGCCGCCCCGTCCGCGGACGGCGATCTCCTCGGGAAGCTCGTCGGGCGCGTACTCGGCCGCGTCCTGCACCGCCGCATCGACCTGGAGCACGACGACGCGGCCGGGCCGGATCTCGGCGGCGACCTCGCGCAGCTCCGCCCAGAACGCGGCCAGCGTTTCTGCCGGCAGCGAACCCGAGGTGTCGACGATGACCGCGATCGCGTCGATGCCCTCGGACCGGATCGAGGGGAGATAGAGCCCGGAGTCGATGAAGCGGCTGTTGGGGACGCTCCAGCTGTAGTCGCTCTTCACGGCGTCGGTCATGTAGCGCCGGAGCAGCGAGCGCCAGTCGAGCGTGCCGGTGTGGGCGCCGCGGACCGTTTCCTCGATCCTGCCCGGCGCCCTGCCCTCGGCCTTCGCGAGATTGAGCGCCTGGTGCATGGCCTCGTCCCAGGCCTGTTCTTCCCGGGTCATGTCGCCTGAAGAAGGCGCGGAATCGTTGCCGCCGTCCCCGGCGCTGTCCGCAGGCGCGTCCATGACCTCGCCGGTGCCCGACGGATCGCAGCTTGCAGTGGTGCCGCCGCCGTCATCGTTCGACGCCTCGGGCGAATCGCTGGCTTCTCCGCCATCGCCGTCACCGGATTGCTCGCCGTTATCGCCCTGGTCGGCCGGGTCGCCCCCGTCGGACATCGGCGCACTGGCCGCATCGGCGCCGGAACCTCCCCCGCCGTCCGGCGGACTGCCGTCGCCGGAATCGTCTTCGTCCGGTTGCGGCAAGCGGTCGTAGGCTTCCTCGACGCTGATCCCGTCCCAGGCCTCGGCGTCGGGCGGCAGGGTGAAGCCGGCGTCCCGCAGAAGGCCGTGGGTAACGAGCTGGGAGGAGCGCTGCCAGCGATCGGGGTCGCGTTCGCCCCGCCGCGTGTGGTGCTTGAGGGCGCAGGCCAGCACCACCCGGGCGATCGCGGTCTCGATGACGTGGGCATCGGTCTCCGCGATCCATTGCGGCGAATAGCGGATCTCGCGCCCGTCGCTCGCCAGCGTCTCGCGGCCGGCGTCGGCGCGGACCGGCAGGCGGAGCGCCAGGCTGCCGAAGAAGGGCTGTTCCCTCAGCAGCGCAGTCACGCAGCCGCTGACCCGCTGCGCCGATTCCGAGCGCACGCGGGC
>MKWU01006420.1_pt1 | contig 11963 bp, 8 predicted proteins | sample 809101 | NCBI WGS metagenome assembly MKWU01 (sample SAMN05860141, study PRJNA318959) | sponge metagenome | host: Aplysina aerophoba | place: Slovenia: Piran, Adriatic Sea, Gulf of Piran | collected 2013-05-07
CGTCTGTCCTTGCGATAGAGGTCAGCCAAGTTCTTCACTATGCGCTCCATCTCAATGTACAGGGCAGGCACACGAAACTCAGACAGATTGCTACCCTCCTCACACCTTGCACTCATCCTACCATGTTCACCACCTGCAAGGACAATACAGATGTGTTCTCCTGTAAGCAGCCTACTGAACAAGTAGGTATATGCAGAATTTCAGATACAATCAGCAAGCAAAGCAGGTGTGTTAGGACTGCTACAAAGGTACAGTATGCTGTATATGTGTCTGCCATGCTGGCAGAGAACAGTAGTGATCAGTTGCAAGAAGATCACACTCAACACGCCTCAAGACAGTTTGAACACACTGCCTTTTGTAGACAATGAATCCAAAAGTGCAAGTCAGTGTAGAATACAGAAACATTTAGTGAATAATACTTGCAGATGGCAAATTTAACAAAATAATCCCCTGTATAACACCGCCACTCTGGAACATCTCTAAGCATCTATCCTTTGCAGTCACTATGCACCAATTACTTCACCTCCCACAGTACCTCCAATTTCTAAAAAACTCACTTTTGCTCAGCGATGGACAGGAGCTGAGAGCGCAATCATAAATGGCATCTCTGACAGACTGCACATCAACACTGTCCAGTGTGTTCACCAGACGAAGGTGAGGGTCCACCCTAAGACTCATCGTCTCCTTGACCTGGCCCAAGTACTCCTTTGCAAACAAGCTTTTCAGCCTTTCGCGTGTCTCTGCACGCTGGGGTCCGGGAATCGTATCAAAATGCGTGCCAACTACCATCACCTGGGAGCCTGATGCCTTAGCCTGCATAAGATCAGACATGCAGCAAACGTTGCAGATGCCGTAACTCCTGATAAAATCATACACACTATGCACTAAATACACACATATACACATCACGAAACCTGCGCAGGATCCATATACACATATACATACGTACTGTACATACATACTGTACGTACATACGCACTGTACATACACACTGTACATACATACGCACTGTACATACATACTGTACATACATACGCACTGTACATACATACTGTACGTACATACGCACTGTACATATGGTACCTGACACAAGTTACTTACGTGGCTCCGAAGTTTTCCGCAGTTTTCCCATGCAGGTTTCCGTAAAAGTCCGCGAAGACATCTGCAGTGCGACCGCATCCCTTCCACATACTACCCGCGTGGATTCCGCGGAAGGCTTTTCAATGGGTTTGTGCACTTCGGACTGCGTTGATTCCAGATGATGTTGGGAAATTCTTTCGGATTTTGGAGCGTTGAGAGACACAGTTTGTTGAAGACGATTTTTAATCTCAATCTAACGGTTGAGACGAAGAATCGTCTTCGACAGACTGCGTCTCTTAATGCTTCCAAAGTGGAAAGGATTTCCCAACGACCTTAGAACGTACAGGCAGGCGAGTGGAGACGGCTAACACAATGAATTCATCGCTACGTACGCAATCATTCTGAACGACTTGCTATTCTCGACAGAAACGTACGTACGCAGTAGTACGTAGGTGTACATGCGATCTGCAGCGCGGAAGTCCGCGGGAAGCCTTCGAGCGCTCTGTGGTTGACTATTGATAATCCCCATTATACCACGTGGTATTCTGCAGAAAGTCTACTCGGCAATTTCGCATAAAAACGTAAGGGTACTAAGAGTCTGTTGGTGCATATGGGGAGCTCTGTTGAACATTCAGTAACTAACCTCAATGTTCTCCAGCCACCTCTTGAGGCCGTAGATGCCTTCTTCTCCGTCTGACACATCAAACACAAGAAGGTACAAAGAGCGCTTTGAGAAGAACACCTGGTGGGTGGCGTAATACTCCTTCTGCAGAGAACAATGGAGTACAGTGCACACACAATGTTGCATCTGAACAGATGCAGTTATGTACGTAACTGGCTACATAACTATGCATGTATCGCGACTGAGACTAGACTCCCTCTCTTCCTCAGCTTGCACTCAGCCCCTCCCCCTCCTCTCCTTCACAGTCTACACACCTGCCCACCAAAGTCCCAGGTGTAGAAAGTGACTGTGGTCTGACTCTTTCCGCCTTTGCGGTACTCCCAGTCCAAAATATCCACACCCTCAGTGGAGAGTGGCCGATCATCCAGGTCCAAACGCAGTTTCTTCTGTCGCTGCACAAGGTACTTCTTGCTCAGGTTCATCACCAGAGTGGTCTTGCCCTTGTTGGAGTCACCCACCACCATCAGGCGAATACAGTGGTACGGCTTGGAGCTGCATGAGGGACAGGAGTGGTAAGAGGAGATTAAGAGTAACTTGCAAGTGGAAGCGCTATTGGCACTGTATTCATACGTAGGAATCTACTTCGCATCAATTCATTTCGTGAAATCATGTGTACAGCCTCACTGAAATACAAGATTATACATTATGAATATCCCATGTGGGCAGGATGAATTGCATGGCAGTACGTACTGTGCTTCTGCATGTGTCAGAGGCTAGGCGTACAAGTGCACACCAGAGCCTGCAAAGTGTGAAAGAACAGTGTGTGGAACAAAAAATGAGTAGCCATGTGACTGTTCTGCTGTTTCCATTGCGGAAGGCAAACAGACGAATAGGCAATTGCTAATGACGATATCACCTTCTGTACCTAGAGAGGTGGTAGAACCACAACAACTGTGACTGGAAGGAGGCAATGCTCAGTTCATCCCTTAAGAAGGACTGCAGTATCCTTACTGTTTGACCTCTCTGGTGCAGAATAATGGGAATGAACGAGAGGAGTCTAACAGATAAACTAGGACATTTTAACAGTACATAGTTGTAACTTAAGAACTGTAAGAAACGAAGATACAGTAAGAAAAGAAAGGAAGCTAATTAAACGAGTGATACCCAGCTTGCGCCTACAGGTGTAATTAGAGCCCACGTAAGAACACTTTCATTTAGGTATGCAGAAAAGGAATTCACAACTATAGGGAAGTGCAGACAACGGCATAATTTTCTACAAGACCTAACAGAAGTAATTCACTGCAAGCTACGTATAGATTCACAAATGCCTTGATGGATTGAACAGCCCATGGCTTGCAGGTTGTTTCTGTTTAGGTAGTTACTGGGCACTGCAGTGCCCACTGTGTGTTGCTACTCCAATACTGCAACCATGTTCAGTAGTGCTTATACAGCATTGGTGATGTGTCACTACATCCACTGTGGCGCATTAAGTGAGTCTCCGAAGAAGTTTTGGCATCAGCACAGGCCACATACTGCAGAGAGCCTTGCAACCTAAGCAGAGAGAACGTCTGTGGAGTTCATTTTAACAGTTTGGATGAACTGAATGTATTGTCTTATGTATGTGAGAAGCTTTTGGTCAAGGTGATGATGCCAGGCAGGAACCGTCCTAACTCGTGGATACTTCAAGTCATTCCTCGACTTACTGTGGAAGCTATTGTACAGGCTACCTGTGGGTCGTCACTACACTTTATTCATCGAGAACCAGTGATTGCCTCCCCAGTCATCTGAAAAAGATGGAAGAGCTACAGACAACTGTTTCATTCGTGTTGGGGCTAATCAGTGTGGCGTAGTGATGGATAGCTGGGATGACTGGCTGCCTACGTACGTATAAAGGTAAAGGTAAAGGATTCTCATTTTAACTGGGGTGGCCTTTAGCCTGAAAGCTACTCTTCCAGGCGCCCAGTGATCATGTACATACACACACACGCACACACATGTCATATACAATTGGGACACGTATACACACATGAACAGTCAATCTGTTTATTGTTCAATTGTTGGGCAGTGTTGATGTTAGGGGGTTCCACTTTTTCACTGTCTTGGAGGTGAGCCCTTGCCATCCCATAGCTCCCAATCTCTGGTCTTGACTTGAACTGCCAGGCCACCCACACCCCTGTATGGACGTACCTAGTCGCGCATGCCACGGTAGGGTCTGGTAAACTTGTGTACCACTAGTTGTGTCCACACCAAGATCTTGACAAAGTCGATCAGATTCGTCGGTCACCTAATGATATGCAAAATGGCAACTAGCGGCTGGCAAGACATCGTTGTACACGTAGCGGATTCGCTTGGATACTATCTGAAAGCAGCACAAAAAACAAGTCCTACTTTCGTTTGTCGAAAGCAAAGGTGCCTTTGGTGAACTGCAACTGCTGCGTTAAGCAATAATTGCATCCCTCTGCCACAACTGATTTTTGCAATCTCACCAGACCCTTCCTCTGGGGAGGGACTGGCTTGCAATATTATGTATGCATCCACCACTACTGCTAACACTCATGGTTTCAACAAAGGCAGACAGTGGGGTACAGTCTACAGACTGGCGCTAGGTTGAAGGAGAGTTTGTCCAGTAACACACGATGTGGCGATGTACATACCTGTGCATACTATGTGTGTACCTGCACATAGCGAATAGATCTTGATGAGCATATACACAGCAGAATCAATCAATCAACTAATTGCAGAATGTTTCAGCCAGTTGATTGATTGACTGATTCTGCTATGTATATGCTCATCAAGATCTATGTTGTCACAATATAGCAATGAGCCTCTACAATATCATTACCTGTGCCTAATATGTATGTACTTGTACTATACTATGTATGTATGTATAGTGTGTCTCCAGTCTGTCCCCATTTACTGTCCATGGTCCAGTGTGCAAGGGACCTCTTCCATTCTGCTCTTCCGGCTGCCATTTTGAATGGGGCAGAAATGATGATCTCGCATCTTTACGTAGTTAGAAAGCTTGGCACTGGTACGTACGTACATGCCACGTGAGCACAATGTACAATACACAATACACACACAGCTACAAGTATTAGGTGTCTTGCCACTGCTGCTCACTGAAATGCACTAAAAGCTCACTGACATCACAAAGCATGGAAGTTGGAGGACGTACATGGAAATACTCATGTGTATCACAATTTAAGCCAACTTGTATCCAAGTTCAGATGCGAGACTCGGCCTTTCTGTCAACACTATACTCCACAAATCATACTCGAAGCAGTACATGTGAAGAAGTGTCCCACCATTGTCCGTGACCAAAGCTTGAGTTGTTTCAGTGGTGATACTGTCAGCAGTTGCTATAGCAATGGCAGTGGTGTGGTCACAGCAAGAGTCACAGCAAGAGTCACTTGTTGCACCTAAGAGCAGCATGCAGCTATACTTCTCGAGTGGAAGAGCTTTCACTAACACATGCTGCAGGCTATAGCCTCTGCTAATTGCTTTTTGTGACCTCAAAGGTGCAATTTCCTTGATGGAGTGAATAGATTGTGCTCTAGTTCACTCAGCCTACATAATTTCCAATTTCAGTCATCCTGCATAATTTCTAATTTCAGTCATTCTGTGTTGGAAAATCTCCTCGCAGCTGCAGAACACATTCCCATTCCCATTCCCATTCCCACCAGCATACCACAACTCACGACTTGCAAGTCACCACATGACAATTGTATGGGCCCAAGGGCTGACAAACGTTGCTCCTGCTTCCCTCTGATCTGACATTATGCATATGCCATGTGCAAAATTGCAGAAGGTAGAATTTTGGCTAAAAGATGACAGTTAGAAAATTAGGTTTCGGAAAGTGGCTGTTGGTTGGTTTGTAGTACGTACTGAAGAAGAGGGTGGATGGTTCTTAGTCTCCATAACTACAGTAGCAGATAATGGTTAGCGATTGAGAGTCCACCAAATCATTTGCAAGTGCTAAAACATTTGTGTGTAGAAACTTCCGGGCATTTGAACTGAGCCACAAAAAAACAGCAAGGTTATTCCCTTGCATAAATAAAAAAATATGGTATTGCAATATCATGGTATCTCATGATGGCCTTGGTTTCTACAGCTTACAACAATATGGGAATATTCTGTTTCCATCTTAATAACTGTTTCTAATACCTTGATACCTCTGTGCTCTGTACACATTCTTGTGTACAGCCCACAAGGGTAGTAAATGCACATCAACACAACTGTACAAGTACGTACAACTACGTATTGACTACCAGGACAATTTTTCGATAAACTTCAAAAAGAGTGAATTGGCCCACGGAAAGAAGTTAATGTATCTCGAAAAAGCTTTGTACACTCACTTTACATGGCTATCTTTCAGAACCTGGCAGAGCTTCTTTACGGAGCCTCGAGGAGGGAGGTAGGCCTTCTGGAGATATGGTGGCAAGTTGCTTACGACGTTATCGAGGTCAACGACCAGGAGCTTAGAACAGAGACCCAGCTGGGTGGGCAGCGATGTAAGGTTTGTGAAGCTGAGCGACAGCTGCAGGAGCAAGGAGAGCTTGTTGATGGAGCTGGACAAGCACCTCATCGACATGTTGTGGCTGAGATCCAAAATAGACAAATTAGGCATGAAGACAACCTCCACTCTCTCCTCAGCCTTGCCCTCTGCATAGTCTTCAGAGGCAACTGGGAAGAAATGTAGCATGTTGTGGCTCAGATTCAGTTTGGTGAGCTGAGGAAGGGAGGTGTACTGGCGATGTTCACAATCGCAGGCAAATGGTTCTTGCTGCAAGATGCGTTTTAGGAGCTGCATGACAAAATGGCCACATACACAACGCTCCTTCCTGTGCTTGTCTTCCATTGCATCCTGGATTTCATTGTGGGAGAGGTTGATTACCTTCACTCTGCTGGGAAAGTCGTTAACGCAGTTCACCTTGGTAATGCGGTTGTAGCTAAAATTGACCTTTTCCAGGCTTGGGGCTAAGCAAATCAGGTCCCATGGCACCATGCAAAAGTGGTTATGAGAGAGATCTAGGCTTTCCAGGGGTGGGATTGGTTTGCTGTGCAGTGTCTCTCCCTTTGTTGTTCCTGAGGGTAGGCTGGGGAAGTCATCCTGCTGGCCTTGTCTTTCATCTAGCGAAGACCCAGAATTGGTTTCCCTGTTAGTGGACTGAGATGCAGTCCTCAACAGTTGCTGTTGCCTGAACATTGTCAGCAGACCCCCACCAGTACTCCCATGTGTGTTTGTCAATAAATGGTCTTCTTCGGCTGAAAAATCAGCTGTTCCTGACGCTACCTGAGATCCGTCCACACCTTCCAAGGTGTCTCCTCCAATGGCCTCGCGAAGAAACTGGCAGAATTCCTTCACTTTCTTACTTGCATTCCATGAAAACAGAGATTTAGGGAAAGCAGCCGAAGTACTGCTGCTGCTCACCTCAAGTGGCCCTTCTTCTCTGAGCGGAAATACCTGCTGAAACAACCCATCTGGACTGACAGAGTTCGCACCAAGGGAGTTCTGGCAGTCACCGTTTGAATCATCAGCATTTGATGGCTGCACTATCTCCTCCTGTTGGTCTGAAAAGCTGGTCCCTGAGTGAGGTCTTCTGAATTTACCCATGAACCATGATCTCCTCTTATTAGGCAGATCCTCGGGAGTACTTGCTGCAGATTTAGGGGTTTCAGCAGAATCAGTAGGGGATGGTAAATAAGTGGCAGTAAGGCTGCTTACAGATTCCATGGATTCTTCTGCTTTTCTTGCCAACCTGCTGTTCTCCTCATGCACTAGTCTCTCCAATCTGGGGCTCACTTCACCACACCAGTGGTACAGCGCCAGATCCATCATCAGGGCGCAGTTTACCTGAAACTCATGGCTGAGGCAGTAGAGCTGGGAGAGTTGATTGTGCTGCAGCTGCAGTGTCTTTAGCTTTGGAGCCACCCACAGCTGCAAGGGTAGGTAGGTGAGGCTGTTGTGGGATGCGTCCAGTGTCTCCAAATTGCAGAGTTGGAACAGAGTAGGAGGCAGAGTGTCCAGTTCATTGTGGCTGACGTGCAGTTCACGAAGTTTGTGGCACTGGTAATGCTTCACATGTGGTGCTCCCTCTGCATTGAGGTCCTCGAGCAGCTCCATCGCATTCACCGAACTTGGCCCAGTTGGCAGGTGCTTCAGGTGATTGTGGCTCAGGGACAGGGTGTCCAAATTTGGGAGGGCAAACAGCTCAAATGGGACACTTTTGAGTTTATTCTGAGAGAGGCATATTTGCGTGATGTGCGTGAGTGCAGCATACTGCTCCAATGGGAGAACATCGGGTCCAGCATTGCGGATTTTGTCCACTGTCTGTACACACTTGGTGCCAATGCGACAGAGAAAGAATGGGTCATCCAGCCTTTCTGAAATGCTGCCTTGAGTGTGCTCTGCTACTAGCATGTCACCATACTGAAGCATCTCCGTTACCACAGGAAGGAGCAGGGGATTATTCATGTGGGGCAAGGCCATCTCCTCCCAGCTGATGCAACTACTACTTGCAGGTTGCGAGCTGGGCCCTGTAGCCAGTGCCTGCAGGTGAGTTACAATTGCATAGAGGGCCATTACAAGGAGTGTCCCATCCACGGGGCCAGTGAAGGACCGTGCACACAGCTCCTTGTCCTTCAGTTCATACCACCAACCATACTGCACCAGCACTCTCAAAGCAGGTATGTGCTGCCGTACTACGGCAACATCCATCAAACGAAGTTTCCTCAGTTCATCTGTCAGTGCTGGATTAGATTCATCTCGCAATGTGCCTACAATCTCCGAGAGCATCACCTCTATGCAACCTGGGTGGTTGTTTCTTACTGCACAGTCCAAAGGTGTGTATCTACCTTTGGAGGGAGATGAGAACTGGACAAAGACCTGTGGAGAAACCTTGAATCTAAATGCTTTTGCCTGTGCCAGAATAAGCTTCAGGAGTCTGTGATTGCCATTCTGTGCAAGTACATGAAAGACTGTTTCTTCATTTATATCAGTCTTGCAGATGTCAATGGACTGTATAAAATTGACAAGATCTGTCTTGCTGCTGCCAAGGCTGTCCAGCAACTGGCAGACATTGTCACTGCTCTCGGATTGGGAAAGATAAGGAGATGGACACACATCTAGGCCAACATCATTCAGCTCCAAAGATGACTGGCTGCTTCTGCCAGCTTCGCTGCTCAGTGGAGGTGAAGTCAGAGGATGGTTATCTCCACACTCTTCCAATGTGCTTATGAAGTCCCTGCTGTGGCTTTGTTTCAAGTATTGCCCTTCACCATTCTTCATCATAGTTGGATCTAGAGGACATGTGTCTAATGAGCAGTCAGCGTTTGCATCCAATTCTGAAGTAAGCTGAACAGCTGGCAAGGGTCGAGAATCACTGTAGCAGTCGCTGACAGGGACACCTTCACCCGATCCGTATGAGCTAGAGATGCTGGTCTCCTCTAGTACCTGTATGCTACTCGTCGAGGTCAATCGCTCTGACACCTTCAATTTGCCAAAGAGCCACTTCACATACTTCCAGTCATTTGCCAGGCAAGCTGTGAAGAATGGAAGGCGACGCTTGCCATCCGGTGCCACCAAAAGAGCTGGTGCGTAATCAGTGATGAGAAACCGGACACCCATCCCCGCCTGGATAGCGAGGTGGAGCGTGGACTGTTCATCCAGGTCACGCACATAGATATCTGCCTTGAACTCTGTAATGAGGCAGTGCACTGCATCTTCATTGCATGACTTGCATGCTCTATAGAAGAGAAACGTACATTGGACACTAGTGAGTAAGTACGCCAATCACAAATGAACATCATGAAAGATGTGTACAAATGACCACATGGTGCTACACAAAGGCCATTCTCAGCAATGATATTCTAGAGGCTCATTGCTACGTTGTGATAGCTAGTGAATTAATCTTAATGAGCACACACACAGCAGGAATCAGTCAATAACAACTGATTGCAGGACATTTTGGCTAAGTAGGGCTTCATCAACTGCATACAAAATGTTTTGTATGCAGTTGACGAAGACCTGCATGGCGCAAATGTCCAGCAATCACTTGTTAGTGATCACTTCTGCAATATACTGTACGTACATATATGCTCATCAAGATCAACTTAGCCACCGAAACATTTAGTGAACAAAACCTCTTGGCTAATGAATTCTGGGAGCTCTACCATATCTACTATATAAGTTTACATTCATTACTGAAGTGATAATTTACATTGCTACACAATTTGCAGGAAATTCATTTTGTTGTGAAAAGAATAATAACGTAAGATAGTAAACAAGTTGGTATTCATTTCAGCCCTAGTACAGTGACCACATGTCATGTACGTACCTCTGTGAGAGACTTAGTATACAGTAGATGTACATATCTGTATGTGTGCAGGAGCTTCACACCCAACACTCACACTATGAGAGGTGGCTCATTGTCCATCAGATTGTCCTCATTCAGCAGCCCTCCTCCAAACTGGTGCAGCATATGCCTGAGGCATTCCAGTTCTTCATCTTTGAGCTTCCGCTTTTTGCACATCTTGTAGATCACTACAGTTGAGCAAGGAAGAAAGGGGATGAACACACTGTACCTGCAGTGCTTTGCCTACCCATAGTTCAAGATGGTTTGAATGCATTTCATTTCTGGTACAGGATGTTGCAACCTACTGCCTCTACTGTTACAACACCAGCCCTTCCCACCACTGTTCTCACTCACAGTAAGCACAGTGATCACGGCACATCCCTGTCAGACAAGATTGCTGGTGTGCCTGCTCCAAGTAGTTCCCAAGCTCCTTATGGTTCTCCTCCCGTGCAAGGATCCATGGTGCCTTACTTCCTTCTGCGTCTTTTGGCAGGATGCTGGCACCCACCCACAAAAGGGCTTTTGCACAGTTAAAATGCCCCCTTTTTGCTGCCAGCATGAGGGGAGTGAGGCCATCGAGCTCATGGTTCACATGATCAAGTGCTGTATGAACAGGTGAACAAAGAAGCAGACATCAAAATTAAAAGCTTGTCCTCCAAATGTCTGGTACTTATAAACCTCTTCGGGATCCAATCACTAACACAGCATCTACATCTAACTTTCCCAAGGTGGAATACAAGGATCTCAGTGAATTTGAGCCATTGGTGCAGGAAATACACATAGGGGAACAATCTGTAGACATTGCTATATGCAACATGCTTCAGTAATAGCTGTCTCCTCTTACCTTCATCAAATTTCAATAACCACTTTAGGGTATCATAGTCGTCTGTCTTCACACAATTGTGCAGCAACTTGCGGGGGTGTTGCAGACGGCCTGGCAGGCCTTTCTCAGGGGTGAGACGCTGCAGCCTTGATGCAGACATGTTCCTCTCTTGGAGCATACTGTGGGGGATAATCCACCCCAAGTGACTCAGAGAGTCAAGAGCGTCAAATTTACAAGTCTGTAGGGAGAATCAGGCAGGGTTTTATGCTCAGGTGAATTGATTGGAAACATATTTTGTAAGTACTTGATTATCTGTGAAAAAGCCCTTTGTACTGTACCAGATAAAGGCTGGCGTCAGCATGGCAACCATGTAATTGGTTACATGTTGGAGGAGATACAACTAGAAAACCACTTTACAAGAAACGCATATGTGATGTGTTGTCACAATTGGCATACAGCATGATGCAACTATTACAGTATACATGTATGCACCATTGGCCTAGATTTTGATTTGCTGAGTCTGAGCACATACGTAGCTGCAAGTTAAGCAGGCACCTACATTCATGGCAAGTGGCAAGTGCAAAGTAAGCAGACACGCCCATATCACATGATCTGCAGTGGACAGTTTGTACAGTGTGCAATGTTCAGACCTGAAATTGCAACTGTAGCTATGCATCTGTTCAGCACTGCACAATTGTGCATTCATTCACCATTGAATAGATTCGTAGAAGGAAGGAGCTTTCCTAGAAGAACTCTTTCATTTATAACAAACATTCCGAGTTTTTGCGTACACTACAGTGTGACACATACATGTACTACATACAAGTTGCCCCAAACATGGTCATTCCGGTAACGGGATACTGTTTGCACTACCATTCCTGGTATGTCTACACAAACAGTGCAGCCACATACCAACACAACACCGCTACAGGACAGCTATTCTACAAAACAATAGAAGTTTCGTCGATAGCACACAGATTCCCTTCTAATAGCAATGGGATAAATGGTAAGGGGTTCTTCTGTACCAGAAAGGGTAGTTCTCGAATCCCAGCTTCAAAACAGGGTTGAAAACCTTGCCGACGTT
>MKWU01006421.1_pt1 | contig 11962 bp, 5 predicted proteins | sample 809101 | NCBI WGS metagenome assembly MKWU01 (sample SAMN05860141, study PRJNA318959) | sponge metagenome | host: Aplysina aerophoba | place: Slovenia: Piran, Adriatic Sea, Gulf of Piran | collected 2013-05-07
GGCCATAGCAGGGCTGAAACAGCTCCAGCTCGTAGCGGAATCGCTTCACCTCCAGCCGGAATCGATGCAGCCCCTTGGGAGTGGCATCGGCGGAAACCATCTTGCGCCCCACGGCAAAGAGACGCTCCGCCAATCGCGGTAAGACAGCCCGCGCGTTTTCCGCGGCGGAGCCCTCCTCGATCCATGGAAGAGACTTTCTAGCCCTCTCTCTGCTCACAGCCCCAACCTGCCGCGCCACTTCTCAGTCATGCCGCGCCTCACACTGTGCTTCAACAGGAGACGCAAGCGGCGGGCCGCCTCCGTCCGCTCCCCTGCCAGCTTCGCAAGCAACTCGCTCTCCTTGGAAAGTCCGGCTTGACGGCCGAGCTCGATGGCGATATCGCGGTCTCGCACTTCGCCCGCAAGGGCCATGATCTCCCGCAACCGCCGGCGCACCTTCCTCTTGCCTGCGGACGAAAAGAACTCGGGGAATGCCTTCAGACAGCTCATCAGTCTCCGAATGGATACCCGTAGATCATGCACCGCCTCGACGTCCGCGCTCTTGCGGCTCCGGCCCATCTCGTAGGCAAGCCGATCGAGGCGCGCCGCTCCCTGCCGCCTCGCGTACGGGCGTATCTTCTCCGCAGACGGTGAGGCGGCTGTCATTGCATCATGCGCCGTTCTGCAGCACGATCAGCGAGCAATTATACACCTGTCGGAAAGCGTCATCGACCTGCTGTGCGGCCCACTGCTCGAGATCCACTTCCTGCGAGGAGACAAGCTGCAACTCGACTCTCGACCGGCGAATGCGCACTCGCACGTCCGAGACCCTTTGCTCGCGGCTGCGGTCAAGGCTGTCCGCGAGACGAAGCGGCGGAATCAACCGCTCGACGAGCTGCTGGTCGTTGTCCGAGAGGGCTCTGAAATTCTCCTGGTTCGGCGACGGGAGCGCCTTTCGATGATAGCGGCAAAGGTTTGCCACCAACATCCGCTCTCGCGCCGTGAAACCCGCCAGGTCCGAGTTCGCCACGAGATAGAAGGAATGCCGGTGATGGCGCGTGTCGCTCACGAAGTGCCCGATATCGCGCAGGTAGGCGGCAGCTTCCAGATAGCGTCCCGCCGACTCCGGCAGGTTATGCAGCGGTTGCAGCGACACGAAGAGCGTGGCCGCCATCGCGGCCACTTTGTCGGCGTGGGGAAGCGGCACGCCGTAGCGCTGCGCCAGGTCGCGTACGACTCGGCGCCGATCTTCGTCGAGCCGCGAGGAACGAGCCTCCGTATCTCCCTGCGCCAGGTCAGCGATCAACCCGTCTCGTACGCCCGCCCGAGAATAGTAGAGCGACGGGAGCCGGAAGTCTTCCAACACCCGGCAGAGGACCGCGCACCCCGCGATGATCACCTCCGCCCTCCGCGGGCCGATGCCGGGCGCCAACCGCCGTTCCCTCAAGCTGCGGCGCGAAAGGTCCTTGTACAGCCGCCGCAGTTGCGCCCGAGAGATTCGTATCCGATCGATCAAGTCGCGGCGCGCGCGGGGAACGCGGTGCGCTGCACACACCAACGATGATGCCGTCGCCGACGTTGCAATCGTGCGCCTGGGCCGCACGGATCCGAAGCTCCTCAACACCGCTCGCAGTTTTTGCTCGATGTACTCGTCGAGTTGGTGGAGTTGGCGCTGGGTAGGCGGGTCGTCCTTCATGAAGGTCCTCGTCAAACGAACCGCACCGAGAGGCTTCGAAAAAGCGGCCTTCAGATGTCCGCGGTGAGCTTGTATCAGCTCGGCGCTGCCTCCGCCGATGTCGAAGATGAAAATGTCGTCCGTCGGATGAGGCCAACGGCTCTCCACGCCCAGATGGATCAGCCTCGACTCTTCCTGTCCCGAAATGATCTCGACGTCAATGCCCAGGACGTCCCGGGCCTGTTCGAGGAACTCCTCCTGGTTCCGGGCGTCACGAAGCGCGCTCGTCGCCACGGCCCGGACATGATCAACGCCTTCCTTCTCGAACGTCCTTGCCATGCGTCCGAGAACGTCAGTCGTCAGCTTGAGCGTTTCGTCGCTGATCCGGCCCTGGCGGAACACCGAATCGCCCAGCCGCGTGACCTGCCTCTCCTCCGCGAGAATGCGAACGGGACCACCCGCCACGACCTCGGCCGCCTGCATCCGCACCGAGTTGCTACCGATATCGAGGGCGCCGTAGCTAGGCATGGAAAGTGATGGAGCCTGTCACGGCTACGGACGTTTCTGTCTTGAATGCACCCGAAGTTCTCAATGGATCATGAAGCTCCCGCTGGGGCCCGGCGTTGAACCGCCGTTCGCATTGTTTGCTCCACGAACCGGAAGCTCCGGCGCGGAATGCCCTTTCGAGCACCGCCGATGTAGTTCTCGAACCCCTCGACTGGGGCAAGAAACGATGAGCCCGTTTCCCTGGTGTTGAACGATCAACATGCGAAGCCGAGTGTAGACGAGGCCCTCGTGTTGCGGCGCATTGCCGGAATTCGTCACCGTTGCCCACGTTTCGAAAAGCGGTCTCGGCGTCATGCAAAATCACCGAGGCGGCCAATCCAACGAGATTGAAGAATACCGCGGGACGATGCCCCCGTGCTTGGCGGGCACCCTCTCGATGACCTCGCCAGACTGTCCCTCGGGTCCGTCGTTCCGCTCATGCGCCGTCCCATGGGTTGAACAGGTCGATTCCCATATCCTCGAAGTCCCGAACGTTGCGCGTCGCCACCGCCATGCCGCGCGCCCGGGCAATCGCGGCGATCTGGCCATCGGATTGCCCGATCGGACGGCCAAGAACACGGCGCCCCGCCGCGATCTCTGCATAGGCGTGGGCCGCGTCGCTGTCAAATGGCAGAACCCGCCCGGCAAACAAGCTGCCGAAAGCACGCTCGCAAGCCTCCGCAAGGCCTCGACGGCGTCTACCCTCGGGCAGAAAAGCGATGCCGGTGCGGACCTCTGCCTCCGTCACCGCCGTCACGAACAGCTCGCGCCGCAGCCGGTCGTCCATCCAGGCCAGAACCTCCACGCTCGGCTCGGCGCTCATCAACTCCGAAACGATATTGGTGTCGATCACCACCATCGCTGCTGCCTCACTCGAAGCGCGGCGGATCGCGCATCGGTTCGCGCGGCGGCAACTCCAGTTCAACGCCGCCGAAGGGTTTGAACAGTTCGTGGATCGCCGTCCCTAGCCCCTCCGCCGGAGCCGGCTCCCGATCAACTGCCTCGGCCAGGATGATCCGAGCCTCCTCTTCCATCGACCGGCCGTTACTCGCCGCACGTACGCGCAGCCTGGACTTCACGTCGTCGTCCAGATTGCGGATCGTGATGCTTGCCATCGTTGCACCTCTCATTTCAATTCTATAAAATGATTGCATTGCAATCAAGACTGCTGCCTGTATATCCCATTCCAGAATGGCAATCGCAGGTGTTGCATCATCCTCATCGGCTCGGCCGTCGGCACGGTCGCCGGCTCGGACTCCACATGATTCCGGTTCTGACTTGGAAGCCGGCGCCACTCCTGGGGGCGGGTCATGCCTCCTTCCTGAAATCAGAATCCCTGACTCTTCACCTGGACTCGTTTCAGGGGACAAGACCTGAGACTTGTTGCACACGATTCGATATAGTCCCCTAAGGGAAGAACCTGATGAAAGCAGATGGATATTCCGATCCTTCCGGAGAACTGCCCTCCGAACCTGAGGTTGGGCAACGGGAAGTTTCTCGAAATGCGCGGCCAATAGCAATCGTGGGTATGGCGTGCCGGTTCCCTGGTGCGGAGGGACTTGAGGCTTTCTGGCGCCTGCTTGCAGCCGGCGAGAACGCTGTGACGGAGGGCGTTCCCGGTTCCGGCGCTGGGCGAGTGGGCGAGCTGTTCCCCGACGCTGCCGTCAAGAGCGAGGCCTGCAGGTTCGGGGGTTTCATCGATGGCATCGATCAGTTCGATGCGGAATTCTTCCGGATATCGCCGGTCGAGGCGGATCTGTTGGATCCGCAGCAGCGAATGATGTTGGAGACGAGCTGGCAAGCCCTCGAAGACGCCGGGGTGGATCCGGAGCGGCTGAAGGGTAGCCGCACTGGGGTGTTTGCAGGGATCAGCAACAACGAATACCGAGGCCTGATCCTGAGTTCCAGCGACACCTCTGAGCCGGCGGCAAGCCTCTATTCAGTCACCGGCACATCCCTGAACACCGCCATCGGGAGAGTTTCCTTTGTGATGGGTCTGGAGGGACCGGCGCTGTCAATTGATACTGCCTGCTCTTCGTCGCTGGTCGCGGTGCATCAGGCGGCCGTCGCCTTGCAGCGGGGTGAGGCCGATCTGGCGCTTGCGGGGGGTGTCCACGCCATCCTGTCCGGGCGGCTGTTCGAGTTGCGTGCCAATGCCGGGATGTTGGCGCCCGATGGGCGCTGCAAAACGTTCGATGCGGCTGCAAACGGTTATGTGCGGGGCGAAGGCTGCGGAATCGTGGTCCTCAAGCGGCTAAGTGAGGCGGAGGCGGACGGCGACCGGATATGGGGCGTGATCCGAGGTTCGGCGGTCAACCAGGATGGGGCGAGCGCCGGCCTGACGGTACCTAACGAGGCGGCACAGGAGCGGGTCATCGAAGAGGCGTTGTCCCGGGCCGGGGTGCTGCCCTCGGAAGTGGATTACGTGGAGACGCACGGGACGGGAACGGAGGTGGGAGATCCGATTGAGTTGCGCTCGACTGCGGCTGCTTACGGCAAGGGGCGCACCACGGACCGCCCGTTGCTGATCGGCTCGGTGAAAACGAACCTCGGCCATCTGGAGTCGGCAGCGGGGGTCGCCGCTCTGATCAAGGTAATGCTGGCAATGAAGCAGGGCGCGATACCAAAGCACCTGCACTTCCGGAAGCCCAATCCGAAGTTGGACTGGGAGCAGCTACCGTTGCGAGTCGCTTCTGTACCGATGGACTGGCCGCTCCATCCCAATCGCCCCGCGATGGCGGCCATGAGTGGATTTGGGTGGTCGGGCACGAATGCGCATGTCGTGGTCGAGGGGTACGGTGCCCCGGATGGCGATTCCGAAGCAAGCAGCGGGATGCACTCGCCCGCGGGTTCCGAACGGCCGGTTGAGGTTTTCATGCCGGAGACGGTTGCAGACCTGCTTCCGGAGAAACCATTGCTTCAGGCTCGAGAGACGCGCTTCTTGCCTCTTTCGGGGAAGTCGGATCAGGCGCTCAAGGACCTGGCGGGGCGCTATCTGTCGTGGCTCGACGAACGCTCCGCCAAGCCTTCTTCGCCTGATGCCGAAAAGGCCCTGCTTGCGGATATGGCCTGGACGGCGGGCGTGGGTCGCAGCCACTTCGGGCATCGGGCGGGCTTGGTGTTCCAGGACGCCGAGTCCTTGCGCGAGGGCCTGTGCGAGCTTGCCGCGGCGGACGCAGGGCCTGTGTCGCAACCACCTTCCAAAGTGGCGTTCGTCTATACCGGGCAGGGTAGCCATTGGGTTGGCATGGGCGAGAGTCTGTACCACAACGAGCCGGTGGTGCGGGCGGTGTTGGACCGCTGCGACGCGATGCTGCGGCAAGATCGTGGTATTTCGTTGCTGGATGTGATGTTCGGTCGGCCCGGATCGGGAGCAGATTTGTCCGATCAGGCTTGGACACAGCCGGCCGTTTTTGCACTGGAGTGCGCTCTGACCGCACTGTGGTCGAGCCTAGGTATCCGTCCCAGTGTAGTGTTGGGGCACAGTTTCGGCGAGATTGCCGCTGCGCAAGCGGCAGGAGTGTTCAGCCTGGAAGAGGGATTGCGGTTTGCAGCGGCAAGGGGGGCGTTGACCGCAAAGCTGCCGAGTGGGGCCATGGCTGCGATTTTTTCGGACGTGACTCGGGTGGAAGCAGCGATAGATGCGTTGAACGCAGCCTCAGCAGGGGCAGGTCTGAGCATCGCGGCATACAACGGAGCCCATCAGGTTGTGAGCGGCCCGGAAGGAGATGTCGAGGCGATCTTGGAGCGGTTCCTCGCGGAGGACATCCGAGTCAGCCGCTTGCACACCAGGAACGCCTTCCACAGTGCCTTGGTGGAGCCGATGCTGGACGAGTTGGAAGCCGTTGCCTCTAGGCTCAAAATTGCGCCGCCGGCGCTGACGCTGGTGACTAATGTGACCGGGCAGGTGCTGGAATCCGGAGAACTGCTGGATGGAGAGTATTGGCGCCGGCACACGCGGGAGCCGGTGGCTTTCGGCCCAGGTATTGAGACACTGGCGCGTTTGAAGGTCGATCTGGTCGTTGAGATCGGTCCGAACGCGGTGCTGGGCCCGATGGCAAGCTTGGCGTGGCCGGAGTCGGCAGACGGCTCCGGGCCGCCGGTTGCGCTGTCGAGCTTGCTGCGACCCTCGGCCAAGGTGTCGCAGGCGGAAGCGGACCGCGCCTTCATAACGGCGGTTGCGAAAGCCTACCGGACGGGTCTCCCGGTGTCCTTTGCGGGGCTGTTCGCCGCTGAGACTCGGCGCCGGATCGCATTGCCGAGCTACCCCTTCCAGCGCCGGCGCCACTGGCTCGAAGCACCGAAGCGGCGGCGATTGAGCGCTGGTCACCCGTTGCTGGGCGACCGACACGAATCAGCCAGCGGGGAGATTGTTTTCGAGACGGAACTATTTCCCTCCGATCCGGCTTGGCTGAATGATCACAAGGTGTTCGGCCGGTTCGTGGTGCCGGGCGCGCTCTACGGGGTCATGGCGGCATCGGCATGCCCCGGTGCTGAGGATGCCGGATCAGTGGTGGTGGAGGACATGCAACTGCACAACCCCCTGATCTTCCCCGAGGAGGAATCAGGAGACGATGCTAGTGAAGCAGGCCGTAAAGTACAGGTGCTGCTGGATGCGTCCGGGGCTGCGCAGGCGCGCCAAGTCCAGATCCTCAGCAAAGGTCGAGGCGATGAGGGCTGGACGCTGCACGCGGAAGCCCGGGTATCGTCAACACCCGGTGTCCGTGCCCGGGAAGTGGAGGCGCCGCTGGACTTGGCAGGTCTGAAGGCGGATCTGTCTCCAGTGGACATAGCGGCCTTCTACCGTGCCAAAGCCGACGTCGGGATTGGGCTCGGTGCGTCCTTCCGCACGCTGGAAGGAGTCTGGGCCCGGCCCGGCGAGGCGGTGGGAGAGTTGGCGTTCCCGGCCGGCCTTGGTCGGAACGGGCTGCATGTCCATCCGCTTCTGCTCGACGGTTGCTTTCAGGTCCTGGCGGCGGCCCGCAATCCTGGCGGGAGCGAGGACGGCGTCACCTATCTGCCGTTCGGTTGGGAACGGTTGTGGCTGACGAACGGACTGCCGGATCGACTGATTTGCCATGTGCGCCTGAAGGAGGACCCTCGAAGGGAGCAAGCCGATGAACCGCCGGAAGTCCAGTCCGGGGATCTGCGTATCTACGATTCGAACGGGGTCCTGATTGGCGGATTGAGCGGCTATTCGGTGAAGCGGGCGACTCGGGCGTCGCTGCTCGCCGCGGTAGAAGGATTGAAGGATCTCCTCTACGAGGTGGTGTGGCGGGACAAGGCCCTTGCGCCGGGAATGCCGCCCGCAGACTTCCTCCCGAGTCCGCTGGCCGTCGGGGCGGAGTCGGGATTGTTCACCCGGTACCTTGCGGCCGAAGGCGTCGGGGCAGAGGACAGGGCAGCCCTGCTTGAGGACCTGGAGCGCTTGTCGAGGTCTTACGCGCTTGCAACCCTGGACAAACTGGGTTGGGAGCGCAAGGCGGGTGCGGCTGTGGTTCCTGAGGACTTGCGGCGCCGGCTGCAGGTCATCGATGATCACAAGCGCCTCTTCCGACGGATGCTCGAAATGCTGGCCAAGTCGGGAGTGCTTGATGAGGCGGGCGATGGCTTTGTCGTGGCTGTGGGGTCCGGAGATCCGCTGCCCGAAGGAATGCCGGGCGACCCCGACCGGTATGCCACCCGGATGGCCGGGTTATACGCGCACGGTTCGAACGAGATCGGGCTGTTCCGGCGCTCTGGCGGCGCCTTGGCGCAGGTGCTTCGCGACAAGGCGGATCCATTAACACTCCTGTTCAGCAGCGGAGAACCGAGCGCGGCCGATTTGTATCTCAAGGCGCCGGTGGCGCGCGCGGCGAACCGGATGCTGAGCGATGCGATACAGGCGCTTCTAGCCGGGTTGCCGGATGGCCGCCGGCTGCGGGTGCTCGAGGTTGGGGCGGGTACCGGATCGGCCACCGCGTCCGTATTGCCGGAACTCCCGAAAGGACAGTTCGACTACACCTACACCGATATCTCAGCTGGCTTCTTTTCGGAAGCCGAGACGCGTTTCGGGGACGGAGCCATCGAATACCGCGTGCTGGACATCGAAAAGGACCCGTTGGATCAGGGTTTCGAGTCCCACGGCTACGACCTCGTGATTGCGTCCAATGTGCTGCACGCGACGCGGTACCTGGAGGAAACGCTGGCGCACTGTCGGGAGCTTCTGGCGCCCTCCGGGCATCTGGTGGCGCTCGAGAACCTGCGCGGCCAGGGTTGGTTGGACCTGACTTTCGGACAGTTGGACGGCTGGTGGCGCTTTGCCGACAGCTACCGCCCACACCATGCCCTCGCCAGCCCGGCGGTATGGCGGCAGGCCCTGAGGGACGTGGGTTTCGGAGAGGTTGTGGTCCTGGGAGTCGATGAATCGGAATCGGCCGGAACTCCCGACCGCGGGGTGATCGTGGCTCAGGGTCCGGCGGAGGTGACCGAGGCTCCCGGGGTTTGGGTGCTAGCGGCCGACAAAGGCGGTATGGCGTCGGAACTGGCGGCCGAACTGGCGTCACGGAACCAGACGGTGGTGCTGGCCGTCCGAGACGGGAAGTCGGAGGAGAGCGTCTCCGGAGTCCTTCGTACGACCGTGGACATGGAGCGGCGCGAGTCGTGGCGATCACTCCTGAAGGGTCTGGCGGATGATGTACCGCTCAGCGGCGTCGTTCACCTCGCAGCACTGGACGGACACGGACCGCAGGCAACGACCGGGGAGATGGCGGAGGATGTGAAGCGGGCTGCTGCGAGCGCGCTGTCGCTGGTACAGGGCCTGACCGACTCCGACCGTATCCCCACCCACGGCGTTTGGTTGATCACGCGTGGCGCGCAGATGCTGGAGCGGGAACGTGCCGGGCAGCTTGCCGGCGCCACGCTGTGGGGTCTTGGCAAGGTGTTGGCCCGGGAAGCGAGCCATCTGCAGCCGAGGATGATTGATCTCGACCCCGGAGAAGCGGCGCCTCTGTCCGACGTCGTGAACGAATTGCTCTATCCCGATCTCGAAACGCATATCGCCTATCGCTTCGGCCACCGCCAGTGCGCCCGGTTGGTTCGGGCTGCGGCCGTCACGGATCCGCGGGCCCTGCCGGACGAGCCGGGCTGGGCGCTGGAGCCCGACGCAGGCGGCTCCCTCGACGGCATTCAGGTCATGCCCTTGCCGGAGCGCAGCCTCGAACCGGGAGAAATCCGTGTCGCGATTGAGGCCTTCGGGCTCAATTTTCGGGACGTATTCATCGCGATCGGCCTCGTTGATGACTTCATGGGCGGGGAATTCTGCGGCCGCGTGCTCGAAGTCGGAGCCAACGTCTCCAGCGTCGCCGTGGGCGATCGCGTTGTCGGAATGACGTTTCGCGCCTTCGCATCGGAGACGGTGACACTGCAAGATCTGGTCACGCCTGCGCCGCCCGGATTTTCCGTCACCGAGCTCGCGACAATACCTACGGCATTCGTTTCCGCAGCGCTGTCGTTCGACCTTGCGGGGTTGAAGACCGGCGATCGCGTGCTGATTCACGCCGGTGCCGGTGGCGTCGGACTGGCAGCCATCCAGTTGGCGCAGGCGGCTGGCGCGGAGGTGTTCGCCACGGCGAGCGCTCGCAAGCAGGCCTACGTCCGCTCACTCGGTGTGGAGCATGTGTTCGACAGCCGCACGACGGCCTTCGGGAAAGAGATTATCGACGCTACAGACGGCGCCGGAGTCGACATGGTGCTGAACAGCCTGACCGGAGAGGGCTTCATCGAGGCCAGTCTCTCCTGCCTGGCGCGCGGCGGACGGTTTGTGGAAATGGCTCGGGTGGACATCCTGAGCGAGGAGGAGATGGCGGCCGTCCGGCCGGACGTGACTTACGCCATCCTCAAGATCGATGTCCTGAAGGAAGAGGATCCGGCGCATGCCGGAGACATCCTGCGGCGAGTGATGAGGCGGTTGGTGGCCGGCGAGTTGACCCCCCTCATCCACGCAAGATGGCCCCTGGCGGAGACGGGGTCGGCGATGAAGTGCATGCGCGCGGCGCGGCATGTGGGCAAGATCGTGCTGACGAATTCGCCGCTCGCCCGAGGCTGGTTGCGCGACGACCGGACCTATCTGGTTACTGGAGGCCTCGGCGGGCTTGGGTGCGTCCTGGCTGACTGGTTGGCGGATCGCGGTGCGGGCGCAATCGTGCTGAACGGTCGTCGGCCACCAGATGCCGAGGCGGAGGAAGTGATTCGCGGATTGAGGGAGCGCGGCGTGACCGTGCAGGTGGAACTGGCGGACGTAACGGAAGCGGACGCGGTGGACGCGATGTTGGCCCGCATGGACGCGACGCTGCCGCCGCTCGGGGGGGTGATCCACAGTGTCGGTGTGCTGGCGGATGCTTCGCTGGCAAACCAGAACTGGGATCGATTCGAGCAGGTGCTATGGCCGAAGGTGTTGGGCGCTTGGCATCTGCACCGTGCGACTGCGGATCGCGATCTGGACCTCTTCGTCCTGTTCTCGAGCATAGCCGGCATTTTGGGTAATCCGGGCCAGGCGAACCACTCATCGGCCAATGCCTTCCTCGATCAACTCGCCGCTCACCGTCGAGCGCGAGGTCTCCCCGGACAGGCTATTGCTTGGGGTGCGTGGTCGGGGCTGGGCGAAGCGGAGGAACAACGGGAACGGATCTCCCGGCGGCGGGAAGCATATGGCAGCGGCTGGTTCACTCCGCAGCAGGGTCTCCGGGCCTTCGACCAGTTGGTGCGCCAGGATGCCGCGACTGCCGTGGTGATGGCGATGGACTGGTCCCTGTTCGGAGAGGCTGCTGATACCCGTCCCTCCCTGTTGGAGGATCTGCTGTCTCCGGACGAAGACGGCAAAGCCGATGCCGCTGCCTCGCCGGAAGATCTGATGTCCGGGCTGCGGGAGTCGCCGCCGGCCGCCCGGGAGGAGTTGCTGGTCTCCTTTCTGCAGCGAGAGGCGCAGGCGGTGCTGAGAATGCCGTCGGTCCCCGAGCCCACGGTGGGGTTTTTCGACCTGGGCATGGATTCGTTGATGGCAGTGGAGTTTCGGAATCGGCTCAACCGGGCGTTGGACGGGGAGTACGCCGCACCGAACACATTGGTCTTCGACTACCCCGACATATCAGCTCTGGCCCGCCATCTGGCCGGGAAACTGGGCGGGCTCGGCAGTAGCTCCGCCCCTCAGGTGCTGCCCGTGCCAGCGCAAGCTCCGAAGATGCAGCGGGAGGCCGACGGGATTGCGATTGTGGGCATGGCGTGCCGCTTCCCCGGAGCACCGGATCTGCCGGCATTCTGGAGCCAGCTCGAAGCAGGTTCAGACGCCGTCACGGATGGACGCGGAAATTCCGGTTCCTGGGGCGAACTTGCCCAAGACCTTCCAGCCGAGTATGCCGCGTACCGCCAGGGCGGGTTTGTGGAAGGAATTGAGCAATTCGACTCGAGGTTCTTTCGGATTGCGCCGATTGAAGCGCGCATGATGGATCCGCGGCAGCGAATGCTGCTGGAGACGAGCTGGCAGGCTCTTGAGGATGCGGGGATGGATCCCGACCACTTGCGGGGCAGCCGAACCGGGATATATGCCGGAATTTCCACCAGTGAATACCGGGAGCTGATGGCGGGCCCGAACTACGGCCTCAGTTATCTGGGCACCGCCGGAAGCATGACGGTCGGGCGGGTTTCCTTTGCGCTGGGTCTGGAGGGGCCGACCATGCCGGTGGAGCTCAATTGCGCATCGTCTCTGGTTGCAGTGCATCATGCGGT
>MKWU01006422.1_pt1 | contig 11958 bp, 12 predicted proteins | sample 809101 | NCBI WGS metagenome assembly MKWU01 (sample SAMN05860141, study PRJNA318959) | sponge metagenome | host: Aplysina aerophoba | place: Slovenia: Piran, Adriatic Sea, Gulf of Piran | collected 2013-05-07
GTCTCCGCCTCAATAGTCTGACTTGTCGGTCTTTGATCAATCCGGCACCTCCGTGCCGGAGGGTTTTACCCCACCTCAACCGGCAAATATAGTCAGCGCAAGAGGCATTCCTTATTGTCGTTAATCACCCCTACGTGCTGGTCCACCACCTGGTCAAGAGAAACTCCCAAATCAAGCAGCCAGGCCTCAAATCCTGCAAAATGCTGTCCGTAGGTCTTAAGCGTGCGATCTGCGTATTCGCCGCTGAGATCGTCATCCAGGCCCTCAACATCATCCAACGTCAGGCCAACGGCCAACCTGGCAGGCTGCAGCTCCTTAGCAGCCTGCGCTTCCTGAATAACCTCCTCAGCCCGAACATTCACCCGCCAGTCCTCAGCAGGATTTTCTCTCATCCGCCGAACGTGTTCACTCCGCCACTTTCCCACACGCTCACTGGCGAAAGGATTCTCCCCCATCCCTTCATAAAGCAGCGAAAGTTGATGAACCCTGAGCCCCGCGGTGCGTTGATATTCCAGGCCGCGCAGGTACCGGAGCGCATCGTCCTCGCCGGCGCGTTTCCAATCGATGCCCTGGTCAGTGCACCAGGTCTTCCATTGCGCCTGCAAGACATCACGCTGGGTCGTAGTCTTGTCCCTCAGTTTCCTGTGCCCCGCCCCAGTCCGTCCGGAGCAGAGCGCCTGACAGTCCTTCAGCGCCTGCTGCACCGCGGGGTGGTGGCTCGTTCCAGGACACCCGTTGTCCTCCAGGTACCGGGACACGCCCGCGCTCGCCTGCTCGACCATCGAATAGGAGTATTCCTCGGCCACAGCCAGCAGGAACTCCGCCACCTGCCGACCGCTCCCGGGCAGGGCAGACCGCCCGCCCTGTTGGCACCACACCAGGTAGTCGCACACCCGGTGACTGTGGCACTCCCTGGCAAAATCGCTGTACCCCTCCTCGCCACCGTAACGCCCGCTATCAGGGAAGAGCGCTCTCATTACCTGGCGCTCCCGAAAGGGCGAGCCCATGCCCAGAGCGCGGTAGACCAGGCTCACCGCCTTCTTGGTCTCTTTCACCATTGACTGTGAGCGTTCCTCATGGCGCACCCACTGGAGCGCGTCATCCGCGGTGGCCGCCAGCGCGTTCACCCCCATCTCGTCGCACCAGGACACCCACCCGCGCCACCGGGACGCATAGGTATACTTTCCCCTCTTCCTCAGCTCAGAGTCCCGGATCAGTTCCAGGCCCAGCCACTCCGGACCCTTGGTTTCCATCACGTCCACTCCTCGGCCGGCACCGGCCCAGACATGGCGACACGGTTCCAGCGGCGGTGCAGGCGGGAGACCGCGCCGTCGCCGACGGCAATCGACCGGATGTAACCCATCACGGTCGACGGCATCCTCCAGCGGCCGGACTGCATCACTCCCACCAGCGGGGTGTCATAGGTGGCCAGGTCCATGGCCATCCCCACCCGGGGCGAGTGCCCCGAGAACTTGCCCATCAGGCCGGCGTGCGCGCACGCCCTCTTGATCCGGCGAGCCATCTGCCCATCCGTAATCCCGAACACCAACTGTTTCGGATTGGTGGGGTCCTTGCCGCACGCCACCGCCATCTCCTGCAGCCTGGCCAGAGTGGAGACGTGGATGTAGGCGACCTCCCCTTTGCCGTACTGGTCGGTTTTCCCGGACGGGATGGTCAGCGCCCCGTAAACGTGGCCCGGCTTCCGCTCGACCTTGATGTGACCCCACGTGACGGCCGCCGCCTCAGAACGCCTGAGCAGGCAGTCGCGCATGAGCGCGATCAGAGCAAGGTCAAAAGCAGCCCGTCTCCTGGTCAGGTCCGGCCACTCGCCGTCCATGGGCCTCGGAGCCGCCGCCTCGATCATCTCGAAAAGCTCCCGGGTGATCCCGTCCACGCCCCTGTGAGCAGTCCGGTCTTTCCTGCGATATGTCCGCAGGTCGCTGCCGACCCGGTCCCAGTCCACCTGGTGGTCGAGGCCCTCATACGCGAGGGCGCCTCTGATGGCTGCGACGGCGCAGCACAGCCACGACACCGACCGGTGGCGATTGGCCCGGCTCGCCTTCAGATAGACCCGGACGTGATCGGTCACCAGCTCAGACCACAGGAGCGGCCTGGATTGGCCGGCGCCCAGCTCAGGCGTCTCCGCCCGCAAACGGCCGTACCAGCGGGTGAAATACCGCCAGTGCTTTTCGTAGACATCCTTTGTGCCGTCGGCTTTGGCATCGAACATGTCGCCGACGATTGCCTGCGTCTCGTCCAGGGTGAGGCCAACCGCCACGTCCTCGGGGTTCACCCGACGGGGGGCCGTGTCCCGCTGGCGCCGGTAATTGTGGCCTCTTCGTCTGCCGCGTGAGGTCCTGCGTAATCCCATAATCCATGCTCCTTTCTAGAACGGTTGTTTGATTAACCCATTCTACCAAAGGGAGAATCCAAACCCGGAGGAAAACCACAGATGGTGTCATCAAAATCGAAATCCAGTTCAGATGCACGTAAACGGCAGCCGGAAATCTCCGATGCACGTAGATAACTTTTTACGTGCATTCCTACTCAGAATTCCGGTTTTTCAACCCTCCGTTGGTCGTTTTTGCCCACTCCGCAAAGGTCATAACCTCGACGTCTTCGGCCTCTTTCAACCAGCATTTCGGCGACATCGCCGTCGTTCCATCAATCCGTAAAACTCCAGCTGGAGCCTCGGAAACCAGCAGCTCTCGAAGTTCCCTGCCGTGGCCTTTATCTAGGTTTGAGGCGACGCACCTCACCACGAAGGACATTTGCCGGCAATGTGCGCTCACGAACGGATTGGACCTAACGTCCAGCAGCCCGTTGGACAACTCCAGCAAACGCTCAAACACCCCCTTCCTCGTGAAGGCGAAATGTCGGCATCCGTCCTGGAACACGATTTCGAATACCGTGTAACCAGCCGCTTCGCCAGGTAGTCGCCCACCATCTGAATCCGCCCACCAGTCCCGGGCGATCCGTCCCAGGTCCGCGGAGCGGTCGGGCACTCCTATTGCCAATGTCTGAACCATTTGCGGTTATCCCACCGGGGCAGTCTCGTCGCGGAGCGTCACCCGGCTGAGGGGTGGTAGGGTCAACGGCTCTCCCATATAGGTTGCGCAGGTTGACCGCTGCGTTTTCGTTCGTGTTCTGCCGGGCAATTCTGGCAATACCAGAATCGTTTGGTAAATCCCTTTCCAGTGTATTCCTCGGGATTGACACCCGAGTGACGTGACGGGGCCCGTCGGTCAGGGGGGCGGGTGATGGGCGGTCTATTCCGGCCGGGCCGTTCCCTTTCGGTTAGAACGGCGCCAGTTCTCAGGCGATAGGAGCGGCCGCAGAAGCTCCTGCTCCGACCTCACGCAAAAGTTAGAGGAAGCAAGAGATGAGACCACGTTGGGACGCCGCCACTGGTGGCTGGCAGCGGAGGGTTTTTCACTATCCAGCGCGAACGCTGAAAGTCTGGGAACTTCCGGCTACCCAGTGCCTTTGAGTTGCAACCCCCTCGGTTGCACCGCTTAAAATGCGTAACGCCCAGCTGGGGTCAGGATCGCGCCCAGCCGGGGCAGTTGGGCTTTCGGCCAGGTCGGGTTGGTGAACAGCGGAGAATAACGGGTGCAATGGCATCAGGCAGGGCGGGGATGGCTGGACCTTTGGTGGCGATTGGGTCAGGCCAGCCTGCCCTGCCTTTATACTTTTCCTAAATTGCGCGCAAACTCCAGGCAAGGTTGCCGGTTAGCAATGTGACGTACGTCACGTTGCTCTGTAGCTCCGCTGGCATTTTCATGGTCTAGCTACCAGATTTGCCGTAGTCCAGCGATGATGTCACATTTAAGGGTCAGACCCAGGTCGAGATGGCCGGGATCATCATCGCGGTCATTAAATGGAAAGCGAATTTGTCCGCTGGGTTAGCTTGTGACAGTTGCGGTTTTGCGCAGCGCCATGAACTTTTCCCGTTCCTCGGCGCTGAGTTTCCCGGTTGCGCTTCGTGCAGTGACCGTGGGAGTGGGGATGAACAGAGTCGTCGACGCGCTCGAAGGCCGCGGTGGCCGCCTCCCGTATGCCGTCCCGCGCCAGGTCCTCGGATGTCATGCCGGTTTTCGTCGAGCCCTTGTCGCCGCCGGCTGGCGACGCAAAACCTTCCGAAGAGATGGCCATGATCGAACTGCAGCGATTCCCGGAGGTCGGACAACGGCTGACCGCCGCGCTTCTCGACGCAGTGTCAATTTTCACCAACTTTGATCATCTAAACCGTGAAATGTTCACGGTCTTTGACCGAGATTTTCATGGTCATTGACCACCCTGGGAGCCAGATCGGCGACCATTGGCGCACTTCAATGATGAGGTGCAGCGATGGCGTTTCGGGAGGTTTCCAGGATGGAGATAAAAGAGATCATCCGCCGCTGGCAGGCGGGGGAGGTCCCGAGGCAGATTGCCTCTGGGACCGGGCTGTCCCGCAATACGGTGCGGAAGTACCTGGCGGCGGCTGAGGCTGAGGGCATCGCCCAAGACGGGCCGGCTCCCGATGATGGGCAGTTAGTCCGGTTGGTAGGGATCAGCCTGCCGGGACCACGGCAGGCGGCGACGCCACGGCAGGACCAGTTGGAGCCGTGGGCGGACCAGATCTACCAGTGGATCACCAAAGACCGCCTGCAGATGACGCGCATCCACGAGTTGCTGGCCATGCGGGAATGCCAGGTGTCGTACCCGTCGCTGCGGCGTTTCATCGTGAACCGCAACTGGCGGCGGCGCAGCAAGACCACGGTGCGCATGGCGGACACGCCGCCCGGTGAGGTGGCCGAGGCTGATTTCGGCCGGTTGGGCATGATCACCGATCCGGCCACCGGCAAGCGCAAGGCGGTCTGGGCCATGGTCATCGTGCTCTGCCACTCTCGCCACTGCTTCGTCTGGCCCATGCAGCAGCAGAAGCTTCCGGACGTCATCGCCGGACTGGAGGCGGCGTGGGCTTTCTTCGGCGGGATGCCCAAATACCTGGTCATCGACAATTTCCCCGCTGCCGTGGTGGGCACCGATCCCCTGCATCCCATTCTCACCAGGGGCTTTTTGGAGTACGCCCAGCATCGGGGCTTCATCCCCGATCCGGCGCGCAAGGCCCACCCCCAGGACAAGCCCAAGGTGGAACGCAAGGTCCCCTACGCCAGAGAGCGCTTTTTCAAGGGCGCCGATTTCGACGACTTCACCCACGTCCGCGCCGCCGCGCCCAGGTGGTGCCTGGAGGTGGCTGGTATGCGCATCCACGGCACCACGCGGAAGAAACCCCTGGTGGTCTTTCAGGACGAGGAACGACATACCCTGATCCCCTGGGACGCAGTGCCCTACGAGATCGCCAACTGGCGCACCAACACCGTCCATGAGGACCATCACATCAAGTGCCTGGATGCACTCTACTCGGTGCCGTCCCACCTCTGCCGACCGGGCCAAAAGGTCGAGGTCAGGGTGGACAGCAAGCTGGTGCGCATCTACCACCGCGGTCAGCTCATCAAGACCCATCCGCGTCAGCCAGTGGGCGGGCGGTCCACCGACGTCGGCGACTATCCACCCAAGGTCGCTCCCTACACCACCAGAGCTCCCGACGGGCTCAAGCGTGAGGCCGCCAAGCTGGGTCCCGCAGTGGGCGAATTCGCCGAACGCCTCTTCGAGGGCGACCATCCCTGGTCCAAGATCAGGCAGGGACACAAGCTGCTGCGCCTGGGCGACCGCTACACCGCCCAGCGCCTGGACTCCGCCTGTCAGCGGGCCCTGGACGTCGACCTCATCGACGTGTACCGCGTGGAGAACATCCTGGTCCAGGCTCTGGAAGAGGAGACCACGCCCCAATTGCCTCTGCCCCTGCCGCCCGGCCGCTTCGCTCGGCCCGGATGTGTCTTTGCCCAAAGCGACCCGTACCGCCGGAAGTCGGCCTGAGGAGATTATACCCATGACCCGCGTAACCGAACTCACACCCTTGCTCAAGAACCTCAAACTGGGGGCCATGGCGGCCACGCTGCCCGAGCGCATCGCCCTGGCTCGTCGTGAACAGCTGGACTATGCCTCATTCCTGGAGATCGTCCTCAGTGACGAGGTCAACCGCCGCGCCCACCGGCGCATCGAACTGCGCCTCAATGGCGCCGGTTTCGAGGAGACCTGCCGGCTGGAGGACTTCGACTGGTCGGCGTCGATCACCCTGGATCGTCGCCTGCTGGACGCCGTCTTCTCATTGGAATTTCTGGACAAGCACGAGCACGTCCTCCTGGTGGGACCAGCCGGCGTCGGCAAGAGCTTTCTGGCTCAAGCCCTGGGCTATTCAGCGGTCCGCGCCGGACACACCGTGCGCTTCAGCCATGCCGACGACTTCTTCAAGGCCATGGCTCAGGCCAGAGTGGACAACTCGGTGGACAGAGCCTTCCGGTCCTTCCTCACTCCCGACCTGCTCATCCTCGATGACCTGGGCCTACATCGGCTCACCGCCCAACAGTCCGCCGACCTCTACGAACTCATCCTCAACCGCCACCGGTCCTCCAGCTTCATCATCACCAGCAACCGGGCCATCGAAGAATGGCTCAGCCTCTTCGATGACCCCATCCTGGGAAACAGCGCCCTGGACCGGTTGGCCAACGCCAGCTATCAGATCATCATCGAGGGAACCAGCTACCGGGAACGGCTGTCCCCGCACCGCGCCCTGCTCAGCAACCAAGGGGGTGATTGACCGGCACACAACAACCTGATATTTGTCTAATCGCTCCGCTCCCAGGGTGGTCAAAGACCGTGAAAATCTCGGTCAATGACGGTGAAAATTCACACGCAGCGGGCGTCGCCATGCCCTTGAGCCTGCGGAGAGACCTGTCAGGCGTGATGAGCGAGCGGGGCTTGTCGTACCCCGATATCCTGAAGCCACTGGTCATAAGGGTCCTGGCGGATCTGGGAACAATGCAGCATTTTCTGTTCTTCGAGGGCCGGCGGTTGACTCAGCAGCCATATTGATGCCCGGTTCGCCTCGCCCAACCCCAGATGCGTTGACCGGCTTGCCCGGGGACTGCCGGCGCCGGCGGCCGTAACGGCGGACCCGAGGCGGAATGCCGGGCATCCGGCGCTGGCGACAAAACCGGAGGGCCGCCCGAAAACGCCATTGACCACCGCCGCTTACCGGGCGGTTGCCCACCACCTGCCGCAGCAGACCAAGCAGAGTTCCATCAAGGAGACCTCAGCCCCAATCCACCGAAGAGGTGAGTGTCGCGGAGCGTTAGGGCAACAAAGCGCTCCTGCGCTTCGGGGATAATGGTTTCGGAAGACAGAACCATGAAGGACGGAGAGAAAATGTACCCCGCGGGCGGTCCGGTCGCTTGGTCGGGCCGCAGGCATCGCGGAGTACGATTGCACGGCGTTGGTCAGGCGCAGGTCCTCGAAACCGCAGCCGTTTCCGCTTGACCGAAAGTCAGGCCTGCCAGATATCAAAGCGTTTCCAGTTGGCGAGGAAGCCCATCCGTTCCTGGGGAATACGCGGGTATCCATCCATCAGAGCCAGCAGATGCGCGGCCCATTGCCCATTGCCCTCAATGACTCGGGTCAGATGGGCAACCATCACCAGCGCATTGTAAAGCCGGCCGTTGTCCACCTGATTGAAAAACCGCCGCGGCCGCGGGTATTCGCCGAGCCTATTGGGCACCGGCATCCTGGTGATGAATTCTCTATCCCATAGGCGTTCGTGATGGGCACAGATATTCCTGATGGGCGCCAGGTGGCGAAGCGCCGCCCGCAGGACCCGCTCGTCCATTCCGTACCGGCGCGCCATCAGTTGCCGCGCCGTCCGGTTGGTATCCCCGTACCAACGTGAAAGTTGGCCGAACGACATCACCTCAGCGATTGCCCAAATGGGACAGTCGGCAAAATCGTAACGGTGAGCCCGTCTGCCGTGACGGTCATAGGCTCGATGCAGCTCCGACAGGTTAGCATGGTACCGGTCCAGGAACAGGCGGCTGTTCAGGTGCGCATGCGGTCCGCCTTCCGCATTCGCACCTAGGTGGAGCGCCCACACGTTGCGGATGGACACCTCGATGTGGCCAAAAGCGTCCAGCAACAACGCTCGCAGTTCCCGGTCAAAGTTGTAACGGTACATTACCGCAGCGAAATTGGTTCCTGTCTGGAAGGGCGGCGGATCGCTATCCTGCGAGCGATCCTCGAAGGGTTGCCAATAGCCGCGCAACCGATAGGACCCGACATGGGTGAGAAAACGGGAGGCTTCCCCACGATGTGGGATTGCCATGCCACGCCGCCACAGCTCGTCGATTTGGCTCTGGACAGACGCCCCTGGAACCGGTGGTTGCGAACTCGGCCCGTGAGCGGTCATCGTAGGATTCACAGAATTGCAAACCCCCCTGGTGCGCCGTTCCAACGAGAGGCGTGGGGGGTATCGTCGATTTCAAGGTACTATTCCGTCCGCACTCTGTCAAATCGAAGGTTACTGAACTTCCACCGCACAAGGTCTCCCGGCAGATCCAGCCACGACATTCGAGCGGCTGGCCAGCGTCGTCGGCAGCGTCGGTAAGACCCACCGCAATGCATCGCCGGACCCGTTCCGGGCGTTCGTCATGCCGGCTTGTTGACACCCAATGCGCTTCGCCAAACGCCCATTCTGTCAAACTGCGATGTATCACGTCTCGCAATGGAACACCCCTGGTCCAGTACCGGGCCGGCGGCTATAACGCCCGATTTCCATCGCGTAAACGGATAATGCGGAACGCCGGGACTGTCCGGCGACGGGTGAAATTCCGGCCACGCCGTTCCCGTCGCCCCCGACGTTCCGAATATCCATCATACCCTTCGCACCAGGCCGGTTACGTTCGCCGCTGGCCCTTGGTGCGGTTGGCCCGACGCTTCCGACGCAACCTCCTGTAGACCTTGCAGTCGTCATCCAGATCAATGCAGTATCTGAACGTCCGGCCCTCGAAATAAAGTTTGCCCGTGTAAAGTTCAGGGTGGTCAACAACCATCGTGCCATGGCTCCCCGGTATGCTGCCAAACTCGCCCAGCACCCAACTCGGTATGTTCTCGGGATTGTCCGCATCCCCGATAAATTCCCATCCGGTTTTGCTGGGTTTCTTACGAAACCAGCTCCAGGGCCAGTTCATTTTCTCTTCGCACAACGGCCGTTGCGTGAATGGGGCCCTTTTCTTGCGGCCGCGCCCCGCGCGGCGCCGCGGCGTCAACTACGGCACGTTCTCCATGCCGTGGTCGCTGCCCACGATGGGCAGGTAGATGCGGAGAGTCACCTGGACGTTGGCGTGGCCCAGCCAGGCCAACGTCCACATTCAGCGGTACCCGGCCGACCATCAGCCAGTGCCGCGCGGCGCTGTGGCGCAGGCTGTGAGCGCCGGGGCGCCGCTTTCCGGTCCCGGGCGATTCCTGGTCGAGGTCCGCCCACCGGATGCCGTCAGCGATGTGGCGCAGCGCCGTCCGCATGCCGATGGCCGCCACCTTGTCCCGCGGCGACCGGTTGGCGGGCCAGTTGGTGAAGAGCTGGACCAGCTCGGGGTGCAGGCGCACCGTCCGGGCCCGGCGGGTCTTTGAGCGCCGGACCAGCAGCGTCGCGGGCTCGCTGGAGTAGTCGAGGTCCCGCCACTCGAGCTCGAGGGTCTCGGAGACGCGCAGGCCGGCGCGCCACATGATGAGCGCCGCGGTGCGGGCCTGGTGGCGGTTGTGGGCGGCCAGCGCGTCGAGGAGGCGCTGGACCTGTTCGGGGGTCCAGTAGTGGGGCACGTCCATGGTGGCATAGTACTACGGTGGCATAGTACACCGGAACAACTCTGCCAGAAAGGGGCAAAGTGTCATCAGGCGCCCGGAGCGGAACCAACGGCCAGGCGGCCGAAAGTGGCAGAGTTCGGCCCAAACTCTGCCATAACTGAATGTGCCTTGCCGGTTGCAGCCGGCAAGGCCTGCAACCAAGACACCACGTCTGCCCACACCCCCCTCGAAAGGGTTCTTGCGGGTTCGCCGGTGGCGCGGTGATTTCACCCTGGGTTCCCGATCGGTCGGAGCCTGCTCCTCACGCCATCGGTCGGGCAACCTGGCCAGGAACCGCTCCAGACTCACACCGCGCGGGGCGGGCCTGATCTCCGGAGACACGATGGCCGTCAGCGCCGACCAGGCTTCCCGGATGGTGTGCAGCAACGCCACCGGATCCAAGGTCGCCGGGTGTTCGATGAGCTTCATCTTCGCCGCGGCGCTGGCCGCCTCATGCCGGATCATCCGGTCGCAGGGCGTGGCCGGCGGGCCGTAGCGTTTGGTCACCAACGCCCCAGAATTTCGTGCACAGCTTCGTCCAAAGCCGGAAAGCGCTCCCTCGCGAACCGCTCAACGTGCTCCCTCAGCTTGTCCCGAACCGAGCCATCGGCCCACCCAGGGCCGTAATCCCATCCTCCCAGCAGATCGCGCTCATACTCGAACAGGTGCATGTGGCCCTCAGAGTACGTTTCTGTCGGCGGATCGAACACGTCCGGGCGCTCCAACGCAAATTTCAGGATCGCCTCCCTCATGTCCTGGTCCGTTCCGATGCCCATCACCAGGCCGGGACCCCAGACATTCACCGGCTGCCCCCAGAAGTAGAAGCCGAAAAACACCAGCGCGTTTGAGAGCTCGCCAAGCCTCAACCCCGTGGTCTGAGCCTTGTAGTCATCCCATCCTCGTACACCGAACCACACGTAGTCGCCCACCTCGCCCAGCACATACCAACCGGGCTGCTCCTCGATCAGCTCCTTCACGATCGCTCGCAGCCCGGCCTCGTAATCCGGCCTGTTGCGATAGATGAACTGCAGAAGTTCACGGTCTGCCAGATACACCCGCTCGGCCGCTTGGCTCAATTCGTCCCGCTCCCGCAAAACATGCCTCCTCAATACGGCCTCGTAACTCTGCAGAAAGGACGCGGCATCCGGGTCCGCAGCGCCCTGCCGGTTCTCCTCAACGTCGCGCAACAGTTCCAGAACCGTCGCATGCCGCTCCGGCACCCAGTGGTTGCGCTCCTCCTCATCCCCAGAATCATCGCCCCGTCGGGTCAGGAACACCCGATGCTTGTCATACGTCCTGAACTGCTGATCCAGCGCCCGCCTGTAGCCCCTCAACTGGCTCACCCCGTTTGGACCGAAACCCTCCTCGGCGCCGATCTTGTTCTCGATTGCACAGACAAACCGGGCCTTCCGATTCACCACCAGGACATCTATTCGCTGCCATTCCAGGCGCACCTCGGTCTCCGACCAGTCGTTGCGTGAAACGATACTCTCATCAACATCACCGATCCCCCGGCGCACCGCTTCACGGATCGTCCGCCGCAGGAACCCCTCCAGAAACGCGGTCCCGAAACCGTGAGCGGCGCCCGGGTCCAGGAGCCACTTCAGCACCCGGGAATGATGGATCTCGGATGTCTGCAAACCGAGCACCTCGAAGGGATTGACCCCCTTTCCTCGCTCCGAGAACAGACGCCGCAGTTCGGACCAGCCCGGGTCTCCGGCGCCCAGTTCTCCGTCCGCCAGCAGCCGTTCGGCCAAATCGGTTTGATCCAACATTATTCGCCTCCTTTCCTGATCCACTGCGAACGTCCGGCTCCTGCCGGAGTAGAGTACCCTGACGTGGTGTAACGGAAACGGGTGGCAGGAAGCCAGCCGCCGCGTCATCCTTGGCGGCGCTGCCGTCGACGCCTCTTGCAGGCCGAGAACCTGTTTGGCTATCAGCCAGCACGGCTCAATTTCCTGGGGACCCGCCCCGGTGAGGTCTTACCCCGGCCTTTCGTTCGGCCTCACGCCAGCGTTCCGCAAATGCCTCCAGGCTGATGTTCACGATCAGCGCTCTAAACGGGCAAATGTCGCGGCGCTCTCACTCGGCGGGCGGACTGTCCGGGTGCCCGCCCCGCAACAACTGAGCACGCCTGAGTTCTATGGCGTCCTGCAACAGGTCCGAGCCGTACCGCTCCAGGAT
>MKWU01006423.1_pt1 | contig 11958 bp, 13 predicted proteins | sample 809101 | NCBI WGS metagenome assembly MKWU01 (sample SAMN05860141, study PRJNA318959) | sponge metagenome | host: Aplysina aerophoba | place: Slovenia: Piran, Adriatic Sea, Gulf of Piran | collected 2013-05-07
GCCGCCGCCATCGACGCCGCCCCGGCGTGCGGACGCGCAACTATACGGCACGAGCTCGACGACGTGGGTGAAGTTGATTCGGGCACGCGCAGACCGCAGGCGGCAGCGACTCCTCCGCGCCGCCGCCAGCGCATCGCCGAGCCCACCCCGCGCGGGGTCCAACCTGCAGGCGTCGAAAGCCGGCGCGTGGGACTCGAGTCGCGACCACAGGACACCGGATCGGATAACGTCAATGGCCATGACCCAAACAGGAACACTCGGCTGCGGCCGTCAGCCCGGAGGCTTGCGAAGGAGACCGCGACTTTCGGCAGGCGGCTCTGGCGCAGCGCGCGGCAGCATCGGCCGCCACACGCCCCCGCGGCCGTCGGAAAGGAAGCGCCATGATGCAGACCGGCCCGCGCGAAGGGGAAGTGCGAGCGGCGAACGAGATCTTCACCCTGCTGTCCGAGGGGCACAACCTGGCAGTGATAATCGATGCGCTCGCCAGCCGGGATGGCCTCAGCGACGAGGCCCGCAGCCTGTCCACCCGCATCCGCAAGCTGCGCATCAAGGGGTTCCGCGACGCCAACCGCGCGCCGCACGACCGGCTGGTCGAGACGATCCTCGACGCGATTGCCGAAGGCGACCACGGGCTTGCCGCAGCCATCCTCGGCACCTGGATGCAGACCCATTCGGCCCTGCGGGAAAGGACCGCCGCGCACCTGCGGGAACGAGGCATCGACGTTGTCGACGCGCCGCCGGTGCGGTTCACCAGTTGCTGGGACACCGACGAGTGGCTGCTCGAACGCAACCGGATGCTTCGGGACAGCGACGGCGCCCACGCGCACCGCAACGATGCCGCGCTGATGCTGAGCCTGGTGTCGGGCCGGGTTCCCGGCCCCCCGCGCCCCCCCCGCGCGCGTCCGGTGGGGTCCGGCCGCGGGGCGCCCGCCCCCCCCCCCCCCCCCCCGCCGGTCGAATCCGAGCTCTTCAGGACCTGGATCGACACGCTGAGGGACCTGCCCGCGTCAGCGCCGGAATGGCCCGCCGACGCGGCCAACCTGGGCAAGTGGATCCGCTACATCCTGCGGGAGAAGGAACGCGAGCTCATCGAAGGCGTCGTCCGCAAGATCGCCGGCCAGTGGAACGGGATCGACAACGAGTTCAACGACGACCTGCGCTACCTGGGGATCGGCCAGCTGACGTTGCAGGCCCCGCCCGGCGGCCCGGAGCTTCTGATCGGCACGCTCGAGTTCCTGACCGCGCTGCGGGCGCAGCTGGAGGCGTACCGGCCGTTGCGGCCGCAGGCGGCCTCCCGCCAGGAAGAGCTCGAACGGTCGGAAGCGCGCCGGGCGGCAGAGGACGGGATCCTGAAGCTGACGGCCGAGTGGCGGGAGCGAATGGCGCGCGCCAGACAGGCGCAGGACGCGGCGACAGCGGCACGAAGAGCCGAGCCCGCTGTCGAGGAGGAAGAACTGCCGGCGGGGATGCCGGCCGACGCAGACCCTGCGGCCGTCGAGGCGCTGACGGCCGAACGCGATCGTCTGCAGGCCGAGCTGCACACGCTGCGCGAGGAGAACGGCCGGCTCCGCGGCAGCAACGAGGAGTTGCGCGCCGAGAGCGGGCGGCGGGACGACGAGACCAGGAAGCTGAACGACCTTATCGTCCGCAGCCGCAGGACGGAGGAGCAGTGGCGGCAGGCCTATGTCGAGAGCAGGAAAGGCCGCCGGCCCGACGACACGCCCGTCCGCATCGACAGCGTCGGCGAGGCGGTGGCGCTGGCGCGCGAGGCCTTCCCCGACCGGTTGCTGATCAAGCTCAACTCGCGCTCGAACGAGAACACGCCGTTCGCGAGCCCTGCGGAGGTGTACGATGCGCTGGCTTGGCTCGCCACCGCGCACTGCGACGGAAACGACCATCGCATAGGCGAAGCCTGCTCCGGGTGGACCTGCAAGACGAGCCAGCGCGAGGAATCGATCGCGAAGTACCGCGAGTGGTACGAGACGCTGGCCGACGGGAAGACCTGGTACCTGGGCGCCCACATCGGGAAGGGAACCCGCCGCGACCCGCGGCACACCATCCGGATCGGATTCGTGCGCGACGAGGAAGGCAACCGGGTGATCGTGGGGTTCATCGGCCTGCACCAGCGAAACCGGCAGTCATGAAGAACAGGAAGCTGCGGGACCGGAGTGACCGCCGGGGGCGGCCCGGATGGGTGGACGGCGCGGGTCGGGCGCGATTGCCGCCGCCGCGGTGGCCCGCCGGGTGGTGGTGCGGATTGCGCTGGATGCTCGAACCCGGCAAGGTACGACCCTTTATCGGGCCTGCCCCACATACAGGCGTACCGGCTGTCGGGCGACGAGTGAGGTTGAACCGACCATCTCAAGACGGAGCGGACGGCTCGTCGCCTTGCCGCGCAGCTTCGATAGCGCCATTGCCCGCCACCTCTCGCAATCGCCGAATCAGTCGCCCGAGACCGCGGCGCGCCCGATCGAGGTCGGCTATCCAGACCGCCAGCATGCTGCGCTCCAGCGCGCCGAAGTCAATCAGGTCCTCCTGGGCAAGAAGGTTCTGCGCGTCGAACGCGACCACCGACACGATCCGGTTCGAGCGGTCCTGGGCGCTTGCTCGGCCGTGAACCGGAAGACCGGGACGGTCTGGTCGCAGGCGACGGCTCGCCGTCGAGCGCCGAACCCGACAACGGCTGGCCACAGACCCCACCAAGCTCGGGATCGGCGACAACAGAAACGGCGGGTTCCGACACCGGACCGACGTCAGGCGCCGAAGCCGGCTCGGGCCCGGCCCCGTCCGGACCGGACTCCCGAGAAGCCGGCCGAGCCGATGTCCGGCGACGCGCCGGCTACGCGAAGGTCCGCCATGATCGGCGCGCGAAAGGACCCTGACCGGCGGGCTCAGAAGGGATCGGAGTCGTGGTCCAGGAGATTTCGCCGAGTGCGAGCAGCCGCGCCGATCAGCAGGAGTCGCAATCCAACGGCCACCGGGCGGAAGGGCCGGCGCGCCGAGAGCAACGCGCACGTGGGGCTTGTCTTCACCACGCGTCGCCGCCGCGCTTCGGCCACTTGCCCGGCCGCCGCCAGGCCACCCAACCTTCCCGTCTATTCCTGCCGTGCGCCCCTGGCGCGTGCGACCCTCCGCTCGCACGCGCTCGACCTGCGCTTCGTCGCGGCACAGCCCGACGGCGCGCCGCTGCGCCGCGTCCGCCGCGGCGAGGATGCGCCCGTCGTCCGCGCACAGGTCGCACACCAGCCCGTCGGCCGGATGCGTCCAGTCGGCGAAGATAGCGCGCCAGCACGCCTGCTCGTCGTCACCGACGTAGGCGGTCCGCTCCGCCAGGTGCGCTTCGTCGCCCTGCCGCACGAACACGAGTACGGGCCACCAATGCCCGCCGTGAACCATCGCCAACGTCGGCGTGCCATTGTCGTACTCCTCGGTCACGCGCTGGTGGATCTCCTCCTCGGCGCCCACTTCGCAACGCAGCAAGAGCACGCTCCCGGGCCGCAGCACCGTCTCGGCGAAGGGGCAGCACGGATTCAGCTCGTCCTTCGCATCCGAGGCGTACATGGCGACGGCATCGACCGAGCCGGTGTCGAGCGGGTGCTCGTCGAGGTCGGCGTGGTGGACGACGGGCAGGGGCCGGGTATCGGCGACCGGCTCGGGCCGGCCATCGATACCCGGCGGGTCGGCCGGCTCGGTTTGCTCGCGGCGCACTTCGGCGATCAGCGCACGACGGGAAACACGGGCGCCGCGGTTCTCGAGCCGGTCCATGCGCTCTCGTAGCGCCTGCTTGTCGGCCGGGTCCGGGTGCGCGGCGCGGATGTCGCGCATGGTGCGCGCCGACGGGAGTGGCACGCGGTCAGGTTGTCCGGCATCGAAACCTGCCAGTTGACCGTCAGGTTTCCCGGCCGGCTGCGACGTTCCGCCGGGCGCGTCGGCGGGCCTCGCCGCCGAGGGCGCGCGGTCGGGCGCTCCATCGAAACCTGCCAGTTGACCGTCAGGTTTCCCGACCGGCCGCGGGGCACGGCCGGGCGGGTTGGCAGGCATCAGCACCGCCAGACGCGCCTCGATCAGCGCCAGCGCGCGGTCCGTCACCCGGCGCAGGTTCCGCGCCTGCATCGCGACCGCCACTGCGTTGACCGCGGCACCTGCTGGCGCGCAAGCGCGGCGTCGAACGCGCCAGGCAACGCCTCGACACGCCGCTCGATATCCGCCAGCAGCGCCGGAACATCCGCATCCGCGATGTCATCCGGCAACGCCGACAGCACGCCGGAGCAGCTCGGCGCCAGCGCCGAGGACTGCACGACCTGCGGAACCGTTGCGGCCGCCTGTTTGCTCTTCTCAGTCATCATCCTCCCCGGGGCGCCATTCGGCCCGTTCGCGTGCGCCTGCGGCACAAGGCGCTGATAGCGAGCCGGCCCTTCAGAGCGGCCACCGGGACCGGCCACGCTCGACATCGACGACAAGCATCTGCGGGCCGGCGCCCCGCCCGCCCGGCTACGCCGCCGCAAGTCCGGACGCAGGGTGACCCGTTGCATGAGTTCGCCCGCGGCATCGAGCGGTGTTCATCGAGATCCTGACCCCGCCCGAGAGCGCCGATGCGCTGAACTGACAGCAGGCGCCGAGCGGGAAGACGCACCCAGCCGGACAGCTCACCTCACGCACCGAGCCGTCCCCGCGCCGAGCAGGACCTGCAGTCCTCACGCACCAGCAGCCCCAGCCGCCCAGCCGTACGCTGCCCGTCGTGATCCTGACGGCCACGAGCCCATCGACGGATGGCGCCCTGCTGCAGCATCACGACATCGTGACCGGCGAGGCCATCGTCGACGCCAACGTCCTTGAGCAGCGGCATCGAGCACCACGCCGGTCAGCGCGGCGGCCGCACCGAGCAGCACGACCTCCTCCGCACATCGGCGGCGCGCAGCCATCGAAGATCCGGGCCGACGCGCCGTCCGCACGCACCGAGCAACAGCCCCGGTGGGCCGCCAAGCAGTACGCCACTCGGGCGACCGCACCGAGCAGCACGCCGATCAGGACCGAGTCCATACCGAGCAGGGCACCTTTACTGAACTCCAGCTCAGTGCGGCGCGTGTTTCAAGACGGTAACGCCAGGACCACCGACAGCGCCCTGCACGCACACTCACGCACACAGACGCCCCCTCTTCAGGGAACCCGCTGAGTACAGCGACTTCAAAAGCTGTCAGCACGCGCCGAGTGCAATGCCCCCGAACGCCTGCGCACCGAGCGGTCCTCGCACCGAGCACAACGTACCGCCCGAACGCACCGAGTCGGCCACGGCCAGCGAGCGGTACGCCGCCCGGCATCCCACCGAGACGGCCATCTCCGGACAGGCGCCGAGTGTGGCGCGCCGCGAACCTGCCAGTACCCGCCGAGTGCAACGGCCCCGGGAACCTGCCAGGTACGCACCGAGTGAAGGCGGTCAGGAAGACGCGCCGCCACGCAGCGAGCGACGGCCCGCCCAGGAAACGGGAGGCGGCATGCAACCTGACGGGAGGGCAACGCACCGGAGGCCGTGTCGTTTCCACGAGCCGGCACTCACGGCTGCCGGCTGCCCCGGAAGAAAATCCGGAACAGAGAGGCGAAAAACGTTCCACCCGCCGGGAACAAGACGCGCCGCTACGGTGTCTAATAGCCTGTGCGGCACCGAGAAGGACGCCTCTCGGTACCGGCAACCCGAATCCGGCCGGATCCGACAACCTCCGCCGCTTGCTCAACCACGTCGAAGGTGGCCGACGTGATCGCGATGACCCACCGGCTGCTCGAGGTCGACCCCGCCAGCGGCGGCTTCAGGCGTGATGCGAACAATCCGCTCGACTGCGATCTGCTGGTCGTCGACGAAGCCTCGATGGTCGACGTCATGCTCATGCGCGCGTTGCTCGCCGCAGTCCCCCGACACAGCCGCCCTGCTGATCGTGGGCGACATCGATCAACTCCCCTCGGTGGGGCCGGGCCAGGTACTCGCCGACATGATCGCCTCGGGTATCGTCCCGGTCGTACGGTTGACCGAGGTCTTCCGCCAGGCGGCGCGAAGCCGGATCGTGACCAACGCGGACGGGATCCAATCGCGGGATGATCCCCGACCTGTCCCCGCCGGACGGCGACAGCGACTTCTACTCCGTGCAGGCCGCAGACCCCGAGACGGCCGCCGTCCGGACCCCCGCACCGGTGCTCCGACGTCGACGGTCCCGGCCTGTGCGTGACAGCGAGGACGCCTGCCAACACGCACCGAGCGTACCGGCTCAAAAAACGCGCCCCCCAAAAAAGATCGGCCACCCCGGGAACAAAATGCCGGAATCCGGCGTCCAAGAGTGCACGGCACCGAGAGTTGCGCCTCTCAGTACCGGAGCGGCGATTTCGGGCTCGGAGCACTCGACCTGACGGCCCGACCCGATAACGCGAGCGCTGGCGCCGCGCCACACCCCCACGCGCGTCGTTACTCCCGCAACTTCAACTGCCCGTCGGCCTCGTCTTGGATGACTTCGATATCATGATCAGCCAGCCACGCCCGGCAGTGGTCCGCCGCGTCAAAGTCGGGGTGGTCCGTCACCAGCAGACGCCACGCCCGGTCCGCCAGTGCGTGCGCTGGCCGAGACTCGGCGCGCCCAGCCTCGAGCCCGCGTTCGTACTCCGCCTCCAGCTTGACCTCATCCACCGGTAGCCGCGTCGGCTTGTCGACGCCCGCAGCATGCCGTAGCATCCTCTCCAGAGCATCTGCACCCGTAGGGCAGCCTTGAACCAGAGCCTCTATGACCCGCGGCCGACTCAGGCCGAACGTGCCGAGCCCGACAGCGAGCTTGTCGAGCCGTTCCACCAGGGCCGCCGAGAGACGAATAGTCACCGTCGCTTTCCTCATGCCTCCCCCCACCACGCCTTGCTGCGCAATGTTCACACGGTAGCGGCATGAGTCGTATCTGCGCAAGGTAAACACGTTCATTGCAGGGGACTGCAACAGGTCGCTACCGTCGATCCGCCTGGGCGAAAGTGCGTGGATTGTTCACCGTGAACACGCCGTAAGCGCCCGCAAACACTGGGGGGTTCTCGCACCAGTGCACCCCACCGCGCATTCGGTCTAACAACACCACGAGGAGGAGGTAAGAGGGTGAGCGACCCCGGTTCCGGGGTCGCTCACCCAGTATTTTTCCCTGCGGGAAGGCCGTTTCGGCGATCACGCTGTCACGGTGACGTGCAAGGGCACTGATCGGCCGAAAGGCATGGCCCCAGTTCCGGCGGATCGTTGACCCCAGTTCCGCTCACAGGGGACTCGACAAGCTGCCCAAGCCCTTCGGCCGCGGGTTGAACGGCTAGTGCGACCAGGAACTCGCCGCTGCGTTCATCGTTCTTGCCGCGGGCCGGCATCGCCGCCGGTGCGGAGCAGACGGCCTTCGAGCAGGAGTGGCAGACGCTCCTCGAAACAGATCGAACGCGCTCAGATCGCCAGCGACAGTCCAGACCCTCATTGACGTGCGAACGGACTGCCGCCAGTGGCTGGAGGCGTACTGACCGACCGGCAGCGCGCGCCGGTCCGATACGCAGTCGCGTACGCGAACTGGCGGCTGCCGAGTCCGTCGCTTGCCGTCGACGACGATGCACGGGACGAGCTCGGAGACGAAGCCGTGGAGCTTCTGGAGAAGAACATCGAGGCCCGAGTTGCCATGGGGCACGTCGTTCTATGGACTGCGGACGTGCCGTCAGCGAAGCGTCGGGAGCGCCTGCCGGGCAAGGCGAGTTTGTCGGCGCCGGCGTCCGTACGGCATCATCCACTGTCGGGCACGACCGCCAGCACGTCAACCGAGGTCGGGCCGCGCGGGACCAAGCCGAACTCCTGACCTGCGCTACGGCTCCCGACCGGCACCGCGGCGGTTGTCGGTCTGCGACCCGAGCATTGCCGCTGGCCTCGGGAGTCGGAGGGCGGATCGAGCGGCAGTCCTCGCTTTGTTGTCCGGCCTCTCAACTTGCCTACGTCACCGAGGAGCAGTTCATTGTGAAGGAAATCCACGACTGGGCACCTTGGTTCCGAGAACTCGCGCGGGCCGTTCTGGCTGCAGGCGAAGCCGGATTGATCACGCAGGCGCGCCGGGTGGATTGGGTCGGCAAGCCCGAGTTGCTCAGGAACGGTGATCCGGGAATCGATCCGTTTTCGTTCTTCTACTCTCTGGCTCAGAAGAACACCAAGAACCAGCGGTCGAGGGTCTATCCCAGTGTCGCGAAGTGCTTCGGGCTGGTGCCGCCGCCGGATCCCGACAATGTGGTTCTTTACACGTTTCCCACACCGAGCCCGCAGACTCCCGCCGTTTTCAACGACAGAAGCGAGTTCAGGCCCGATCTGCTGTGGCGTCTGTTCCGGCAGGCAGTCGAGGACGAGCCGCAAATCGATCCGGAGCTGTTTCAGGAGGTTCTGGAAATCAAGTTTGTCGCGATCGTGAAGCTGACCCAGACGCTGTGCCTGATCAACCCTGACTACTTCGTGTCTGCCGATGCACTGGAACGCCTGCCGGCGAACCGTGGCATGGACCTGAAGCGCTGTGGTCATGCCGAGTACGTGTCGGCCATGGACAAGGCCAAGCGGACCTTCCCCAAATGCCATGCGTACGAGATCAACGCGTTCGTGTTCTTCCAGTACATGTCGGGATCTCCACTGATCACTGCCGAGTCCCGGTACTTCCAGGTCAGCACACGAGCCTATAAGGACGACCGCTGGACCGACTTCGACCGGAGCAACGTTGTGTACACGGACGCGTCCAGTCCGGGAGCACCCCCTGGTACATGGAGCGAGAAGACGGATGACGGCGAGCCTCGGCGCGGCGGGTATCCTCTCGCGGATCCCAAGCGGGGAGACGTCATCCTGGTCCGCACTGGATTCGAGGGGCGCGCGATCGGCGTCGTTTACAGCAACGACTACACCGGGCACAACGGACTGAATGAGCGCAGCAGACTCCACGTGTACTGGATCAACAAGGCATCGGCCACCTTCGCCCAGACGGACCAGAGGGCCTTCCGCGCGCACTCAGCCGGACAGTTCCACGTACAGGGCGTTCGCGACGGCGGCTGCGTACGAACCGACGTTTGCACTGCTCAACGAGGGCAACGGACCTGACCCGCCCCCTCTACCGGACCCTGTACCGGACCCTGGCGCCTATGCCCTCGAGCATGCGCGTCAGGATCTCTTCCTGTCCGCCGACGAGATCGAGAGCCTCGTCAAGCTCCTGAAGCGCAAGAGGAACCTCGTCCTCCAGGGCCCGCCGGGCACGGGCAAGACCTACGCGGCGCAGCGTCTCGCATGGCTGCTGGCCGGCGAGCGGTCGACAGACCGCATCGAGACCGTTCAGTTCCACCAGTCCTACGGATACGAGGACTTCGTTCGCGGATACCGGCCCACCGATACCGGCGGTTTCGACTTACAGGACGGGCCGTTTCTGCGTTTCTGCACTCGCGCCCGAGAGGCACCGGATCGCCCGCATGTGCTGATCATCGACGAGATCAACCGCGGCAACCTGAGCCGCATCTTCGGCGAGTTGCTGATGCTGATCGAGGCCGACAAGCGCGATCCCGCTTGGGCGGTCCGCACAGCCTACGCGCGACCCGGCGAGCCTGCGTTCCACGTCCCGGCGAATCTCCATCTGGTCGGCACGATGAACACCGCTGACCGCTCGCTCGCGTTAGTGGACTACGCGTTGCGGCGGCGTTTCGCCTTCTCGACCGTCGAACCGGCCTTCGGCAGCCAGGGGTTTGACCGCCACCTCGCCGATGGCGGCGTGCCGGAGCCGATACGTCGTCGGATCAGGACGCGCCTTGAGGCATTGAACCGGCAGATCCGAGAACACCCGCAGTTGGGCGAGGGATTCCAGATCGGTCACAGCTACTTCTGCCGGCCACCGAAGGGCTTGGCCGACGCCGCCGCCTGGAACGGCTGGTACACGGATGTGGTCCGCTACGAGATCGAAGCACTGCTCCGTGAGTACTGGTTCGACGACGCGGAACGTGCAAGGAACGCGCTCGCCGCCCTGCGTGCCGCCGACTGACGCCACGTCATGAAGATTCCCGCCGAGAACCTGTACTACGTTCTCTGTTACGCATGGGAACGGCTGGACCGACTGGAGGCGGTACCGGACGACGTGCGTGCATCCGCGTTCGACTTGCCGCAGAACCTGTTGGCCCGACTCCTTCACGACAGCTTCTCTCAGGTGTTGCGACGTGGCCTGGATCGAGGCTACTGGGAACGGGCGGAGGACACCCGCAGGCCGCGCGGCAAGCTGGATCTGCCGTCGACCGTTCGGCGTGCGTTGCGCCTGCGGGGCCAAGTGCGTGTCCGCTTCGAGGAGCTGAGCCGCGACGTGCTCCACAACCGGATCGTCAAGACGACCATGCTGCGGCTTGCCGCGGTCGAAGAGCTGAACACGAACCTGAAGGGGAAGTTGACACGGCTCGTGCAGCGGGTCGCCGATGTCGGCGAGGTGGACCTGCGCGAGGATGTGTTCCGCCGTGTGCAGATCCACCGGAACAACGCCGACTACGGCTTCCTGCTCGACCTGTGTCGGATGATCGCCCGCCACTTGTTTCCGGAGGCTCACGCCGGAGCGGTGCGATTCCGCGACTTCACGACCGACGAGCAGGAGATGGGCCGGCTCTTCGAGGACTTCGTACGCGGCTTCCTCCGCACCGAGCATCCGCGGCTCGGCGTTCGCGGGCACAAGAGCATCAAGTGGGACGCGGCGCCCGAGGGGGACGCCGTGCTGCGTCTCCCGCTCATGGAAACCGACATCTACGTACCGGGCGCCGCCGACGGGCGGAGCGCCATCGTGGAGACCAAGTGTGTGTCGGAACCGTTCGCGGGCGGGGGCGAGGCCAGCTCGGTCTCTCTACGCAGCGACCACCTGTATCAGTTGTTCGGGTACCTGACGAACCACGCTCGGTCGTGCGCGGCTGAGCCGCCGGCTCTCGGCGTGCTGCTCTACGCGACCGCGGGGACGACGTTCGACTACCGCTACCGCGTGCATGGACACCCGCTACGGGTGTCGTCAGTAGACCTCACAAAGCCGTGGCCGGCCGTCCGCGAAGGCCTGGACCGTCTCGCAGAGGCCCTTTCGGGGCACAAGGGACCGAACGCGCAGCAGGCTGTAGCATGACCCGAGGAACGACGGCACAGCGGCCCGCCCGCGGCGCAGTAAATGGCAGAAGCCCTGGAAGCTCAACGGCTCGTCGAGCTGCGCGACCGGTGGCTCAACCCGCCGGATTGGGTCGAGTGGGTGGACGACCGGTGCCGGGCTATCCGAGCGGTCGGTTCTCAGCGACGAGGACGCGGCGAAGGCGCTCACGAGACGGACGTTGACGAACCTCTACAACGCTCGGCCGCAGTGGCTCGCCGACGCGCACGCGGCGCTCGATGCCGCCGCAGCGTCGGCCTACGGCCGGCCCGCCGACATCGCTGATGACGATGCCCTGCGTGAGCTATTGGCACTCAACGGACGGTAACGGGTCCACCCGCTCGCCAAGCTCGCGGCATCCTCATGCCTCACGGCAGGCGTTACGGCGGTCGCGGTCTGTGCCGACGAGATGGGCGATAATGGCCCGTGGGTCGCAGACTTCGCCGGCTCTGAATCCAGAGGAGACGCCATGAACGCCGAATCTGCGGCCATGCTGGTTTCTCGGATGCGGCGGGCCGCGTTCACGGCAGTCGTCATGCTGGCGCTGGTCGCGGCGCCGGCAGCGGCGCAACAGAGCCTTGATGCCGGGGGGCTGGTTTACGGTCTGGTGGGCGGCGGGTTCGGCGACGGCACATTCGTCGCGACCGGCGTTGGCGCTGGTATCAGGCTGACGCGGCATCTTGGCCTGGATGTGGAACTGACGTACCTGTCGGGCGATGCTGCGGGAATGCCCACGCACGGGTACGGCGGGATTTCTGTCGCTGGCACGTTCGCCGCAGCGGATCCGGCGATCGGGGACATT
>MKWU01006425.1_pt1 | contig 11954 bp, 6 predicted proteins | sample 809101 | NCBI WGS metagenome assembly MKWU01 (sample SAMN05860141, study PRJNA318959) | sponge metagenome | host: Aplysina aerophoba | place: Slovenia: Piran, Adriatic Sea, Gulf of Piran | collected 2013-05-07
TCCCACCTGTTCGAGAACCCCGACCGCTGGCTGCTGCGCGAGGACGAAGGCCCGAGCCCGGCCTCCTAGCCGCAGGCGCCGGCGAGCGCCGTCGGGCAGGCGAAGGACCGCCGCCGGCTAGGCCGCGCCGTCTCCGATGCCGCAGGCGTCGAACACCGGGAAGGCGGCGCGCTCCAAGCCGACGAGGTCGAAGGTGATAGTGCCCTGCGAGACGCCCAGGGGACTTGTCGACTCGCCCTCCCAGGTCTCCGCAGTGAGAATCGGGCCGGACTCGCTGTCGTCGTTCGCGGCGGCCGCACCGCGCATCTGTGCTGCGAAGGCGTGGGAGTCGGCGCCTTGCTCGGGAATGAGGGGCGCAGGCAGCACTGCGACCTCGGCTTGGGCTGGGTGCCCCCACCACAGGGCCAGGCCACCCGTCGACTCCTCGGCGAACTGGTACCCGACGGGAGTCGGTTCGCCGTAGAACAGCTGCGGCGGACCGAAATGCCACAACCACACATCCAGGAATGATCCAGCCGTGCGGTCCTCGTCCTCCCGGCGCCCCTCCCCGATGTCGCCGCGCCGGCAGTTCAGCGAGAGGCTCGGGGCGAATTCGCCCCAGTCGAAGGCCACCGTGTGGCTGCGGGCGTCGAGGTGGGCGGAGATGCTGTAGTTGCCCTGGCTGTCACTCCGTTCCTCGACGACCCACTCCCCCAGCGGACCGGTATCGATCCGTCCACAGTGCCATAGCTGCGCCTCCAAGACTTCGGTGAAGGCGTGCCTGTCCCAGAAGTATGTGGCCCCGGCGTTGTCGCGGTAGTCCGGGCACACTCCGGGCTGCATCGTCGAGGGTGACTCGAGCGCGAGGCGGTAGCCGGCGCCGTCCCCGCCCGTGGCGCGCCGCTCGTCGCCGAGCAGGTACACGCCCGCCACCACGAGACCGGCGAGGCCGAGGGCCAGCAAGAACCGGATGAGCCTCACCGGTACTACCGCCCGCTCCAGAGGGACATCGCGCCGCGCCTACCAGACCCCGCCGCAGTTCTCCACGACATGGCGGATGCGCTCGTCGGCCTTGGATTGGGAATCGAGGCGGAAACGCCACTCCAGGGGGTTGCCGCCCCCGGACTCGGGAAACACCGCGGACACCCGCAGCTCGGCACTGCCCTGCCCGGCGGTCTGGCGGAGGAAGCTGACCGCTCTCGCCGTGTCATGCTCGCCGGGGACGCGAGCGACGAACCCGTCCACCAGCGTCGATTCGCCTTCGTCGAGTTCCATGATCACGTCTCGGGGACCGCTGTCGCCGTCGAAGTCGAGCGCCCAGCCGGACCAGTTGCGTGGATGGAGGTCTGGATCGTCGAGCAGCGCTCGCGACGGCGTGAACGTGATGTCCAGAGCGCCCTCGCCATCGCTGTCGTGATCCCAGCACGCCACCGTCAGCCGGGCAGGCAGCTGCTTCCCGTAGCGGCTCACGTAGTCCGCGCAGTCGTCCTCGCCGACGCCGTCGCACGCCGGCGGGCGGGGTCGCTCCTGGGCGAAGGCGAAGACGGCTATTGCGGTCCCCGCAGTCTGCTCGGGCACGAGGTTGGCGGGCGCGACCATCAGCTGCCACTCGTGGGCGTCGGGCGGCTCGGCGGGCCAGGGCCGCGAGCACGACACGACCATTGCCGCTGCGGTCGCCAGCGCGACCATCCGGATCAGCATCGGGATTCTCAAGTCACTCCTCCTGTCGACTGGGGCCTGGCGTCGCCGTAGTCGTCGTGCCATCCACGCAGGTGCTCGGGCGGGATCTGGTCGGAATACTCCACCCGCCAAGCCATCATCACGGCCGTGCCGACGTCCGGACCGCTCCCGGCGGTCACCGGCACCGGCGTTGCGAAGGCATGGACCTTCGGCGCCCGTCCGGCAGCAGCCGGGGCGAGCGTTTCAATCCAGGAGAAGCGGTGCCTGGCGTCGGATTCGGGCAGTTCCTGCGCCGATGACCCGGCATCGAGGAGTTCCTGGTTGCTGCGGTGGGCCGCGACGGGGCCGTGGACTGCGGCGGGAGGCTCCAGCAGGTCCAGGTAGCGCAGCGTCGCGGCTTGATCGTCACCTTCCGCGTCCCCGGAGAGCAGCCGTCTCCAACGCGACGCGACAGCCTCGCGCACCGCCCATCCATCGAGAGCGACGGCTGAGGTGAAGTCCTCGCGCGCCCCCCGCACCGGGCGCCCGTCGCGGGGATCGCGGAACACGGTGGCGCCGGGCGGTGATGCGTCCGCGTCGGGTGCGGCGAAGTCGCCGAGCACGCGCTTCGTGTACTGCTGCTCCCAGACGCGGCGCACGTCGTCGTAGACGCTGGTGAGCCAGCCCCGGCGCGTCATCTGCTCTTTGAGCTTCTTCTGCTCGGCCTCGACCAGCTCCTCGGAGGGGCTCGCGGCACCGACCAGCATCGACGCGGGAGGCACGGGGTCGAGACGCAGAGCGGCCAAGTCCATCGAGGCGCGGCGCGCCTTCTGCGGATCGCCGAGCGGCCTGTGCAGGATCTCGGTGAGGATCCGGCGATGGTCTAGGAACTGCTCCCGCAGGCTGTGCAGACGCAGCAGCTCCCCCGCGTAGTGGGTCGCCCCGATGGCGTGCTGTCTGCGCAGGATCTCGCCCTCGTTCAGATCCTCCACGGCATGGCGGAGGCTGCGAACGGCCGCCGCGCAGGCCCACAACGCCGCTAGGGCTACGGCGGATCCGATGAGGATCCAGCCGACCGGCCAGATCCTCGGGCCGTACGAGGTCCGAGCATCCCATGGCGTCACGGCCTCCCAGACCGCCGCGAGGTAGGGCCAACGCTGGTCGAGGCCTGCGGCGGCTGCTAGGAGAACCACGACGATCGCGGTGGCGAGGACCACGCGGGCCCGCCGGCGGGCCGCCACTGCATCCTCGTGTTCTTCGCGCGCCGTGTCGGGCGGCCTTACCGCAGCCGAGCGGAGGAACTGTGCGTGTGCCCTCATAATCCCGCGGTCGATGCTTGCCCCGAGCCGGAACATGAGGGTGTCGTGATGCCCGCCGACGGGGAGCGCGTCGGCCTCGGGCTCGAAGAACTCACCGTCGCGGTACGGATCCTCGCTGTCGTCGCCGTCGTCGCCGTTGTCGCCGTCGTCGTCCCGCGTCGGCGCGTCGGCCTCGGGCGCGGCCCGGGTCTCCCCGCCGCTCACCGGCTCGTCAGCCTTGCGGTCGGAGGGATCCGTCGACGCGACGATGCGGTCGAACACCTCGGCGGTGTCGGGGCCCACGCGGGGCGCGCCGACATCCGCGGTCGCGTGTTCCTCGGCAACTTCGGCGGGAGACGAACGCACGAACGCGCCCTGCGCGGCATCGTCATGCGGAACGCGAGCCGGCGCGAGGGCCGAAGGATCGAGCCAGACGAACCGCTCGCCGCCGGGACCGTCGTGGTTCACGACGGGCGACACGCCCTGGGGCAGATCCGAGCCGTCGACGAGGCCCAGCATCGTGGAGCGGATCGTCTGCCAGACCTCAGGCGAAGAGCCCTGTGCGCCGGAGGAGCGCACGCCGACCGGAAAGCCGCTCTTCTTGATGTGCTCGACCAGCGAGTCGAGCCTCTCCGGGTCTCCGACGCCGTGCAGTTCGAGGCGCAACATTCCGTCGCGGGGCGATTCGGTGACACCGCCGGTCCTCTGGGCCAGGCGCCCCAGCGCAAGCTCGGCCTCTGCGAGTTGTGGAGGCGGCCTCACCTGGCCAATGAGGCTACGCCAAAGACCTCGTGGGCTCTCGGCATCGTTCACGCCTCGAAGCGGTTCACACTCGAAGCCGCATTGCTCAACGACCTGTTCGGCGATGTCCTCCGGTGGCGCCGATCCCGACAGTGCGGCCCTGGTGCCCGCGCTCCGAGGCGCGGGCCACGGCGGCGACTCCGGAGCGCCGAGCGAGGCGATGTCGGGCGCGTGCAGCACCCGGATCTGCGCGTGCGCGATCCGGGGGTGCTTCATCTGGCCCGAGTAGCGGTCCGACAGCTCAAGAGCCTTCTGAGCGCCGCTCCAGCCCGCGGCCACACACAGCGCCAGCGATGCGCCGAGCACCAGCGGAGCGGCGGCGGACGCTTCGGTCGTCACGGCGCGGCTGCTCGCCGTTATGCGCCTGTCGTGCAGCAGATGGGCGTCCCAGTCGCCAGTGAAGTCGTCGCGGCGGTACTCGCAGGGACTCCCGGGCACGCTCACGGTGATTGATCGCACCCGGACGTCCGCTCCAACCTGGCGAAGCACGGCCTCGCAGGCCGCGTCCTCGGCCCGCCTCGCCGGTTCGGCGGGAGGGGGCGGGGGCCGCCGGGCGGGCCGCCCTGGCGGTTCGGGGGGGGCGGGCGGCCGCACGAGGTGGGAGGAGCCACAGCTCCGAGAGGCCGCGCTCTGTCACCGAACCGAAGGTCCCCGAGACCCAGTTCCGTCCGACCACCGCATCACAGGCCGCGCGCTCCAGGGACAACGTCAGATCGTCGGCGTGCGCCCAGGCGACCCGTCCCAGCATCCCGGCCGAGGCCCAGGCCTTGAGGCTGGACCGGAGAATGCCCGTGTCGGCCTCATCGGCCGCGGACGTCAGCAGGACCAGCCTGTCGGTTTCCACGTCAGCCCACCCGTCCCGGATCAGACACAGCCGGCCACTCCGTCAGATCACTGAGCCGCTTTGGGGCTTCCCGGTGAGGAGTTCCCTAAGGTCCAGATAGCAGTAGATGAGGATCGGAGCGAGCTCGGTGGTCATCGCGCCGGGCTCGGTCCGGCCGTCAATCGGCCGAACCATGTGACGGTCCATCCTCTCGTGATTCCTGAAGCGGTCCAAGTTCGCGTCGAGGTAGTCGATGGCCGCTTGTTGACGCTCGTCGGCCGTGCCTCCTACAGCCTTGGGAGTCTCACCGGCGACAGTGGGGTGCGGCGGATCCCCGGTATCCAAGAGCTGCGACAGATCGGGCGTGATCCGGCCGTCTCGAGTGGGCAGTCCGAGGTCGTAGAGCCGACGGTAGGAGTCGTAGACCCCCATGCCTTCGCCGCCGACCATGCCGAATGTCAAACAGAAGCTCTCCAGCAACGCGGCAAGCAGGTCGTCCCAGTCCCGCAGACTCGTCAGCAAGGGCCACGGGAACTCGCGCTCGCCGTCGTGGGAAGCCGTGATGCGGATCGCGGTCGTCGGATCGGCGTTGATGTAGCCGCAGAGGCGAGCCACTGCGAACCCCGAGACCATCGCCTCTAGGGCCTCGCGCGGCAGCGGCACGAAGGCTTCAAGCGTCCGACCCCGGCGCCACATCCAGAACTTCGACGAACGCTCCTCGGGCCCGCTGCTGTCCTGCAGCGCCTCCGCTACCGGCTCGGCGAAGGACCGCACGGACATCGGGTACATGGGACGGTTGATGTAGGACGAGACCAGCACAGACGAGCTGTCCTGCACGCTCGCCGAATACGACTCGGCTCCGATGACCTCTTGCGCTGCTTGGCGGGCAGGATGGCCTTCGCCGAACGGGAACTGCGAACAGACCGTCAGGAAGTCCAGAGGACCGCTGTTGGTTATTCCGTAGAGCGCCTCATCGATCCGGACGAGGGGGTCCGCCGCCTGCTTCGCGTTGCCCAGCTGCTCGCGGAAGCTCTTCATGCGGGTCGGGTGGTCGTCGCGCTTACGGCCGGTCTCGTCCTCCTCCGCGAGGTAGGAGCGCAGTCCCTCGCTCACAGTCCGGTTGAACCGCTCACCAGGGCGGCGGGTCCACTCGCGCACCCGCTTCTCGATGTCGTCCTCACTTGCGTCGCACACCACATCGGCGTGCTGGCCGGGCTGCCAGCGATGGTGCTCGCCGGGCCGGATCAACGGCGCCATGCCGCTGTCGCCCGCGATCAGCCTGTAGCGCAGCGCGTCCGTGCGCCTGTTGCCGTAGGGCACACCGTCGATGCGTGCCTCGCCACACAAGTCGCCGAGCAAGCCCGGCCACTCCTCGTGGCTCTCCAACGGAAACTCGACGGTGGACGGCAGGTAGCGGGCGGACAGATCGTCGATGCCCGACGGCCAAGCCTTCACGCTGTCGTCGTCGAGGGCGTGGCCCACCTCTTGCTGTGCGGCGAGCACGGCGCGCCGGACCGCTCCGAACACCTGCTCTCCCGCAGCCTCCATCGTGTCCGCCGCATGCTCGAGCCTCTTGGCGCGCCACCGCTGCGCCACTCCCTGCGCGATGCTCTCGGCTGCCGAGCGCACCTCGTCGGAGTCGCCACTCAGTTCGCCGGCGGTCCGGACCGCGTCGAGACCCTTCCTCACGTCTGTCCGGTAGGCGCTCTCGGCCTTCTTGGCTGCGGCACGGATGCTGTTCACCTCGGCGGGGTTGATCGTCTCAACCACATGCAGAAGGGCGGCGGCGGCGACACTGAGCGACGACAGTGCTGCCACCGCCGAGGTGGCTCTGCACGTCGCCTCCACCATCTCCCAGCACCATGAGCCGTCCGGCGGGACGTCGGCCTTGTCAGCCCATTCATCGGCCAGACTGCCGCCATGGGCCTTGAGGATCTGTTCCCACTGCTCGCCGGGACCCTGCTGGCTCGCTGGGAACTGGAGCGACTGGATTACTCGGTCGCGCGCTCCTCGCACCGCCTCGCCTGAGGCGAAGCTCTCTGCCGCGGCCGGGAATCCACGAGCGGCATCACCGCCGGCGGTCGCGCCGCGGTGGATTCTGTCGGCATAGTGCCGGCCCAGCGTCTCGATCTGCTCCTTCTCTGTGGAGTCGGTGGATCGGTCGGCCAGTGGACTCAGGCGCAGATAGCCCTCCGCGAGACCCGTGAGGACTTGGCGGGCCAGTAGACGCTCCGCCCACAACGTGAACCGGTCCCGTCCGACGGTGATTTTCGCGGCTCCGAAGGAGGACACCGCTCCGTAGAGGTGCTCGCTCGCGAACGGATAGCCGCCGTGGTTGTTCTTGGCGGAGTTGCGCCAGTTGACGTTGATGAAGTTGTGGATGCGCTCCTGCACGACGTCATCGACCACCCACGTCGACAGCGCCTCGCCGGTGGCTCTATACACCTCGGCTGTCTCGCCGAGGTCCGTGCCGCTCTTGCTGTACCGTCCCACCAGGAAGATCGAGTGTGGGCCCACGCCCGGCTCGTTGACGGCCTGGGTGCGCAGCGGCGACTCGATCTCGCCTGGCTGGGACCAGTAGGCGGCCAGCAGTTCGCTCATCAGTCCGAGCGAGTTGGCCGCCATCGAGCCCGAATCGGGCAGATCGAAGATGTCGTTGGTGAACAGCACCAGCGCGGGATGACCGCCGCGGGGATCGCAGGCCCTCACCAGGTCGATGACATCGAGCGCGACGCCCGCGCCCGTTCCTCCGGCCATCGAGGAGATCACCACCACCAGCGGTTCCGGGGTCGCGCCGCCCAACTCGGACTCGAAGCCGAGACGAGTTCCGACCTCACGCAGCTGAGGCCCACCGGCCGCGGTGCGCTGGAACGCGACCCTGAATCGGTCCAGCACGGCACCCTCCAACGACAGCAGGCCTGCGGCCCGGCCGATGCCTCGGCACTGCCCCGCTCCGTCCTTGAGCGGTACGGCGACCGCTCGGGGGTCGGGGAGCCAACCACACAACCCCCGGGCATTCGGGACCGGTCCGGCCGCGCTGAACTTGCCGGTCAGCGCCTCATAGAGGTCCTTGTAGCGGGTGACCATCGCCGACACCGAGAGGAAGTCCGCGGCCGGGATCTCAGGAATCTCGGTGGGATCCTCCTGAACGGTCAGCGTGTCGAGTCCGATGAACTGCCAGGCGTCGGGCACTCCGTCCTTCCAACCCCGATGATCGAGGCGCCGCTGCACCGCGTCGCGCACGTAGCGCACCGCCTTGGTGCCTGAGCCGCCGCAGCCGATGAAGATTGCCGGTCTGAGCACTGGTCTCTCCTATCTGTCTCGGTCGAACGGGTCAGCGTCGTCGAGATCCGGTTCGTCGTCGTGGTCCGCGCCATCGGCGAAGGGGTCCCGGAGCGCGGGATCGGGCCCAGCCGGTTCCGGCGCCGCCGGGTCCGACTCCGCCGGGTCGGCGACGCTTCCGCTCGCGCCGGCGCCCGGCTCCGTGCTGTCAGCCGCGATCGATGCCCGATACCGCTCCCAGGCCGGTGCTGCGTCCCGCGCCGCGTCGACGATCCGGGCGCGTCTGGCGTCGTCGTCGAACGGCAGGTCCCACACGATGACACGGGGATCGAGATCGGTGTCGTGGACTACCCAACCCCTCACGAGATCCGGCCCGATCACCGCTTCGGCGCGGGCTCCTCGACGGTGACGCTTGAATCCGTCCGGGCCGATGCAGTCCCCGGACGTCGACGACGCGCGCAGTTCGGGTGCGCCGCCCCGCAGCAGCGGCATCCACTGCGACCGCAGGCGCAGGCCCTCGAAGTTCGTCACCGACTTGCGTTGCTGCAGGTCCATGCAGATCTGTGATGCATCGGGCGTCGGTACGGACCCACCGTCGGTGTCGGCGCTGTCGAGGGATACGACCGCGTAGTCCGGCGAACCTATCGGCTTCCAGGGCCGCAGTCGCCAGGCGATCAGCACCCTCGCGGCCGCGGCTGCCGCAATCAGAACCGCCAGCATGGGCCAGAACTTCTGCCATGGGGGGACCGGCGGCACCGGCACCGGGGTGGTCGCTTCGGCGCAGACCCGCTCGCGTTCGACGGCCTCGCCGATCAGCCGCACGAGGGTCTCGTGGTCCGGCGTGCCGTCCGCCACGCCGGAGCGCTCCAGCAACTCGTTCACCGAGTCGGGCTCCTCGGCGGGGCACAGCGTCGGCACAAGCGACAATTCGACGTCGCGATCCGGCGGAATGTCCACGATAATGGGCTCGGTGCAAGCGAATCGGCCCGTGCCGTCCTGAGAGCCGGGGATTGCGCACGCCCATTCGCTGACTTCCGCGCTCGGGGCGTCGCGTGGAGCCTCGCCCGACGCCGGAACGAGCCTGACGGACTCCAGGATTGCGCTCGCCGGTAGTTGGCCCGGCGATGCGAACACGTGAAGGCTCTTGACGTCGACGGCGTCGATGGGATCGGTCGCCTCCATCTCGAAGTCCGACGGCAGCCAGTGCGCCGCCGGGTCGATGGCCGCCCCGAGATCGGCCGCGAACGCCTCGGAGCGGCGCTCTCGGCTCACCGCCTCGGCCAGGGCGTCGCGTCTCGTGCCGTACCCCGCCGAGTCCGAGTCGTATCCCAGGCGATCAAGCAGTCCTGCGGCCGAGCCCGATGCCTCGTTGACGGCCAGCGGGACGCGCAGCTGCATCGATGGCCGAAGAGGCCCCTCCGTGGTGACGGCGACCGTGATGGGCTCGGGGCAGGCGAACCGGCTCGAATCGCCGGACGCGGCCGGCACCTCGCAGCTCCATGGCGCACTCTCGACCACTACGCCGGCGAGCGCCGAGGCGCCCGTATCGGAGTCCGGCGTCACGAGGGCGACACCATCCTCGGCAAGGCTCAGGGTCGCGGGGAGCTCGCCGGCGACCGCGCTCACGTCGAAGCTCGCACCGTTCCAGTCCTGCTGCGGGTCGCTGATAGCGACGCCGGTCGGGAGCCAGCGAACACCGGGATCGAGGGGCAAGCAGAACAAGGGGTCAGCTCCCCTGCCGTCGATCAGTCCCAACAGATGCGTCGCTTGCCGTTCAGAGAGTTCGAGCCTTCCGATGTCGCGCGACCAGACGACCGGCTGAGGCGCCCCGGCGTACATGAACGTCTGGCTCAGCACCGCCACGAGCGTGACGCCGCCGCGTTGGGTCACCGCCTCCCGCAGGTTTGTGCCGTTGCCTCCTTGATCGGCGCTGTCCCAGGAGACGAGCTCGCCGAAGATACCCGGAAGGGCGAAGCGGCGATTGTCTTGCGCCACCACGAGCGGCCCCTCGGTGAGCGACTGTCGGGTCGGGTAGACGGGCGCTCCGTCAGCAGCGTCCACGCGGAGTCGAAGCTCGATGTCGGAGTAGTCCGCAGTCGGGTAGTTGACGACGAACCCGCTCACGTTGCACATTGAGTCGATCGCAAGACTGTCGACCTCGGGGCTGGGGCTGGTCCGGACATCCACCACCGCGGCAGCCCTGCGCGCATCGGCCTGCGCGGACGGATTGCTTCCATGGAAGAGAAGCTCCCATCGACCCTCCCACTGCCATGTCCAGCGACTACCGGCAAGCTGCTCCGCTACCTGATGTCCGACTATCTGCAAGTCGCTCGGATAGTTCGACCGCGTGAAGAAGCCGAACGGTTCGACAGGCAAGTATTGACCAGTATGTTCGCGCGGCTTGATGTCTCCATCTCCGCCGATTGAATGACTCGTGGTTCCATCTGGAGCCCTTACGACGGCTAGGACCTCTTCAGGATTCTCGATCTCGCGCCCGATTAGCGTGAGGTCCACGAAGGCGCGAAAGCTCTCGACTCCGAGGTCGAGATCGAAAGGCACGACGCATGGGCGATCCGGGCTGCCGTCGCCGCCTGTGCACTCGTCGAACTCGTCGTCGGGGGGCCGCGTGGGGTCTGGCAGTGGCTCTTCAACTGGCTGCGGGGTCTGTCCGACCGCCGTCTCGATGAGCTCGCGGAGCACGGTGTTCAACCTGTCTCCCTCGAAACTGTCGTAGATGTTGCCCCGAAGTTGGTTGATGCAGCTGAGCGACGAATCGGCGGGGCCCGCCTCCCCGTACAGGTAGCGCAGCCTGCTCGCCTCCAGATCGTCGTCCCTGAGTTGGACCGCTCCCACCCAGACATGATCGCGAAGTGACTGCATCTCGGGGCTGCTGCACAGCTCGAAGAGCTCGCGCTGTTCGCCCACCTCGTCCGCCGCGGTGGCGTGTTGGCCGTCGGTGAACCAGATCAGCAGGTTGCAGTCGTCGGCACGAGTGGCGAACCTCTCCCACGCACCGGTGAGCGCCGCGACGTAGTCGGTGTATTGACCGGCGTCGGTTGCGATGGCCCCGATTGAGTTGCCCACCCGCGAGTAGATCTCGCTTGCGGGATACCAACCCTCCTGACGGGAGTAGCGTGCATCGAAGGTGTCGAGCGCGACCTCGATGTTGGCGTCGTCGGAGTAACTCAGGCTGAGACTCTCGACGACCTGCAAGGCGTCGCTGGTGCCGGCTGACCGCAAGTTGTTCGGGTCCGTAGTCCTCAGGCTTCCCGACGTGTCGAGCAGAAGGAGCAGGTTGATTCTCAGCGTGCCATCGCCGGCCGTGGCGGAACAGACGTCTTGCACGTCCACGCCCGTCTCTGCGCTCACAGACGGCGCCGCCAGCACGACGACTGGCATCGCAGCGCCGGCTGCGAGAGCCAGGAGCGCGGCGAGGCGCCTGATCGGGCTCACGGCGTCGCAAGTCCTCGTGCCGCCATCCACGCGGCGCCGACGGCCGCAAGGAACACGGCGATGCGCAGCGCTGCCGTCGGCCAGGGGCGCTTGTAGTTGCGCTTGGCGTGCCGGATGCTCCGTTGGCGCAGGTCAGCGGCCGCGGCGGACAAGTACGCGAGGGCGCCGACCAGCACCGTCAGCCAGCCCGCCTCCCTCGCTCCCGCCACGAGAGCGAGGACCGCGCCCGCCAGGGCCGCCAGGCACAGCGCCACGACGCCGCGGTCGGGGAACCGGCGCTCGTGCTTGCTCACGGACGCGGCATCGGTCGCGACCGGGTCGAACCCGTCGTCGAACAGGCCGTCGTCGAGCGCGAACGGATCGTCCTGCCAGCTGGCGCTCAAGGCGCGGCCTGCCTGCTCGTGGACATGGCTGCGCAGTGTAGGTGACGGCTATGACAGCGCTCGATACGACGGGAACCCGGCGCGGCTGCGCATGGACCAGCCCAGGACCGTCCGCCGGCGGTTTCGGGCCTGGCCGAGCGGGCCCGGTGACGGCGCTCGCGGTGACATCTCGACCCGGCAGTGCCTGGGGCGACAGTCCACACTGCACAAGGCTTGGGACGGCCGGCTGCGCCGAAGCGACCCTCGGCGCAGCCTTGAGCGCGGCCGCACGCGGCC
>MKWU01006426.1_pt1 | contig 11951 bp, 10 predicted proteins | sample 809101 | NCBI WGS metagenome assembly MKWU01 (sample SAMN05860141, study PRJNA318959) | sponge metagenome | host: Aplysina aerophoba | place: Slovenia: Piran, Adriatic Sea, Gulf of Piran | collected 2013-05-07
CAGCCGGTGCAGGCAGGCAGGAATGAGATGACCAGCGTGTGCGACAGGATTCGAGCCCGCAGTGAAGCTGTGCCTCAATTGAGGCAATGCAACAGCCTTGGAAGGGAATTGTCCTCTCGCATGCATGTCGTTGCCGAACTTTCTCCAACTTGACCGCTCCTCTTAGCCGCGCCCCAGATATGGCATTTGCGACGCCATGATGGTCAGGAACGGTATGTTCGTGTCCAAAGGGAGACTTGCAATGTATGCCACTGCATCTCCACAGTGTGCCACACCGAATACAGGTTCGGCCATGACCGTCCCAGAGGGCTGCACTACGCCGGACCTGAACCGCACGGTTAGGTCAGTTTCCGCGTTTCCAATGTCAATCTGGGAACAGGCAATGTCGAATGGTCTGCCGTCCAGACCGAGACTCTTGGTCAGGCCAGTGATGGCATGCTTTGTTGTGGTGTAGGGAACCGTGAGCGGACGTGGCACATGAGCGGACACTGAGCCGTTGTTTATGATGCGGCCACCACGAGGGTTCTGTGACTTCATGATGCCAAATGCCTGTCTCGAGCAAAGGAAGGCGCCAGTTACATTGGTCGCAAGGCACCGATTCCACTCGTCGACGGGCAATTCGTCGATTGTCACCGGGGTCGTTCCAATGCCTGCATTGTTGAAAAGCACGTCCAGGCGGCCACAATGTGCAAGCACTGCCTGAAATGCATCGGCAACGGCACGGTCGTCGGCGACGTCAAGGGGCAGAACCAGCACGTCGCTTCGACTCGCTTGGCTGGCAGTTTCTTCAAGCGGTTGGGAGCGCCGCCCCATAACGGCCAGCCGAAATCCTGCGCGGTCGAGGGCCAGAGCCGCGGCCCGCCCAATTCCCGAACCGGCGCCGGTGACGACTGCAGTCTTGACTGTCATGCGATGAGTACCCTGTCTGGAATGCCTGTCCGGCGAGAACGATTTGCGTTCAACGGGTGCGCCGAGACTGCTGCTGCAATAGCTTCAATCGATGAAGGTTTACAGTGAAACTCTGCATGGATGCCTTGACTGCAACTCGACTGTGAACGGCGAACGACGTTGAACAGGATCTTCCGCACCGTTCAGCTTCCCGACTGCCTTCCCTTCCGCAGTGTGCCAAATGAATTCATGATCGAAGGTGATTGCGGGTACTGGCCGGCTTGGAAGCGGTGCCCAATTTCGATGCCGCTGTCCTGGAGCCAATGGTCCCAGCCCTTGCCGGAAGCGAATCTTGACCGCTGCAGGTTGGAGTGGCTTCGCCGCAGATTGAGCGCTGCCTCGACATTGGCATTGACGGAAAACTGGGACAATCTGCGTTCGAACGCGTGGTCACGGCTTCCGGAAAGTCGCTCAAACGCCTGAATCATCCTGATGTGCCACCCCATTGCGGCCGAATCTTCGTTCAGCGTCAGGTCGCTGACGCTGGAGGGAGGTAGTCGCTTGGATTGACGCTGGAGAGTCCCAGGCGAATCTGGAAGAACAGCCAGCCCGGCTCCGTTCCGAGACGGCCAATCTCCTGTCCGCGGGTCACCTCCTGTTTCTCGCGGACGGTCCTGTCGCTGACATTTTGGTAGACACTGTACATATTTCCGCCATGGAGTATGAAGATTATCACGTTGTTGCCGACCATGTCGCTGATCAAGGCAACCTTTCCGTCTGCGATGGCTCTTATGGCCGTGCCGGCTTCGCCTGATATTCTGAGTCCCTCGTGCCGTTCGTCGCCTTCGACTGAATATCCCTTGGTCACCGAACCAGCCATTGGGAACACGTACTCGGAACTGGTTGTCCCTGTAGTCGAATTGTCGGTTGCCGGCGCCATTTCCTTGGGTTCAATCGAGGCAAGTCCGGGGGCGGGTTCGGCCTCGGTCGCCGGCTGCTCCGTCGCTGGCGCAGCCACAACCGTTGCATCGGCACCAGCCTCTTCACCAGTTTGCTCGGGCAGATCGGACTTCTTGATCATCGGAACCTTGAGCAAGTCTCCTGCCGAGACCGAAAAACTGGCATCCAAGTCGTTCCACTCGGCCAATGTTCGCACCGAGACGCCGTACATCCGGGCTATTTCGTAGGCGTTTTCGCCCTTGCGGACTCGATGACGCGTAAAGTCGGGCTGTTGAAAAGGCTGAGGTTGAGGGCTGTCCACGGACTCGACCGAACCATCGGCGACTTGCACAGCATCGACCGAAGCCACAATGGTCTCGGTGCTGGATTGCAGCTCCGCCGGCACCAGGACGATGGTGCCCGCCGGCGGAGTGTCATCGACCTGCATGCGATTGTGCTGGGCGAGTGCGACCGGATCAACTTCAACGCGCCCGGCCACCGCTCTGAGGCTTTCGCCTTCCATCACCTCGACATACAGTATGCCGTCTCTCTCGATCCTGGTTCCAACTGTCGGTTTTGTGGAAGTTTGTCGCTCATCGGCCGGAGGAAGGTTGGCATTGGGGATTGTGGTGACATCCCTCCGCATGTCGGGCGAAACACATGCCGACACCAGAAACAGCAGGCAGAATGCAGCAAGCGTTCCAGCAGTGAATGCGATTCGGCGGGATGCCAACTCAGATGACGCTCGAACAGCGGTCAAGCCAGTTCTTTGCAGTGATTTTGCTTCAGACATCGCGAATTCCCTCGACCAGTGGCACAAAGCGCACGGAACAAATCTCCTTGTATTCCAATTCGTTGCTGGACTTGCGCACAGTGACCAGTCGCTGTTCCCATTCGGTTGTAGCAACCGGCAGCACCATGATGCCGCCGTCCTTCAACTGAGCCAGCAGTTCGCGGGGCACTTCTGTCGACGCGGCGGTGATTATGATCCTGTCAAATGGCGCCGCTTCGGCGAGCCCCAGCGCGCCATCGCGAAACAGGAACGAGATGTTTTGACGGTGGTATTTCGAGGTGATCAGTTCCCGGGCCCGCGCAAAGAGCGAACGCACTCGCTCCGTCGTGTACACGTGCCGAGCCAGCTGCGACAGAATCACAGTCTGGAATCCACTTCCCGTGCCAACCTCGAAAACCCGATGGTTGGACCTGACGTCCAGCAACTGCGTCATGAGACCCACGATGGTCGGCTGGCTTATGGTTTGCCCGCATCCGATGGAGATCGGCATGTCTCGGTATGCACAGTCTCTGAATGAACTGGAAACGAAGTCCCTCCGGTCCACGGCGGACATTGCCGCCATGACGCGTTCATCGGTTATACCCTTTTCCCGGAGTTCCTGCAGCAGCTGTTCCACTCAGCACAACTCCCGTTTCCGAAATCTTTCACGCATGTTCTCCATGGTTTCGTAGGCTGTCATGTCGGCGCGCATTGGAGTTATCGATATCTGGTCGGCCATGTTTGCGTTCACGTCGGTGCCCGGTGTTGCGGTGCAGGTCTGAAGCCCACCGGCTATTGACAGGAAACGACGCCTTGCTCGAGTCAACAATGGTTCGATCGAATAGTTGGAATTGCGACGAAAACCCTGACTCACGACACTTGCTCCAGCCACCTCGTCGGCTGGACATGGCGGAAAATTCACGTTGACAAACAACCTGTAGTCCTGCTCGTCCCACGGTGTGCAGTCTATCAATTTGCGCAGCAAAATCAATCCATGCGTGCGCGTTGCCTCAAAGGGGTCGTCGAGGAGCCGATTCTTCAGGCCAATGTACTGCGAGTAGGCAATGGACCTGACACCCTGCAGCGCGCCCTCCATCGCCGCGCCCACAGTCCCGGAGTAGGCAGCGTTCTGGCCTGAATTGTTGCCGCGGTTGACGCCTGAGAGCACTAGATCTGGCGGCTTGGCCATGAGGTGGCGCAGGGCGACGATCACACAGTCGCCCGGAGTTCCTTGCACCATGAATCTTCTCTGCCCCACTTGCTGCACCTGCAGGACGTTTTGAAACGTGATGGCGTGCCCAACGCCAGACTGTTCCTGCTCGGGCGCCACGGTCCAGACTGTGCCGTCTGGACCGGCGAACTGGCGGGCGAGAGATTCCATGATCTCCAGCCCGGGAGCGTGTATCCCGTCATCGTTGGTTACGAGAATGCGCATCGGAATGTGCTGGGCCGACAAGGGATATCGTTTGAATTCACAAGACGGGCGGGCGCTTCACGCCAGTTCGCCCGAGGCGGAGATCGATGTTGCGCCATCGACATAGGGTTCAAGCGCCTTGGGAATGTCGACTCCTCCGTCCTGCCTTTGCCCGTTCTCAAGAACCGCAATCAATGTTCTGCCCACGGCGAGACCGGAACCATTGAGCGTGTGCACGAATTCCACCGCCCGGGAAGCGCGCCTGCGCAACCTGGCGTTCATCCGCCGTGCCTGAAAGTCGCCGCAGTTGGAAACCGAACTGATCTCACGGTGCTTGCCCTGGCCGGGCAGCCAGACTTCGAGATCGTACGTCTTGCGGGCGCCAAAGCCCATGTCGCCGGTGCAGAGCACCACCGTTCTGTAGGGAAGGCCGAGTGCTTCCAGTATGCCCTCCGCGCAGCCCCGCATTCTTTCCAGTTCCTCGATGCTGGCCTCCGGGGCCGTCACTGACACCATTTCCACCTTTTCGAACTGATGCTGGCGCAGCATTCCTGCCGTGTCCTTGCCAGCCGCTCCCGCCTCTGATCGAAAGCACTGTGTATGCGCGCAGAAGCGCCACGGCAAGCAATGCTCGTCGACGATCGTGTCGCCTGCGATGTTCGTCAGCGTGACCTCGGCAGTGGGAATGAGCCACTGCCCGCCCTCGGTGCGATAGGAATCTTCCGCGAACTTGGGGAGCTGGCCGGTTCCCCGCATGGCATTCCCCCGCACGAGCACCGGTGTCCACATCTCCAGCAGACCGTTTTCACGGGTTTGCGTGTCGATCATGAATTGCCCGAGGGCACGATGAAGCCGGGCCACGGCGCCGCTCATCAGCACAAACCGCGAACCGGACATCCTGGCGGCAGTCTTGAAGTCCATTCCGCTCGCCACGCCGGGAATTTCGAAGTGTTCTCTGGGTTCGAAGGAGAATTCCCGGGGCTCGCCCCAGGTCCTGACGACGAGGTTGTCGTCTTCGCTTGATCCGTCCGGAACATCCTTGAAGGCGCGATTTGGGATGGTGAGCAGCAGCTGCCGCAGCGCATCGTCGGCCTCCGAGGCTTCCCTGTCCAGCACCGTCATGGTCTCCCTGGCTTCGGAAACCTTCCTGCGCAGCACATCGAACTTGGCCATGTCGCCCTCGGCCTTTGCCCTCCCGATTTTCCGGGACGCTGCCTTTTGCTCGGCTCTAAGTTTCTCGGCCCGGGCGATTCTCCTTCGCCGGCGCCGATCAAGTTCGAGAATCCTTTCTGCGACAGGAGAGTCCCCGCGTCTTTTCAGCGCATCGTCGAACGCTTCGGGAAATTGGCGAATAAAGCGGATGTCATGCATGGGCGGCAGATGTCGTTAAGGATTGCGGCGGCAATTCGCAACAAGTTCTCAATGAGGGCGAATGCCAAAGCTCAAAGGGAATTTAATATCGGCATTTCCCAATGCAACCGCCACACATTCGGAAGCCATCTCGCCCGAACATGCAAATGCAGGTCTTTGTGCAACAGTTCCTTGATGATCCGGTCGGCGCGCAGCGGATGGTCCAAGGCATGAGCTGCCCTTGAAAGGGAAGGCGTCCGCCACGGGCGGCATTCAACGAGAGCGGCGGGAGCTCTTGCCGGACCGGCAAGCAGCTTCAGGCGATCCCTCGCGTCAGGAAGCCAATCCCAGGCGCAAGTTTCCACGAAAGGGATGAGGATCTGCATTTCGCAATCACGGCCAGCCAAGTGGCTGCCTTGGCCATTGATTCTCGAAAGTCGGAGCCGGGTCGGTGCATTCCGAAAAAAACTGGCATCGGTTCGTTGACGCCCATTGACAGGGCCGGCAATTTCGGAACAATCTGCAACGATGCCCGTGACCGGCGGCGATTCTGCAAGTCTGCCTGGAAAGCCTTTGGCTTGGTGCGCAGGGCACGATGCACTTGCGTCGTGCTGTGCACAGAGCTTGAATGCCTTGCATGTGGTCAAAGCGCGTTATAGTGCGCGTTGCGTTGCGCTGTCTGCCGACAGAAATTTCCCGAGGATGTTCAATGTTCATTACTCCAGCCTATGCCCAGTCCGGTGGAGGATCGCTGGGTTTGGTAAACCTGGTTCCACTGCTGCTGATATTTGTGATCATGTATTTTTTGCTGATTCGTCCGCAGCAAAAGAAGGTCAAGCAACACAGGGTGATGGTCAGCAACCTGCGGCGTGGCGACTGGGTCATTACACAAGGTGGAATTGTCGGACGAATCACTCGCGTCAAGGATGACAACGAGGTCGAGATCGAAATCGACAGCGAGCAGCAGGTGCGTGTCCGACTCGTGCGCAGCATGGTGACCAGCGTGATCGAAAAGGCAGGCCAGAGCGAATAGCCGCGCAGGCAACCACCGGATCACAAACGTCATGATCAGACTTCCATACTGGCAAAGAGTTGCAGTTCTTCTTCTGTGTGCAGCGGGAATCGGCCTTGCGATGCCGAACCTGTTTTACACGAGGGTTGAGCAGTCGAACGACGCGATGGCAATCCTTGATCGGGGCAGTCAACCGACCCCCGAGTTGACGACGCAACTTGCCGGCTGGCCTGGCTGGTTGCCACGACGCTTGGTGAACTTGGGATTGGACCTGCGGGGCGGCGCCCATCTTTTGGCCGAGGTTCAACTGGCGGATGTCCATGCCTCCCGCATGGACGCATTGTGGCCAGAGGTTCGCGACACTCTGGGTGAAATTCGTGCCGAGACCGGCGGCGTCAGGCGCCAACAGTCGGCAGCTGACGAGTTGCGCGTGCGAATTGCCAATCCTGAAGCCATTGATCAGGCGCTCAAAGCAGTGGAACAGCTGGCGCGTCCCATAGTCAGCCTCGGAGGGCTTGGCAGCAGCGATCTGGAAGTCATCGTTGAAGGCAGTGAACTGGTCATTCGGTTGACGGAAGAGGAACAAGCGGCAACCGACAACCGAACCATGATGCAGTCGCTGGAGATCATTCGCCGGCGAGTGGACGAGGTCGGAACAAGGGAACCCAGCATCCAGCGACAGGGGGCGGACAGGATCATCATTCAGGTTCCCGGAATCGGTTCTGCGGCCGAGCTCAAGGAACTGATTGGAACGACAGCCAAGCTGACCTTCCACCATGTGCAGCGCACGGCCTCCAGCCGTGGGTTGCAGCAGCCGCAGACCGTCACCTATCCGGCCATGGACGAACCAGGATTGTTCTATGTGCTGGACCGCACGCCCGTGGTCACAGGCGAGGAACTGACCGATGCAAGGCCGGATTTCGACGAGAACGGCCGTCCTGCCGTCAGCTTCAGATTCAATCCCTCCGGCGCCAGGAGTTTCGGCGACTACACTGCCGCGAATGTCGGACTGCCATTCGCAATTGTCCTCGACAGCGAAGTCATTTCCGCGCCCGTAATTCAAAGTCACATTCCCGGTGGGTCGGGCATCATCACCGGCAGTTTCACCGTCCAGGAATCCAACAATCTGGCCGTGCTGCTTAGGGCCGGCGCATTGCCCGCTGGAATGGTGTTTCTCGAGGAAAGGACTGTGGGCCCGGAGTTGGGCCAGGATTCGATTGACGCCGGCAGATGGGCATGCGCGGTTGCTCTCCTGGCCGTGTTGTTGTTCATGGCTGGCAGCTACGGCCTGTTTGGCGTGTTCTCCAACATCGCCCTGCTCGTGAACCTGTTCATGATTTTCGGTGTTCTGTCGCTGGTAGGGGCAACGCTGACCTTGCCCGGCATTGCCGGAATTGTGTTGACGATCGGCATGGCGGTGGATGCCAACGTGCTAATATTCGAACGCATACGCGAAGAGGTTCGGACGGCGCGAGGACCGGCCAGGGCCATAGAGTTGGGATATGAACGAGCCCTGTCGGCAATCCTTGACGCGAACGTCACGACGCTGCTGGCGGCAATCATTCTGTTCGTCATTGGCTCCGGACCGGTGCGGGGTTTTGCGGTGACGCTCGGAATTGGAATCGTCACGAGCATGTTCACGGCCATCTTCGTCACAAGGCTCATGATAGTTGTCTGGTTTGACCGGCGTCGGCCCAAGCGGCTTGTCTTGTGAGGGCGCCCATGCGAATTCGACTCGTCCCTGAGCAAACCGACTGGCCCTTCCTTGCACACAGCCGCACGGTGTTTCTCGGCTCCATTGCAGCCATGGTCGTGTCGCTTCTGGCGTTGGTGGTAATTGGACTGAACTATGGCATCGATTTCCGGGGCGGTACCTCGATACGGACTCAATCTATGGTTCCGGTTGATGTGGGCGCATACCGGCAGGCAGTCGCTCCGCTTGATCTTGGGGACGTTTCGATAACCGAAGTCTTTGATCCGACCTTCGCTGCAGACCAACATGTAGCTGTTGTAAGAATCGCTGTGCAGAAGGGCGACGAGGCCATCGCAGTCCAACGGGTAAGGGAAGTCCAGGACGCGCTCCGCGTCATCGACCCGGCGATGACCTTTCCCTTGGTCGAGAGCGTCGGACCCAAAGTGTCAGGCGAGTTGGTCAAAAAGGCGATCTACGCGGTTCTGGCTGCCATTGGCGTGGTGTTGTTTTACATTTGGGTGAGATTCGAGTGGCAGTTCTCCCTTGGAGCGGTTGCTGCGCTCGTCCACGACGTGGTCCTAACTATTGGTGTGTTTTGCATACTGCAGATCAAGTTCGATCTTGCGATCATCGCGGCGCTCCTGACCATTGTGGGGTATTCACTGAATGACACTGTTGTCGTGTTCGATAGAGTCCGTGAAAACCTTCGAAAGTACAAGAAACCGGCTCTGAAGGATGTGTTGAACAGGTCGCTCAACGACACGCTGTCTCGCACTGTCATGACGTCCGTAACGACGTTCCTGGCGCTCTTGGCCTTGTTCGTCTTCGGAGGGGACGTAATTCGAGGGTTTGTCTTTGCCATGATGTGGGGAGTTGTCGTTGGCACCTATTCCTCGATCTTTGTAGCTTCCTTCGTGCTCTTGACCTTGGGCGTAAAGAGAGATTGGTCCAAGCCGGACGACAAGAGTGGAACAAAGTTCATGACGAAGTGAACCCATGACGGACATCATCGGCAGCGTTGCGTCGGAGATGTCGTTGTGGTTGTTGGTTGGCGCAATGACGGCCGGCGTCGTACGCGGGTTTTCAGGATTTGGAACCGCGATGATCTACCTTCCGGTTGCCGGGACTCAAATGTCGCCGGTTGCCGCGCTGACCACGCTCGCAGTGATGGACCTTGTGGGTCCGCTCATGCTGGCTCCCCGGATTGTCAGGAACGCAGACGTGGGCGATGTCATGCGCCTGTCGGCAGGCGCGCTTGCAATGCTGCCCCTTGGCGTGTTCTTGCTTCTCCTAATGGCCGCGGAAGTCTTTCGGTACGCAGTGTCGTCGATTACGCTTGTGTTGTTGGCATTGCTGATAAGCGGCATCCGATACGAAGGAAGTCTGTCGCGGCCCTTGGTGTACGGCGCCGGTGGCATCGGAGGCTTGTTTGCCGGATCCGTGGGCCTTCCAGGTCCGCCCGTGATAATGCTGTACCTTGCAAGTTCGCTTCCGGTCGTTGCCGTGCGCGCCAACCTCTTCATTTACTTGATCGTGGCCGACATCATGCTGCTTGGCGTGTTGGCATTCAACGGCCAGCTGCATGTTGCACACGTTGCGCTGGGTTTGGCCATTGCGCTTCCATTTGTCGCCGCAATGGGGATTGGCTCATTGATTTTCAGGCCCGAAAAGGAGCGCGTTTATCGCTTTGTCGCATATGGGATCATTGCCACATCGGCAGTCCTGGGGCTGCCAGTGTTGAATTGAGCTGCTGTTCACTTGTCGCAGTACGCACCGACATGCACATTTCATCAAGAGCCGCCGGGGGCGGGAGCGAATGGAGGATGTGACGCAGGCCACATCACCCCACCGCTTTCCACCAGTTTTGACGGTGTGCCGCCCCTTTGGATAGCGTGCTCTGTCGAAACTGGATTCCTTACGTTGTCCCGGCTTTTCCGAAGCCATCCAATTTGCCATGCCGGAAGATTGCAAGACCGGGCATGATTGTGCCTGTTCACCTGAGGTGGTGGCGAATTGTGCCGTGAAGATTGACCGTGGAGCTAGGGTTCGATGCTGTTGCCTGTGGGTGCAGCGTGCCGGTCATTGCGGGAATTGGGTCCACATCGTTGTAGGCGGGCCTGTTCCTGGTTCAGCTTGTGCGTTGCATCGTAGGCGCGCCAATTCGAATGGCCGCCGGAGAATCATCTTGGCGCCTATAGGCACTGTTCCGGCATCAACTGCCTTGCCAGACTGTCCAGGCGACGGAACAGGCGGGACTGCCTGATCTGCCTTGAGCGACCTGGTTGGCTGCGCAGCAGACTGTCCGCTGCCGTCCCCAAGAATGCGTCGGCTTCGGTCTCAAGCTCCACACAGCACGCCGCGATCTCGCAATGCAGATTGTCTTCGGGGTCGAATTGCGGGATGGGCACCCGTCGCCAAGGATGAAGCGAAAAGTCCCGACCGCTCCGTCTCGACTGCACAAAGGCGGGATTGAGCGCAGGCGTGTTCAGCAGCGCCACGAGATAGGCAGCCTCTTCCGGACTCTCGAATGTGCCATTGAAGACTGTATCTCCCACCACATCCATGCTGGCAGGCAGTCGGCAGGCGCGCATTATGTCGCCAGACTTCGGATAGATCACACGAATGAGCAGCGCGTCTGGCGCGGCGGGTGTCAACGGAAGCTGAGCCGAAGCCTTGCCCATAAAGTTGACATTTTTCAACAAGGAAGGCGGCATGCTCGCCCCCTTCCCTCGAAGCTCCCGGTAGATGTCGTCAAGCTGGCGCCATCCAGGAACTGCAAGGGCTGTCTCATTGTCCAGGACACGTCCCTTGTCGTCCACCGGCAGAATGGCCAGATCCGGCGCTTCCGGGGCCAGCGCAAATGGCAGCAGATGCTCCGAGCGCAAGTGTCGAACCAGCCAGTGTGCGGGAACTTCGACTGTCAGGGGATCGACTTCCTTCCATGGTCGTTGAGTCGAGCGACGCGTGGTGACAGTTCTGGTTGCGCCATCATTTGCGACCCGGTCCGCGATGGCCAGAACATGGGGAACGATGGTTGCACCGTTCCGAAACAGACCGATGTAGCCGGATTCTCCTTCCGGCAACGGCTCCTCCGGCTCCACCCAATCAATGCGGTCGTTCGCCTCCCGCAGCGTTGAACCGGCTGACGGCCGCCCTGACGGGCAGCGTGCCACAAGCATGGGCACATCTCCACCCAGGGAAGTGCGCATGTTGTCAAACAGCACGCAGGACTTCTGCGCATCGCCGCCGCCAAACACCTGCGCCGGAGCCAGGTCGAGTGTTTGGCCGGTCCGTACGTTGCCTGCCCGCCAGTCGCGGAACTTCCGCCAGTTCCCGCTCCTGATTGCCGAATGCTTGACAACCCACGCAGCCGGGTTCTCCCGGCAATCGTTCAGATACTGCTCCCGGCAGCGCTTGACAAAGAGCTGTGCGATGTCGGCATGCGGCGCCTGGATGCCGCCCTGCCGAAGCTTCATCTCCTCGGCGAACTCCTCTAGCCGTCGCTTGCGGACAACGTGCTGAATGGTCGACATCTTGACCCAAGGCGGATTGGAGACGATGCGGTCCACCTTGTGCCGGGCCAGGAGATATGGACCGACAGTTTGTCGCATGAACCAGGGCCAGACTGAATTGCCCTCCTTCATGACAATCTCACGCAACGCATCGTGGCTCTCGAGCAGCTGGTCTCGGTCGGCGCCGTCCTGCACGCTCTGCTCAATGTGCGCCGGCAGAGGCATCGCTGCGGCAGCGGCACTTGTCATTTCCTCGATCAGGCCGGCGAAGTCCTGCCGTGTGACGAACGCTTCCGGCAGCCGGATCTCGCGACGGCCCGGCGACACGAACACCACCTCGCCATTCTGCGGCGCAAACAGCGACTGGTCCT
>MKWU01006427.1_pt1 | contig 11950 bp, 9 predicted proteins | sample 809101 | NCBI WGS metagenome assembly MKWU01 (sample SAMN05860141, study PRJNA318959) | sponge metagenome | host: Aplysina aerophoba | place: Slovenia: Piran, Adriatic Sea, Gulf of Piran | collected 2013-05-07
TGTCCCGCCATTCATCGTCGTGGCCGAGCGGATAGAGCACCTCAGCTTTGCCTTCGACCAGCACTTTGCGATACACCCCCGATTCCTCATCAATCGTAATGGCAACGCGCGCGTCCTGCTGGATGTTTCCCATCGGATTGCCGCGCAGTTTCATGCGTACCAATGGTGGAGGTCGCCATTGCCGAGTCTCCTTTCCCTGCTTCATTCACCGTCTATCACAGCCGATGCCTCAAGAGGAGCGGCTCATGCGGCAGTTCCTTTTCGACAGGCTGGGGCCTAACCGTTTCGACCGTTTCCAAGGTTGTCAGGCATTCAGGCCGCCTTGGGGAGCCGCTTCACCGTCTTCCTGATGGTAGACCCGGTATCCCGCTTGGCAACCTCAAGCTCGTAGTGGGACTGGAGGTTGAGCCAGAAGGAAGCGGATACACCAAAGGCCCGCTCAAGCCTGAGCGCGGTATCGGCCGTAATGCCGCGCCGTCCGCGCACGATATCGCTGACGCGGTTTTGCGAAATGCCGAGCGCCTTCGAGAGGCTGTTAGCGCTCAGCTTGTAGGGCTCCATAAAATCCTCACGAAGAGTCACACCCGGATGTATGGGGTCGATCATCAGTGGTAGTCCGTTATCTCTACGTTGGTTGGTCCATCGTTCCAATCGAACACGAGACGGTACCGGTCGTTGATGGCGATGGCCCACTGTCCGGCGCGATCACCCTTGAGCCGGTGGAGCCTTGCCCCAGGGTTGTTTCGCAGGTCATCCAGCGTGACCACCGCGTTCAGAACGTTGAGCCTGCGTTTGGCCTGGGCTTGGATGCTCTGGAAACGGCGCACTCGCTTGTCAAGCCAAACACTCTCCGTATCTCTGTCCGCGAACGACCTGATCGCCACGCCCAATATGTAATACGATATCCGCATAAGTCAAGAACACCGCCCCGGCGGCTACACACTGGCGTTCGCATTCCCCTCTAGGAAGGATGGTTCCTCTGACGAAATCTTGATATAGGCCCGGCATCCCTTTCTTCTCGCCTAGTTTTGTCAGCGTTTCCCTGTAGTGCTTCTCCAGGTCATCGCCATCTTTATCCAAGAGGCTCTGCCAGTCATAAGCCTTGGGAATAGTCGAAGCTGGTTGCCCAGAAGCTGGGTCCGCTCATGGGCCATCTTGAGGAAAAGGAGATATGTCAACTGCTCAACATAGTCGCCATACGAGAGCCCATCGTCACGCAGGATGACGATATCGCCATCCCGTAATTCTCTGGAGGCAAGGCTAGATTTCTTGATCTTTCGTAAGGCTGCGGTCGATCCATGCTCACTCTCCCAGTTGCGGAGTTCGGAAGCACGAATGCAACGAACACGCACGTAGTCAGGGGCGTCGTAGTCTGCATTTTTTCCCAATCGCCACCTAAGACGTATACGGTCAAGCAATCGAGGAGGACCGAATCCCACGTCTTTGGAAGATGTCCTAACATTTATGCCGCTAACGTCTCATTCAGTTCGTCAATCACATCATCCATCCGGTCACCGAAGAACTTATACATCTGCCCCATACCGCTTTTGCCATCGAACGGCGTCTTGTTAAGACTGCGGCAATGCCGCATAATCGACAGCCAATGCACCTGTACTTTACCCGCACCTATGAACGCGCCATTCGCAAGCTGCTTTCGCCAGAGGCCCGGAGAGAAATGGAAGCGACGATCATGTCCACTCCCGATACGGCACCAGTCATCCGGGGGACGGGCGGCATCCGCAAGTTGCGCTGGGCCGGTTCCGGTCGTGGCAAGCGGGGTGGCATTCGCGTAATCTACTTCTACCCTGGCCCCGAAGCCATCTACATGCTGACGGCCTATGCGAAGGCGGCCCGCGACGATCTGACGGCGGCGGACGTCAAGGCGTTGTCCAAGCTGGTGGCGGCGATCAGAAAAGAGAGGCGAGAAAAATGAAGGAACGCACCAACATCGGCCAAGAGATGGAAACAGCCCTGGGCGAGGTGCTTGCCCATGTGCGCGGTGAGACAGCGCTTTCCTGCCGAATCGTGGACGACCCCAGCGCTGGGCGAATCGTCGCTCTTCGTAAACGTCTGAAGCTGAGCCGGCAGAAATTCGCAGACCGTTTCGGCCTCGATGTGCGCGCCGTGCAGGACTGGGAACAGGGCCGCCGGGTTCCAGACCGGGCCGCCCGCGTACTGCTGACCGTGATAGACCACAACCCGGATTCGGTCGTGCAGGCGCTCGGCGCGGAGGGAAGAGAGACGGGGGCCGCCCAAACGGCGACTCCGTGAGCACTGAGACTGGCCCCCTGTTGCAGCTGCTCTTCAGTGAACGCGCGCCCTTTATTCTGTTGCTGAGCTAGCCAACTTTGAAGGGTGCATAATCGAAGTCGTCCATTTCGATTCCGAGACTGGCGGCGATGTGATCGCGGATCATTACCAGCCATTGCAGTTGCTCTTCAGTGAACGCGCTTCGCATCTTGTATCTCCCAACCTGCTCTTTCGAGCAGGTTGTCGATAGTCAGACGCACTTTGGCTTCTGGATTTGCCATGTCGCCCGCTCAGCCCACCTTCAACTTATCCCCGCCGGCCTCGCCTCCGCCGCTGGCGACTTGCTCTCGCATTTTCGTACCCTGGTCGTAGAAGCGCGTGGCCCAGATGCCGCTGAACGGTTCGTCTTCGCCGGGCATGCGCCAAGTCATGACCTTGGCCGATTCCAGAGCCACGCCGATCAGGGCGCGGGGCTGGTCGTGGGTCTCGGTCAGATAGTAGTCGCCCGACCCCTCATCCACATAGCGCAGGGTGATACGGCGGTAGATGTCCCGCCATTCATCGTCGCGGCCGAGCGGATAGAGCACCTCAGCTTTGCCTTCGACCAGCACTTTGCGATACACCCCCGATTCCTCATCAATCGTAATGGCAACGCGCGCGTCCTGCTGGATGTTTCTCATCGGATTGCCGCCCGGTCTCATGAGTATCAATGGTGTAGGTCGCCATGTCCGGGTCTCCTTTCCCCGCTTCATCCCTTGTCTATCACAACCGATGCCTCAAGATGAGTAGAGCGAGACAGCTCACACGACCTCTTCGCCTATTGCCTCAAACTGCTGCAATGCGGTGCGTAAGTCCTCAATAATATCGGCTGCGATCACATCGGGGTCTGGCAAGTTCGCTGAATCTTCCAGGCTTTCGTCTTTCAGCCAGAAGATGTCGAGGCTGATTTTGTCACGCTGCATCAGCTCCTCGTAAGAATAGGAACGCCAACGTCCATTCGGGTTGTCTTCGGACCAAGTCGCTGTCCGTTCATGGCGATTCGCAGGGTGGTAGTACTCTACAAATTCATCCAAGTCAGTACGTTTGAGGGGATTGGTCTTGAGCGTAAAGTGCTGGTTGGTGCGAAGATCATAAATCCAGAGTCGGCTGGTCCAAGGTGTTTCTCTTGCCGGTTTACGATCAAAAAACAAGACGTTCGCCTTCACCCCTTGGGCATAGAAAATTCCGGTAGGTAAACGGAGCAAGGTATGGACATCACATTCTTTCAACAGATTTTCTCGGATCGTTGCACCCGCCCCACCCTCAAACAACACATTGTCAGGGACGACAACTGCGGCCCGGCCATTGATTTTGAGGAGCGTTTTCACCAACTGAACATAGTTAAGCTGTTTATTGCTCGTAGATGCCCAGAAGTCGTCGCGCGCACCAACAAGGTCTTGTTGTTTCTCTCTTTTACCTTCTTCATTCACCGCCATGACACTTGATTTTTTGCCAAATGGCGGATTCGTCGGCACGATGTTATAGCGATCCTCAAAATCGATGATAAAGCTATCTCCAGTTCTGACAGGCGGTGTAGTAGCTCCATTGGTAGGACCAATCCCATGGAGGAACAGATTCATTGCGCACAGGCGGGTTACATTATCGACAATCTCAACGCCGTGTAGGGCATGCAGTCTCAAGTGACGCGTCTGATCTCTGTCTAAGTTGCTGTTGTGATGTGCAATATAGTCATGTGCGCCAAGGAGAAAGCCACCCGTCCCGCACGCGGGGTCGCAAATGGTTTCACCAGGAGCCGGACGGATGGCCTCGACAATCGCTTGAATTAACGGGCGGGGGGTAAAGTACTGTCCTGCCCCGCCTTTTGTGTCTTGCGCGTTCTTTTCCAACAACCCCTCGTAAGCATCCCCCTTCACATCAGTGTCGAGGAGCAGCCACTGTTCACGGTCAATGAGATCAGCAATCAAACGCCGTAGCTTGGCCGGGTCCTGAATCTTGTTCTGAGCCTTGCGAAAGATAAGGCCCAGCATCCCTTTCTTCTCACCCAGCTTTGTCAGCGTTTCCCTATAGTGTGTCTCCAGGTCATCGCCATCTTTCTCCAGTAAGCTCTGCCAATCATAGCCTTTGGGAATAGTCGAAGCTGGTTGCCCTGGAAGCTGAGTCCGCTCATGGGCCATCTTGAGGAAGAGGAGATATGTCAACTGCTCAACATAGTCACCATACGAGAGCCCGTCGTCACGAAGGATATTGCAGTAATTCCACAATTTTTGGACAATCTGTTGCGAGGGATTATTTGTAGCCACCTTCCTCTCCTCTTTCATAGAGATAAGTACTCGCACTCAAATGCCAGTAAGTACTGTATCCAGCCACGGCCGGTCTGGGCTTCTCAATCCCATAACGGTAGTGCGGGCCGTGGCCGAGTACTCAGCATTTTCATCCATAAGTTCCTCCAAGTCCTCAAATGCTTTCTGAAATTTCTCCTCTGCTCTGGATGAACCTTGGCGAGCTTCTTTCCACGCTTCGTCTCCTTCTCCGACCCTTCTTCTACATGCGTTGCAGACTCTCTGCCTAGCCTCTTTCAGGTCGGAGTGATTAAGATGGTAAATATCTATCGACTCTTTTGCTCGTCGATAGGGCCAAGGAGCCGCGTTTTCTAAATATTTAGGGTGAGCTGAGCCATCCTCGTCAAACCAAAGAAGACCGGGGTCTGTTCTAACAGTAGGATCAAGAAGAACGGGCTGCTCTTCGGAGAGAAGATCAGTAGGTGTCCGGCATCGTTTTGCTTCGTCACGGAGAGGAAACCTATCGGCCTTTCCTCCAGCCATATCAGTTTCGGAATCACGACGACGGCTATTGCAGAAAGTACAGCTATAACGAAAGTTTTTCCGATCGAAAGCAAGCCACCAGTATCCAGGATGACCCTCACAGCCCTCTTCACCAACGTGATTCTTAGGTCGAAAGTGATCGATCGGCATATCAGATCGTTCCTGTCTAGCCTCGCAATACCAACATTTTTTGTCAGAAAGCTTTTCAAGCTCCCCCCTGAGGGCGGTCCATATAGTACTTCGACGGTTTATTTCCGAAGCACGATTGCCATCGTCTAAATCTGAGACTTCTCGCCGTGCTTGTTGCGCACGCTCTTCCCATCCAGACGGCAGCTTAAGTTTAGTCAAATCAACAAACCTCATTCAGCCCGTTTCCCCTTCAATTCCTTAAGAATCCGTTCGGCAAGCTCTCTCTGTTGTTGTCGCTCCTTCGGCGTCAGGACAGGTTTTTCTAGTGGGCGATATTCTCCAGATGCGATCATGGCTTCAACGAATGGCTTATAAAGCGGATCACGCGCACTCCGAGTAAAATCAAGATTTCCCAGCTCTTCGTTGAGTTTATCAAGCTCTGCAAGCTCATCATTGGTTAAAGATTCTTGTGAGGCGATTTCACGTTTCCGGTCCAATTTGCTGAGTGTTTCCAGATCAAGCGTAGACCTCAAACCAAAAAGATCGCTAATCAGGAGTGCGGCGACCCCCATACCTTTCGGATTTTGTTCTGGGGTCATCGCCGAGATGCGTCCCGTTCCCTCATCTCGCTGCATGATCTGGACTTGAGCTTTTTCAAGGCCGGCAATCACTAGCGGATCATGAGTTGTCATAATGATGTGGCTTGTCTCTTGTTTCCCAACCACCTGCTTGAGCAAATCAAGATATTCTATGCTCCAGGCTGGATTCAGATGCGTATCCGGCTCGTCAAGCAGAAAAAGCGACTCATCTTCTTTGGTGAAGCGTAGCAACCCGAGAACGGTCAGGAGCTGTTGTTCGCCTTCACTCAATTCTCGGAACGTTAGCGTTCCATCCACATTGCGGACTTTTACCCGTATTCTAACTTCTTTAATGAGCTTCGAAATGTAAGTACTTTCAAGAGTCTTGAAGAATTCCTGCTGGTTTGGATATCTACTTGCCAACTGCACTAGGCTGTCTGGGTCTGCAATGTAGAAATATAAATGCTCCAACGTATGAGATTGTCCGAGGTCAGGTGTAACACGTTGAGAGAACCTCATAGGCGCAAGTGCCGTACGGTATAGATCATCAAGGAAGCGTTGAACCACCCCCTTCGCATACCAGAAGCGTCTATCCCCTCCCTTACGCTTCGTACGCCCCCATTCCGGTTGCTTCATAATGAAAAGGACTGCCTCTAGTCCTTCTATACCCAGATATTTCTTTAAGAACTCTGCTGCTTCCGAATCCTGCTCGCTAAAGAAAGACAGAAGAACAAATTGGCTATGTACTAGTCGGGCGTAGAAAAGTGGACGTAATGGTCTCTCGTCATCTCGCACTAGCGCTTGGTAGAATCGTTCTTGATGCTTCTCAAAGTGCGCCTCTAGCCTATTGCTTGGTCCAGAATAATATCCAAAGACATAGTTTGGTAAGTAGGGCCGTCCTTCAGCATTGACAAACTGCCGGTAAGAAATTTCTTTTCCGTTTACCGAGATTTTGACAGCCTCTCTCCTCCTCCCTGGATCTGCGTCGATTTTAATAGGGCTCCCACGACAAATATAGGAAAGTTGATAAGGAAAGAGAGGTGGTTCACCTAAGTCAAGATTGCGGAAGATAAGGACCAAGGCTTCGATGAGATTCGACTTCCCAGTTCCGTTCCCGCCAACCAAAACAGTAGTGAGAGACTGCTCGTCAAAATCAATCGAAAAGTCACTCAAGTTTTTGAAGCGATGAATTGTGAGCTTATCAAGCCTCATTCGCCAACTACTCTCAGATATACCTCTGTGTCATTCGGACGCTCTTGCACAATTCGCTTCGTGACTACTTCACGTTTTAGTTCTTCGTAAAACGCGTCCGCCTCTTCATCGTTCGTTTCGTATCCAGCTAAGCTGAATAATTGCTCGGGCGTGAGGGGCTCTACCGCGCTATTCAATACTTCAACTAGCGGTTCTCTTTCCGCCGGCCGCCTCCTTCCAGACGGCCCTCTTTTCGTCTTTGCCATTTTCTTCCTCGCAGGCTTCCTGTTTGCCTTTTCTTCTTCGGCTTTTCTGGCTCGTTCCTCGCGTATGCGTTCGAGGAGTACAATAGCAGACTCACCGTTTGGGTCTTGTGGCACAAGTTTCCCTTCAAATGCCTGTTTGAGAATAGCCTGTCGAAGCCGCTCAGCACGTTTCAAGTTAGCTGCAATAGCCGCTTCGATCTTGTCAAGGACAGAAAAACGACCCTCAACCTCCGCAACAATACGGTGTTGTTCAGAAAGCGGTGGGAGAGGGAGAGCAACAGCTTTAATATCATCCAGACCTAGTCCCTTCTTTACAGCTCCACGTTGCAACTTCAGGAATTGGTCTTGTCCGCCTGAGTCACTAACCAAATAGAAAGCAAGATAAGGCTTACAGATAGTCTCGACCGGTCTTGCCAATGCGACGTGTTGGTTAATGTATGCCTCCCCCAATTCTTCTGGTACGAAGGCGATCATTCCTATTTCAGCAGTAATGGAAATCAAAATATCTCCAGCACGAACACGGGTTCTTGTTCCTTCGGCCCCTTCGGGTGGATGTACTTTCTGGATATCTCTTAGGTCGAGCTTGATAGAATTGTGGTCCAGATTCCCCACGCGTAAGAAGAGAGCACCCTCTTCTGCATAGTATTTTGCCCAACCTCGTGAACCACTCGTTACGAAGGTGAATACCGAATCGGAAATAGTCCAAGCCCACCCCTCCGGCAGCTCAGGCAACTCACTCGTATCTGGCCCAGCAGGTTCCTTATATTTTGCCTTCCATTTGTCATCTTTAGGTGCCTTGCCTTGAGCTTCCATCTTGGCAAGTTGTTCGGTTTCCCATGTGGCGCGACGCTCCTTGAGGATACGAGTCAGAAGCTGATCGGCGGGCTCGTACTCACGTCCCTCGGTTCGAGCGAGTTCCGCTTCATTCGGGACTAACCGGCCTTCACAAGCCGCCTGGAGTACGGATGCACGGTAGTTTTTTAGGTTAGTCTTCGCTCGTTCGAGCGCAGCTACTCCTGCATCAAGTTGAGAAAAGCGCCGCTCGATTTCTTTGACGATTCGGTTTTGTTCGGGGATGGGAGCAAGAGAGATTGGGATAAGGGCAGCTTTGGCACCAGAGATTTCTAAGAAAGTGGTACCGCTCGCGAGACTGATTATGATGTCTTTCGCGCACTGAAGGTAGTAGTAAACATAGTCAGGGATTAGCGCTTCTTCGAGTATAAAGCTCTTGAATCCTTGGTTGGTACTCACCGGATTAGCAGCAATTGCAACATAACCGATTGGAGCTCTAGAACTGAATAAGACGGTGCCAGTGGGCATTAGCCTAGCCCCAGATTCCTCAAGCCCCTTCTGGGTGATGTTTCTCGCTCCATGAGAGATAAGCTTATTCCCGTAACCAGAAAGATCAGCAGGAGTAATCCAGGGAATATCTCCACCTTCAAAGTTTCTCTGGTCAGAGGTACGCGGAGTTCCACCACCCACAACGTTAGAAACATCCCTCATACAGGTCCACGCCCAGGTCTCTGGGATATTCCAAGGAGCCCGAAGGTCGATTCCTTCCGAGGATTCACTCACGCTGCCAGCACCTCATTCAGCTCGCTCATGATTTCGTTCAACCCCTCCCCGAACACCTGATACACTTTTCCAACACCACCGTGCTGGGTGAAGGGAGCATAATCGAAGTCGTCCATTTCGATTCCGAGACTGGCAGCGATATGATCGCGGATCATTACCAGCCATTGGAGTTGCTCTTCAGTGAACGCGCGCCCTTTATTCTGCTGCTGAGCTAACCAGCTTTGGAAGCGTGCTTCAACGGTCTCGGTAAAAGGAGTCAGTTCGTTGTCCTGGTGCAGGGCAAAACGCACGAGTGCAACGATGTCCGTCAGCATTTTGCCGCCTGAGCCCCGAACTTTCGATTTGTCCAGCGCGGCATACGCCCGCCACAGCGTTTCGGTTGTCCAGGAACGGGGCGGAGCGTGAATCGTCTCAGCGAGCGTCTTGATATCGGCGAAACACAGCCGTTGTGCATACGGACGACTATACAGAACCTGAAGAGCGGTGATTTCGTCCTTGTGTTCTTCAATAAATTGCTCAAACCCGTCCACCAAGCTCTGGGCCTTCTCGCGCGCCTCGGCTGAAAATCCCGCTGCGAGGACAGCATCCTTGCTGACCGTGTCAATGGTTTGCTCAAAGCGCTGCTTGAGCTGTATTAACCGCTCGCGCAAAGCTGGATTCGTTGCCAGCGGGGCAACGGCCTCGCCCAGAAGCTGCTGAGCCGCTTGGGCAATCTGTTCTGGAGTAGGGTCTTCCCCTTCTGGGCTATTCGCTACTGCCCGCGCAGCTTCGATGTGGCGGTCGGGATCAAGTGCGGCAACAATCTCTGTGGCTAGAGTCCGTAGCGAGGTCCCACTGGCGAGTTGCGCTATGTCCTGACGTTCCGCGTCACCCAGTTTATGATCTAACCGGACCAGGCGACTTGCGAGAGAGGACAGGACTTCGGGGTCTGTGCTTCCAAACGCTACCGCTTGAAGCAATTTCTCAAGGGAAACCGAGGGCTTTCGTTCAAGCGGACGGGCGTCGCCGAATTCCTGTTCGCACACGCCGACACAGTCCACAAGCACAAAGTGCGTTTTACTCTTGGCGTCGGGCGTGACCGCTTGAAAGTCGGTGTCGCTGATAACCCGAACTCCACGCCCTTTCATCTGCTCGAAGAAACTACGGCTTTTCACCGCGCGGAGAAACATCACAATTTCAAGCGGCTTGATGTCCGTGCCCGTCGCAATCATATCCACAGTCACCACAATCCGCGGATTGTAACTATTCCGAAAACCGGATAGAAGCTCTTCGGGTTTGACACCACTCGATTTATACGACACCTCTTCGATTTCCTGTCCGTCCGGCCCAATCTTTTTGCTGATGATCCGAGCGGTTCCCGTTTTGTAGGTGATCTTCTGGGCAAAGTCGTTGCCTTTGCCAAACTCCTCCCGAACAATCTGAACAATGTCGTCCGCGTGGGAGTCATCTTTGGCATAGATCAAGGTCTTCGGAACATCGGTCCGGTCAGGAAATATCTCTGTCAACAGTTTTTCCTTGAACGTGCGGATCACCGTGCGGAGCTGATCGACCGCGACGACATCCCGATCGAGAGCGTTAGCCTCGAAGACTAACTCTTCGTCAAGCTTTTCCCAGCGAACGGCGCGGGTTTCCCGGTCACGACGATCCACATAGAGGCCCGCCTCGATACGAGAGCCATGTTCGGTGATATGGGTTCGAATCCGATAGACATCAAAATCAACGTTTACTCCGTCAGCAACGGCGCGTTCGTGATTGTACTCCATCACCAGGTTCTGGTTAAAAAAACCGAACGTCTGCTTTGAAGGGGTGGCGGTCAGCCCAATGAGATAGGCATCAAAATACTCCAAGACCTGCCGCCATAAATTGTAGATCGAGCGGTGGCATTCATCGGTAAAGACCACGTCGAACGCTTCAATCGGGATGGTGGGATTGTAGACTACCGGAGCAGGCTCACGGATAAGGCCAGATCCGCCATCGAACTGAGACCCCTCCTCCAGTGCTGGATCAAGCTCCTCTTCTCCCTGGAGCATTGCATACAAACGTTGGATGGTCGTAATACACACTCGCGCGACGGGATCGAGTGTATTCGAAGTCAGATGCTGAACATTATAGAGTTCCGTAAACTTTCGCCCGTCGTCGGGTGTCACATAGCGCTGAAATTCTTTGAGGGCCTGACGGCCGAGATTACCCCGGTCAACGAGAAACAGGACTCGCCGCACATTTGCAAATTTAATCAGGCGATAGATTGCCGTAATGGCGGTAAAAGTCTTGCCGCTTCCGGTCGCCATCTGAATCAAGGCGCGTGGCCGGTCCTCGGCAAGCGAATGTTCAAGATTCTGAACGGCGCGCACCTGGGGCGGCCACAGCCCTTCTTCCATAAGGGGAGGCATACGCCGCAGCCGATGGCGCAGAGATGATCTGTAAAACCCGAGGGATTCATCAGCAAGCGGACGCCCTGAGGTTTCAGGCTCTGATGAACCTGAGGGCGCAATCCATGCTGCTAAGGTTTCCGGTCTATGAAAGGCAAAGGTTGGACGGCTTCTCGGTTCAGGGTCAAGACCACAGGTAAACCGCGTTTCGGTTCCTGTACTCTGGTAGCAGAAAGGAAGAGGACGTGCATGAGTCGGCAGGTGTTCCGGTAACCCCTCGCTATAACGCTGAGCCTGTACTTCAACTCCGGTCAGCGTTGTTCCTAGCCTTTTGGCCTCAATCACACCCACGGCAGCCCGCTCAACGTACAGCAGGTAATCGGCAGAACCAAAACCGGGCTTTAGCGGGAACTCTCGTATAGCGACTCCTTGTGCAGCACCGAGATTCACGCGCTTCGCATCTTGTATCTCCCAACCTGCTCTTTCGAGCAGGTTGTCGATAGTCAGACGCGCTTTGGCTTCTGGATTTGCCATGTCGCCCGCTCAGCCCACCTTCAATTTATCCCCACCAGCTTCACCGCCGCCGCTAGCAACCTGCTCTCGCATTTTCGTACCCTGATCGTAGAAGCGCGTGGCCCAGATACCGCTGAACGGTTCGTCTTCGCCGGGCATGCGCCAGGTCATGACCTTGGCCGATTCCAGAGCCACGCCGATCAGGGCGCGGGGCTGGTCGTGCGTCTCGGTCAGATAGTAGTCGCCCGACCCCTCAT
>MKWU01006428.1_pt1 | contig 11950 bp, 9 predicted proteins | sample 809101 | NCBI WGS metagenome assembly MKWU01 (sample SAMN05860141, study PRJNA318959) | sponge metagenome | host: Aplysina aerophoba | place: Slovenia: Piran, Adriatic Sea, Gulf of Piran | collected 2013-05-07
CCACGATGGCCACGCCCAGCAGCGCTTCCAGGACGGCCAGCTGCGCCGCGAGAGCCAGAGCCTTGCCGGCGAAGATGCGGGCCGGGCTGGTGGCGCTCAGCAGCAGCGCGTCGGCGGCGCGGCCGGCGTGCTCGACGGCGACCGACCGCTGGGCGGCCAGCAGGGCCGTCAGCAGGACCGCCACCCAGAACAGGCCGGGGCTGAAGTTCCGCAGCGCCGACCGGTCGGCGTCGAGGGCGAAACCCAGCAGCACCAGGGTCGCCACGGCGAACGGCGCCACCTGATACAGCAGCACCCGCGAGCGCAACTCGATGCGCAGATCCTTGGCGGCTACCAGCAGCACCTCACGCATTGCGCACCTCTACCGGCGGTGGTGCCGCCGCACCGGTGGGCCCCGGGATGATCCCGCCGACCAGCTCGACGGTGCGCGTCGCCACCTCGGCCGCCGCCGGGGCTTCGTGGCTGGCGAGCACCACCGTGGCACCACTCCCGGCGGCGTCGCGGCCCAGCCGGTTCACCGCGCCGCGGCCGGGCTCGGCGAGGCCGGCATGCGGCTCGTCCAGCAGCCACAGGCGGGGGCGGCGCACCGCCAGGGCGGCCGCGGCGACCCGCTTGCGCTGACCGGCCGAGAGGCGCCGCAACGACACGTCACCGAGCCGGGGCGCCACCTCCAGACGGTCGAGCGCGGCCTGCGACTCCGCCTCCGATGCGCCCGCCAGGGCGGCGAAGAACCGCAGGTTCTCCACCACGGAGAGATCCTCGTACAGCATCAGGTCGTGGCCGAGCAGCCCCACCTGCGGGCGCAGTGCCCGCCTGTCGCTACGCAGGTCGCAGCCCAACACCGTGCCCCGGCCGTCGTCGAGGCTCGCCAGGCCGGCGAGCAGGCGCAGCAGCGTGGTCTTGCCCGCCCCGTTGGGGCCCCGCAGCAGCAGGATCTCGCCGGTGGCCACGTCGAGGTCGACACCGGCCAGAGCCGGGAACCCTCCCCGGCAGCAGACGGCATCACGAAGCCAGACAGCAGATTCCACGACGACCCCTTCGAAGAACAATGCAGGCTACCGGTCAGGGCCGGCGCCGGCCCGATACCTGCCCCGGCGCGGGGCCTCGGTACCATCGGGCCGTGACGCTGCCGCGGATCCTCAGCGCCGTCGGGCGGACGCTTGCGGTCCTCGGCGCCGTGATGCTCCTCTTCGTGGTGTTCCAACTCTGGGGAACCGGGCTGCAGCAGGCGCAGGCTCAGAGCGACCTGGAAGGCGACCTCGCTGAGCGATTCCGCCAGGCCGCCGAGGCCGGCCAGGCCGCCCGCACTCTCACCGCAGGCCCGCCGCAGGCCGCCGCGCCCGGGGGACCAAGTCCCGCCGGCACCGCACCGGCCCCGCCGCAGCCGGTGGGCGACGGATCCGGCACCGCACCGGCCGCCACGGGGGACGCGGCACCGGAGGCCCCTGCATCGGGGGACGCGGCATCGGGGGCCACCGCATCGGGGGCCACCGCATCGGCAGGTCCGGCCGGCGGTCCGGCGACGCCGGCCGACCCCGGACAACCCGGCAGCGGCGCCGCCGTCGCGAACACCGATGAGCCTCGCGCAGCCGCATCCGATCCCGGGAGGAGCGCTGCGGAGGCCGGCGCTGCGGGCCCGGCAGCGGGCGGCGCCACCGCGGACACGTCCTCGCCGGCGCCGCTCCCGGACCTGCCGAGCGCGCCGCGCGTGGTCAGCCACGTCTCGGAGTTGGCCGCGGCGCGCGCCACCGCCCGGCTGCTCGAACCCGAGGTGGAGGACCTGCTGCCGCTGGTCTACCCGGAACCCGGCGAGGCGATCGCCCGCATCCTCATCCCGTCCATCGACATGGATGAGATCGTCGTGGCGGGCGTCGACGTGGAGGATCTGCGCAAGGGGCCCGGCCACTACAGCACCACGCCGTTGCCGGGCCAACCGGGCAACGCCGCCATCGCCGGTCACCGCACCACCTACGGGGCGCCCTTCGGGCGGCTGGCCGAGTTGAACGCCGGCGACGCGATCATCGTCGAGACCCTCCAAGGCAGGTTCACGTACCGGGTACTGCCCGGGCAGCCGGGCATGGCCGGCCACGCCCTGGGATTCCGCATCGTCGCCCCGACCGCCCTCGAGGTGCTCGACGACGTGGGCGACAACCGGCTCACGCTCACGTCCTGCCATCCCAAGTACAGCTCGAAGAAGCGGATCATCGTGCATGCCGCCCTCGTGGGCGATCCGGTGGTGCGACTGCCCCGCCCCGGCGAACCGACCGGCGCCGAACACGTCCAGCTCGCCCAGCCCGGGGGACCGCCGCCGGTCCCGCCCAATGTCGCAGCGCCGCAGACCCCGACGCCGGAGACGCTCCCGTCCGGGACGATCCCTTCGGAACCAACGCCCTCGGAACCAACGCCCTCGGAGGCAGCTTCCCCGGCGGCAGGCCCCTCGGAGGCAGCCTCCCCGGCGGCAGCCTCCCCGGCGGCAGCTTCCCCGGCGGCAGGCTCCTCGGAGGCGGGCGGAGCGGGCGAAGGCAACCAGGCGGGGACCAGCCCCGGTACCGCACCCGAGCTTGCCGGGGAGCCCGCAGGGGTCGCCACCGCCGCCACCGCCGGCGACGAGCCCGGGACTCCGGTACCGGAAAGTGCCGGGAGCGGCGGCGACGCGGGCGACCCGGCAGCGACAACGGAGCCGCCGAGCCCGGGGACCGAACCCGGGGCGCTCCCCTCCGGCGAGACCGACGGGGCGACGGTGGGCGCCGCCAGAGGCGACAGCGGGCAGGGAGGGCAATCCCCCCAGCCCGCCGCGGCCAACCCGGCAACGCCCCAGCCTCCACCGGCACCGCTGACCTCCGAAGGCTTCGGCGAAGGCCTCAGCGGCGACCGCGACGCCATCCTGCCGGCGGTGCTGTGGGGGCTGGCGGCTGCGGCCGTCTGGGCCCTCGGCTGGATGTTCGGGCGGTCGGGACGCCGGGCCCTGCGGTATACGGTCGCGGCCGTGCCGTTCCTGGTGGTCATCTACGTGATGTTCAGCTACGTCGACCGGGCCCTGCCCGCATACTGATGATGCCCTCAGCCCCGCGCACCGACACCGCGGCCCCGCGCACCGACACCGCGGCCCCGCGCACCGACACCGCGGCCCCGCGCACCGACACCGCGGCCCCGCGTACCGGCGGCGCACGCCGGTTCCTCGCCGCGGCCATTGCCGCGGTCGCCCTCGCCGGCGTCGTGGCCTCCTGCGGCGACCAGGAGGACCAGACCGGAGTCGACGAGTCGGCGCCTGTGCGGATCCTGCGACCCGATCCCGGAGCCGACGAGGGGGCCGAGACCCAGCGGCGGGACGGGCTGCCGGTGGTCGAGGAGACCGACCGCCTCGAGGGCCTCATCGTGAACCCCTTCGACCTGGAGGACGGCCAGTGCTTCAACAGCTACCTCACCTCCCTCGGTGACAACCAGTTCCAGGAACTGACCACGGTCCTGGACTGCACCGGCCCCCACGACGGCGAGGTGTACTTCCAGGTCTTCCACCCCGCGCCCGCCGGCGAGCCCTACCCCGGCAGCGACGAGATGCTGGCGTGGGCCCAGCAGCACTGCTACGCGCAGTTCGAGGAGTTCGTTGGCCAGGAGTACCAACTCTCGGAGCTGGACATCGGCATCCTGCACCCGTCCGACGAGACGTGGAGCGACCCGGTGGGACGGCACCGGGAGGTGACCTGCTACGTCGAGGCCTGGCGAGGCGGCCGCCTGCTGGGCTCGATGCGACTCAGCGGCTTCTGACGCCCGGACCCCTGCGCGCGGCGACCTCCGGAGCCGGGGCCGCGGTGCTGAGCCGGGCTAGGTGCCGCCGGTGTGGGCGACGAGAATCTCCAGCAGATCCGCGAAGAACCCGTGGGCGCGATCCGCGTTGACCAGACCGCTGCTGCTGTTGAGTATCACGGCGAAGGTGAACGACCCGCCGTCCGCCGCGGTGGCGAACCCGGCCAGCGCGGCCACACCGTCGAGGGACCCCGTCTTGGCCCGCACGAGGCCGGCGACGCGAGAGCCCCGGTAGCGGTTCTCCATCGTGCCCGAGTGGCCGGCCACCGCGAGGCCCGAGCCCACCGAGCCGCCCGGCCCGCCGATGTCGAGAACCTCGACGACCTGCGCACAGCTCAGCCGGTTCGATGGACTGAGCCCCGACCCGTCGGCCGGGACCGGGAGAAGGGGCAGCCTGCCCGCCAGCGCGCCGTGGATCGCCAGGGCCCCGGCGCGGGTGGTGCCCACGCCGGCGGTCACCACGCCCAACTCCTTCATCAGCATCTCCGCGAGGGTGTTGTCGCTCTCGCCGAGCAGGAAGTGCAGCTGGTCACCCAACGGTGCGGACTCGAGACTTGCCAACTCGATGAAGCCGCTGTAGTCCCCGCCGCGTGCAGCCACTCTGGGGCTCCCGGGGATCCGCACCGAGCGAGCCTCCAGAAGGTCGTCGAACAGGGAGGCCGTACGCAACGCCGGCGTGGGATGTGGCAGCAACCCCCACGTCGAGACGATGCCCGGCGAGGTTCGCCACCCCTGGTTCACCGCAACGGCGTTGAGCCCCCCGGCCAGGCTCTGTGTCTCGTACCGCGCCGGCCACTCCGGGACGTTGGCGAAGGCGTCGTAACGGTCCTCCACTGCGACGACACTCCCGTCGATCCGGGTGAGGCCGGCGGCCACGAGGTCCCCGGCCAGTTCGGCAAGCGGCGTTCCGACGGCACCGTGACGCGCCAACACCGTCATGAAGTCCGGGGTCGACAGCAGTGGGTCGCCGCCGCCCACGACGTAGAGATCGCCGGCCAGCACGCCACCGACCGGCGGGGACTGCGCCACAGCGGTGGTCCTGAACCTGTAGTCGGGCCCCAGGATCTCCAGTGCGGCAACGGCAAGCACCAGCTTCTGCAGGGACGCGGGCACGAGCGCCTCGTCCGCATTGCGGGCGAAGACCGGCGCACCGTCGCGGCGGACGGCCAGGCATCCGCCGTCCGGGGCGCGTGCCACCAGCGCTGTCAGGACATCCTGGAGCGGGGATTCCGGCAGGGAGGCCGGCTCCTGAGGCTCGAGGCGGAGGTCGGGGACGCTCGGCGGCGCGGCGGCCGGCGGCGCGGCGGCCGGCTCCTCGACGCGGTCGGCGCCGTCCTCCGGCCCTGACTCCTGCGGCGCGACGGACTCGCTCTCGGATCCGGTGGCCCCGGAGGCGGCGGGCGACTCGGGCTCGGGGGCGAGGGGCTGTGCCTCCACGGGAGCCTCGGCAGCCAGGACCTCCTCCTGCCCGGACACGGCCGGGGCCTCCTCGGGGACGACCGGGGCCTCCCCGGCTGCGACCGGGTCCGGTAGGGCGTTCGAGGGCGCCGGGCCGGGGGCAGCGGACGGGGGAACCTGCGCCGGATCGCTCTCGGGGACCACCTCCGGCGGACCGGGGACAGGTGGCGGCGCGGCGATGGCGACGCTGGGAGGGACTGGCTGTGGCGGCGGCGCATCCGCCCCGGCCGGAGCCGCGTGTGCCGACAGCGGTTCTTCGGCCTGCCAGAGGGGATCCAGCAGCACCGCGATCGTCGTGGCCAGCAGGGCGAACACGACCAGCAGGACGGAGTAGCGGGCCATACCGCTCGAAACTGTAGGAGTCCCGCCCCGCCGAACCGGCGGATGCCGGGCGAGATCTTCCCGAACGTGGGAGGTTTCCCGCGGTCAGTCGTCGAGGGGGAAGTCCAGGGGTACGTCGGGCTTGTCGAGTTCGACGGTGACCTTGTGCAGGTTCCCCGCGAAGGGGAAGGGGGACTCGTAGGACGCCGAGACGGGGCTGAGGGCGTCGCGGCCCACGTCCATGCCGCTGAGGGCCAGGAAGGCCAGCGTGCGGGGCAGGCCGAACCAGTCGCCGTGGTGGCCGTTGGCGCCGAGGCGGGCGCGCGCGGAGCGGTCCGGGTTCAGCCGCATCTCGAAGGTGGCGTTGATCTCGTCGTCGTCCGGCAGCGGCAGCGAGGCGGCTGTGACATCGCCTGCGGCGTTGTACTCGTAGTGCAGGGCGCCGCCGGCGGCCCAGAGGGCGAAGCCGGACTGCACGTTGCCGATGCTGAGGATGACCCCGCTGATCTCGCCGGACATCACCGCTGTGATGCGGTGGTCGGAGTGGCCGACAGGGGGCGCGGCGCTGGGTTCGATGTGCGAGACGGGGGGGTAGTACTCGAAGACGGCGCGCGTCTGGGGCGTGCCGGGGGGTGGCGGGGCGCTGAACAGTTCGACGGAGCGGTCGTCGAGAGGCAGCACGTCGTAGCGACCCGCTTCCATCCACCAGAGCTCGGTCAGGTCGCGGAGCTTGTGGGGGTGGGAGCCGGCCAGGTCGTTCGCCTCGGAGAAGTCCTCGTCGAGGTGGTACAGCTCCCACTCGCGCTCGCTGTAGTCACTGCCCGGGTCGTGGTGGGTGACCACCTTCCAGCCGTCGGCCCACAGGCCGCGGTTGCCGAACATCTCGAAGTACTGGGTGCGGCTCGGCGCGGCGGCTTCGGGATCGGTGAAGGTGTAGGCCAGGCTCCGGCCGTGGACCGGCATCTGCGGGACGCCCCGGTAGGTCTCCGGCGGCGTCACGCCTGCGATCTCGTAGACGGTCGGGGCGATGTCGATGATGTGGCCGAACTGAGGAAGGATCGCCCCGGGGCACCCCAGGTGGCCGGGCCACGAGACGATCAGCGGGTCGCGCACCCCGCCGCCGTGGGTGTGGTACTTGTACCAGCGCCCGGGAGTGTTGGAGGCCTGCGCCCAGCCGGTGGCGTAGTGGCTGTCGGCGAGGGGGCCGCCGACGTCGTCGAGGGCGCCGAGTGTGCGCTCGAAGTCCTCGGGCATGTCGTTGAAGAACCGGATGGCGCTGTACATCCCCAGGCGGCCGCCCTCCATGGCGGCGCCGTTGTCCGATGTCACGACCACCAGCGTGTCCTCCCAGCGCCCGGTGATGCGAAGGAACTCGAACAGCCGGCCCAGGGCGGCGTCGGTGTGCTCCACGAAGGCGGCGTAGGCCTCGGCGAGGCGCGCCGCCACGCGCTGCTCGGCGGGGTCGAGGGAGTCCCACGGCGGCACGTCGGGATTGGCCGGGGGCAGCTCGGTGGCGGCGGGGATGACGCCGGAGGCCAACTGGCGCTCGTAGCGGCCGCGGCGGATGGCGTCCCAGCCGGCGTCGTAGCGGCCCCGTGCCGCTTCCATGAACTCCGCCGGGGCGTGATGGGGGAAGTGCGCGGCGCCAAGCGGGACATAGCAGAAGAACGGGCTGGTGGGGCGGTGGGCGATGTGGTCGGCGATGTAGCCGATGGCCCGGTCCATCAGATCGTCGGTGAGGTGGTAGCCGTCGGTGGGCAGCGCCGGCGGGTCGACGGCATGGTTGTCCCGGAACAGTTCGGGGTAGTAGTGGTCGGTGGCCCCGTTCATGAACCCGTAGAACTGGTTGAAGCCCCGCCCGAGGGGCCACTCGTCGTACGGGCCGGCACCGGTGACCTGCCGCATCGGCGCCACGTGCCACTTGCCGACGGCGAAGGTGTTGTAGCCGGCGTCGCCCAGCACCTCCGACAGCAGGGCGGCGCGCCGGCTGATGCGGCCCCGGCCGCTGGGCCACCCGGAGTCGATGTTGGACAGCATCCGCATGCCGACGGCGTGATGGTTACGGCCCGTCAGCAGGCAGGCACGCGACGGTGAGCACAGCGTGGTCGTGTGGAAGTTGTTGTACAGGTAGCCGCCGGCCGCCAGGGCGTCGAGGTGCGGGGTGCGCACCTCGGAGCCGTAGCAGCCCAGGTCGGCGAAACCCAGGTCGTCGAACAGCACGATCACCACGTTCGGGCCGCCGGGCACCTGCGGCTGGGGATACCAGGGTTCGCTGTCGCGGTAAGTGCGCCCGAGGCGCCCCGGGAAGGTGCCGGAGGCGTCGCTTTGCGGTGCGGTCATGGGGTGGGCCTCCGTGGCGAGTCGGCGTGCGGTCGAGGGTTCGTGGGACGCCCCGGCGGGCGCCGGCAGGGGCTCAGTAGCTGCCGACCCCGGTGAGATAGCGGCGCAACAAGGTGTTGCCCAGCAGCTTCCAGAGCCGATCGCACACGAAGCCCAATACGCCGAAGCAGAAGATGCCGACGAACATGAAGTCGGTGCGGAAGAACGTGCGGGAGTTCCAGATCAGGAAGCCGATGCCCTCCTGCGCGGCGATGGCCTCGGCGGCGACGATGACCAGGAAGGCGTTGGCCAACGCCAGTCGCATACCCACGAAGATGGACGGGAACGTGGCCGGCAGCGCCACCCGCAAGAACACGTCCCGGCGGCCCGCACCGAGGGTCTGGGCGCTGTTGACCTTGTCGGGATGCACCGAGGAGGCACCGGTGGCGGTCGTGATCAGCACCACGAACAGCGCCGCGTAGGCCACCAGGTTCACCTTGGAGGTCTCGCCGATTCCGAACCAAAGGATGAACAGCGACGTGAGCGCCAGGGCCGGGACGAACCGGAAGAAGTGGATGAACGGGTCGAGGGCGGCGCGAGCGAAGCGGGAGACGCCGGCCAGCAGACCGAGCGGGATGGCGATCCCCGATCCCAGTAGCCAGCCCTTGAAGACGCGCTCCAGGCTGACGGCGATCGAATCCCACAACAGTCCCGAGTTCGACAGCTCGCCGGTGCCCCGGGCAACCTTCGCCGGCCCGGGCAGCAACTGCGGGTTGTAGTTCCACGAACCGATCTGCCAGGCCACGATCGTGATCGCCACGGCCAACGCTGAGATCAGCATCGCCCCCCGCTTGCCGCTCAGTCCGGCACGGAGACGGCCCGCGCCCCCCGGATCCGGTGTCGTGCCGGGCGCGGCGCCGGTCGCGGAGTCGGTCAGTTCTGCCACGCCCGGGTCACCTCCTCGACGATCTCGGCCTCCACGGCGCGGGCCACGCCGGCGAACTCGGGGGAGAACTCATCGCGTGGGTAGCCGATGTCGACGGTGTGCAGCGAACGGAAGTCAGAGTGCGGACCGGCCCGCATCACGCCGATGCGCTGACCCAGCAGCACGGCCTCGCGGATGTCGTGGGTGACGTAGACGACCGTTCCCCCCTCGGTCTGCCACAACTCGACGACCTGGCGCTGCAGGATGCGCCGTGTCTGGGCGTCGAGGGCGGCGAAGGGTTCGTCCATCAGGACGACGTCGGGTTTCACGGCCAGGATCCGGGCGATCTGGACGCGCTGTTTCATGCCACCCGAGAGTTCGTGCGGCAGCTTGCCGGCGGCGCTCGTGAGACCCACGAGCTGCAGCCAGTGGTCCACGACGGCGGGATCGAACTCCTGGCCGGTGCGCTTGGCCTGCATCTTGAGCCCGAACGCCACGTTCTGACGCACGGTCAGCCAGTCCATCAGCGGACCGTCGACACTCTGGAACACCATGGCGCGATCGGGTCCGGGTCCGGTGACCGCCACGCCGCCGGCGGTGACCGTGCCCTCGTTCGGCTCCAGGAATCCCGCCACCAGCCGCAGCAGCGTGGACTTGCCGCAGCCGGAGGGGCCGACGATCACGAAGAACTCCCCGGCGGCGATCTGCAGCGACAGGTCCACCACGACGGGCGGGGATTCCTTGCCGCCGTAGCGCAGCTCCACGCCGCTGAAGGCGACGGAGCGACCGCGGGCGCCTTGGCTGCTCCCGGCGGTCGCTCCGTTCATCTTCGTCGCTGCGTGCCCGTTCGCCGGCGCGACCTACTAGAGGTCCACCTTGACCGACCCCGGCACTGCCTCCTCCATGGCGCGGAAGTCGATGAACTCCCGGATGTCGAAGTCGGCGGGCAGCGTGCCCGAGTCGATCAGGAACTGGGCGATGGCGTCGAAGGAGTCCAGCTGCACCTGGGTGAACTCCACCCGGTAGCGCTGGTTCGGCATGATGTTGGCGAACAACTCCTCGTTGCCGGACACGGCGTCGGCCACGATCTTGGCGGCGGCAGCGGTCTCGTCCTGCAGCACGACGTTGGCCTTGTCGTAGGACCGGACGATGCGCTCGATGATCTCCTGGTTCTCGTCGGCCCACTCGGTGCGAGCCACCAGGTAGATGGCGACGGTGTCCAGCACGTTGGAGTCGTTGCCGAGGATCTTCAGATCGGGATCCTCCTCGGCCTCGAGGGTGCCGTTGAGCCACACCCAAGCGGCTTGGATGTCGTTCGTGCGCAAGGCCCCCACCAACTCGAACAGCCCCGGCAGCGGGACCAGTTCGACGTCGTCAAGGCTGATGCCGTTCTGCTGGAGGTGCCGGATGGTCACGAAGTGCTCAGAGGTGCCCTGCACGTAGCCGATCGTCTTGCCCGCGAGATCGGCCGGGCCGTTGATCTCGTTGCGCACCGCCAGGCTGTGGAACCCCGGCAGCGGCGCGGCGATCGCCGCCACCACCCGCATGTTCTCCTCGGCCGCTCCGGCCAGGTTCAGCACGGCGAAGTCCAGAGCCGGGCCAATGTCAGCCTGGCCGGCGATGACCGCCTGGATGGCCTCGATGCCCGTGCCGTACTGCGACATCGTCACGGTGAGGTTCTCCTCGTCGAAGTACCCGCGATCCAGTGACACCCAGGCCTGGGATCCGAGCAGGAACCCGTCGGCGGCGATGCCCACCGAGAGGGTCTCCGGCTCGTCCTCGCCGCACGAGGCGGCCAGCAGAGCCACTACCGCGAGCGCGGCCAGCAGGATGCGCCATGTCTTTCTCGATCTCATGTTGATGTTCCTCTCCTCCACTTACGGCCTGCCGTGCCACGACGCCAGAACCGGCGAATAACGTCCCTCGATCCCCGAGGCGGTCGGCGCCGACCCTAGTCCGCAAGCGGGCGCACAACGGCGGACAGCGGGAAGCCGCCGGGCTGCCGATCCTCCGCCCCTACCTCTCGACAAGTGCCCGGTCGGGGCCGCCGGTGGCCGCCGGCGGATCGTCTGGCGAAATCGATCCGGCGCCGGCCCCCGGCGTCCCCTCCTTCGTGGGTCTTTGGTAAGCGAGGGAAGGGGTCGGCAAGTGCCCGGTTGGTCGCGAGCGTCGCTCGGTGCCCTCGTAGAGTGGCGGTGTGGAATTGCGGGACTGGATCGTCGGGGATCTCCGGTCGCTGCGGGGGAAGCTGGCCGGTGGGGTGCTGGGGTTGATTCCCCCCGAGCGGTTGCGGGAGCGGATCGACGGTGGCGGGATCGCGCCGGTGTACGTGCTGTGGCACCTGGCCCGGCACCAGGACGTGGCCGTGAACGGCGTGCTGCGGGGGGCCGATGCGGTGGTGGACGGCTGGGTGGACCGCCTCGGCATCGGTGAGGACCTGTGGCGCGGCCTGGCCGAGGGCGAGGATGCGGACCTGGTCGATGTGCTGGATCCGGAGGCCGTCGGCGGCTACACGCTGGCTGTCATGGAGCGCACGGCGGATTGGCTCACCAACCACGGCCTGCCGGCGATGGACGGGCGGCCCGACACCGCGGCCGCGCTGGAAGCCATCGGGACACCGGTGGACCGCTTCGACTGGCTGTACTCGATGTGGGATGGCAAGCCCACCTCGTGGTTCCTGCAATGGAGCGCCGTGGGTCACGGCTTCAACCACCTCGGCGAGTTGGTCTCGATCCGCAACCGCATGGGCCTCAGCCCCTTCTAACCGTCGCCCGCCACGCCGCACGGGCCTCAGCCCGTCCTAACCGAGGTGTCGAGCCAACAGGGGGAACCTCAGCCACACCGCACAGGCCTCAGCCCGTCCTAACCGTCGGCCGCCACGACGTCGCCGGTAGCCGGCCGGCTGTGTCGGTGACCGGCGGCGGGCGCTGGGGTTTGTCAGCGCCGGGGTCGGCGGGTGGTGCGAGGGTGAGTTTGCCTCCGGGGTGGCGGGTGACTTCTTCGCCGTTCTGGTGGACGCGGACGTGGTGGCAGCGCCAGCACAGCAGGCAGGTGTTCTCGAGGGTGGTTTCGCCGCCGTGTTTCCAGTGCTTGAGGTGGTGGACCTCGCAGATCTGGTGGTGG
>MKWU01006429.1_pt1 | contig 11949 bp, 8 predicted proteins | sample 809101 | NCBI WGS metagenome assembly MKWU01 (sample SAMN05860141, study PRJNA318959) | sponge metagenome | host: Aplysina aerophoba | place: Slovenia: Piran, Adriatic Sea, Gulf of Piran | collected 2013-05-07
GAACTCCCACTGAGCCTCAGGGATTTTGAAATAGCCCGCGTCAAGAGCGCCGAAATTTTTTTCCCAAATCACTTCGCCCGTGAGGTCGAGGCAGTAGAGCCCTTCCGAACCGAAGAAAGCGACGAGTCTCTCGCCGTCCGTTGCGAGGGTCGAGTTGGCGTGGGAAGACTTGGTGTGACGCTTCACCTTCGGGACGCCGCGATGGACTTCACGCTCCCAAAGCAGTTCCCCGCTGCTCCTGCGATAGCAGAGTACCTTCCACACGTGCTCGGACTCGTCATCGACCGGAGCGACGTCGCCGTAAAGGCCCAGGCGTAGATCTCCCTTGTCGGCTTCGCTGACTGCCGTAGTCAGAAAAAGCCTGTCCCCCCAAACGATCGGGCTGGAGAGGCCCAAACCAGGGATGGCAACTCTCCACTTGATGTGCTCGCCGGTCTTGACGTCCCAGCGGATCGGGAGTGCATGCCCCTCCGCGATACCGTTTGCCTGGCGGCCTCGGAATTGCGGCCAGTTTGCGTCAGCGGGTTGAGCGGTGGCTGGAAGAACAGCAGTGAAAAGGCAGATGACCCATATCGCCGCCATGGTGACAGCTTAACGGTTCCTGGTGTGAGTCGCTTGCAGGCAGTTGCCCCTATAATCGTTCGCGATATGCGTATACGAGTGGTTGCGACATTGCTGTTTTTCGGAGGCGCCTCGACCGGTGCTGAGATTACACACGGTCCTATTCTTGGGCGTCTGAGTTCGTCGGGGATTGGAGTCTGGGCGCGGACGAAGCAGCCGGGTGAGTTTCATGTCCGTTATGGGACGACGCCGGCGAGCCTGGATCAGACGTCTGGAGTGGCGCATACGAACCTGGACCGTGACAACACAGGGTGGGTCCATATCACGGGACTCGAACCGTACACCACCTACTATTACGAAGTCATGGGAGAGTCGGGGTCGCGCTCACCCGAGGAACTAAGGGGTGACTTCAGGACTCTCCCCAACGCGGACACGCACCGTCACGTTCAGTTCAATCCCGACGGTCTGTTCAACTTCCGCTTTGAATACGCCTGTGGCAATCAACAACGAGTGGACCCGAGTCTGCCGACTTTTCGCACGATGCTCGAACGCATCGAAGACTCGATCGACTTTGCCATTCTCGACGGTGACTGGATGTACGAGGAACTGCGTGAGCACACAGCAGATCAGTGGCTCAAGCAAACAGCGGCGCGGACGACACCACGGATTGTGGATCTTGCTCCAACGATCGTGGGTGTCTGGGAAAACTACAAGCTGTATCTGAAACGCGGCAAAAACCTAGCGGCTTGGCATCGCGAAGTTCCGTCGTTCTTTATGTTCGATGACCACGAGATCCTCAACGACGTAAACGGAACCGGCACGCCAGGACTCCGCAATCGCCGAGCCGTCTTCCGCGATATCGGAATCGAAGCTTGGTATCACTATCTCGGTTGGTCGAACCCGGTTGATTGGAGACAGAACATTCACTTCGGGAGGGCCGAGTTGAAAGCTGGGCAAGACATCCTTGTCGACTCGTCCGCTGACTTTCGAGAGCTAAAGACGAGCGAATCCGGAACACTGACCATACATTGGGGAACGCCCGACGCTGGCGTCAACAACACGCAGCTCGATCGCATTGGCGGCGACCCCAATGCGGGCGTCTACAAGATCAGGGAGATCGTGGATCGTAACCGCTTGCGTGTTTCGCCCGCGCCCAAGCAGGATGGCGAAGCGTCGTATTCGGTCGGAAGATTCAACCACTTCCGCCAGAAAATCACGAACACAGAGTTCTTTTACGTCGACACCCGCAGCCATCGCCAGATGCACGATTTGAGCAATCCATTCAAAGAGGGGGTTTCGATTCTGGGTGAATCGCAGAAGCGGTGGCTCAAGAATGCGATGCGCTCGAGCACGGCCGACTTTCTGTTCATCATCAGTTCAGTGAACTTGATGGTGCCTCACGTTACCGGCCGGCAGACGCCCAACAACAAGGACGAAGCCTGGACGGCGGTAACGGTAGAGCGCGAAGAACTGATCGACTATTGGGACTCGCTGGGCAAGCCGGTATTCGTCCTGACCGGTGACCTCCACAACAGCTTCGCAATCAAGATTACGGATCGGGTTTGGGAATTCGCGTCGGGGCCGCACAACTCGGCGAACCATCGGTTGATTGAGGAAGCGAATCGTCCGACGAGCGGCAAGTATGAGTCTCGCGGCAGGGAATGTGAGATCCGCTGGTCGACGTTCGTTCCCAATGAGGTCCAGGGAAGGAAACGGCGGCCCGTCTACACCGTGGTTCAAGTGAACAATACTTTCCGGGTGCCGGGCGGGCTGGAGGAAGGGCAGGGGCCTTCCAGCGCTGACATCTGGGCGGCCTACGAAGTTCCACAGGTGACTTTTCAATACTACGATGGGCTCACGGGGGACTTGCTTTACGCGGAGTCGATTCCTGCTTCGCAAAAGAACTAGAGGGCGTTTCCGCGCCCTGCTGGCGCAGGCGCGCGGCTTCAAACCCAAAGCTCAGTTCGATGCCGATCTCAAGCTGACCGGTCATCGGATAACTCGAAGCGGGAAGGAATCTCCTCCTTCAACAGACATTCAATCCGGTTCGCCTCAGTGATACGGCTGAGGCCGACGGGTGGCTGTAAGAACGTTCTTATCTACTGCTCGGGCATCTTTGATTGGAACTTCATTCCGAAAGGATAAAATCATGTTTGATTCAGCCGAGAAAAAAGAGGCCGGGATACCTTGGGGCATCATCGGCGCTGGCGTAGCCCTCGCAGCACTGCTGATTGTTGGTTACCTGATGATGAACTAGCAGCGGCCCTCCACGTGGGGCGGCGCCGAGATGGTGGTTCGAAGAACAGTCGCAGGCGTATGCGCCCAAAGGGGGGGAAGGAAAATTTCGATGTGCCGCGTCAGGTAGTCCGCAGCGTGCGAATGTAGACGTTGCGGAAAGCCACTGGTCCGTGATCGCCCTGTAGCAGCAGCGGAGCTTGCGGTTTTTCCTCCCACGGCGACCACCCTCGGGTCGAGCCGGTGAGTTCAAACTCGTCGTGGATTCGACGGCCGTTGTGAACCACTCGAAGGAACGAGGCATTCTGAGTCTTCTTGCCGTTCCTGTCGTAGCGCGGTGCGCGGAACCAGACGTGAAAACTCTCCCACTCACCGGGAGAACGGCTGGCATTGAAGCGCGGCGGCTCGCCGCCAACACGCTTTTCGCCGATCATGCGGGCGTAGATACCGCCGTTGTCGCCGTACTTCAGTTCGGTACGGCCGAAGCTGTCCCGAATCTGAATCTCGTAAAGGCCCATCATGCAGATACCGGAGTTTGAACCTTGGGCGACCATGGATTCGAGAAATAGCTCGACGTCCGCGTAGTTCATCTTGGTGATCGGGCTGTCGGATTTACCTCGCTGATTGTTGACGAACGCCGGCGCGTTTGCTGAATAGGGCTCCCGTTTACGTGCAAGTTTCTTTGGATCATCGGGGTCGAGCCGGACATCGGTAGCTATCTCCCAGTCGAACGGCTTGGGCGCGCGGCCTGGATCTCGCAACGGTTTCCATAGTTCAAGGTCCCTGCCGTTGAAGAGCGATTCCCAACCTTGAGATGGGTCTTCGAGCGACAGCCGTAGCGCCTCGAACTCCGGAGTCGGGCTCTGATCGGCGCCTCGCGCCAGAGGGGCTGCTCCGGACACGAACGCAGCGGCCGTGAGCAGAAACCGCCGACGTTTCATGGACCCCATTGTAGGTGAGCCCAGGCCCTACTAGGCGTCCAGGCCATCTGCACCGTCGGTGAGCCAATCCAGCGTAAATCGCGCCAACGTCAGGGTGTCGTAGGCGGTATCGTCGCCACGCTCGTAAAGACAAGCGATCGTGTGATCCGACAGAACCGCGAGTGAAGAATAAGCAGACGGGCCTGCGTGGAGGGTCTTCGCGACGGGCCAGGACTCCGCTTCGTCATAGCTCAAGCGCACGGTCATGTTCACGCGATCGGTCGTGCTGGCCGGGTTTGAGAACAAGAGACGGTTCCTGCCGTTGTCTGCGGCGAGCGTGTAGCGCAGAAAGCTGCCCTGGCAGACCGGCTCGATCAGTGTTTCGTCGAAAGCCAATTCGCTCCAGGTCACACCGCCGTCCTTGCTCCAGGCAAGTGCGCGCTTGCCGAGGCGGTCGGCACGCTTCGCTACCTTGCCCCAGTAGCTGCGCATGTTGAGCAACAGCCTCCCGTCGGCCAGCTCCACGACCTGTGACTCGTCGGTATGCTCGGGCAACAGGCCACCCCGTTGCCAGCTCTCACCACGGTCGTCGCTGAAGAAAACGTGAGAATGCATGATGCGATGCTCACCGACCATCACACCGTGGTCGCACGGGATCACAAGCCGCCCTTTGTGAGGACCCTTTCGCATCTGAATGCTGACGCCGGGCCCGGTGGCCACCCACACCCAGTGCTTTTGGATGACGCCTTCGGAGATGTTGACCGGAGCTGACCACGTCAAGCCATCGTCGTCACTCATGGTGATCAGGATTTGCTTGTTGTCCCGGCAGAATGGCATCCAGATCGCCCCGGTGTCTTGATCCACGACAGGGCATGGGTTCCCGATGGTAATCTCCGCGCTGCCGCCTTCTTCGTAGACGATTTCATGGGGAGACCAGGTCTCTCCACCGTCAGTGCTGCGCTTGACGATTAAATCAATGTCACCGTGGTCGCGACGGTTGTTCTTCCGCCCCTCGCAGAACGCGAGCAGAGTTCCGGCCTGTGTCGTTAGAAGTGAGGGTATACGATAGCTGTGGTAGCCGTCCTGTCCGGCAGTCCAGAGGGGCCTTTGGTTCAGGCCTGCCTGCTGATCTGCCGAATCGTAGGACCCGCAGCAGATCGCGGATGCCGCGAGGGCCATCGAGGACTGCGTGAGGATGAATCGTCTGGTAAGCACAGGCATGTCGGTAGCCATGTATAGCGCGCCGCGTTCGCGGCGTCAAGGACTATCGACTGGAAAAGAAGGAGCTATGCCTTCGAGTCCTTTCTTCCAGCAAAGCGGCTTCACCGAGAGCCGATCTTACTCTTGATTTTGCTTCGCTCTCTTATCACCGCTGCGAATGTCTTGTTGGGCGAGCAAGCGGATTAGGAGGAGGCTCCAGAAATTTCCTGCTTTCTCGGAGTGATCCTTGTCCCATCACTATTAGCCTTCGTCATGGGCTGCCCCGTGCCTATAATGGTGCCCATCCGAGTAGGGAGGCACGCCCGTGTTCGACTTTGCCTGTCATCGTTTCCATGTCCTCGTCATTGGCTTGTTGATCTCTGCGCCCCTCACGGCCGATAAGCCGAACGACCGCCCTTTCTGGCGCCCCGTCCTGATGGGCACCAACGGCATGGTTGCGGCCGAGCACCCGCTGGAGTGCCGAGCGGCCATCAAGGCTCTCGAGGCCGGTGGCAATGCGATCGACGCCGCCGTGGCCTCGTTCTATATGACGACGGTCGTCGAGCAGCATCAGGCTGGAATTGGCGGCGACGGCTTCATCCTGGCGTATGTCGCTGAGGAAGATCGGGTTATCTTCATCAATGGCACAGGACCTGCGCCAAAGCTCGCGACGGCCGAGTTCTACCGCAAGCTCGGTAGGGTCCCCGATGCCGGACCGTATTCGACCGACGTTCCCGGCATGGCCGGCGGTTTTGACTTGGCGCTGAAAAAGTACGGCACGATGTCGTACAAGAAACTCCTGGAGCCCGTGATCGAAGCGGCGGGCAAGGGGCATCCCTTATCGTTCTGGGCGTCGAGCTACCATCGCAAGACGATTCCAAAGCTCTCACCGTTCCCGAGTTCCGTCAAGACGCTGCTCAAGAACGGCGGGCCTTTCGAACCCGGCGATCTTTTCGTGCAGAAGGATCTCGCGAAAACCTTGGAGACGATCGCCAATGAGGGCGCCGAGGCCTTCTATCGCGGACGCCTGGCGCGGCTGTCCGCCGATTTCTACAAGAAACAGAAGGGGCTATTGCGGTACGAAGACTTGGCATCTTATGAACCCGAGGAGGCTGAACCGATCAAGACCACCTATGCCGATCTCGAGGTTTATCAGAGCGCGCCCAATTCGCAGGGCATTGTGATGCTGATGGCGCTCAACATCCTTGAAGGCTTTGCGCTCGACAAGATGGGTCACAATTCACCCGAATACATCCATGTCGTGACCGAATCGCTGAAGCTGGCCTTCGCGGACCGCAACAAGTACATCGCGGACCCACGCTTCGCCAAGGACATGCCTGTGGAGAGTTTGCTTTCGAAGGCCTACGCCAAGCAGCGCCGATCGCTCATTCACATGGACAAGACGCTGGCCCCTCCACCACCTCCCGGCGACCCACGCAACCACAAAGCAGTGCTGGGCGACAGCGATGTCAATTACGCCAATGGCAAACAAGCCGCCCTTGAGAAGTCGTACGTGAACACTGATGGGGAGACGTCATCGTTCTCGATCGCTGACCGTTTCGGGAACCTGGTCTCGGTGACGCACAGCGTAAACGGCACCTTCGGCAGCGGCATGATTGTCGAGGGCGGCGGTTACGTTCTGAACAACCGCATGCCGTACTTCAGTCTTGCAGAGGACGACGTGAACTTCCTTGTCCCCGGCAAGCGCACACGGCACACCGTAAACCCGGCGTTGGCCCTCAAGAACGGCAGGCCGTACCTGGCTTGGAACACGCCAGGCGGTGACAATCAGCCGCAAGCGATGCTACAGGCATTCTTGAATGTCGTCGTCTTCGATATGAACATACAACAGGCCGTCGAGGCACCGACCGTTACGAGCTTTGGCTTCAAAGCATCGATGTATCCGCAACCAGTGAAGGGTACGCTCGCGATGCCCAGAGTCCTTGCAAACGAAGTGGGTGAAAGAGTTTCGAAGCTAGGACACCGCACCGAAGTGATCGAGATGCAGCAGCCCTATCAGCAGCAGCCGTCTGGCGCTGGTGCGGTCAAGATGGTCATGATCGATTCCGAACGCGGCGTGCTGATGGGCGGCGTCAGTCCGGCCAAAGACGACTATGTGATGGGCTGGTAACTACGCCGCTTGCCGCGGGCGGCTTATCCATTGGAGTGGACCATGTACGACCTGATCATCCGTAACGGAACTCTCGTAGATCCCGCTCAGGGTATCAACACGCAAAAGGACATTGCGCTCACTGGCGGGCGGGTCGCAGCCGTCATCGATCCGGCGTCCGGAGTTGCGGCAAAGCATACTCTCGATGTTCGGGGCCTCTATGTCTTGCCGGGGCTGATCGACCTCCATGTCCACGTGTTTTCCGGCGTCAGCCACTACGGCATTGACGTTGACCCCACATGCCTGGCCCGAGGCGTGACCACTGTTCTCGACGCAGGCTCATCTGGCGCGCTGACTTTTCCGGGATTCCGCAAGTTCATCATCGACGTTTCACAGACACGGCTCTACGCGCTGCTGAACATTTCTGCAATGGGGATGGTCAGCGGATCTGAGACCATTCCGCCGCTCGGTGAGTTGGAAGATCTGCGCTACTCCAACGTCGAAACTGCGGTGCGGATGATCGAGGCGAACCGTGACCGCATTCTCGGCGTCAAGGTGCGCTTATCAGATTTCCTGGCTGCGGACGGAAAGAACGAACTGCAGGCGCTGCTGCGTGCTCGCGAAGCGGCGGAGGCTGTGCGTCTGCCACTGATGGTTCATTCGCCGCTTTCGAGCATCCCGACGGAACGGATTCTTGACGAACTGCGACCCGGCGACATCCTCACACACTGTGTTCACGGCCACGGGGCGGGAGGCATCATGAGCGACGATTTGAAAGTGCTGCCTGCGGTGCGGAAGAAAGTCGAGCAGGGCCTGCGGCTCGACGTCGGTCACGGGCGCGGAAGCTTTACGTTCCGGGTGGCTCGTGCCTCCTTAGAACAAGGCGTCGTCCCCGGGACCATTAGCAGCGACCTGCATACGTACAACCTGCACGGACCGGTGTTCGACTTGGTCACGACAATGGACAAGTTCTTACACATCGGGATGGAACTCTATGAAGTGGTTCGGCGTGTGACGAGCACGCCTGCGGAAGTCCTCGACATGCCGGAGGAGATCGGTACGCTGAAGCCCGGCGCCTACGCCGACATCGTTGTGCTTGAGATGCAAGAGGGGGAGTTTGATCTGACGGATGCCTTCGGTGTCACCGAGACTGGGCATTACCACTTGGAGCCTCGCTATATCTTCCGAGGCGGTCGGCAGGTGGGAGTTCTGCCGCGCCCCGAATCCTCCGGTGACTACTTTCAACCTCCGGAGATCCCGGAACCGATCAAGCCCTGAAGCCAGCAGTCAATGTGGCTACATCTTCATGGCGAGATCGACGAGAGACCGCACTCCGAAGCCGCTCGGACCCTTTGGCAGGTCGGGAGCGTCTTTGTCCTGCCAGGCAGTGCCGGCGATATCAAGATGAACCCAGGGAAGCGGATCGGCAAACTGTTTCAGGAACATCGCCGCTGTGATCGATCCGCCCCAGCGAGAGCCGATATTTGCAAAATCGGCGATGGGACTCTTCAACTCGTCGATGTATTCGTCGTCCAACGGCATCGGCCACATCTTTTCACCGACGGCATCGGCCGAAGCCAGGAGTTTTGATTGCCATTCTTCGTTGTTCGTAAACGCACCCACGCGCAAGGCCCCAAGTGCGACGACGATCGAACCCGTCAATGTGGCGGCATCAATCAAGTGGGTGCAGCCGAGTTGTTGAGCGTAGGTCAGTGCATCCGCCAGGATCAGCCGGCCTTCGGCGTCGGTATTCAGGACCTCAACCGTTTGACCGGACATCGACGTCACGATGTCGCCGGGGCGCTGTGCTCTGGCGCTTGGCATATTTTCAACCGATGGCACTACTGCCGTAACAGCCACGTCGGGCCTCAGCGTTGAGAATGCGCGCATCGCCCCCAGCATCGCAGCTCCACCGGCCATGTCGTACTTCATCTCGTGCATGTCTTTTGAGGGCTTAAGTGAAATGCCGCCGGTATCGAACGTCACCGCCTTGCCGATGAGTCCCAAGTGGTGCTCCGAGGTAGTATTCTGCGGCCGGTAGCGCACCACCATCAGCGCCGGCGGCTGGTCGCTGCCTTGAGCTACGCCGAGCAGCGTGTTCATTTTCAACGCTTCGAGTTGCTCCTGTCGCAGCACCTCGATGTCAAGTCCGGATTCTCCTGCCATGGAGGTTGCGCGCGCGGCCAGCTCTGTCGGTGTAAGTATGTTCCCTGGTTCGTTCACAAGACCCCGAGTGAAGTTCTGGGCTCCGGCGATGGCCGCGCCTCGGAGGATCCCCGCATCGACACTCTCCTGAGTACAGAGAAGGATGCCAGCAACCCCCTTATCATCGGAATCTATGGTCTTATAAGTGTCAATTTTATGATTTGCCAGCTCTATGCCTTCGACAATAACTTGAATTTCTGACTCGGACGATTTGTGACCGGGGACATCGAAGGCAACCGTCGGCTTGGCAGTGGCTCGCAAGGCGCGGACCGCCCCTCCCGATACCCGCCGCAGGCGCGGCAAGTCGAACTCTGAAGTCTTGCCGCCACCGATGAGAAGCAGTCGTTCAGCACGGAAGCCGGCAGGCCGATGAATCAGGGCCTTGCTCAGAAACTTGCCGCCAAACTCTTTTCGTGCATAGAGTTCGGGGATCAATCCGCCTGTCAGTTCGGCGAACCGCCCACCAGGCCGGTCACCGTCCTCTTCTTCAAAAAGAATCAGAACCGCCGCATCGGCTTCCACGTACTCGATGACGGTACTCGTCGGTTCATATGTCATCGAGACCATTATGCCGTGTTTGCAAAGGCGCAGATCAGTGAACGGCGGTGGTGCGCGATAATCTATCCATGCAACGTCGCTCGTTTCTGCTCTCCGGTGTCGGACTCGGTGTTGCGGGTCGTTACGCAGTAGAGTCCTTGGCACTGGCCGCCACACCCGCTTCCCCGCCAAAAAAAATCGCTGCGGTCGTTACGGAATACCGAAACAACTCGCACGCGGACGTGATTGTTGGGAAGTATCTCGACGGTTTTCGACAAGACGGCCGATCCGCAAAGCCGCGATCCCGGATTGTTTCCATGTACACCGCGCAAGTGCCCGACAATGACATGAGCCGGGCGAAAGCGAAAGAACACAACGTACCGATCTACCGCACGATTTGGGAGGTTTTGACGCTCGGAACGGACGAGATTGCCGTGGATGGAGTTCTGCTCATCGGAGAACATGGCGACTACCCGCTGAACGACAAAGGGCAAAAGCTCTATCCGCGCTTTGAGCTTTTCCTGGAAATCGCCGACGCATTCAGCCGGACGGGTCAAGCAGTGCCCGTGTTCAACGACAAGCATCTCTCATACAGTTGGATCAAGGCGAAGCGGATGGTGGAGATCTCCAGAGAGCTGGAGTTCCCCTTCATGGCAGGCTCGTCGGTGCCTGTCACGCACCGCGTCCCGGACTGGGACCTGCAGTGGGGTACACCATTGGACAAGGCCGGCGCTGTGGCCTATGGTGGGAAGGAATCGTACGGTTACCACATGATCGAAGCGATGCAATCGGTCGTCGAACGGAGGCGCGGTGGCGAGACGGGTGTTGCCTGGACCGAATGTCTGGAAAACGAGGCTGTCTGGAACTTCCTTGACCGGACTCCTTGGGCAAAGAAGATTTTTGACGCCTGCCTGACCGTCAGCAAGAAGCGCGTACCCGGCGACCCGAAGGAACTCGTGAAGGAACCGACGGTGTACTTGTTTGGCTATCACGACGGTCTGGAGGCGGCGACGTTCTTGATGAACGGACTCGTCCGCGACTTCAACGTGGGTGTTCTACCGAAGGGAGCGAGTGAAGCGAAACCCGTACTCATGTGGCTGGAGGGCGGCAAGCCCTACGGACATTTCGCCTGTCTCGTTCAGATGATCGAGAAGATGTTCGAGAACGGCAGGCCAACCTATCCGGTGGAGCGAACTCTGCTTGTGAGCGGCATGCTCGATTTAGCGTTGGAATCGCGCTTCCAGGGTCACAAACGGCTTGAGACGCCGGAGTTGGATGTAGAGTATGAAGCGCCGCAGGAGTCAAAATACTGCAAGGGAGCTCCAGTCTGGGCCTAACCGACTTCCTTATCAAGCTCCACATACCATCGGGATTCTCGAAGGGAAAGGCACGAACGGTGAAGCGTAGAACTTTTATCTCTTCCGGCTTGGCTATGGGCGCCGCCGCGATGAGTTCCAGGTTGATGTCGGCGCAAGCCTCCGGAGTACCGAAGAAGGTTGCCGCGATCATGACGGTTTATAGACCGAACTCGCACTCGGACGTCATTGTCGGTAAGTACCTCGAAGGTTGGTTGCAAGACGGCAAGTCACCTGGGCCACGCTCAAAGCTGGTGTCGATGTATACCGCGCAGGTACCCGACAACGACATGAGCCGTGCCATGTCGGCAAAACACAACGTGCCGATCTACCGTACGATCTACGAGGCGCTTACGCTCGGCACAGGCGAACTGGCCGTTGACGGCGTGTTGCTGATCGGAGAGCATGGCGACTATCCCATGAACGACAAGGCGCAGAAGCTTTACCCGCGCTTCGAGCTATTCCTCGAGATCACCGATGTCTTTCGGCAGACGGGCCAAACGGCGCCCGTTTTCAACGACAAACATCTTTCCTATAGCTGGATTAAAGCGAAGCGCATGGTCGAAATCTCACGCGAGATGGGTTTTCCGATGATGGCCGGTTCGTCGGTGCCGGTGAGCCATCGCAAGCCCGCGATCGATTTCCCTTGGGGCAAGAAGGCGACGAAGGCCGTTGCAATCAGTTTCAGTGGGCTCGACATTTATGGTTTCCACCTGCTGGAATCGTTGCAATGCATGGTCGAGCGGCGGCGAGGCGGTGAAACCGGTGTCAAGGCAGTTCAGTGTCTTCAGAATCAGTCTGTGTGGGAGTATCTCGACAGCACTCC
>MKWU01006431.1_pt1 | contig 11949 bp, 9 predicted proteins | sample 809101 | NCBI WGS metagenome assembly MKWU01 (sample SAMN05860141, study PRJNA318959) | sponge metagenome | host: Aplysina aerophoba | place: Slovenia: Piran, Adriatic Sea, Gulf of Piran | collected 2013-05-07
AAGGCGATGTGCCTGGTGCGGTTCCGCGACGCTGCGCGCCGTTCGGTGCGTCCACGCTGTCACCTGCTGGACAAACCACCGCGACAGAGTGGGGTACGACCCATTGCGGTCCGCCCCGGGCCGTGAGTATGAGAAATCCGGGCTAGCAGTTGCCAACGAGTGCACGCGTTCGCATCTCACCACGGCCGGACACGAAAAAAGCGCCCCCGGTCTTGCAGCCGCAAGACCGGGGGCGCCGCTGGGGACGCTCTATGGAGCGGAAGCGCTACTTCGTGGTGATCTTGAAGTGGGCGCGACGGTTCCGCTGCCAGCAGTCCTCGTCGCTCTCGGTGCACTGCGGGCGCTCCTTCCCGTAGCTCACCATTTCGAGCCGGCTGTCCGGGACCCCGAGCGAGACGAGGTAGTCGTAGGCGGCGCGAGCCCGGCGCTCACCGAGCGCCTGGTTGTATTCCACGGTGCCGCGCTCGTCACAGTGTCCCTCGATCTGGATGGTGGCGGAGACGTGGGGCCGCTGCAGCCAGGCTGAGTTCGCCTGCAGGGCGCTCCTGGAGGCATCGGTCAACTCGGACTCGTCGTAGGCGAAGTGCACGTCCGAAAGGTTCTGCTGGAGCTCCATCATGTCCGTATCCAGATAGATGTCGCGCTCCGTCGGCGGCGGTGGCGGCGGTGGCGGCGGTGGCGGTGGCGGCGGTGGCGGAGGCGGTGGTGGCGGTGGCGGTTCCTCGGGTGGCGGCGGAGGCGGTGGCGGCGGCTTGGAGCACGCCGAAACAGCGAACCCGAGAGCGACCGTCGCTAAAGACAGCAACAGCAAGGTGGCGATGGCTTTTCTCACAGGGAAACCCTCCGGCGGAACGCGAATGCAGAGCCAGAGAGAGGCTATCGGAACGCTCTCGCCGAAGTCAACGACAGCCTTCCTGAGTTGGCCACGTAGCGGCGCCTTCCAGACTCCGGATACCCGGATCAGCCGCCGGTTTCCTCGCGGATGCGAAGCGCCGCCGCCCGGGGGTCCGGATGCCGCGTGATCGCCCGGCCGACGACGATGTAATTCGCCCCCCGCCGCGCCGCTTCTCGGGGGGCCGCGCGCCCCGCCCGCGGGGGGGTCGGGACCCCGCGGCCCCCCCCGCCGAGCGGCGTTTCACCCCCCCCCCCGCCCCGCCGCTGCGGGGGGGGGGGCGCCCCGCCGCTGATCGTGCGTATCCGCCGCCCAGCGGGGCCGGACCCCCGGCACCAGCAGCACGAAGCCGTCGCCCAGAGTGTCCCGGAGCGCTTCCGCTTCGGCAGCGGAGGCGACCGCGCCGCCCACCCCGGCGGCCCGGGCGAGCCGGGCGAGGTTCAGGACCTGATCTCGAATGGACACCCCGGGGTACACCTCGGCGGCGCTCTCCCGATCGAAGTGGGTCAGCACGGTCACCGCGAGGAGCAGGGGCGGCGCCGGCGCATCCGAGGCGGCCCGCGCCGCCGCCTCCAGCATCGGCCTTCCTCCGGAGGCATGGACGTCCACGATGCTCGCCCCCGACGTTGCCGAGGCCCGCACCGCGCCGGCCACCGTCGCCGGGATGTCGTGGAACTTGAGGTCGAGAAAAACCCGCCCCGCCGAGGCGAACTCGGCAACGGCGCGCGGTCCCACCGCCGTGAAGAGTTCCTTCCCCACCTTGTAGAACGAGGCCGCGCCCGCCAGGACGTCGCGAAGGCGGAGCGCCTCGTCGAGGGAGGCGGTATCGACGGCGACCACCAGCTCACCGGCACCGGACCCCGCCACCCAATCGCGGTTCGGCGGAGGCGCCGGGGCGGAACCGGCGGGGGGGGGGGGCGCGCGCCACCCAGTCGCGGTTGGGCGGGGCGGCCGGGGCGGAACCGGGGGGGGGAGCCGTCATCCGGCGGTCCCCGGCCGCAGCGCCCCGGTCAGTTCCCGAACCGCGCCCACCTCGTGACGCCGGCAGTAGGCGGCGAGCCCGTCGAAGGTGCGCCGCCAGACCCCGGGATCCACGAAGTTCATTGTCCCGATCTGCACCGCCGCCGCTCCGACAAGCAGGAACTCGACGGCGTCCTCGGCGCTCGCGATACCGCCCATTCCGATCACGGGAAGCCGGCTCCCCTGCGCCACCTCCCACACCATGCGCACCGCGATCGGACGCACCGCCGGGCCGGACAGTCCACCAACGACGTTCGCGAGGCGCGGGCGCCGGGTCTCCACATCCACCGCCATTGCGGGGATCGTGTTGATGAGGGACACCGCGTCGGCGCCCGCGTCCGCGACCCGCCGCGCCATCGCGGCCATGTCGCTCGCGCTGGGGCTGAGCTTCGGAATCACGGGGAGCCGCGTCCCCCGGCGCACCACCTCCGTGGCCCGCGCCGCCATGTCCGGATCGCATCCGAACTCGATCCCTCCCTCCGCCACGTTCGGGCACGAAATGTTCACCTCGATGGCGGACACCCCTTCGGCCTGGTCGAGGATCCTCGACAGCTCGCCGTACTCCTCGAGCGAACTGCCGCAGATGTTGGCGATGACGATCTTCCCGAGCGCGCGAACGGCCGGAAGCTTCTCGGCCAGGAAACGCCGGATCCCGACCTCCTGGAGGCCGATGGCGTTCAGCATGCCGGACGGGGTCTCCCAGATCCGCGGGGGCGGGCACCCCTTCCGGGGCTCCAGGTAGAGCCCCTTGGCCGAAATCGCTCCGATGCAGTCGTAGTCCGCCACCTCCCGGTACTCGTCGCCGTACCCGAAGGTGCCGCTCGCGGCGATCAGGGGGGTGGGCAGCCGCAGTCCGGCGATTTCCACGCCCATGTCCACGGTAGCGGAGCGTGACCGGGGCATCAGAGCGGATGGGGGTCCTGATCCCAGGAGATCGTTTGAGCGTCGAAGACCGGCCCCTCGGTGCAGCTCCGCAGGTATTCCGCCGGACCACCGGCGGCCGGTTGGGCCCAGACGACGCAACCGAGGCAACAGCCCATACCGCAACCCATCCGGCGCTCGATCGAGACCTGGTGGGGAACGCCCGCGGCGGTCGCGAGTTCGGCCACCTTGAGCAGCATTCCCGTCGGACCACAAGAGTAGAGATACGGCCGGCCCGCCTCCGCCAGTGCGTCGTCGAGCAGCGCGGTGACGAACCCGTGGCGCCCGGCGCTCCCGTCCTCGGTAGCCACCCGGACATCCATCCCGAAACGCTCGAACGTCTCCCAGAGGTAGAGGTCCGGGCGACGCCTGCCGCCAAGCAGCACGATGCCCCGGCGCCCGCTTTCCGCCAGCCGGCGGCAGAAGAGCACGAAGGGAGCGATCCCCACCCCGCCCGCGACGATCACCGGCGTCAGGTCCGGAGGCGGCAGTTCGAAGGTCGTCCCCAGCGGACCGAGGCTGGACACCGCTTCTCCGATCGGCAGGTTCATGAGCGCCCGGGTTCCGACCCCGACTTCCTTGACCAGCAGCGTGAAGGCGCCGTCATCCAGCAGGTCGCAAAAGGAGTAGGGACGCCGGAGCAACCCGCCCCCCTCGACGCGCACCATGGTGAACTGGCCGGGCAGCACCTGAAGGGGAGCCTCGCTCTCGAAGCGAAGCAACTGGGCGTCCGGCGAGAGCTGGTCCCGGGCCACGAGTCTCGCCGCCAGATCCGCCCGGGGAGGCGGCCAGTCCTCGCGGTGGATGCCCAGCCCGCCCGCCGGGTTGCCGCTCACCGTCACCGCCTTTGACTCCTGACCGCTACTACGCGTCACGGGCGGTTACCCGATCGACCTCGGAGAGGGTCGTCACCCCACGCGCCACAAGTTCGAGGGCGTTCCGGCGCAGCGGGACCATCCCCTCCGATTCCGCCTGGGTACGGATGGCGGCCACCCCCCGCCGCGCCAGGATGAGTTCGCGGATGGAAGCGCTGAGCGGCAGGACCTCGGCTACGACAGTCCGTCCGCGGTACCCCGCGCCATCGCACTTCCGGCAACCGCGCGGACGGAAGACCCGGTCGGGCGGGGATGAAAGAGCCGAGAGGACCGCCCGTTCCGCCGCCTCGGGTGGGCCCGTCTCGCGACAATTGCGGCAGACCACCCGGACCAGACGCTGGGCGACGATGCAGTTCAGGGCGGAGACGAAGTTGTGGGGGTCGGCGCCCATGTGCAGGAAGCGACCGACCACATCGAGCGCGTGGTTGGCGTGCACCGTGGTGAGGACGAGATGGCCGGTCAGGGCCGCCTGCACCGCAATGGACGCCGTCTCCGGATCGCGGACTTCACCCACCATGATGGTGTCCGGGTCGTGCCGCAGGATGGAGCGCAGGCCGCGGGCGAACGTCAGGCCCTTCTTCTCGTTCACCGGGACCTGGGTGACTCCCTGAATCTCGTACTCGACCGGATCCTCCACGGTCACGATCTTCTCCTCGGGAGTCGCGATCTCCGAGAGCGCCGCGTAGAGGGTCGTCGTCTTCCCGCTCCCGGTGGGTCCGGTGGCGAGCAGCATCCCGAACGGCCGGCGCGCGTGCTCCCGGAGGAGTTCCAACTCCCGGCCCGAGAAGCCGAGCGCCTCCAGCGAGAGCGCCTCGAACCGAGTGCCGAGGCTGCGTTTGTCGAGCACCCGGATCACCACGTCTTCGCCGTGCACGCTGGGCATGACGGAGACCCGAAAATCCACGGTTCGCGGGACGCGCTCGCCCCCTCCGGGAAGCAGCGCCCGGAAGCGTCCGTCCTGCGGAACCCGCCGCTCGGCTACGTCGAGCTCGGCCATCACCTTGAGCCGCGCGACGATGGTCTGGTGATGAGCGCGGTCCACCGGCTCCATCGCCGGATAGAGGACGCCGTCCACCCGGTACTTCAGCACGACCTCCCCGGACTTGGTCTCGATGTGGATGTCGGTGGCGCGCCGCTCGATCGCATTCAGGAGCAGCGAGTCCACGAGCCGGACCACGGGGCTGCCGGTCTGACCATCTTCCAGTGCGTCGAGCGAAATGACCGGCGGGCCGGAGTCCCCGTCGCCTCGCCCGAGTCTCTCGATGCGAAGATCTTCGGAGGCGCGGTCCAGGAGGAAGCTGGAGTCGGTGTTCCGCTCGATGATCGCGTCGATCAGGGCCGGATCGCCCACGTGCACGACGACGGGGCGCCGGAGCAGCAACTCCAGCCGATCCACCTCGGACTCGACGACCGGAGGCGCCACGACGATGGAAAGGCGCTCGCCGTCTTCGGCGAGCGGAACGAAGCGGTGGCGCCGCACCAGCTCCATGGGCACGCTGCGCCAGAGCGCGGCATCGTCCCGATACTCGGACAGATCGGCCGCCGGGTAGAGCGAGGGTGACGCCCCGGATGCTCGCCCGGTCCCGCCGGTGGTCAACGAATCGATCCCCTCGTTTCAAGAATCCACGTCTGGACGTGGACCTCTAACGGATACCCGTACCGAGGCGATCCGCGCAACCGGCACCGGCCGGAAACGCGGCAGTCGATCACCGCAGCGACCGCACCGGCGGGCCTTCACTGCGGAAGGCGGTGAGGAAGGCTAATCGCAGCAGTCGGCCTGGAAGGGGCGGGAGACCTTGCAGCGGACCACGTTACGGGCCGGGATCTCGATGGCCTCTCCCGTACGAACGTTGCGGCCCATCCTCGCTTCCCGGTGGGCAACCGAAAACTTGGCGATCCCCGGAAGCACGAAACCGTTGCCGGCCCGCAGTTCTTCAATCGCCAGATCACGCAGTCCGTCGAGAACCGCACCGGCCTCCCGACGACTGATTCCGGCAAACTCTGACAGGGTCGTTACGAGTTCCACCTTGGTCATTGTCGATCTGGTTCCTTTCTTTGCCCAAGCGGGGTTGGTGCGCTCCGGCCACCCGTTGATGGGCGGCGCGGCGCGCGCGACGGGCGGCAGACTATCACAGGGCCAAGTGCGCATCGCCTCCCAAACTCGACCCCTGTCGCGCCGTTTTCCGGCTTCCAATCAGAAGCCGAGAAGCTGCTCCAGCGTCGCCAGGCGTCCGTTGGCGATCACCGCCCGCACCTGCCGCAGGTTCGAGATGTCTTCGAGCGGATTTCCCTCGAGCAGCACCAGATCAGCGAGGGCGCCCGGCGCGACGATTCCCAACTCCCCGGCCAGTCCCAGCGCTTGTGCGGCCGTGACGGTGGCGGACCGCAGAGCTCCGGCGGGACCGAGTCCTGCCTCCGACAACTGTTCGATCTCGACGATGAACCCGAGCCCGTAGGGAACGATCGGCGTATCCGTTCCCGCGATGATGCGGCCGCCCGCGTCTGAGATGGAGGCCACGGTTTCCCACATGGGTCGCATGAGCGCGAGGTTCCGCGCAATCTGGTCCTCGCGGTCTCCCGCGGGCTCCCCCGCCTCGGTGAGCGGCGTGGCGAGCCAGGCGGGAAACGCCCGGATGCGGCGGTCGGAGGAAACGAGATCGGGCTCGCGGGCCAGCGCGAGGTCCCAGCCGCCGTAGATGAGCATGGTCGGGGTGAAGAAGACCCCGGACTCGGCGATCAGGCTCCGCACGTCCTGGTAGGAGCGGCCGAGATCGGTCATCTTCGGCGAAAAGCCCCGGCGCGAGGTGCCCTTGACGTGCTCCAGCCCGTTCACCCCGTAACGCACCGCCGGATAGAGCTCGTGGGACGTCACGAAGGCGCCCAGGCGCTGGGCGGTTCGGATCGCATCCCGCTGGGCTTCGTCGTCGAGACGAACGTAGGTCTTGACGACGTCGTAGTCCAGCTCCCGCGCGAGCCGCAGCACTACCTCCCGCTCCTGGGCGCTCGAGAGCGCCGCGGCGCCCGGGTAATAGATGCGGCTGCCGTCGAGCGTGGCGCCGGTCAGGAAGACTCGCGGGCCCACGCGGAGGCCGGCCAGAATGGACTCCCGTTCCTCGAGGACCCGATAGGTCGCCGCCGCGGGTATCCGCACCGAGGTCACGCCATAGGCGAGATGCGCACGTCCAAACCGGTTACCGAACGCGGGGCTCATCGGGTGGGTGTGCATCTCGATGAGCCCGGGGATCAGAGTGGCCCCCTCTCCGTTCACGACCCGCAGTTCCTCCTGGGGCGGCTCCCCGGCCGGAGTTACCGACACGATGCGGCCGGCCTCGATCAGGACATCCTGACCCGGCAGCACCTCGCCGTTTTCGACGTCGAGGACCCCGACGTCATGGATCAGGAGCGTTCCCGACGGCGGCGCGAGCGGGAATTCGTGCCGCAAGCGGATGGTTTCCGACCCGCTGCCGTCAGCCTCGATGCGCCGTAACTCCGCGCCCGACAGGGCGACGATCGCGGTCCCGTCCGGGGTCCAGGAGGGAAAGTCCACCGGGCCCTCGAAGACGGTTTCGGGAGGCCCCGCGGGCGCGCCGGCCGCATCGAGCCGGAGGATCGCAAGTCCCCCGCCCAGCGCGAAAGCAAGCCGTCTCCCGTCCGGGGAATACACCGGACCGTCGGAGCCGCGCGATCCGAAACTGGCCGCGGGCTCGTCGAGGAAGCGCGTTTCGCCGCTGCTCGCCGCGACGAGGGCGATTCGGTTGCGCCCTTCCCGGTAACGGGAGGAATACGGAACCAGGCTCGCGAGCGCAATGGTCTCTCCGTCGGGGGACCAACTCGGCATTCCGGCGCCCCGGCGCGCGGAATAGACCGTGGCGTCCTCCTGCACGGCGTCGGGACCGGTGTCGAGATCGCGGCTCGTGACGCGGAGATTCCCCCGTTCGTCGAGCCAGGCGATGCGGGCGCCGTCGCGGGTCACCGCCGGACTCACTTCGGCCCCGAGCCGGGCGGTGAGCTGAACGAGCCCCGCGCCCGGTCCCGAACCCAGGCTCTTTTCCCAGATGTCCATCGTCCCGCCGCGATCGCTCGCGAAGAGCACGCTGGCCCCGTCGGGCAACCACACCGGATCGGTGTCGAGCCAGGTGTCGCGGGTCAGCGGCAGCGGGGCTTCCGAGCCGTCGAGCGGGGCGGTCCAGATGTCGCCGAGAGCGGCGTAGAGAACCCGGGTCCCGTCCGGGCTGACGCTCGGGCGGATGATTCCCCGGACCGGTAGCGCCTCGTCCGACTCGGTCCGGACCCTGCCGCGGCGCTCGGGTGGACGGCGAACAGAAAGCTCGGCCGACATCGGGATGCGTTCGGCAACCCCTGCGCCGGCGATCTCCGCCGCCTCGGGATCCTCGGAAGGAGTTCCCACCCCGAGTCGCCGGATTTCGCCGTCCGCCGTGTAGAGGAGGGTTTCGTCATCCAGCCACTGCGGCCGGAAGGGGAACAGGTCCTCCCCCGCTCCGGTCAGGACTCGCGGGGCGGCGTTCTCTTCGCTCGCCTCGGATCCCTCGCTCTCCGCCGAGAGGGGCGCGAGCACCCACTCGCTCGCGGTGCCGATGTCGAAGCGGCTGCCCATCAGCGTGAGTCCCTCGTAGTCGAGGCGCCGGAAGACGACCCGGGTCCCATCGGGACTGACCGCCGGAGCGGCGACGTTGCCGGCGCTGCCGGCAACCGGCACCGGACCGGCGCCCGGCTCCAGCGAGAGCCGGTGCACCGCACCGTCCGCCTCGCCCTCCGGGGTCGCCACGAAGACGATGCCTTCACCGTCGGGGGTCCAGGCGGGCTGCGACTCGTTGCCGAGGCTGCTCGTCACCGGCGTCGCCTCGCCGGTGGCCACGTCGAGGATCCAGACGTCGTAGCTCCCCGCGCGGTCCGAGGAAAACGCGATCCGGGCGCCGTCCGGAGACCACGTCGGTTCGCGGTCGTCGAACTCGGTATCGGTGAGCTGCTCGGGCTCCCCGCCGAGGGCCAGCCGCCAGATGTCCCAGGTTCCACCCCGGAACGACTGGTACGTCACCTGGCCGCCCTCGGGATGGAAGTCGGGCAACCGGTCGTCGCCGAGGCCGTCCGTCAGCGCCTCGGCGGAACCGCCGGCGGCCGGCAGCAGCCAGAGGGTGCCCTGCAGGTCCATTACGATCTGCTCGCCGTCCGGGGACGCCGCAACGGAGAAGTTCGTCCCCTCCGTCACCCGGACCGGCCGCTCGGCACCTTCCTGAGCCCCGGCGGGGGCAACGCCGAGCACGAGGAGAAGGAGGGGCAACCGCCTCATCGGCGCCGATCCTAGCAGCCTGTGGTGAAACTCACGCGGCATTCGACGCCCGCTGAATCCTCCCTGAACCACTCGCCTGCGGCTCGCTCATCGTTGCGCTTCGGTCGGAATACGCCCGGTATTCCTCACTCGCGCGCCTTGTCAGCGAGGCCCAGCGGGCGTCTCGGTGCTCACGCCAGTTCCACCACAGGCTGCTAGCAGCCGCCTCGCGCGGCGGTAAGGAATGCGGCGATCGCCTGGAACGCCGCACCCCGCCCCCGGGTATCGTTGCGTTCGGCATGCGTCGTTCCGTTGTTCTCCCCACTCCGTACAAACGCCGCCTCCCGGTGGCCGTCCTGCTGCTCGGTCTCGCCTGCGGGCCCGGGGCCGAACCGGAGCCGGCCCGGGCGGTGCCGGAAGTCGCCGCGGCCGCTGCGGAGGAGATTCGCCGCATCGTCGAGGAGGACGGACGCGGCGGCGCCGCCTTCGGCATCGTGGTGGCCGGCGAAACGGTCGTCGCCGACGGATTCGGCTTCGCCGACACCGAGGGGAAGACACCCGCCCGGGCCGACCACCTGTTCCGGATCGGCTCCATCACCAAGCCGGTGACCGCCATGGCGATGCTCCGGCTCGTTCACCTGGGCGAGGCCCGGTTCGGGGATCCGGTGACCGCGTTCGTGCCGGAATTGGAGTCGGTCGAGAACCCCTATTCCTGGACGCCGGGTCCCAGCGTCTTTCAGTTGGCGACCATGACCAGCGGACTCGCCCGGGAGCCCCGGAATCTGCCGCGCTATCTGGTGGGCGCTCCCCAGGACTGGCTCGATACCGCGTTGCGGGCGCTCGAAGAAGTTTCGTTCGAGTACGAACCCGGGACCCGCTACCAGTACTCCAACATCGGCTACGCGATGCTCGGCGCCGCGGTGGAACGGGCGGCGGGCGAGCCCTTCATGGCCCACGTCGGGGAGCATCTCCTCACCCCGCTGGGGATGGACTCGAGCACCTTCTTTCCCACACCGGAACTCGACGGCCGCATCGCCGAGGGGGCCACCGTCAACGACGACGGCAGCCTCGACGCCGAGACGCCGGCGCGGGAACACGCCGGACGCGGCTACAAGGTGCCGAACGGTGCGCTCTACTCGACGGTCGAGGATCTCGGGGTGTTCCTGCGCTTCCTGGTCGGAGTCGAGGGGGCTCCCTTCGACGGGGTGATCCCGGCCGATTTCCGACAGGAGAACCTGACGAAGGCCTTCGCGGCCGGAGACCTGTCGAGCGGATACGGCTTCGGGTTCATGACGCGGCGCCTGGACGACGCGGGCGGCGATTCGTTCACCGCCTACGGCCACGGGGGAAGCGTGGCCGGCTACCGGGCGGCGGCCTGGATCGAGCCGCAAACCGGCGCCGCGGTGATCCTGCTCCGCAACGTGGGCGGCGACGGCCTGAACCTCACGGAGTTGTCGCTCTCGGCCCTCGCTGAGGTGGTAGCCGTGCTCCGTTGAGCCGAAACCCCGTTCCGGTGCCCCGCCTCCCCCGAATCTCGCTCGCCTGGTGGATCCTCATCGGGATGGGCGCGGGCGTGGTTCTCGGCCTCGGAGCGCCGCAGTGGGCCGAGCGCGTCGAGTTCCTGAGCACCATTTTCCTGCGTCTGATCCGCTCGATCATCGCCCCGGTGCTGGTGGGGGTGCTGATCCGGGCGATCGCCGGCGCCGGGTCCATGGGCGCGCTGGGGCGGCTGGGCTGGAAGTCGGTGGTCTGCTTCGAAATCGCCACCACCATCGCCCTGCTGCTCGGCTGGTTCGGCGTGATGGCGACCCGGCCCGGCGACGGCCTGTCGCTGGGTATGGCAGAAAGCGCGGAGCTCCCGGAGCCGGCCGGCTTCGTCGAGGCGCTCGAGAACGCCGTCCCGACGAGCATCGTGGACGCGCTGGCGCGGGGCGACGTGCTGCAGATCGTGGTGTTCTGCTTCGTATTCGGGATTGCCTGCCTCTCCGTGGGCGGCCGGGCGCGGCCGGTCGTGGCTTTTGCCGAAGCGCTCGCGGAAGTCGCGTTCCGCTACACCGACTACGTCATGTACCTGGCGCCCCTGGCGGTGTTCGCAGCCGCGGCCAACGCGGTCGCCGGCGGCGGCTCCGCCGGTCTGGAGGGTCTGGCCGAATTCACGGTCCTGGCCTGGCTGCTGCAGGGGTCCTTCCTCGTCTTGGTGCTGGCGGGAGGCCTGTTTTTCTGCGGCATTCCGATCCGGAGGTTCGCGCGTTTCATGCGCGAGCCGTTCCTGGTGGGATTCGCGACCACCTCGAGCGCCGCCGCGCTGCCCCAGACGCTCGAGAACCTCCAGCGATTCGGGGTCCCGCGGCGCATCCTCGGCGTGGTCACGCCGCTGAGCCTGAGCCTCAATCTGAACGGCAGCACCATCCAACTGGGGATGGCCACCCTGTTCATCGCGCAGGCGGCCGGGATCGAACTCTCCTTCGAACAGGCGGCGATCATCCTGCTGACGCTGAAAGTGACGAGCAAGGGGGTGGCCGGCGTTCCCCGCGCCAACTTCGTCGTGCTGGCGGCGGTGTTCCAGGGGCATGGCCTGCCCATGGAGGGGCTCGGCATCCTGCTCGGAATCGACGCACTCATCGACCCGGTCCGGACGAGCGTGAACGTCGCGAGCCACTGCGCCGCGCCGGCGGTGGTGGCGCGCTGGGAAGGCAGCAAGTTCGCGGGCCAGGAACCGCTGCCACCCGCATCCGGCTCCCGAACGCCGGCGGCCTGAATCTTTCCGAGTTACCGCGCGAGCAGACGGTTCGCCTGCCGGAGGTGCAGCTCCTCGAGCAGTTCGCCTTCGAGTTCGACGACCGCGACGCCGCGGGCGGCGGCGTCTTCCATGACACGGACGACCCGCTCCGCCCAGGCGCGTTCTTCGGGCGTCGGTGCGAAGGCCTCGTGGATGACGGGAATCTGCAGAGGGT